>ULLZ01012541.1_pt1 | contig 19985 bp, 19 predicted proteins | sample 1951531 | NCBI WGS metagenome assembly ULLZ01 (sample SAMEA4835538, study PRJEB28245) | human gut metagenome | biome: gut microbiome; material: fecal sample | place: Denmark | collected 2008
GTTAAATCTGTATGAAGTTTTGAAAGTACAAACTTTTTCAATAACATAGTTAGTGAACAACGTACTTGTCTACGTTGTTTTCTTATAAATAATCCTCGATAGCTCAATGGTAGAGCACTCGGCTGTTAACCGAGTTGTTGTAGGTTCGAGCCCTACTCGGGGAGTTTTGGTGACTTAGCCAAGTGGTAAGGCGTGGGACTGCAACTCCCTGATCGTCGGTTCAAATCCGTCAGTCACCTTAGAAGGGGCTGTAAAATAAGTCCCTAATATAAGAAACGCCAATTCCGGCAAATGTCGGTTTTGGCGTTTCTTTGTATTAACTTTTCTATTTCTAAGCAAGTCTGCATCTTTGGGTATAAAAAATGGTGCATTTAATAAAGCTCGGCTAATCACGCCCGCTTAAGTTTTATGCAACTTTCGTCTGTCGTTGCTTTTTGTTGTGATATTTATAAAGATTGAATCCACATGAAATCAGTGTAAGCTCGAGAATTACATTTTTCTCGCCTCTTCGCAATAATCTTTTATACGCTTTATCCCACTTTAATACACCAAAAGTTCCCTCCGATTGAATACTTCGGTTCATTCTCAAGAGAGCACCATGTATGGATTCAAGATTTTGCAGCACTTCCTGATGGATAGCAGTTAATTCCTGATTCATTCGGATCGTTCGGTTTTTGTGTGCTCTCGGACAACATTCTTGTTTATGCTGACACCCTTCACAAGATTCACATTCGTATAATTCTTCCGTTCTTCCATATTTATTATATTTCACATGCTGTGTTCTCTTGAAGAGGAATTTTCGACCGTTTGGGCATAAGAGATTTCCATCTGCATCTTTTGCAAAGTTTACAGCACGATACGGATTCTCATGATACTTTTTGTCCGTCGTTTCTTTTTTGTACATGGTAAATTTCATGTATTTTTCCATGCCGTGTTCTTCACAATAAAGATAATTATTGTAAGAACCGTATCCGGCATCAGCAACCGGATATTTCGGATAGTGACCATATGTGCGATTGAATTTTTCCATCAAAGGAACAAAGCATTCCATATCGGATGCATATGGTTTTACGTCGATTACAGCTATGTATTCATCACAGATGGCTGCCTGTAGGTTGTATGCCGGAAGTAGCTGATCGTTTCCCATGTAATCACGCTTTAAACGCATGAAAGTTGCATCATGATCTGTTTTGGAATAACTGTTTCTTTCTTCTCCACAGGTCTCGATATGATATGCATAGGATTTCAAACGTTCCAGATATTCATGCAATTCTTCGTATTGTTTTTGTCGAATGCTTTTTCTATGACCACGTCCGGAAACGAAAGAAGTTTCATCCAGTCCGGTTGTTTCTTTGTACATCGTAAGTAATTCAGAGACATAGTCAACCGCGTACGCTTCACGCTTTTCAAATTTTATTCCGAGATATCCAAGTACTTCCCGATTCATAGCATCAATCAAGAGTGAAATCTTGTCAAAGACTTTCTGCCGGTTTTTCACACACGATTTTTTCCATACCCAGGTATATCGATTGGCATTTGCCTCAATTTTTGTCCCGTCAATGTATGTATGCTGCAGATCCACGTGATCTTTGGCAAAAATATATGAATTAATGTCTTCAAATATCTGCTCGATAGAATCGGTTAGTTCGTTTCGGATTAAGTTTCCAAATGTAGCAAAAGAAGGCGTTTTCATGCCATCAAGAAGATACATGTAACGAATGTCATTACGGCAGAGCTTTTCTATTTCTCGTAAGGAGCAGATGCCATTTTCCATAAAGGCAAAAAGTATTACTTTAAGGAGTTTTTGAGCATCACATCTTGGGCGACCTGTTTTATAGCCTTTCTCTACAAAATATCTGGATAGGTCAATGTGATCCATAACCTCACAAAAAGTGTATACCGGATCGGAAATATCGAATAATTTTTCGATTTCTAATGGTAATTTCAGCTGACGCATAGTATAATTACCATTGGTATTGTTATTTAGTAGCATAATTAATTATACCAAAAAATCGCTCAGACCTCACGGTCTGGGCGATTTTTCTGTCAGGGGAGTTTTTTTACAGCCCCTTTTTTGTTTTTAAGAAAATAATTTATTATCAAAAAGCCGATTACCAGATATTATGGATAGTCGGCTTTGGGCTTATAGTAAGATTACTCTTCTTCCGGATATTTCATTCCCCAGTTATCCCGGATATCAGTCATGATATGCATGACATCCTGTGTATAAGTAATATGCATCAGGGACTCGATAGTGGATAAGTCATTGGAACGGACAGCTGCTTCCATATCTGAAACTTCATAACTCAAAGCATCGGAGGTATCTCCTGCTTTTATAGTTTCTTTATGTCCATCCTCGGTATAAGTAATGGTTGCCTCCATAGCGCGTGGATACTCGAAAATTTCAATATAACCTTTGTCAAAAGCTATGGTTGCGCGCTTTGGCTGCTTTGCGTGAAGCGATAAGGTGACGGTTGCCATCTCGCCAGCTGGATTCATAAGAAGGATGCCTGCCTGTTCATCCACACCGGTTGGTGCATATTTTACCTGTGAAAATACCTGATCGGCAGTTTCGGCAAAGAACCAGCGGATCAGGGATAAGGCGTAAACGCCAATATCTAACATAGCGCCTCCGGCCAGATTGCGGTTAAAAAAGCGATTATTCATATCATATTCTTTATAGCTACCGAAGTTTACCTGAACCAGACGAAGTGGTCCAAGAGTGCCAGAGCTTATGATCTCTGCAAGTTTGCGGTAGATCGGCATGTGGAAAATGGTCATGGCTTCTGCCAGAATGACATGATTTTTTTCCGCAAGGGCAATGGCCTCATCCAGTTCGTTTGAATTTAAGGTGATGGATTTTTCGCAAAGGACATGCTTTCCGTTTGCCAGTGCTTGACGCAGATATTGAATATGCGTATTATGTGGGGTAGAGATGTAGATGATATCCACATCCGGATCGGTAAAGACATCTTCAAGGTGATCGTATACCTTGGCAATCTGGTATTTTTCCGCAAATGCTACTGCTTTTTCATGTGTGCGGTTGGCAACGGAATACAGATGACGGTTTTGCCTGGCAAGTGCAGTGGCAAGTTCGTTTGCAATGACACCACAGCCAAGGGTTGCCCAGTTCAATGGTTTCATAGATAATTTCTCCTTATTTATATTTATACTCCTTTTTACGCGCTCATTTTAGCATGAAAGGGCAGACGGTGCAAGTATATGAGGACATAGTGGAATTTTGTTGCTGTTCACGCAGCATCTGAATATCATCCTGCCCGGGGGAGTATGATTGTGATGTGGGTGTGAGCAGTAACGAATATTTTACAGGAAAGGAAAAATATGTATCGGATATTAGTTGTGGAAGATGATGAAGTGATTGCAAAAACAATCCGGCAGCATTTACAGAGCTGGAATTATGAAGTCTTTGCAGTAGTGGATTTTAATAGTGTGATGGAAGAATTTGCCCGGGTAAAACCGCATCTGGTACTGATGGATATAAGGCTTCCGTTTCACAATGGATTTTACTGGTGTACGGAGATCCGGAAAGTATCAAAGCTGCCGATGATATTTGTCTCTTCGATGAATGACAATATGAATCTGGTGATGGCGATCAATATGGGAGGGGATGATTTCATCACAAAACCTTTTGATCTGAATGTGTTGACGGTGAAAATTCAGGCGATGCTGCGCCGGACTTATGAATTTGCTGGGGAAAGCCATATGCTTGAGCATCAGGGGGTGTGGCTGAATCTGTCGGATGGGACACTGACCTACGAAGAGCAGATACTGGAGTTAAGCAAAAATGAGCGGAAGATTTTGCAGACGCTACTTGAAAATCCGGGGGCAATTGTAACGAGGGAGAATCTGATGATGGCATTGTGGGAAAGTGATGTGTATGTGGATGAAAACACATTGTCGGTCAATGTGAACCGGCTGCGAAGAAAACTGGAAACGATTGGATTGACAAATTTTATTTTAACACGAAAAGGAATCGGTTATCAGATTAAAAAGTGATCAGGAAATGAGGCGCACATTGAGGGCATACATAAAGCAGTATTTAAACAGATACAAAGGCGGTCTTGCACTTGTGGCAGGGCTTATGATCTTCCACATTTTTGTGCTTTACATTTGTGGCATACCCGCTGCGGATATCCGATATTTTGCGGGACTGGAACTTGTATTTTTTGTGCTGGCCGCTGTATTTTGCGGGATACGGTACTGGTATCGCCTGCGGACAGTAAAAAGGCAGATCCGGGATTATATGCAGGGCATGCAGGCACTTTCAGATACGGAGGATGCGCTGGAGGAAGTGTATATGGATGCGCTTGAACAACTGCAGAATAAGCGGCAGGAGGAAAAGGGAGCATACAGGAACCTGCAGCGGGAAATGGAAGAATATTATGCTCTGTGGGTGCATCAGATCAAAACGCCGATCTCCGCGATGCGTCTGCTTTTGCAGAGGGAAGAACAAAAACAGACAGATCCGGATGAAACAGCGGGAATGGAAAAAAGTGTGTTGTATGACATGCAGCAGGAATTATTCTGGATTAACCAGTATGTCAATATGGCACTTCAGTACCAGCGGATGAATTCCGGTATGAATGATCTGGTGCTTGAGATGGTTTCAGCGGATCAGGTGGTGCGCACTGCGATCCGGAGGTTTGCGCTGATTATGATTCGTAAAAAGATTGCCATTCACTATGAGGAATGCCGGGAGATGGTGCTCTCGGATGAAAAGTGGCTGGAATTTGTTGTGGAGCAGATTTTGTCCAATGCGATTAAGTACAGCGGCGAAAATCGCGCGGTTACAATACAGATAAACCGGAATGAAGCCGACAATACCTGTGAACTTGTGATCTCTGATCAGGGAATCGGCATCCGGAAGGAGGATCTGCCAAGGATTTTTGAAAAAGGTTATACCGGGTATAACGGACGGGCAGATAAAACTTCGACGGGAATCGGACTTTATCTGTGCCGGGAGATTACCAAAAAGCTTGGGCATGGGATTATGATCACATCCGAAATTGGAAAAGGTACGGATGTGACAATTGTATTTGAAAGAAATAATTTGGATGTCCGAGATTAAGTGTTTTGACGTGGGAGACAAATAACATGGATACTCGGGATGTAAAAACAGGTATCTTACACAAATGTAAGATACAAAGCCGAAATGTAAGACAAATCAATGGCTTGCATTTCGGTTTTTTGCTATTCTGAAATTGTAAAAAAGGGACAGAGTTATTTTTATGAAAACAGTAGAAAAAAGGACAGATTTATAAGGAGTAAAAATCATGACAATTTTAGAAGTGCATAATCTGAAAAAAGTTTATACGACGAGATTTGGTGGCAATCAGGTGCAGGCACTGCGAAACATCCAGTTCTCGGTAGAGGAAGGCGAGTATGTCGCGATCATGGGCGAGTCCGGATCGGGCAAGACAACACTTTTGAATATTCTGGCGGCGCTTGACCGTCCGACGGAGGGAGAAGTACTGCTGAACGGGAAAAACCTTGTGACGGTGCGGGAAAAAGAAATTGCAGCATTTCGGCGGGAGCATCTTGGCTTTGTGTTTCAGGATTTTCATCTGCTTGACAATTTTTCGCTGAAGGACAATATTTTCCTGCCGCTGGTGCTCTCAAATGTGCCTTATAAGCAGATGAATGAGTGGCTTTATCCAATTGCGCAGAAACTTGGCATTGTGGATATTCTGGAGAAGTATCCGTATGAGGTGTCCGGTGGACAAAAACAGCGTGCGGCGGTGGCGCGGGCAATCATCACAAAGCCGGAGCTGATCCTTGCGGATGAACCGACAGGAGCTTTGGACTCCAAGGCAACCGACAGCCTGCTGACGCTGTTTTCGCAGATCAATAAGGAGGGGCAGACGGTTCTTATGGTAACGCACAGTACCAAGGCGGCGAGCCATGCAAACCGGGTGCTTTTTATCAAGGACGGGGAAGTTTTCCACCAATTGTACCGCGGAAGCATGAGTAATGAACAATTGTATGCAAAGATTTCGGAAACATTGACCGTTCTGACGACAGGTGGTGAGAACTATGAATAATCTGTATGTACGGCTGGCAAAAAACAACCTGAAAAATAACAAATCACTGTATGTTCCTTATATGGTTGCGGGAATGATCACGGTGCTTATGTTTTACATTATGATGTTTATCAACAACAGTGCCGGGCTTGAAAAAATGCGCGGAGCCTTTTATATTACAACAATCATGTCGTTTGGTGTGATTGTGGTAGGCGTTTTCTCGTATATCTATATTTTTTATACAAACAGCTTTATCAGTAAAAGGCGTAAAAAAGAGATGGGAATTTACAATATTCTCGGGATGGAAAAGCGGCATATTGCGAAAGTGCTTGCCATTGAGACGGTGTTTACCGCGTTTGTCTCGATCGTCGGAGGCATTGTTGCTGGAATTTTGTTTTCCAAACTGGCACTTATGCTGATTTACCGGATTCTGGGGATTCAGGTGACGATCGAATTTTCCGTTCCGCCGTCTGCCGTGAAAAATACCGTGCTGGTGTTTGGTATTTTGTATATGATGACGCTTTTTTACAATCTGATGCAGATGAAACTGGCAAATCCGGTGGAACTTTTGCGGGGCAGCAGTGTGGGGGAAAAGGAGCCGAAAACGAAGTGGCTTATGGCAATTTTAGGAGTAGTATGTCTCGGTGCGGGATATGCAATTGCCATTACGACAGAGCAGCCAATGAAAGTGATCAGCCTGTTTTTTGTGGCAGTGCTTCTGGTGATCGCTGGAACATATATGCTGTTTACGGCGGGCAGTATTGCGGTGTTAAAGCTGCTGCGGAAAACCCATGGATTTTATTACAAAAAAAAGCATTTTATCGCTGTATCGACGATGATGTACCGGATGAAGCAGAATGCGGCGGGGCTGGCAAGCATCTGTATTTTATCGACGATGGTGATGGTCATGGTGTCTACCACGGTCTGTATGTTTGTGGGTTTTGATGATGAGATTAACATACTCTATCCATATGAGATCAACGTGCAGACCGGCTATTCTGAGGTGAAGGAAAATGTATCGGAGCAGAGTTCGGATATTATACAGTTTATAGAGGATACGGGAACAAACGTGACGGACAGTGAGAGTTATTCGTATCTGAATTTTGCGATGACGTTGGAGAAAGATTCTCTTACGATTGGGCAGAAACCGACAAATGCGAGCCTGTATTTTTTGACGCGGGATAATTTCCTTCGGATGGATCACACGCTGACAGAGGCGGATGTGCCAAAGGTAGAAGCCGGAAAAATTCTTATCTTCCGGGAAAAACGGTTCCAGTCTACGAAAACATTGCGTGGAGATCAGATACAGATTCTTGGAGAAACGTTTACCGTACAGCAAAATGGATACTGTAAGAATCGCAGCAATGGAGGGGCTATTTCGTTCATGGATGGGGTTTATTATATCGTTGTGGATCATATGCAGACGCTGCAGAAGTTGCAGAAACTGGCGATCGCTGAGGCAAATACAGAGAATGTCAGTGCGTATGCCTATGAAAATGTACTTGGAATCAATATTACCGGAACGGAGACAGAAAAGATCGCGTGCAGCGGAAACGTGGAGAATTATTCCTCTGGGGAAAAATATGGCGTTGTCTGGCGGCGCGTGCGCGGCAGGGCAGTAAACCGGAAGGAGCTGCTGGCACTGTACGGAGGGTTTTTCTTCCTTGGGATTTTCCTTGGCACCGTCTTTCTGGCAGTGACAGTGATGATTATTTTCTACAAACAGGTATCGGAGGGGTACGAGGACAAGGAGCGATACCGGATCATGGAACAGGTGGGCATGAGCAATGTCGAGGTGAAGTCGGCGATCGAGACGCAGATCCGCATGGTGTTCTTTCTGCCGATCGTGGTGGCAGTACTGCATGTCGTGGCGGCATTTCCACTGATCCGCAGAGTGCTTTCCCTGTTGATTATGGACAGCGGGCAGTTGTTTGTCTGGTGTCTCGTTACAACGGTACTTGCATTTGCGGTTATCTATTATGTGGTATTCCGGATCACTTCAAAAATTTATTACCGCATTGTGGGCAATCAGGTGCGCTGAATTATTTGTGGAAAGTCACAGGCAGCATAACGGAAAATACATTTTTGTCCCCCTGCCGTTCTACGGTAATTTTGCCGGAATGGTTCGTGACAATAGAGTGCGCAATGGACAGACCGAGTCCAAAATGACCGTTATCCGCGCGTGCTTCGTCTGCACGGAAAAAACGTTCAAACAGGCGGTCACGGATTTCTTCCGGAATCGGATTGCCGGTATTTTCCACGGATAAATAAAACTTACGGTTGTGGATATGGGCGTGAATTTCTATACTTCCGTTTTCCGGGGTATAGCTTAATGCGTTATTTAACAGGATGGAAGCGAGATTTTGAATCTGACTCTCGTTTCCATCCATTTTCATTTGTTCCTGAACATCAATGGAAAGCGCAATGTGTTTTTCAAAAGCAACACTTTCCATTGGATAGATAATGTCAAGCAGTGCGTCATCTACAGGGAAAACTGCATGGGTATTCTGGATCTGTGGGGCATCCAGCCGTGTGAGCGTAAGCATTTTCTGGACAAGAGAGATCATCCGGGAAGTTTCCTGCTGAATATACAACAGATGTTTATTGTCCCTGCCTACTTCAGAAGATAACAGTTCGGCATTGGCGCTGATGACGGAGAGAGGGGTTTTCAGTTCATGACTGGCATTGGAAATAAATTTTTTCTCGGATAAAATGGTATTTTCAATCGGTTTTACCATCCAGCGGGAAAGTGCTTTGGAGGAAATGGTAAATACAATAATACCGAGAATTGCCAGAATAAAACAGAGAGAGACAGTCGGAAGTGTTGCTTTTAAAGCAGGTGTTCCGCTGAGCATCAAAACATAATATTGTCCTTTTTTGGCGCGAAGATGATTAACAGAGACATAACGCCTGATAAATACATATTTCTTACTATTGGATATGAGAGCTTTTCCCTGTTTTAAAAGATAACTGTCGGAGACATCAGAAAAAGTGTCAAACATGATATCCATTTCATTGGATTCATCAATAGAAAAAAGACAATAGGGAATATGATCAAGTTCGGACGGAGACGTCTGTCCATTAGAGATGACAAATGCATCCCATGTAGTATAGTGGAGAGCGGCACGAACGGTTTGCTGGAGATCACTCAGATTGTTCCGGTAGGAGTTGTTGACAAAAAGCAGTAAAATAACAAGCCAGATGATGGTAAGCAGAAACATAAAAAGTGTACTGATTCTCTTTTGTAAAGATTTAATCATCGGAAACCTCCATAATATAACCGACTCCGCGAATGGCGCGAATTGTCACATTGACCTGCAGGTGGTGAAATTTCCGCCGCAGGAAAGAAACATATACTTCCACATTATTGTATTCTGCATTGGAATCGAATCCCCAGATTTTTGTGGTAATCTGGTTTTTCTCGAGAACCTGATTACAGTTATTCATAAAAAACTCCAGCAGTTGCATTTCTTTTCCGGATACCTGGACAGATTTTTTGGTCTGTGTGTTGCAGATTTCGCAGGTAGCGGGATCGTAGGAGAGATTTCCAACGACAGGGTGTGAAGTATCCTGATGATGGCTGCGTCTGCTGATCGCCTGTATGCGCATGAGCAGTTCACGAATTTCAAATGGTTTGGTCATATAATCGTCCGCACCGGTAGTAAATCCCTGTATCTTATCATCAATTTCTGTTTTTGCGGAGAGAATGAGTACCGGAACATTCTGTCCATCCCTGCGCAGGGCAGATAGAACTTCATAACCGTTCATTTTCGGAAGCATGAGATCTAAGATAACCATATCATAAATGCCGGTGGAGGCATGTTCATAGCCGAGCTGTCCATCATTTGCGGTATCTACCACATAGTTTTCGTTTTGCAAAGCTTCTGCAATGGTATCCGCAAGCCGGACGGAGTCTTCAATTACTAAAATTTTCAATTGGAATCCCCTTTGCTAAATCAAAATAATTATTGTTGTATTTGGAATTTATTATAACGAATCTTGGAAATCTTGCAATCATAATTTTTATTTTTGGATGAATAAAAAAAGTTAAAAAGAAAATTGATATGTTTTCAAGGTTCATTCAAGGAACATTTTATATTATAACAAATGTAAAACATTGGAAAGGAATAAAGCCATGAAAACCTTATATTTGCATATTGGAACAACAAAGACAGCAACAACGTCTATTCAGAGATTTTTAGAAGAAAACAAAGACGTACTGCAAAAATATGGGTATTGCTTTCCTGATTCACTGCATGTGTATCCAAGAGCAAATAAAAGGAGAAATGCACACTTTCTGGTTGCAAAAGTGTGGGATGCAGACGGTAGCAGAAACCAATCGAAGGAAAAGGAATATTTTGAAGAGGGGTTACAGCAGATCAGAACCGCATTTGGGACATACGATCATGTGATACTGACAGATGAATCCATCTGGCATGCGTTAAGCTACTCAAAAAAATCACTTCTTCAGGAATTAAAAAAGGAGGCGGATGAACAGAAGTATCAGATTAAGGTAATTGTATATCTGCGCAGACAGGATGGCCTGCTGATTTCGCGATGGAACCAGGAGGTGAAGCAAAACTTTAATAGTGTCGCTGTTATGACATGTGAAGAGTATCTTGCTGCATCAGAGAAAAAAGAAAAAAAGATTTACCAATATGCACAGAAACTGGATGAGATTGCAGCTGTCATAGGAAAAAATAATTTAATAGTCAGGAGATTTTCTCCGAAGAGCTGGAAAGACGGATCAATTATTCATGATTTTATGCATGAGATCGGATTGGACGTCACAGAGGAATTTCAGGAATTGGAAGAAAGTGAAAATCTCCGGTTAGATAAAAATACCACGGAAATTAAGAGAATACTCAATAAGAGTGAATTTCTCACAGAAAAAGAAATCTCTTATTTTCGTAGATTTTTGAAGGAAATCTCAAAAGATTACATAAAAGAAGAAAATACAGAAATGCTTGCAAAAGAGGAATTGCAGCAGTTTCTGGAATTGTATGCGAAGGAAAATGAACGGGTAGCCGAGGAATATATCGGGGATGGACAGCCTTTGTTTTCGAATGAAGTTAAAGATTTACCGAAATGGAATCCGCAAAATGAAAAAATGCAGGAAGAAATTATTCAGTTCTTTGCAGCAGTTACTATGGATCTCAGAAGAACGAATGAAATTCAGCGTCAGAAAATAAACCAGCAGGAAAAAAGAATCAGACAGCTGGAAAAGAGGGCAAATGAATTTGTGATGTTCCGGGACAAAGCAAAGCATCCGTTTCGGACGATCTGGAAAAAATTATTTCGATAAAAGGGACTGGGCAGATGACAGAGGGTTTCAATATACAAAGAGATGAAAAAACAGACAGCAGACACAATCTCACATGGCATATGATGGAGATTAACAGGCAGAAGCGCGAAAAGCAGATGCAGCAGAAGGCTTTTACCATCTGGATGAGCGGATTGTCCGGTGCAGGAAAGTCTACGATAGCAAATGCACTGGAGAAGCGTCTGTATGCGATGGGAAAAAAACGATGCTTTTGGATGGAGATAATGTGCGGATGGGCTTAAACAGCAATCTTGGTTTTTCCGATGAGGACCGGGTAGAAAATATCCGGCGGATTGCAGAGGTTGCAAAGCTGATGAATGATGCAGGCCTGATCGTGATTACCGCATTTATTTCTCCGTATCGGCATGATCGCGAGAATGCAAAACAGATTATCGGAGACGGTTTTCGGGAAGTTTATGTCAGCACTTCCATTGAAGAGTGTGAAAAGAGGGATGTAAAAGGATTGTATAAGGCTGCGCGGGAAGGAAAAATTGCGCAGTTTACAGGAATTACCAGCCCTTATGAAATTCCGGAACATGCAGATGTTGTCGTAGATACCGCGGAGATGGATGTGGAAACATGTGTGAATCATATATTGGAGCAACTGAAAAGTCTGTTGTGGGAATCCGTGTGAGTCAGGCAGGACAGTTTATCCGGTCAATGTTTTGGATCGGATGTATTGGATTTGGCGGAGGAAGCACACTTATTCCAGTTATTGAAAAAGAGATTGCAGATCGACAGGGAATAGACGAAAAACAGAATATTGACAAAGATGTGGTGGTTGCAAGTATTACACCGGGAGCACTTCCGGTAGAGATTGCAGCGTCTATCGGGCACCGCAAATTTGGAATCAGGGGAATGATCGCAGGTGCTGTCATGATGGCATTGCCGGGAGCGTTGATGACGGTGGCTCTGGTAGCGGTGTTGTCTGTATTTCAGGAAAAAATCCTTTCTGTTGTAAATATGATTTCCATAGGAGTCTCTGTTTTTATTTTGTATCTGTTGTTTTCTTATATCAGAAAAATGTTAAAAGACTGCGGGGAAGACGGAAAACACAGAAAGATGAAAGCGATTTTTTTAATGCTTGGGGTTTTTGTACTGTCTTTTTTTATTTCTTCGGTGCAGGTACTGATACTGGCATTTTTCAGCATTTTTTTCACCAGAGGCAATTACAGCAAAAAGAATCTGATAATTCTTACCGGCATTATTAGCAGTTATCTGTTGACACATGTACAAGTGTTTTCGTTTGATCTGTCCGGATGGCATCCTGTGGTTGATATTGTGATGGGAATACTTGGATGTTATGGCATTTTCTGTAATATAGCAGATACCGGATGGAAAAGAGAGAAGAATTGGGGTATAATTGCAAAGGATGTTGGAACATGGGTTGTATTTGCGGCAGTTTTCGTCGTTCCCGTCTGGTTTGTAAACCATGAGATCATGTGTTTTTCCGGCAGGGGAATTTTGTCTGCATGGATGTCCTTTGGCGGTGGTGATGCATATATGACCATAGCGGATGGAATTTTTGTGGGAGGAGGAATGATCACTTCCCAGCAATATTACAATCATATTGTTCCGGCGGTAAATGTATTGCCCGGATCTATTTTGTGTAAAACCCTGGCGGCAGCCGGATATTATACAGGATGGAACCTGACACAGAACATAGGAGTTGGATTATTATTTTCTATAGCAGGTTTTGGATGCAGTATTGCCGCGTCATGCAGTATTTTTATGCTTGCATATCATCTGTATGATTATCTGATCACATTACAGGTATTTCGTATTATTCGAAAATGGATCAGACCAATCATCGGTGGTCTGTTAATGAAAATCATGGTGATGCTTTGCTTGCAGAATATAGGTATGGTGATGACTTTTATGAAATAAATGTACAAACAGGAGATATAGAAATTGAGATTTACAAAAGCAAAAATTGTAGCAGCAGGAATGATACTGGCGGGAATCTGTATGATTGCACCACAGCAGCTGAGGGCAGAGGTACCCAAAACACAGATGGATGGTGTGATGGGACAAAGCATCAAAGAAGAGATGGATGATACACAGATTTCAGACGTGGATACGCAGAGGGACGGATTGTTGTCCACATATGCCATGCCACGGCTGCTGGGGGCATCTAAGGCATCTTCCAGATATACACAGGATTTTCTGGATGGTTCTTTTACTTCGAAAGTGGATTATACAAGTGTTACCTATTATCACAAATCGGACTATGAAGATGCGCAGCTTTTGAACGGAATAGATGTCTCCTGGTGGCAGGCAAAAAATAAAAAAACAACAGCACTTAACTGGGAAAAAATACATGATGCAGGAATAGATTTTGCATTTGTCCGTGTAGCGTCAAGGGACACTTCCGATGGAAGCATTTACGAAGACACGGCTGCGGATTCCCATATTCAGGCGGCACTTGAAAACGACATCAATGTCGGTCTGTACATATTTTCACAGGCACTGACAGAAAAAGAGGCAAAACAGGAAGCAGAATATGTGCTTGATCTGGCAGATAAATACGGCTGGGATGTGACCCTTCCGATTGTTATAGACAGGGAAAAAGGAAGTCACAACCGCCTGACAGGGGGGAAACTCTCCAAAGCAAAAGAGACAGCGGTCTGCCAGTCATTTGCAGATACGATTTCCGATGCGGGATATCAGCCGGTTGTTTATGCTTCCTATGCATGGATCAAATCCTATATTGATACAGATTCTCTGGAGGATTGCGGCATCTGGATTGCGCGGTACAATAATACGACAACGAGCAATGCAAAAAGCGGGGAACCTTATGCAGACACAGCATATGACTATGAATTCTGGCAGTATTCATCCGTTGCAAAAGTGAGTGGATATACGGGAAATCTGGACGTAAATTTCTGGTACAAGGACACCAGTGCAAAAACCGGAGGATTGAAAGCAACTGTGGGGAATGCATTTGACCCGGTAAAACTAAGCTGGGGCAAAGCTGCCGATGATGTAACCGGATACCGCGTGTACCGGTATGACGAAAAACAGAAAAAATATGTTTATATGAAGCAGACGAGTGGAAAAAGCTTTACGGATACCGATGTGACAAGCGGAAAGACTTATCAGTACAGGGTGCGCTGCTTTTGGACCATCGGTGGGACAAATTATTATGGAAATTATTCTTCGGTGGTATCGGCCACCGTTCCGCCGGCAAAAGTGTCCGATGTAAAAACACAAAAGCGCAGCAGTACATATGTGACACTTGGATGGAGCAAAATATCAGGTTCCAGCGGATACCGGGTTTATAAATATAACACAGCAGAAAAGAAATACGAAAGTGTGGCAACGATTGCAGGCGGAGCAGAAGTTTCTTATAAAGTTACAGGATTGAGCGGAGCTACAACGTACAAATTTAAAGTGAAATCTTATAAAAAAGCAGAAGGGGAAACCGTCTGGGGAGAAGCTTCTGACGCACATGAAGAGTGCACAAATCCGCTGAAGGTAAAAAATCTCCGGCTGCAGACAAAATCTTGTGCAGTCACATTAAAATGGGATAAAACCAGCAATGTAACCGGATATCAGATTTACCGTTATAACAGTAAAACGAAAAAGTATGATAAAATTGCTACTATTAAAAATAACAAAACATTTTCCTATAAGGATTCCAAATTGAAAAAGGGGACTGCCAGCCAGTATAAAGTCCGTGCATATAAATCTTATAATGGGAAAACGTATGTGGGTACCTGTTCGGATGTTACAAAAATAAAAGTGAAATAGGTAATGATTCATGGGGGATTCACACAAATAATTTCAGAATATTGAACAGAACACCATCGAATGCATTTCCTAAGAAATCAAGATTCTTTATATAAGAATTCCACACAAAAAGCCACGCAGTAAAATATTTTGACTGCGTGGCTTTACATATTATTTGGTGCAGTCATCCTTGATTGTATTTTTATACCTACGGTTTCTTTTGCTTTTTGGGGGCAAAATCCTTCATGCCAGGAATAGCACCTCCGGCTACAGCCCAGAAATACAGGCTTGCCACACTGCAATACGGACTTAATCTCCGCCGGTATTTTTCGAACAGTTTGCGGTCGATTTTTCTGTGGTGATAAACCATCCGCATGCCGCGTTGGATTGCCAGATCACCAAAACTCAATACATTTGGACGCTGCATACAAAACAACAGAATCATTTCCGCGGTCCAGACACCAATTCCCTGTAAAGAAGATAATTCTTTTATGGCTTCTTCGTCCGATTTTTTCCAGATTCCGTCAATATCAAAAGTTCCGTCCTTTACTTTTCGGGCAAAATCGGTAATATACCCTGCCTTTCTGAAGGAAATTCCCAGTGACTGTAAATTGGAAACTCCGGCACTCAGTATGGTATCTGCGTTAATGATACCATACTGATCCTTCATTCGTTTCCAGATGGTTGCCTGTGCTTTTGTTGAAATCTGCTGACCGATGATATGATGAATCACGGCTGAAAATAAATCAGTGTCAACTTCCCGTTCAATCATTCCGATTTTATCGATAATTTCTGCGAGGCGTTTATCTTTCTGTTTGAGGTATGTAATCTCTTTTTCTCCGTATGCAAAAAACATTTTTATCGTCCTTTTTATAACTGTATTGTAATAATTTACCATATTATTATATCACTTAACAGGACAATAAAATTACAAAAAGGAAAAATCATAATAGCCATTAAAATGATTTTATTTTATCTATAAAAACAATTATTTTGATGGTTATTTCTTTATTTAGATAAAAAAAGGTGTTAAATTAAATAAAAAGAGTAATTGCATGGAGAATATGAGAGCAAAAAATTTTGCAGTTAATGGGTACGTAACTTCGGATGAAATTAAAAAAATAAGAAAGAAACTCCATTTGACGCAAAAGGAATTTGCACAGCTGGTAGGAAGTTCCAAGCCAACCATTGAGCGATGGGAAAAAGAAAATGCACAGATCAGGGGATCGATTGTGTTATTGATTGAAATGCTCAATCATGATATGGATTATGTTGTGTCCCTAAAAATCCCCCCCCGAAGAAATTGCAGATCCGTCAGTCTTCCAAGGGAAATCAGCTTAAGTGGGAAAACAAAGGGGTGTGGTATAAAGCAGATTACACCGGATATGAAGGGCTAAGTGAATATCTGATTTCGAATTTGTTGTGCAGGTCAACACTGCATGAGGCAGAATTTGTCCGGTATGAGCCGGAGCAGATCCGGTACAGGCAAAAAATTTATGAGGGTGTGAAAAGTGAAAATTTTTCTTTCTTGAGAATATGACCATCGGGAGCATTTAAACCAAAAATTAGAACGTGTACAGAAAAAAACACAGGCAGAAGGAGTATAATCAAATGACTATTCGAAGAGCAAGCGAAAACGACATCCCAAGACTGATCGAACTGTTAGAGCAGGTGCTTCAGATCCATGCAGATATCCGGCCGGATATTTTTATCCCGGGAACCACAAAATACACAAACGAAGAACTTTCCCAGATGATAAAGGATGATACCAGACCGATTTATGTTGCAGCAGATGAGAATGACAACTGTCTCGGCTATGCATTCTGTCAGTTGCGGGAGCAGCCATTTTCCAACAATATGGTGCCGTTTACCTCGCTTTTTATCGATGATCTGTGTGTCGATGCAAGTACCAGAGGACAGCACATCGGAGAGAAGTTGTTTGTGCATGTAAAAGAGGAGGCAAAGCGTTTAGGCTGCTATGAAGTGACGCTCAATGTCTGGGCGGGAAATACTTCGGCGGAGAAATTTTATGAAAAGATGGGGCTGAAAACCAAGGAGCAGCAGATGGAGTATATTTTATGATAAATATCCGAAGTGCAAAACAAATGGATCTTGCCCGGATTGAAACGATATACAACCACATTCATGATGAGGAAGTTGGCATTGTACCGTGCGTGTTTAACGGGATTCCGGATGTACAGCTTGTGTGTCTTGAAAAATACCGGCTAATCTAAAATACAACTTTAGATTAGCCGGTATATTTTTATTGATTTTGTATATATTAACGACTATAATAAAATCAGAGTTTAGATTAGCCGGAGGTTTGTTATGCCATATATACAAAGAGCGATAACGCCAATATTGAAACAAAGAGTGTCTACCAGCAAGTGCATGTTACTGGTAGGAGCCAGACAGGTCGGGAAATCAACACTTATAAAGCATGAATTCAAGGATTTTAACCGGGCAAATTTTGATGACAGACTGACAAGAATGCAGGCGAAGGAAGAACCTAAATTGTTTTTTTTAAACAATCCACAGCCGCTTTTTATAGATGAGGTTCAAAAAGAAAGCAGTATTCTGGAAGATATCAAGCAGATTGTCGATGAATCGGATGAGCGAGGGATGTTTATTCTTTCCGGTTCTCAGAAACTTGAACTTATGAAAGGCATGAGTGAATCGTTGGCAGGAAGAGTGTCAATCTCAGAGCTTACCGGATTATCCATGCGGGAGATTTATGGTGTAAAATTTAACCGGCATTTTATCCCAACCGATGCATATATCAAAGAACGTGAAAAAGAGATTGTAAAATATGACAATATATGGGAAATTATCCACAAAGGATCTTATCCCGAGCTTTATGATATAGACAGGGACTGGCAAGAATATTATTCTTCTTACGTTGCAACTTATCTGGAGAGGGATATCAATGAACTGGTGGCGGCAGATGGTATTACATTTACCAAATTTCTGACGGCAGTTGCTGCAAGAACAGGTGAACTTCTCAATTATTCCAACATAGCAGGAGACGTCGGGGTAAGTGAGCCGACAATTAAGAACTGGATATCTATTTTGGAAAGAACCGGAATTGTATATCTGCTCCAGCCGTATAGTGCGAGCGCACTTAAAAGGGCAATAAAGACACCAAAACTTTATTTCCGGGATACCGGACTGGCATGTTATCTTACCAGATGGCTTACTGCCGATACATTGAAATGTTCAGCGGTTGCAGGGAATATGTTTGAGACATTTGTAGTGTCTGAAATTTTAAAATCCTATTCCAACGAGGGCAAAGATTACAGATTTAACATTTTTTATTACAGAGGGAAAGACAGAAATGCTTTCGGTGAAAACGAAATTGATCTTGTGATAGAGGAGGATGGAGTCTTATATCCGGTCGAGATTAAAATGTCCGGCAATCCCAAGGCAAGTATGGGAGCAACGAATCAGGTACTGGATAAGGTAAGTGATAAAAAAAGAGGTCTCGGAGTTATTTTATGTCTGATTGATAAAAAGACATATTTAAGAGAAAATCTTGTTGCATTACCGATCGAATTTATATAAAAGGGGTGATCCCATGATGCTAATGTGTAAAAACACACCTGTTTACGACATAGAGAATGAAAAAACATTAAATTATAATCTTCTTCCGGGGCTGATGCAGCAAAAAGGTGCAGACAATCACACCTTCACAAAATGGATGAAATACCGCTATTCCTCAGGTACCAACACGATAGCACGGAAATTAAAGGGCATCACATTCGGACAGGGAGCGCGTATGCGCATTAACCGTGAGACTAGAGCGTTGAGTTTCAGCGACTGTTACTGGACAAAAGCTGAGGATGATTCGATATGTTTTGAGGAGATCAGTCCGTATTACAAACCATTCTGGGACGGAAACGAAGAATTTACAGGACAGGCCGCACCGACACTCTACGTGGGTGGTGCACTGTCAAAGGAATGGAAACAGGACGGAAAGCTCTACAAATATGGCGATATTTCCGTGGAACTGCAATGTATTAAGCTTTGCAGGGAATGCGGAATTTCTGTAGAAAGAGCAGATGAGACAGACGGAGGAATCGCAATTTCTAATATAACCTCCCCAAAGGTGATGCTTGAGCAGGCAGATCAGTCGGGAAGAATTGATCCGGATGATTTTGATGAGCAGACGATTATAGATCTGTTTGGAAAAGCCGGAGCGCAAATGCTTATTATAGATGCGATAATCGGAAATGGAGACCGGCATGCAGGTAATTTTGGCTGGATTAGAAATACGGATACCGGAGAGTATGTGTGCATGGCACCGTTGTATGACTTTGATCATGCATTAGACAGCACATTAGAGTCTGACCGGCTTTTAACAGATGCGGTTAAATTTTGTATGCCGTATGAGGATGAGATGGTGCGCATTGCGGGTATAGCCCAGGGATCGGAAAACGAAGTATTTAAGAAACGGGCACAGAGCATTATGAAGTTGCTTGATGCCGGAAAATGAGGTAGTGATGTACCTGAATTCGGAAATATTTTCTATGAAGCAAAAATCAGAAAAGAGCCTGTAACAGAGAGTATCGTCCAGAACGAAATTCGTCAGGTAAAGCAGACTAGTCTGGCATGTTGCAGGTATGGCTTTTTTCAAGAGCAGGATTTACCTGTGACCGGGAAAAAGATCGTATACTGATTGAATTAAGCGAGCTGTATAAATAAGAGGGGGATGTTTTTCAGATAGGTTTATTATAACCCGATATAGTTTCAAACTATGGATAACCCTATAAATAAGGTATTATACAGACAAAATTCGAAATGGTAAAATAAACAGAGTAAATGAACGCAAACCATAGGAGGTTATTAAATACATGAGCACATTAAAGACACCATTTCGTTATGATTTTGTA
>ULLZ01013340.1_pt1 | contig 19888 bp, 21 predicted proteins | sample 1951531 | NCBI WGS metagenome assembly ULLZ01 (sample SAMEA4835538, study PRJEB28245) | human gut metagenome | biome: gut microbiome; material: fecal sample | place: Denmark | collected 2008
TGATGGAGAGTTCCTGGGATTTTACCCGGGACCTGGGCCAAGGTCCGGGAAGGTCCGCTGGGCTGCCCGCCGGCATGAATTCCTCCATGAATGCTGCCACGGATTTGAATTTCACGAGCAGGGCTTCCGACAGGACTTCCGATAAGGAGGCGGAGGTGATCAGTCAAATCCGGGCCATCAAGCAGTCCGTGGCCGAGTCTCCGGACGGGGCTTCCTGGTGGAGACGGTTCGGCGACGGGTTGGGCAGGATGGCAGCCCAGACAGCGTTTTTTGTAGGCACGCAGGGAGTTGGCACGTTTGCGGCTTTGAGCAATGACCGGATTGAGGAGCTCCGGGGCCAGGGTGTTGGAGAAATGGAAGCAACGTTCCGAGGGTTCGCCGCGGGCGGAACGGAGGTGCTGGTGGAACGGTTGGGCGGTGAGAGCTTGTTTAAGACGCTGCGCCTGGTTGGGCTGAAGATGCCGTTTGCCAGCAGGTTTGCCGGGTATATGGGGAGCGCCACGGATATGATGAGGCGGGGCCTGTATAAGAGCGCCGCTGCACGCTACGGTACGGCCTCCTTGGCTTCCGGCGGTTCCGAATGGCTGGAAGAAGTGATTCAGCCAACCCTCCAAGCTCCGCTGGACGCAGGGCTTGCTCGTTTGTTTGGAAGTCAGAACGGGATGACGGTTGAGGATTGGAAGGAACAACTGGGGGCAGCTGCCGATCCCATGCTCGCCTTGCAGATGGTGGCGTTCGGCGCCGTAGCCGGGGGAGCCCAGATTCCGGTGTTTGCACGGGAGGCTCAAGTTTCCCGGGTGAGCGCTCCGAAGATTATGGGGCTGGGTGTGGAGCGCGCCGAAGCGGAGAGGATTGCCAATATTGTGGACCCCGTGGAGAAAAACAGGGAGATTTTCCAGGCCGCGCTGAGCATGTCCGATCGGGCGGCGCAGATGGAGAATGTGCGCCAGGGTTTCTCTTCCATGAAAAAGGATTTTTCCTGGCTGGCCCGGCAGGAAGCCTACCAGGCAGAGGTAGAGCTTCTGAACCTTCCCCGCGTGGAAGATTTAGGGGACGGGAATTGGAGGTTCACCACCACGATAAGGGATGCAGAGGGGAAGGATTCCTACGATGTTCTGGAGTTGAATGAACAGGATGCCTCGGCGCGGATGCAGGCCCTCCTGCACGACGGGATTCGTCTGCGGATGCTTGAGGCACAGCAGGCGTTTGCCGTGGATAAGACGATCACCCAACTGGAGGGTTCCGGGAGGTACGTGTTTGAGGAGATGGGCCATGCCGAAACGATGGAAACGGCCCGGAAGCTGGCTGAGGGCGCCCGGCTGCGCATTGCCGATGGGGCGGATGTGAATGCCGAGGCCGCAGAGCTGGGAACTCGGATGACGTACAGGCAAGCGGCAGCCATGGATGAGACGTTCAAGGGCCGCGTGCAGCTGGGCGTGGAGCGCGGGGAGATTTCCACTGCAAAGCGGGCCCGCAGCAATGCGTACCGCGTGGCGATGAAGAACGGGCAGACGCTGATCCGCTTCCATAAGGGGGAGGTGACGGTGCCAGAGCTTCTGGAAGAGGTGCTGGAAACGCATCTGACGGAGGATATGGAGAACACGAAGCACAGTCTGGATTGGTACACGTCCAACCTGCGGGCCCTTCAGGATGCATTGCAGAAGGAGGGGTATTTGGGCAAGGGAAAGGATTTGATCCGGAAAGATGGGGAGGTATCCGTGAAGGATGTGATTGAGGGGATGAGTATGCTGGCCAAGGGCGATGTGCTGGCCCGGGCCGCGGATATGAGGCTGCCCCAGTGGATGAAGGATTTTTTACAGATGGTGCGCCAGTGGGTTTCCTCCGCCAAAGCCCTGCTGGATTTGGGAACGGGACTGCACGAGATGGAGCGCCGCCGGCTGACCGGGGAGAGCGTACCGATTGATGCGGATTTCGCTCAGACGGTGTATGCTCTTTCCAATAACCTGGAATCCTACTGGATGCAGGAGGGAGCGCGGCAGGGGGAAGCCGACGCCCAGAGAATTGCTCAGGAGGTGACCGGCAGTGGGGTTTCCATGTCTTTATCCCCTTCCGGGGGCGAGATGTACAACGCTTCCGTTCTCAAGGCCGATCAGACCGCATGGGCCAGTTCCCTGGACGAGTTTCTGGAACATGGAACGAAGGATCCCACCACTCCTCTGAAGGTGTGTTCCATGCCAGATGTTCTTTCCGCTATGGGAATTGCAGGCAGGAATCTGGTGATGAGTCCAGGGGTGGTTGAAAAAGTGATGCACGGAAAGCACGATCTGACCCGGGAGCAAATGCTACAGCTTCCCGAAGCCCTGCACAATCCGATTTTGATTGTGGATTCCGCCACACAGGCCCATTCGCTGGCGATTTTGACGGCCATCCGGACGGACGAGGGGAATGTACTGGTGGCTCTGCATCTGGACAAGAATACCAGACAGGGCATTCACCATGTGATTGCCAGCGCTTATGGAAAACAAAGCGGGACAATGCTCCTTGAGCAAATGAAGAGCGGCCACACGCGCTTCCTCAACAAAAAAAGAGCCCTTGCATGGGCACGTTCAGCCAGGCTCCAATTGCCTGGGGTCGCCTCCCAGAAGGGCAAGTCCAACATATTAGAGCCGGAGGATGTTGTCAAGTGGAAAGAAGGGAATAACGCGACAGGCGGCGTTTCCCTTTCCCTGTCCGAAGATTCCCCGCTGGCCGTGAGCCGCGGAACGCAGAATCTGGAGGTGGTCCACCGGATTGCCGCCGACCTGCGGGCGGATGCCGCCACCTGGGAACGCTACGCAGGAAAGACGGATGAGGCCGCATTTCTGGTGAACGTGGGCCGGAATGTCTCCCTGGTGAAGAGCGCCCTGATGCACCTGCCCGCCGGGTACCGCGTGGCCGTGAAGCCTTACATCGATCGGTTGCAGATCCTGGCGGAACTGGCGGCCAAGGGAAAGATTGACGAGACACGGCTGATGAACGCGTTTGCCCGCCGGGAGATTAAACGGGAGATGGCTGAGGCGACCCGGGAGGAGATGGAAGAAGCGGAGATTACCGCTAAGACCACAGCCGCCGGCGTGGCGTGGGAGAAAGGGAAGAAGCCGACCCAGAAGCTTGCCAAGGAAGTGTTCGAGGATGAGATGGAGAAAGTTCGCAAGGCGTGGGCGGAAAACCGTCTGCACGAGCTGATGGCCGAGGTGATGGAGAAGACTGCCGGGAAGCTGGAAGCACTGGCCAAGGACGGGATTTCAACCGGCATTGCAAGGATGCTGGACCAAGTACTGAAGGTCCGTAAAAAGAACGGGAAGCAGCAGAAGGGGAAGATTTCCATGGAGGCTTACACGTACCTCCAAGAACAGGTGGTTCCCCTGCTCCGGATGACGGCGGAGGAGAAGGAAGCGGCCATCCGGGAGGCTGAGGCCGAGTGGAACCGCTCGGAAAAAGAGAACCCCGACCAGATGGACGGCGATGCTGTGGCCCGGATGGAGGAGCTGAATGAAGAACTGACCCGCCTGTCCCTCTACGGGAACCTGGAAGGAATGAGTGTGGACGAGGCGGAGACCGCCGCCAGGGCAATTGAGACGTTTATCCGGACGGAGAAGGAACAGTGGGCCGCCGTGCAGGAGAATGCGGCCGAACGGCTGAATACGATTGGCAGGAGGATTGTGGAGAAGTTCAACCAGACCGGGAAGAAGGCCGATGAGAATACACTGCGCGCCGCCAACGAGAAGTTCCACGGGAAGGTGAGTTTCAAGAATTTCGGCGATTTCATGGAGAACATGGACCAGCTGCTGACGCGCATGGGAACCATGCCTGTCCTGCAGGAGTTCACGACCGATATGCGCAGCCGACTGACGAATGCGTTCCAGCAGATGCGGGATGCCCGCGGGCTGCGAGCCGCCGCCGTACAGGACCTGTATGAGAAGCATATCACGGAGAAGGTGATGAAAGGCCGGAAGGTGGGGAACCTGGCCGGCTGGGTGACGTGGTTCAAAACGAGCCATGATACGGGCGTCCGATTGAACGGATGGATTACGCAGACGACACAACTGACCTTGAAACAGGCCCGCGAGGTGCGGGAGATGGACACCCGGCAGAGGAAGGAGTTTATTCGGAAGCGCTGGGAGGAAGGAATGGAGTATTTTTCCGAAGAGACGCTGGACCTTCTGCTTACCCGGTTGAAGGAACACGAGGATGCCGCGGCCCGGGCGAAGGCTGAGGGCAAGAGGCCGCGCTACCGGAAGTACGTGACGGCGAAGGTGTCTTTCAAGGGGGAGGAGGGTTCCCCGCTGGTGTTGAGCCGGGATAATGCCCTGTACCTGGTGCTGCAGTCCGAGCAGGAAAGCTACCGAGAAATGATGAAGCAGCAGGGGTATACGCCGGAGGTGCTTTCTGCTTTGCGCAAGTACGTGGGGGAGGAAGGGATGGCGATTGGCTACGGGCTGAGGGAGATGCTGAAAGCCCAGGGGGACAAGATCGGAAAGCTCTACGAGCAGGTGACAGGCGTCCCCTTCCCCCGCGTGGAGAATTACTACCCTGCCCGGTTCTGGGCGCTGGACGCGATGAGCGACGCGGATGCGGCGGATATGATTTCCGGCGTGCCGAGCACGAAGGGAGGCAACCAGGGCTGGCAGAAGGTGAGGACGAAGCACCACCGGCGGCTGGATACGAGCGTGGGAGCGCTTTCCGTGTTCTGGGAGGCTACCGATATTACCGACCACTGGTATTACACGCAGGATATTACGGCTGACTTCCGCGGGCTGCTTCGGCGCCGGGAGGTGGCGGAGAGCCTGGTGGCGAATCTGGGGAAGGATGATTTTGTGAGGCTGCGCCGCTGGGTGGACCTGCTGGAACGGGCCGGCGTCGTCCAGGGCCAGGCGGTGGGTTCCCTGGACAAGCTTCTCAACGCCGTTTATTCCGGGCAAGCCAAGGCGATTCTGGCGTTCCGCTTTGAGACATTGCTGAAACAGGGTTCCGCCGTGCTGAACGCGTGGATTGGCGATCCGAGCATCGGCCTCTGGGATTACCTGGGCACGATGGCGAAAATGCGCAACGGGACAGCGGAGATGGGGGTGATCAAGATGCTGAAGAGCGCCGAATTCCAGGCGCGGTTGAACGACCGGATTGACGTGGAAACATTGTCCCGCCTGAAGGATGATTCCTCCTACACGCTGGCGGAAGCCGCGCTGGTGTGGGGGATGAATGGGATTGAGTACACGGATGTGTTTTTCAATGCTGTGGGGTCCGCCGCGCTCTGGAATATCAAGTACCGACAGGCCGTGAAGGCCGGCGTTGAGGAAGGGAGGGCGAAGGATGAGGCGTGGCAGGCGGTGAGGAATGCGCTGCATTCCGCCCAGCCCCAGACGTGGATCGACAAGTCGTTTGGCGGCTTGCACCGCGGCGCCTGGGGACGCGCCATTTTCTACATGATGAGTGAGAATTACAACAAGACGGCTGCGATTTACGGGATGGCCCGGGCTGGCTTTGCCCCAGGGGTGACGCCCAAACAGCGGTGGGCTTCCCTGTCCAAGGCCGGGAAAGTGTGGCTGACCTACGGAACATTTAATGCCATCATCGGCGCCATGCTGGATTACATGAAGGACGATGAGGATGAATGGGAGAAGCGGGATTGGAAGGGGTATCTCTACGCCGCGCTAACCGGGCCGTTTGCCGGAATGCCTTTGGTGGGTGAAGCCGTGGAGTGGCTGTTTTCCGAGTTGCTGGGGGCCAAGGTGTACACGGGGTCCGCCGGGCGCGCTCTAATTGATTTCCGCTCAGGCTGGAATGCCGCCTGGAAACTGGGTGAGATGATGCAGGAGGGAGGCCATGAAGCCGGGGATTACATGAAACAGGTAATCCGGCTTGGCCGGGTGTTCGGTGCTGTGGGAGGGGTTGCCAGCGGCATGACGAACAAGGTAGTTCAAGCCACCGGACATTACATGACGCTGGGGGCCGCGCTGATGAATCCGGTGAGGACTGTAATTAATCAAATTTAGAATGATGAGAACAATTCATACAAGGCGTAAGATGCTCTATTTCATTTTTTCTAATGAAATTTCTAATTTTCCCAGAAAAATTAATCATGAATACTTCTATAAATTTCTCTAAAATAGAAGAAATGACTACAAATAATGTATTTAAAACAATGATTAATAGTAAGCTTACCGCATAGGATATGTTTTGATGAGAATAATCCCTATTGAATAACCATGTCAAACATTTCACAAGAAGTAACATAAATAACTTTAATAAGGATAAAATACACAATAATAAAAACCAATATGCTAACGGAATTAACAACAGCAATAATGGAAGAAGGCTTGGTACTATCTCTCTTCCAGATTTTAAGTCTACATAATAATAACACAAGATAGTGGTAGAAATAATAATAGATATAATAGCTAAAATTTTTCCAACGAACGTCAAACTTGTTGTATTTTTATATTTCAATCCTTCAATAAGTTCCATCAATGTTAGATGCTGACCTTTAAATGATTTTAACCAATCAGAAGGATAGAGAGATTGGCTATTTATTTCATCAATATTAAACGGAATTTTTACTATTTTATTATGGGATTTGACAATAGTATTGAGAATCGATAATACGATTCCTACTATAACAGTATGAAAAGCAAATATCAGATTTAAGGTAATACCCAACTGATATAATAAAATAACAAGACCTTTGTCCATTATAATATTTATTTAAAAATCACCTAAGTAAGAAACAGAGCGATTTAAATAGTTCTGACAGTATGAATATACTGGTTTACATAAATATATTGAACTACAACTTTCTGCCTGTGAAAACATTTCATCAAATTGAATGCTCTTTTGTTTAGCTGCGACAGGATTATTAGTATGTACAACGGCAATTCTATTTTTTGAGTCATTTTCCTGTCGATAAGCTCTAGAGTCCATTACCCAAAAATGATCACAATGACTCTTTTTCTCGTTTAAAAATCTAATATTTGATGAAGGTATATATTTTAAAAACTCCCTTTTTTCTCCAGAAATATTTCTTTCAGTTATAATCTGAATCTTAATTCTGTCTTTTACCTTTTTCAACATTTTAATAACGCCTGGATTATCATACACATCATCGGCAAGCTGATTACAATATATTTTAATATTATCTTTAGCGTGTTTTAAAAATAACTCTAACAAAACACTTGTATGATCACGATCAGGATTTGGAATTTCCATATTCTGAGCAGAAAAATACAAACCAATTTGGACATCTGCATCGTACTTATAAGCAGCTGATATCCTCTTTTTCGTCAAAATAAATTTTCTAAAGAAAGAGGAACAAATTGTTGTTGTTTTCTCAATATTTGAATTCATATTACTATTATCTCCGTCAAAATCCTTTGCTCTCTATTCTAAATAGAAAGTTTTAACGCACAAATCGTTGTTTAAATGACAGTATCATGACACCTAAAACTAGGTTTACAACGCTATTCCATATAGCCAGACTTACCTATGCCGATGATAAGTTCCAGACTTATGATCCCAATGACCGCCATTAGAATCCAGACGCCCCGGATGGGCTTGCGCAGGGACGGTAACAAGAGCCGCGAAAAAGACCAGTAGCCAATGTGTCTTGTTCATGAACGCAGTTATAGCTACATTCTCAATAAAATCAACCACTTATTACACGTTATAAGTGATATAGAAAGATATTACAAAATATAATAAGTTATCAATTAGTAATTTGAAATAATTTCTAACAACATGAAAATATTCCAAAACATGAAAAATATTCTGGTCAATGAAAGAGAAAACGTGTACACACACCATCACTTTTTCAATCTGACTTCCCCGTCTCTTGCAAGTTAGAACATCACACGCTTGTCCGGCTATCTTTGATAGTCTATGCTCTTTGCCATGGACGCCTACCTCTTCCCCACCCTGTTCTGCCTGGTCCTTTGCGCCGCGTTTGTCTGGCTGGCCGTCAAGCGCATGCGAGCCGGCAAACCGCACCGTGTGTTCTTATGGCTGGCCCGGTTCTTTGGCGTGATGGTCGTGATGGGAGTGGACAGTATATGTAAGGCGGAAGGAATCATCTTGGGGGGCTTGGTCGTAGTTGCCGGGGCTGTGATGGTACTGATGATTGTCTCTGGAGTAATCAGGGAGCTGGGCGCACGGAAGAAGGCTGAGCAGGATTTCGAGCATCGCAGAGATGCTGAAGTGCTGCAGGAGAATAGTTTTCTAGAGGAGCAGCCGGGAAAGGGGGCCATGGCACCGGATCAAATTCTGGTAGAGGCCGTCTCCAAAACTCCAAGGCCTGAATCAGAAAAGAAGATAGCGGTCTCCAATCGTCCAAGGAAGAAAGTCAAAATGATTGAGCTGGTAGGGTTTGTCCTGTTGGTTTTTGGTGTTGGGGTTACGGTGCACTGCTTGAGTGCGGATACTAAACACAAAAACGAATCTCCCTTCATTCAACAAATGAATGCCGTCAGAGATTTGACGCCCCAGGATTTGGAGAAAATGAATTTATCCCCCAAGGAGAAAGAGAAAATGCAGGAAGTCATCAATGATTTAAAAAGAGAAAGGCCATCCCTGCATTATCTGGATAAAGTCATTAAAGAGCGGCAAAAAGATACCGTTGATGCTTATATGAAGTCTTATCGGGGCAGGAATTATTCTACTCCGTACAATCCGTCTGAGACGAAACAGCTAGACGTTAAGCACTATTGCGACCAATTAGAAAAGATCAACAAAGCAGGCAAGCTTTTTTAACTCCCTGGCCCCGGAGGTCAAGGGGCGAAGCATTCTACGATTATTCCATTTTCTTTCTCACCCATTCATCAATATCTACCGCTTCCCCAGGCTTCAGGTGCAGCGCAATCCACGCCCTGAGAATGGTGTTTTCCAGTTGCAGGGCTTCTATGCTCCCCTGTTCCACTCCTTGGATGGTTCCCAGGGATGACGCCGTTTCACTCATCAGATCCCGGATGCGGGCAAGTGACTTGGCTGGTATTTTTCTCCGGACTGACATCCAGCCATAGACGGTGTAAATACTAACTCCGCATTGTTCAGCGAGCCAGTTACAGTCCTTTCCAGTTTCCTTGAGCCATTTCTTGATGTCACTTTTCGAGTGCATTCCCTAGAACTATCATACCGGAAAAGGGAAAACAAGAAATGCATCTCAATTAAATTCTGGAAAGAATCCCAATTTGTAAAAGGAATACGTTGACTCGAAAAGAGTCGGCATCTATACAAGAAACATGGATATCAAAGAAGCTGTTTCAATTTGTTTTAAGACTCTTGGTAAGAAAGAGGCACATGTGAATGAGATTGCAGAAAACATCATTCAACACATTTCCGAGTTCAAGGAAGGAAGCCTGGATGAAATGAAGAAGAAAGTGAATGCTTTTTTGGCTGCCAATGTCAGAAGCAAGTCCCCTATCTATGCCAAGGTTCAAAACCCAAAAACAAGAAAAGCCCGTAAAGGCTTATACAAGATTAAACCGCTTCCAAAAAATAAACCGATCATCAAAGTGGCCTTACAGCCAGAACTCCCTATAGGAGTTCCAAGGACAGCAATCTCTTCTTCTTTCGGAAATAAGAGAGTAGATTTTAACTGCTCTTCCTGTGATAAAACCTTTTATGGAAAGGGAGGTGAATTTGCCGTTGTAAGCGAGCTGTTATTTAGGGGATATAATGCAAGTATTATGTCTGTTGATGAGGGTATCGATATTACAGCTTCTAAAGGAGATAAATTCTTCTTCATTCAAGTTAAAACATCCTTTTTCAAAGATGACAAGATATCGGTCTTTATCAAACCTAATAATTTTATAAACAGTTCTACCGCCAACATATTCTATGTCATTGTTTTCCGCTATCCATGCGATGGACATATGAATAACCGATTCCTTATTCTTCAAAATGGAGATATAGATCGGATGCGACATGGAGGCTATATAAGTACATCAGATTCCGGCATGACAATTAAAGTCAAACAAGATAATAGAGGGCTGTTTATTTACAACAGAGACAAAGAAGAAGACGCTACTTATTACCTAGACAACTTTGACCTTATTAGGTAAAAGTTATAAAAAAGCCCCTAGGTCCAGAGACCAAGGGGCTTTGAAAGCTTTGTAGCTTATCTATGACGATGGTAAGTTCCTGTCTTGCGGTCATAGTGGCCACCGTTGGAATCCAGCCTGCCGGAATGGCATGTGTCAAACATGTGCTTGTGATATGTGCCACTTTTACGGTCATGGTGACCGCCGTTCTTGTCGGTGCGCCCGGAATGAGCGTTGGCTAAGGTAGCTAAGGATACTGCTGTGATGATGATTGCGAGTGCTTTCATGTAATAGATATTACATTCCGATTTGGAAAGAAACGCAACATCGATCTACAACTTATTAATTGTAAGTATATTGCTTAATAATTTCAAAGTAATCTAACATATTTAAAAATTAGATACCTTGTTCGCTCGGGCGAAACTCAAAAGTCTCCCCCTAGATTCCACACGAAGCTTCTTCCGTAAAGGAAAAGAAACTATTGTCCCCGATATGGCATAGCCGTGTGAAGATGCAACGTAGCATCAAGCCATTCTTCTGTCGTGAGTCCCCGTCTGGCCGCTTCAATCTGGATAAGCCGGTAACGTTCGTTGGAGACCCTGATATGAACGTCTGTTTCACGGTATACTTTGGCGTAGTGGCTATCAATAAGGTTGTCCAGCAGCCGTTGCTTGTCAGCGGGAATGGGAACTGTAGAGAGCCATTTGTCTATCATGCCTTTTTTGACAGCACAGCGGTGTGCCAGTTCTTCCCGAGTCATGCGGGTGTCTTTCAGAAATATCCTGATTTTAGCTTTGAGTTCGTCCATGCATGCATTTTTCGCATACAGGAAATCTTGGCAAGTCCTTTCTTGGATATTTTCGTCAACAAGAAATATTTATTGACTTTTGTTAGAGATGTAGGAAAAAATGTTTTCGCAATCAAATAAAAAACCAAGTTATGAAAGCAATTTACACAATCACATCCGCTCTCCTATTTAGAAGATTTGGCAGAATCCTCTTCTTGGAGACGCTTAAGAAGGAGTTCTTTGTTTTCTCCGGCAAACTCCAGAACGTAAATGATCCAATCCACAATGTTCATCCCACAAGACTTGGCATAGCTGTCGAACTCCACAAATTTATCGTGCGGTACTTTGAGAGTAATATCAAACTTAGGGATAGATACTTCTGTTGCTGTCACCACCAGCGGTTGAGACATGAGTTTGTCAATAATGATGTGGGCCTTTTTAGGAATATCCCTATTTTTAGACATCCAGTTATTGACCTGTCCGTAAGAAACACCGCATTGCTCTGCTAACCATTTACGATCTTTCCCGGTTTCCTTGAGCCATTGGTCTATCTCTTCCTTTGTGTACATGACCAAATGATTATCAGCTATTGCTGATAATTGCAAGATAAAAATAATAACGTTATGCTGAAATATTTATTGACGCATTCAGCAATTGCTGATAATAAATTCTCATCAACTGATAACTACTCCATCAAAACCATGAATAACATTCAAATACCAATTCAAAAACTCGCTGAATCTCCGAAAGCCAGCGAATCCGTTATGACCATCTCCGTCAGGGATAGACTTCCACTGGGAGATGCCATTGTTCAAACCCTTCGTATACTCGCCAAAGATGCCACAGCGAAGAAAACCCAACCCAAGAAGCCCGCGGCATGAATAGGCCTCTTACAAGAACAGACCTGATGATGCTCCGAGAAGAGAATCCGGAGACCTTTTATCAGTTAATGCCTGCAATGCGTATTCATGTATTGCCTGGCAAAGTGAGTAAGGTCGAAAGGGCCTCTGTAAGTTACGAGATCGTCACTAAGGAGAGCATCCCCTGTCCTGCAGATGACGCAGTAGGAACGCAGGTTTTTAACAAGTGGATCATAGACGTTAAGATGCGTATTGGGAGTTTTGTGAAGAGCCATGAGAAGTTTATAGTCATCGCTTTCCGGAGCTTTGAGGATGCGCTTTATTTTTTTTACTGCCGTTCTTTTGAGGTAGAACTTGCTCAAATGGGGGTTGAGGTATCTGCACCCCATTGTGAAGGAGGAAACAATGAGACAGGCAGTACTAAACAAAGCGATCAGGTCCAGCATGTACATGTTTTTTTGGCAGAATGCCGTGAGCTGGACGAATTGAGAAGGGCATGCAGTCGCGATGTGGAGAAGTACCCAGGTTACGCAGATGATGGCTGCGAGCTTTTTACTGCCGAGCAGTTTGAGAGCCTGCTGAATGAACGGGTGCCAATCCATGCACAAGAGTGTACCCGATAACCAGGAACCATTCAATTCTAACAATGATTATCGAATACGACACCGAAGACCGCTGCATCCGCGTGGACGACGTAGCCGTGAGCCACGCAGACGCTGAAAAGCTGATGGCGGAGCACGAAACCGCAGTGGCGGCCCTCGAAAACGCCCTGGAGCAGTATGAACGCGATCACGCCACAACAGACAATCCCGACGGACATCATGACTGACCTGGAACCAGAGCTGATTGATGTGCTCAAGCAGCTCGGCTGGCACGAGCTTTAACCAATCGCCCGGCCCATCTGGGGCCCATCACCAAACAAACAGAAAAAGAATATATGGATGTATGGCAGGCACGGGGAACAAACCCCGTCCGGGCGGCCAAATTTCAAACCAAAACCTCCTTATGAATGAAGCGACTTTCCAGATTCCGGCCCTGAACCAGGTATTGGCCGACTTGGCAGAGATTAAGAAGCTGCTGGCTGACGGCAAGGAGCAGACAAGCGCCCCTATGAAGTATGCCCGCTGCGCCACCCTGGCAAAAGCTTACGATACGAGTCAGCGGAACATGGCCTATATCCTGGCCCGTGGCGTAATGGCAAAAAAAATCCGGAAGCTGGGCGGAAAAAATCCTGACGGGACCAGGGGTGAAGTAACCACCTACCATGTAGCAGACGTGGAAGCCTACATGATAGAGACGAGAGGAGGGAAGGAGTAATGAAGACCTTTTGCCGAGCGTTAGCAGGTGGAGCCTTTGGACTCTTCGCCGTTGGACTGTTCTGGCTGGCGGTGGAAATGGACAACGACGAGCTCCAGGCGGGGAAGAGTCCGCATTCCGGGTTCACGCCCGACTGCCCGAAAGCTTTTGACGGCTTCGCAAAACCGTCCCGCTCCACGCGGATCGTGGAAAGCAATAACCAATAGAAAACCAATACAATGGAAAGAAAAGATTGTAAGACTGGAACAGCGAAGTACGACCCGACGCGGAAATACCGGACCGGAGACAAGGTGCGCTTTATCCACCGCGGAAGAAGGAATTATCTCGTCACACCGGAAAACGGAGAAGAATGCACCGTTATTGAAAACGAAAAACAAGAGCAGGTGCTTATCAAATGCTGTGGATACACTGCCGTTTTTCATTTTGCCGACCTCGAACTTGTCAAGCCCGTTGAGGAAATAGAGAAGGAAGATACGCAGACCTGCACGCCGGACGAAGCATGCTGCTGTGATACCGCCGCCGAACAGGCACCCGTTACCGTGGAGATGATTGAAGAGGCATACAATCATTTAAGCGATATGGTGAACCGATGCCAAACCCCTGTCTTGCTGCATATACTCATTGAGAAGGGAGACAGAGTAAGTGGCAAGAATGCCACCTGTGCTGCTGTCACGGAAATGCCAGGAGCAAAGGGTACGGAATGGATCGCGGCTCGCGGTTATCTCTTTGCTGCCGGAACTTGTTTCTCCGGTAGTCCCGAAGTGGTTTCTCAAGGGGTGAAACTTGCTTTTGAGAAATCCCATAGGAATGTTGGCGTGAACCCCATTGCTGCCATATTAGGTATCGCCGGATGCGAATGCGAGGAATGCCAAGACTAATTCATTTCCATCACTAACCATTAGATAATCAACATTATGAGTGAAGAAACTACACGTCAAATGCCCGGAGAGGTCTTTTTCGAGAACCTCTCTGAAATCAACGAAGGGGCGCTCCTTACTGCCCTGGACAAGAAGATGGCGGACCTTGTGGCCGCCGTACTGACGACCGGCAACAACGGCACCCTGACTCTCAAACTGTCCTGCAAGCGTAAGGGCGGCGTGAATCAGGTGGTCATTGAGCCGAAGGTCACGGCGTCCATCCCGGACCCGACGATTGCCCCGCGCATCATGTTTGCCGACACCTCCGGCGCCCTGCATACGGACGACCCCGCCCAGGGAAAACTGGACCTGGATGCCCCTGTAAAGGTGACATTCCCGGCTCCTGCTGCCGCCGATTCTGATGCCGGGATGCCCGCCAAAGTATCCAAGCGTGCCTAAGCCCTCCAACAAACCCGCAATTGCATAACAATAAACATCATAGATTAAATAATATGGAAAACATCAATGAAGAAACTCTGGCAGCCGTCCGCGTGCAGGAAGTAGCGAATGGCCGTGCCGCCATCGTGCCGGATGGATATACCCTGCATCATCTGGATTGCCTGGGCAACACGCCTCCGCGTAAAGCTGGGAGTGTGGAATTATTGGACCTGGAAACGCTGATTGATCACGTAAAAGCAGAAGATGCCGAGAACGAAGTCAAGAGCGTGGTCTATGTTTCTAATAACAAGGTAAATGCGTTCTTTAATTATTATTCCAAAGATGGACTTGGCTGGGGAGACCATGCCGCTGTTATGCACCTCTGCAAGACCGTAGAATGGGATAATTGGAATAGATTCTCTGGGGAACCTATAAGTCAGAAGGGATTCGTAGAATTTATCGAGGAGAATTGCAAAGACATTACTTCCCCGTCCCCGTCCGATATGCTGACGCTGGTGAGCAAATTTGAAATGGGACGCAAAGTATCGTTCAAATCTGCCTATCGCATTTCTGATGGAGAGACGAAACTGGAATACAACGAAACGGTGAATTCCAAGAGTGGGGAGCTGAATATTCCCACGGAGTTCACGATTGCGATTCCTGTTATTCAAGGGGCCGAGGAAGATACAACCTATGAAATTAAAGTGCGCCTCCGCGTCCGGCTGAACGATGGTCAGTTGTTCTTTGTATATCAAATGATTCGCGCTGACATCCCGGAGCGAAACGCGATCAGTGACATTGCCGAGAAACTGGAGACGGCTCTCCCGGAAAACCGGATTTACCGTGGGCTGGTACACGTGTGCACGAAAGATATGTTTACCGGAGAAATCGACTAATAAAAAAATGAGTTGGCCGGGGCCAGCGCCAACTGGTCCCCGGCCTGTTACGAATGCAACCTACAAAATTACAATTAGTAACGAGTTATGAATACACCAAGTGAAGCCACGCGGCAAGAGAAAGTAATGGCTCCCTCCAAGTCCACCGAGCTGGCCGTCAGCCTGGACAATCTGGCCCTGGAAGCCCAGCAGGCATTGAGTTGCAAAGGCAGCTTTGAAAAGGCCATCAACATGGGCATTGCCATGAACCGGCTGCGCGACGCCCTGACTCCCCCCATCATGGAATCCATCATGAAGCTGAAAGGCTCCCAGCTCGGCTTCCGCACCGATGAATGCCAGCCGACACAGTACAAGGAGGGCATTTCCTATAACGTTGATGCGGTCAGGGAATGCCTGATTGTAGCCATCTGCATGGGACTTTCTCCAGTAGGCAATCAGTGGAACATCCTTGCCGGTCGCACGTATGTAACCAAGGAAGGCATGACCTACCTGCTGAAAAATCTGGATGGCCTGACCAACTTGAAAATGGTCTATCATCCCGCCGAAATCAAAGAGTCCTCCACTTCCGGCATCAGCAAGCAGGGTAAAGAGTACCAGAAGATTGAGCGGGAAGGATTGGTGAGAGTAGATATGAGCTGGGAGTTCAAAGGAGTTCCGGATTCCGAGACTCTTGAGTTCTGTATCCGCGTGAATAACGGAATGACCCAGGATGCCATCATCGGCAAGGCGGAACGCAAGGCCAAGGCATGGCTTTATTCCCACCTGACCGACACGATTATTTCCGATGGTGAGGTGGAAGACGGACGAGAAATGCGTAATGCCACTCTGGAACCCGGAACACAGAAGCCGAAGGCCGGCAATCCTCTTGCCGGGGCGGCAGTTCCTCCGCCAGTGGCGGCGGCTCCCAAGCAAGAAGAAAAGCCCATCGAGCCGGAGGTGGTTTCTTCTCCCGCTCCTGCTGCTGATTTGAAGCTGGAACCGGAAACGTCTGTGAGCGTGGCGGACCTGGAAAAGCTGCTGCAAGCCCACGGCGTGAGCATGCCTCAGGTAGTGAAGTTCTGTCAGAGCCGGCAAATTTACTACGTGCAAGGAGCCAGCCGGGAAGAGACGTTCCCAGCCAAAACGCTGGAATGGCTGGTAGCGAATTTCAACCAGGTGATTGCCTGGGTAGGAGCCTCCGGGAAGTAAGAGCACAAGATAGAAAGGACATAACATGAATGTTTTAGATTTATCGAGTTTTGCGGCTTCCGGCGTAGCTTATGGCCGGGTGGATAACCCTCAGGCGTACCACGATTCCAAGAAGGGCATTCCTCATTGCGTTTCCAAGTCCATGCTGATGGATTTCGCCAAAAATCCATTCAAGTGGAAGTACCGGCAGGATGAAGGGATTGAGAAGGTTTCCCTGGGGTTCCGCTTCGGTTCCCTGGTGGATTGTCTGGCCCTGACTCCGGAGCAGTTCCAGAATCAGTATCTCGTGGAAGAGTGGCTGCCGGGTGTGAACAAGAACGGCTCCGTGTCCAAGACAAAGCAGGACGACGAGCAAGCAGCTCGCTGGGCGGCGTTTGCCGACCGTGGGGGAGCCGTCCTGACTCCGGAGGAATACGCCGAAGCACAGCAAGCCATGGGGATTTTCAACGGCTATTTGAAGACGGAACACGGCTTGGTGCTGGGGGAATCGTTTGAATCCCAGGTGGCGATGTACAAGACGCTGCTCATTGAGTACGCACCGGACAAGCCGCCGGTTCCTATCACGATCACGGGCATGATTGACATTCTGCCCCACGATACCGATTTGCCGATCATCGACATGAAGACGACCTCCACGCCCGTGGAAGATTCCGGCCTGATTGACAGGGACATGGCCCGCTACGGGTACGGCTGGCAGGCTGCCTTGTACTGCGATTTGTATGAGGCGATCTTTGGCATACGCCGTGATTTCATGTTCGAATTTATGGAGTCTGTGGCCCCTTACTGCATTTCGGAAGTTCGGATGGACCAGGAGGCCCTGGAGCATTACCGGGGGCAGTATATGGCCGCCCTGCGCCAGTACGCCGAGTGCGTGGCGACGGGGATTTATCCGGGGGCCGTGGCCCTGCCGCGGTATTACCGCATCCCGCGGTGGGAGCTCAAGAAGGAATGGGAAGGAGGTGCAGCATGATGACCACGCTGACCATTACCTTGCCTCACACACCGCGCTGCCTGTCTCCCAACGCCAAGGCCCCTCTCACTCCGAGGGGGGCCATGGTGGCCGGTTACAAGAAGACGGCTGCCAAGAGCCGCGCTCGTCAGTTGGCCTGGGGCCGGACCTACGAAGCCCTGAATGGCCGGAGGATGCAACCGACGCATTACCGGGTGATCTGGTACTACAAGGGCAACAAGCCGGACGCAGACAACTGCCTTGCCCGCTGCAAGGCGTACCTGGACGGAGCCTGTAAGGCCATGGGCATTGACGACCGGACGCTGGATTGTGCCGGGATTGACCGGGTTCACGACCTGGGACGCGCCGGACAGGTGGAAATCGTTTTTGAAAGGAGGGAACAATGAAGAACACCACTAAATGCCCGCTGTGCGGGGGAAAGCCAGAATATATTGAATTCGGATGCGGAGACGGAGAATCTGATCTGATTCAGTGCAATTGCGGATTATGCACTCCTGCTGGATCTTACCCAAACGGGGAAGAAAACTGCTGGAAGGACTGGGAAAAGCTTGTCTCCAAGTTCCCGCCCATCATGCGGTTGAGGCAGGGCGATAACGTTATGGTTCATTTTGGTGATGGTGCCCATACAGTACTTTATACAAACGTAGACCGGGGGAAAATATATCTCCAAGATGTATATGGGAATGCACAATCTTACGATGTGGACGAGATCGAAAAATGGCCGTGGGAGCTTGAACGGAAAGGAGGCTCGCATGATAACATGTAAAGACTGTATCAGTTTTGACAAATATGACGGGTGTTACAACCCTAATTGCCCTCATGTATGGGATGCAATAGGCCAAGATGACCCGGCATGTGAATTTTTCAGGGGAGAGGAGGCCGAAGATGACGCCTGAGCAGAAAGCGTTCTTCAAGTACGGACGGGCTTTTGAGAGAGCTTGCAGACGTGCCGAATTATTGAGGATGGCCCGAAAACGATGCACAGAGAACCCAGGACGATATGGACCGGAGCCGCTAATAGCAAAGGTGTTGTTTGACCGGACCATAAACAAAGCCCGGCAGAAGCGGGCCGCGTGCAGGGCGTGGGTGCATCCTATGCGACGCAGATGCTCGAACTGTAAGCATGAACTAACACAGTACAAATGGTGTACGGTGTGCGCCAATGAAGGATTGCCTATTTACTGGGAGCCGAGAAAGGAGGGAGAGTGAAAGACTGGACAGGTAACAACCGGACTCTTGGCGCTACGCTGGGAGCATCCTACCTTGCCTCCGGCGAGCGCCCGCGGGAAGACTACTACGCCACGCACCCTGACATGGTTCGGGATTTGCTCAACGCAGGGGCGCCTCTCCGGAAACGTGTATGGGAACCGGCCTGCGGTGCGGGGCATATCGTCAATGTCCTGCGGGAGCGGGGACATGAAGTGTACGCAACCGACATCGTTGACCGAGGCTGCCCTGATTTCCTGCAATGGGATTTCCTATGGGAATTCGAGAGCAACCCTGCGGGAGACGTGGACATCATCACCAATCCTCCCTACGCCACAGCCCTTGAATTTGTCGAGCGTGCGCTTACCTACGTCAAGGATGGAGCCAATGTCTGGATGCTGCTGCGCCTCCAATTTTTAGAGGGCAAGGCACGTCGTCGGCTGTTCGACGTTGCCCCCCCCTCCGACGTGTGGGTATTCAGCGAGCGGCGGACCTGTGCCAAGAATGGGGATTTCTCCAAGGCTGAAGGCGGGGCCATTGCCTACGCATGGTTCCATTGGATTAAAAACCAACGTAGAGACTGCATTATTAAATGGTTATGAACTACAACCCCCAACTGACGCTTTTTTGATATGCCTACACGATTGATCAGAGACGGTATTCTGACTTCCGAACGCGTCGCCTCCCTATCCTGGGAAGCCGAGGTATTCTATCGCCGTTTGTTGTCCCTGGTGGATGATTACGGCTTGTCCGATGCCAGACCCTCCGTTCTTCGTTCCGCCCTGTACCCCCTCCAATTGGAGAAAATGAGTGAGTGCAATGTTCAACGCTGTCTTGCTGCGTGCGAGACGGCGGGGCTCATTCTGCTTTTTGCCAGGAATGGCAAATCATTTTTGATGGTGCGGGATTTCGGACAATCGCTCCGGTCTGCTCCAAAGTACCCGCTGCCAGACGGTTACAAGGCCATTCAGATTGGCAAGAGTAAATACCAGTTGGTAACACCTGATGACGATTGTTTGCAACTGCAAACAGGTGAAAACAGTTGTGAACAGTTGGGCACTTATGCGGATGCGTATGCGTATTCGGATGCGAAGACGGATAAACAAGAAAACAATGCAGAGGGAAATACCACGGTGGTTTGTAGCGAGCCGCCCGCTGCTCCTGTACTGCCTGCCGCCCCTTTCCCGGGCCGAGAACGGCTGAACGATGTCCGGGGAATGCGCTACGCCGACAATCACGCGGACCCGGGGGCTGCTCCAGGTGCTGCACGGTTCATGGCTGCAACCCTTGAAATCAACCCGTCCTGGGCTCGGACATTGCCAACCGCCATTGAACAGGCTG
>ULLZ01041113.1_pt1 | contig 18483 bp, 15 predicted proteins | sample 1951531 | NCBI WGS metagenome assembly ULLZ01 (sample SAMEA4835538, study PRJEB28245) | human gut metagenome | biome: gut microbiome; material: fecal sample | place: Denmark | collected 2008
TTTTCCATTTGCGTCTGAGCATCAAGCCACGAGAGAAATTTTCCTTTGTCAATATAGACCCTTTGACCACTTACCGTATGGGGAAAGTCATCTCTCTTTAGAAGTCTATATGCAACCGTAAGACTGCATCCGAGGGTCTTTGCAACGAGCGGCATCGTCATCACATCCGGAAGATCTTCTTTGCGCCGGATTCGCGGCATCTTACTATCGTCCATCCTTGTCACTCCGTATAGAAGAGAGAGTCCTTCTCTTCCGTTTGCACATTTAGCCAGGTAAGGAATTTGTCTTTCGGCACGAAGATACGACTTCCAACTTTGAAGGCAGGAAAGTCGATGCGCTTCACAAGCTCATAGACCTGAGACAGCCCGAGGCCGAGAAAATTGGACACCTCTTGAACATTGAGGATAAGGGGGAGCTCATCGGAACTCTTATACTGGCAACTTTTCATTTTGCATTCCTCCTGTGAAGTAATCTATATCAATACTTACGAGGAGGTTTGGTAACCAACAACAGGTTCGTACAAATTATCAGCAATAGAAAGCAGATACTGCATTTTATTTGTGGCGAATTTGCCGCAATTAAACGGCAGTTGCGTTGGGGCGTTATGAGATTAGCTACAAAAGAAGCACTTACGGATCAATACCGTAAGTGCCTCTCTATGGGTTTTCAAATTACTGGATGGCGTCTTTGAAAGCCTTTCCTGCTTTGAACGCAGGTGCCTTAGATGCAGGGATATCAATCTGCTCACCTGTTGCAGGATTCTTGCCAGTACGGGCAGCACGTTCTTTGACCTCGAAAGAGCCGAAGCCCACCAGCTGCACTTTGTTGCCAGCCTTCAAAGCGCTCTCAGTAGTCGTGATAAATGCAGCGAGAGCAGCCTCGCAATCCTTCTTGGAAAGGCCACTCGCTTCAGCCATTGCGGCAATCAGTTCGGTTTTATTCATAGTTTTTCTCCTTGATGTTATTTTGTTTTCTGTATAATTGTTTAGGTGCCTATGGAATGAAATGACAAGACCCTCTTAGAGTTTTTCACGCACCATCATAAGGGCATAACCAAGTAGATTTTGGCCTTGCCATTTTGCCCGGTCAAGTCTGCTTGGATCACGCATGGATAAACCAATGCCCCAAATCCGATCATTTACAGCACACTCAGCAAGAAATGCATTTCCAGTATCTTTCAGTCTCTCCCTTAGATCAGGGTTCTGCGTAAACTTTGCGAAAAGCCCCTCATAGACGACGATTTGTCGAATACCGTTCCATAGGCTCTCATCATAGCCGGATACAAGCCGTCCAAGAGCCTTTATCTCGGCAGCATTATCCGTAGCAAGAATCTGTGTGGCAACCTTTTCATCGCCAAAGGAAAGTGCCTTGCGGTACATCATATACTGCTCCATTGAGGAAAAGGTGATACCATTGTGCGTAAATGTGGAAGGATACCAGTTGCTAAGGTATCCATTCTCTTCGTTATTGTTGTGAAAACAGATAACAGTCATTCCCATTTCCTTGTTCCTCCATAAACGAACATCTTCTCATGCATGGATATCTCTGACATATTACTATTATACCGAGCGCAGGATGAAATGGCAATCTCAACTTTTTTACTGCCAATTTCTACTTCTTCCTTATTTGGATGTAACTCCAGTAAGTCAACAGAGGGCCAGCCCCATTAGAGCTGGCCCTCTATGCACCAAAAGGCATACTTTTTGGCTGATGGCATTTTTGGTCGATCGAAATCAAATATGTGTTTCAAAATGCCATAAACAAATTAGTGAGATATTTCAAAAAACAATGGACATTATGGTGCAATTCTTCTCCATAAAACGTCGCCCTTTCCCGATGCTCGCATTACAATCGCATTAATGCTTTTAGAACAGTATAGCAAACTATTCACAGAGAGTGATCAGGGGGATTTTCGTACCATCGGTGGAGCAAAATACTGTCTTTCGGCTAAAATTACTTTTCGTATACTGCGAATTACCGCATATACAATTGTCTGTCGCTGATGAAGGGTGATAAGGTTGTCAAGCTGCTGAAAAAACTCTCCAACTTTTGCTTGTTCTATCTGATTGGGAAGCGAAATGGGAGTCTTTTTCCCACTTTCAATGGTATAAGTTCCAACAGTACCGATACCAGCTGATTCATTTATGAAGCCTTGAATCTGCTCCGCCGAGAACGAATAAAAGAGGAACTTGCCATCTATTTTATCTGAGTTTTGGAACCATATAATATTACCGTCTTTGAAATACAAAGGCTCCAAATTCCTCACTAAATAAGGCACTCCGATAGTACCAACACCCGTCACAAGCAAATCTGAAACACCGACTTTTCCCGACAATGTACTGTATTCTTCGTACTTCTCTTTTGAAATATAGAGATAGTCATCCGGCTCTTCATTCTTTGCAGCAGCAACAATATCTCTTGCTCTAAGGAACCTTACTCCACTGTCTGTCCAGTCTGATTGATGGATGCGCTTAACAGATGTAACATTCATCATATCACCGAGCTTACGCTGTTCCCAAGAGAATGTATAAAAAGGGGGTGTCAGTTGGACAATCAGAGAAATATCCGGAGGTGACTGCAAAAATGGCTGTCGTTGATGAAGGGTGATAAGGTTGTCGAGATAGCCAAAGAACATCCCGATTGCATCCTGCTCAGACTTTTTTACAGGGATAGGCACATTGAAATTTGCAAGATTACCTCGGCTGATGCGCTGTCTTGTTCCGCCTGCCAGACATGTATTAACATCATCAAAATATGCTTGTGACGATAAATACTGAACCAAGAACTTGTTGCTCATATCAGGTGCAGTTCTGACGATCGTACAGTCAACTGCCGTAATCATTTTTATGCCTAAAAGCGGCACAATACAAGCTCTGCCGGCTGGTTCAGGCAATCTCGAAATAAGGATGTCACCGGGTAGCACTTCTTCGCAGTGGAGCCGATCAAAAGTGTCCTCAGATATCCATTTTTTGTTATTAGTCTTGTCCAAATATTCTGCTACACCAACATTGCCAGTTTGAACTAAACGCACACCGAAATCGCTCTGATCTTTTGATTCGATCCAGTCGCCATCTGTGAACTTCTCACATAAAGATGCTAACTTACGCTGTTCCCAAGCTATTCGGTTACTGTCGAGCTTACACAGGTGTGAAATATCGGAATTAAGTTTGATATTTCGGGATTTATAGTTGCTATTTCGGGATTATATGCTATAATATAAAATGTGTTTTAGTACTTACTCGCGGACCGAGAGAAAGGAATGATATGATGGCTGTAAGCTATAAAAAACTCTGGCACATTCTGCTTGATCGAGATATGAAGAAAAGAGATTTGCAGGAAGCTGCAGGGCTCACAAAATACGCAATGAATAAGCTTAGTCGTGATGAAAATGTCAGCACTGAAGTGTTGGGAAAAATCTGCTCTGCTTTGAATTGTACAACTGACGATATTATGGAGTTTGTTTCTGACGAAAAGTAAGTCCGTTTTATGGGACACTAGTTGTGTGTATCATGATAGGGGGTAGTACGTTGCCCTTAGAAAAAGAAAAAGGATGGGGTCACAGAATGAATAAGCAACAACTTGCTCAGAAAATATGGGCTTCCGCAAATCAAATGCGTTCCAAAATTGAAGCAAATGAATATAAGGATTACATACTAGGCTTTATTTTTTACAAGTATCTTTCCGATAAGGAAGTTAAGTTCTTGAAGGAGAACGACTATGATAATGAACTCCTGAAAACCGTATCGGAGGAAGATGCCGAAACAGTTGAATGGATCCAAAAAAACATAGGCTACTTTATTGCCTATAAGGATCTTTTCTCCACTTGGCTCACGATGGGTAAGGACTTTGATGTTTCAAATGTCCGTGATGCTCTTTCTGCATTTAGCCGACTAATTTCTAGTTCGCATAAAAGGGTATTTGAAAAAGTATTTGATACCCTGCAAACAGGCCTTTCCAAACTTGGCGATAGCTCCGGTTCACAAACGAAAGCAATTAGTGGGCTGCTGACGCTGATAAAAGATATTCCTATGGATGGCAAGCAGGACTACGATGTTCTCGGTTTCATCTACGAATATCTTATCAGTAACTTTGCAGCAAATGCTGGAAAGAAAGCTGGCGAGTTCTACACCCCGCACGAGGTATCGCTTCTGATGTCCGAGATCGTTGCGAGTCATTTGAAGGGTAAAAGTGAAATCAAAATCTACGACCCGACAAGCGGTTCGGGCTCACTGCTTATCAATATTGGTCAAAGCGTTGCGAAGTATATGAGCGACGACAACAATATTCAGTATTACGCTCAGGAGTTGAAAGAGAATACTTATAACCTGACCCGAATGAATTTGGTTATGAGAGGCATTGATCCCGCTAACATTATCACTCGTAACGGCGATACTCTCGAGGAGGATTGGCCGTACTTTGATGAAAATGATCCGGTCAATACCTATAACCCTCTCTATGTGGATGCGGTCGTGTCCAATCCGCCGTATTCGCAGGCTTGGGATCCGTCTAATAAAGAGGGAGATCCTCGTTATGCTCGTTTTGGACTTGCTCCCAAAGGAAAAGCCGACTATGCTTTCCTACTTCACGACCTGTTCCATATCAAACCGGACGGCATTATGACAATTGTTCTTCCCCACGGCGTACTGTTCCGTGGCGGTGAGGAAGGTGAAATCAGAAAAAACCTGATCGAGAATAACCATATCGACGCCATTATCGGGCTGCCTGCAAATATCTTCTTCGGGACAGGGATCCCCACCATTATTATGGTGCTGCGCCAAAAGCGTGAGAACACCGATGTTCTTATCATCGACGCATCCAAGGGATTTATCAAAGAGGGTAAAAATAACAAGCTCCGTGCGTCTGACATTAAACGCATAGCAGACACCTTTATCAAGCGTGAAAGCGTCCCGAAGTTTTCACGAGTTGTCAGTCGTGAAGAAATTCGCAGCAATGATTATAACCTGAACATTCCTCGCTATGTGGACTCATCTGAAGCAGCCGAGCATTGGGATGTCTATGCGTCTATGTTTGGCGGTATCCCGACGGCAGAAATTGAAGAGCTGGGCGAATTTTGGACGGCGTTCCCGGCACTGAAAAAGGCTCTGTTTACAGAGAGTGGCATCCCCTATGTGAATGTGTCTGTCGATGACATTAAGAGTGCCATCAAGAGCCACCCCGATGTGATCGGATTTGAGGATGCTTTTAATGCCGCCTTTTCTACTTTCCCGGCGTTCCTGAAAGAAGAACTCATCGACCGGATGGAAAGCATTGAAATCTCTAAGGCTGAAACCGTTCTGAGCGCTGATATTTTTGAGCGTCTGAAGGATATTCCGCTTATCGACAAATATGCGGCGTTCCAACTCCTTGACGACGATTGGACTGGGATTTCTATTGATCTTGAGGTCTTGCAGACCGAGGGCTTTTCTGCGACAAAGGAAGTCGATCCGAACCTTGTCATCAAGAAAAAGGATGGCAAAGATCAAGAGGTGCAAGAAGGCTGGGTAGGTCACATTATCCCGTTTGACTTGGTACAGGCGACTTTGCTCTCCGCAGAAACGGATGAGCTCCACGGTTTGGAAAGCCGTTTGGCGGAAATCCCGTCTGAATATGAGTCCATCCTTGATGAAATGACAGAGGAGGATAAAGAGAGCTGCAACGATGTTCTCACCGAGGAAGGCGATGCTTTCGTTCCGAAAGAAGTATCCAAAAAGATTAAGGAACTGAAGAAAGACCGTTCTCCTGAAAGCGTTGCGCTTCGTACACTCTTAGAAAAGGTAGAGCCTTTGGTCAAGAGCGAGAAAGAAATCAAGGCGGAGATCAAGGCAAAGAGTGCTGCGTTGCAGGCAAAAACAAAGGATACGATTGAAAGACTGAGCGACGAGCAGGCTTTGGATCTGCTCGAAAAGAAGTGGATTGCTCCTCTCATTGAGAGCATTCACAAACTGCCTGATACCGTAATCGACAGCTTGGTGAGCAAAATTCAAGCCCTTCAAAACAAGTATGCTACAACTTTCTTCGAGGTCGAACAGCAGATCAGCGAAACCGAAGCAACGCTTTCGGGAATGATCGATGACCTTGAGGGTAATGAGTATGATATGCTGGGACTTAATGAGTTGAAGAAATTGCTGGGAGGTAGTGCAGAATGACGAAAAAATCAGATGCTCCCGCAATTCGCTTCAAAGGATTCTCAGACGCTTGGGAACAGCGTAAGCTATCCGAAATTACAGATAAAGTCACGGAGAAAAATGCCGGACTACAATATGTAGAAACATTTACAAACTCTGCTGAGTTCGGAATTATAAGTCAAAGAGATTTCTTTGATCACGATATAGCAAAGCTGGGCAGCTTGGATGGGTACTACATTGTAAAAACCGAGGACTTTGTTTATAACCCTCGTATCTCTACTTCCGCACCAGTTGGACCGATAAACCGCAATAAACTTGGAAGAACGGGCGTAATGTCACCGTTATATACCGTCTTTCGCCCGCACGATATTGACACGACTTATTTGGAGTACTTTTTCAAGTGCGGCTATTGGCATTCTTTTATGAATTTCAATGGTGATTCCGGCGCAAGGTCTGACAGGTTCTCGATTAGAGACAATGTGTTTTTTCAAATGCCTATACCTATACCAGATATAGATGAGCAGAGAAAAATTGGCGAGCTACTAACTTGCCTTGACAACCTTATCACCCTTCATCAGCGTAAGTTTGAAAAGTTGACGAATGTGAAAAAGTCTATGCTCGAAAAGATGTTCCCGCAAAATGGCAGCAGTTACCCCGAAATTCGCTTTAAGGGATTTACTGACCCTTGGGAACAGCGTAAGTTGGGAGATATTGCTGACATTGTGGGTGGTGGAACCCCAAGTACAGGAAATCAGAGCTATTGGGACGGTGATATTGATTGGTATGCACCTGCTGAAATTGCGGATCAAATCTATGCAAATTCGAGTCAGAAAAAGATAACCGGCTTGGGTTATGAGAATAGTTCAGCCAAAATGCTTCCTCCCGGTACAGTCCTGTTTACATCTCGTGCAGGGATCGGGAAAACAGCCATTTTAACCCGAAAAGGCTGTACTAATCAGGGATTTCAGTCCATTGTCCCACATCGTGGAGAGCTTGACTCTTACTTCATTTTTTCTCGAACCGAAGAATTAAAACGATATGGAGAGCTTGTTGGGGCTGGATCAACTTTCGTCGAGGTTTCGGGAAAGCAAATGGCTGTAATGGAGCTGATGATGCCGCCAACGATGCGAGAACAACAGACTATTGGAGGTTTCTTTCAGCAGCTCGACCACCTTATCACCCTTCATCAGCGTGAGTTGGAAAAGCTCCAAAATATCAAGAAATCTATGCTTGAAAAGATGTTCGTGTGACATCAATTTCGCAGGAAGGAGGAAATCGAATGACATTCCAAAAAGAAGCGGACTTTGAGGAAGCCCTGATTAAAGTCTTGGCGGATAAAGGATGGGAAAAAGAAGTCATCAAGAACCCGACCGAGCAAGACCTCATCCGAAATTGGGCAAAGATCCTGTTTGATAACAACCGTGGAATTGACCGCTTGAATAACTATCCTCTTACGGATGGCGAAATGCAGCAGATCATCGAACAGATCACGGAACTTAGAACACCGTTAAAACTCAATGGCTTTATCAACGGAAAAACTGTGTCCATCAAGCGTGATAACCCTGATGATAAGCTCCATTTCGGCACTGAAATCAGCTTGAAAATATATGATCGCAGGGAAATCGCCGCTGGACAGAGCCGGTATCAGATCGTACAACAACCAGTTTTTCCGAGCAAGTCAAAAATGCTGAATGACCGTCGTGGTGATTTGATGCTGCTTATCAACGGTATGCCTGTCATACATATCGAACTGAAGCGCAGCGGTGTCCCCGTCAGTCAAGCATATAATCAGATTGAGAAATACTCATATGAGGGCGTTTTTACCGGATTGTTCTCGCTCGTTCAGGTGTTTGTAGCAATGAACCCTGAAGAAACTCGTTATTTTGCGAATCCCGGACCTGACGGAAAGTTCAATACTGATTACTATTTCCATTGGGCTGACTTCAATAATGAGCCTATCAACGATTGGAAAGCTATCGCCTCCTCGCTGCTGTCCATCCCTATGGCGCACCAGCTCATTGGTTTTTATACTGTTGCCGACAATGCTGACGGTGTTCTGAAGGTAATGCGAAGCTACCAGTATTACGCAGCCAGCGCAATTTCCGATGTTGTGTCTAAAACGAAGTGGGATAGCGGTAAGCAGCGTGGCGGCTACATTTGGCATACCACCGGCTCAGGTAAGACGATGACGAGCTTTAAGTCGGCTCAGTTGATTGCAAACTCCAATGATGCTGATAAGGTTATTTTCCTTACCGACCGTATTGAGTTAGGAACGCAGTCGCTCAAGGAATATCGGGCATTTGCGGACGAGAACGAAACCGTGCAGGCAACAGAGAACACATATGTCCTTTTGACTAAGCTGAAAAGCAACGCAACGGCAGATACCCTAATTGTTACCTCTATTCAGAAGATGAGCAATATCCGAGATGAGGACGGAGGACTTAATGCAAGCGACATTGAAATAATCAACGGCAAACGGCTTGTTTTTATTGTTGACGAGGCTCATCGTTCAACTTTTGGAGATATGCTATCCATCATCAAGGAAACATTTCCCAATGCCATCTTCTTTGGCTTTACCGGCACACCGGTGTTTGAGGAGAATGCAAAGAAAAACAATGCCCAAACAGATGTTTTTGGCAATGAACTCCATAGATATAGCATTGCTGATGGTATCAGGGATAAGAATGTGCTTGGATTTGATCCTTATAAAGTCCTGACTTTCCGTGATAAGGATGTCCGCAAGGTGGTTGCCTTGGAAAAAGCAAAAGCAGCAACCGAAGAAGAAGCAATCAGCGATCCCAAAAAGGCAAAAATATTCTATGAGTATATGGACTCCTCCACCGTCAAGATGGCGGGCTTCTTGGGCGATGACGGAAAGTGGGTCAAGGGCATTGAAGATTATCTTCCAAAAACTCAGTACCTTTCCTCGGAGCATCAAAGCAAGGTTGTTGAGGATATTCAAGAAAACTGGCTTACTTTGAGTCACAACGGGAAATTCCACGCAATCTTTGCAACGAGCAGCATCCCCGAAGCAATAGACTACTATCGACTGTTGAAGGCTGCAATGCCGAAACTTAGGATCAGTTGCCTTTTTGACCCCAATATCAGCAATGAAGATGGTGACTACAAAGAATACAGAGGGCAGCCGATTGCTTTCTATAAAGAGCAAGGCTTAATCGAAATCCTTACTGACTATAATACGATGTTTGGTCAGGATTTTTCGATTGCTACACACGCTCGCTTCAAAAAAGACCTTTCTCTACGCCTTGCCCACAAAGAGCAATATAAGCGGGTCGAAAGAGAGCCTGAGAAGCAGCTCGACCTCCTGATTGTAGTGGATCAGATGCTTACCGGCTTTGACTCTAAGTGGGTCAACACGCTGTATATGGACAAGATACTGGAGTATGAGAACATCATTCAGGCATTTTCCAGAACCAACAGACTTTTCGGACCCGATAAGCCTTTTGGCATCATCAGATATTATCGCAAGCCGCATACGATGGAGCAGAATGTGAGCAAAGCTGTTAAGCTCTATTCCGGCGATAGACCGATAGGTCTGTTCGTTGAAAAACTGTCTTACAACCTCGGAAAGCTCAACGCTGTGTTTGATGATATTGCCTATTTGTTCAAGAATGCTGGTATCCCTGACTTTGAAAAGTTGCCTGCGGACGGAACCGTAAGAGCTAAGTTCGCCTCGCTGTTTAGAGATTTCAACGGATACCTTGAAGCTGCTAAAATCCAAGGATTTAGGTGGGACAAACACACCTACTCATTCAAGGACGAGGAAAGTGGAAATTCGATTGAAATTACAATGGAGTTCGATGAGAACGCATTTTTGATTTTAGCACAGCGTTATAAAGAGCTTTCCGCTGCTTCTTCCGATGATCCCGGATCACAAGACATAGATATACCATACGATCTTGTTGGATACCTGACTGAAATTGACACAGGGGTTATCGATGCCGATTATATGAACAGTCGCTTCGATAAGTACCTCAAATTGATTCGACAGGAAGGTTCGTCCGAGGAATCTATTGAGCAAGCAAAGGCAGAACTTCACAAAACTTTTGCTGCCCTAACGCAAGAGGAGCAGAAATACGCAAACATCTTTCTGCACGACATTGAGCGAGGCGATGTCATTGCCGAGGACGGAAAAACGCTTCGTGACTACATCACGGAGTATCAGTTTAGAGCAAAAGATGACCAAATTCATCGTTTTGCGACTATCTTCGGTCTTGATGAGGATAAACTCAGGAATATGATGGGGCTTAACTTGAATGAAGCGACTATCAATGAGTTTGGCAGGTTTGACGAGCTGAAAAAGAGCGTTGATAAGACCAAAGCAAAAGCGTTCTTTGAAGCATATGAACAAACCAAGTTGATTCCGCCCAAGGTCAATATGAAAACGGATCAGCTTTTGCGGCAGTTTATTCTTACCGGTGGATTTGAGGTTGATATGCCGTAATGAGTGCCATCACCGCTAAAGCAAGCCGAAAAATGAAAAAATATGCGGTCTTAACAAGAGAGCCAAGGTGTTTCCTTGGCTCTTTTGATTTTTCTTGGGAACAGCGTGAGGTTGGGGATTTGCTCATAGAGCGTAGTCAACAAGCACCAATGAGCGATGAATATCCCCTTATGGCATTCATAGCAAATGAAGGTGTTGCCCCTAAAGGTGAGCGTTATGACCGAAGCGCCTTAGTTACGGACACGGTAAACAAGCTATATAAGAAAACAGAGAAAGGCGATTTCATATATAGCTCCAACAACCTTGAAACCGGCTCAATAGGTCTGAATAAGTACGGAAAAGCCTGCATTTCACCAGTATATAGCATTTTTGAACCCACTGGCATTGCTGACTCGGATTTTTTAGGAAGAAGATTAGTCAGAAAAGATTTTATAAATGCTATGGTCAAATGGCGTCAGGGTGTCATTTATGGTCAATGGAGAATACACGAGTCCGATTTTCTGAAAATTGAAATATCTGTACCTTCAGTCGAGGAACAACGGAAGATCGGTGCTTATTTAGACCAGCTTGACAACCTTATCACCCTTCATCAGCGTAAATGTGCATTATTATTCAGTCCTTTTCAGGCTTTTATCTCTATGATGTTCACCACTTCAACATTTTCTTGGGAACAGCGTAAGTTTGATGAAGTGTTTGATTGCACTGTCCCGAATAACACACTTTCCCGTGCCGAACTGAGTTATGATGAAGGAACTGTCCTGAATGTTCATTATGGTGATGTGCTGATAAAGTATGGCTCTGTGCTGGATGTTCAAAAGGATGATATTCCTCGCATCCCGCATAGATGCCGAGAGGATTTCAATGGGGCTTTATTGCAGGATGGTGATGTTATTATCGCTGATACCGCAGAAGATGAAACGACCGGAAAAGCCTGTGAAATAGGTAATTTGCAAGGGAGTGCCATAGTATCGGGGTTACATACAATGGTGTGCCGCCCTCGGAACAGAATGGCATTGGGGTACCTCGGTTACTACCTCAATTCCAATGCTTACCACCATCAGCTTCTTCCTCTAATGCAGGGCATAAAAGTGCTCTCTTTAAGCCGCAGCAACATTCAAAAAACAAGCGTGAGTTACCCAATAGCAGTGAAGGAGCAGCAACTCATTGCCTACTACTTCAGCCAACTCGACAACCTTATCACCCTTCATCAGCGTAAGCCATTTTTAATGAAATGGAGGACTTCTGATGCTAACAGAAACCAAACGAACAGACTTGTTCTGTGAATATTATGCAAAATGGATTACGGTGTATAAGAAGGGCGCAATCAGAAAGGTGACGATGGATAAGTACCTGATGACGCAGAAATGGCTCGTTAAGCTCGTCCCGAACCTGAGAGTATGTGATATGAACCGGATCGCTTATCAGCAGCTGTTGAACGACTATGCTGAGTTCCACGAGCGCCAAACAACAATGGATTTCCACCACCAGCTCAAGGGCGCTATACTTGACGCCGTTGATGAGGGCTTGATTGAAAGAGATCCTACTCGCAAGGCAATCATCAAGGGGAAGCCACCGGTTGCTAAGAAAATTAAGTATCTCAATCAGTTTGAGCTACACACGCTGCTGATCTCGCTTGACCTGAAGGATAAGGTGAATTGGGACTACTTTATCCTGTTGGTAGCAAAGACGGGGATGCGCTTTTCTGAAGCACTGGCTCTTACCCCGAAAGACTTCGACTTTGCCCATCAAACACTGTCCATAAGCAAGACTTGGGACTACAAGGGAAAGGGCGGCTTCCAGCCTACGAAAAATAAGTCGTCTGTGCGGAAAATTCAAATTGACTGGCAAACCGTCATTCAATTTTCTGAATTGGTAAAGCACCTTCCCGAAGATAAGCCCATCTTTGTCAATTCCACTGTCTATAATTCGACGGTGAACGACATTCTCGGCAGGCATTGCAAAGCCTGTAACATCCCTGTCATCTCTATCCACGGATTACGGCATACACACGCCTCTTTGCTGTTATTTACGGGCGTTTCCATTGCGAGCGTTGCCCGCCGTCTTGGACATTCAAGTATGACCACTACGCAAAAAACCTATCTGCACATCATTCAGGAACTTGAAAACAAAGACATCGACTTGGTGATGCGCTCTCTTTCGGGTTTGAGCTAAAAGATTAAACCGGCTTGCGCTGATTAAAGGTGATAAAAAAGATGCCATCCGAAAGGGTGGCATCTTGATTTCATCTGTTGTAGAATCCAGCTCAATAATGTCATCACCAGCAAAACTGCAGACAAATGGATAACCTATTTTTGTGACATATCGTATTACCTTCTTTAGTGCACTTCCCGCAGCTTTCTTATAAGAATTATCCCAGAAACTGCTTTGTCGCAGCAAACAAGGCCTTTGCTCGTTGAATATGGAAAGCGCTGATGTTCTTTGCCATATGCACCTCGCTATATTCTACCGAGATTATCTTTGAAGATCACTTGCGTTCGAATACAAAACTGATACGGTCTTGGTATTCAGGCAACTGCTCCAGATAGACATTAAGGCGCCGTTCTACCTCAGCACGCTCCAATGCTGACGCTTCTACCGGGTTTAGGTCGTGCCCACCTTCCTCCATGATATCCACTGCCATTTCATACAGCAGCTTATCCAGAAGCTCTTCGGGGCTATCAATTACAAGGCAGTCCATGTCGCCGACAGTACCACGGCAACTATCGATGCTGATGTAGATATACCCGACCTTACCAGACCATACAATATCGAAGTATGGAGTTGTTTTGATGTACTCGGAGAATACGCTCATGACTCGTTCAATGGCCTCTTTCACGCTGGTGTCATATTCCTTTTTCATGTCGGAGTCCTCCTTAAAATCGAATGGATGGGAGATGCACCTCTCCATACTTATCCGCTTCATGGATAATGCGAGGATAAGCACAGTAGAAGAACAAACCTCCTTGCCTATAATCCGTTCCTGTCCGGAACTCGTTGATTAAATTGTTCTGACATTCCCGGCATTGGTTGTTATGCCAATCGTGCGTTTTCGGGCATATGTACCAGTCCCGTGGATTACCCTTGATTCGGCTGCACTTCGGCGCATAGGGTTGGTTATCACGGAGGAAGGCATCAAACCGCTTCCGCTTGCTCAACAGAATGTTTTGTAGGCCGTCTTCAGTAAAAAGATCTGGCGCAAAACCATCATCAATGAAGAATCGGCGATAGTCGGCATACCCGTCATCGTCTACGATCGCCCACTCCACCTTCACGAGCCATTCGCAACCGTCGTCATCATGGTCTTCGGTGAGCTGCAGAACGACTGCTATATCTGTGGATCGCTGAGGAACAACTGAAGCGAGCGCGCGATTCGGCCACTTCCACACAAACTTGTTCTCATCATCCAGGCTGCTGGAGATATACTCATTCCCAAAGGCGTAGGTCTCATCGAACACCCAAATCACCTTATAGCCGGCCCTCGTGTAGAACTTATTGCGCAGTTCAAATTCACCGGCAGAAATCGGACTGTGCTGAAACTCAATGACATAGCCGCCCATCAAGATGTCTGCACGATGGCATTCGCCCCTGTGTTCCACGACAATCTCACGAACATTTTCGGGAAAACGCGATTGCCATCCTCGGTGCCATTCAGACATATCGTATTTCCAGTCATCCATACACGAGGTCACATGAGCGAAGTGCCACGAATTGACTTCGCCCTGGCGAGGAATCACCTGGTTGCCGCACACAGGACAGTAATACTCTTGCCCCTTCTCCGCATCGAATGCGTGAACGCGGTGATGATCCGCTGTCAAAGCATATTCCAAAGTGATCCCTCCTCACAGAATAATCTAATCGCTGTCTTCTTGGCAGCTCGCGTCTCTCTGGAAGCCATACTCAAAAAAGCACATGTCCAGGATTTTGGCTGCCGGATACTCAATTCGGCTGCCGCAATGTTTCCGGAGCTTTTCAAACTCATCCTCATGGTCAAGATACAGGTTGCCAAGGGTTCGGATGGATTTCGCACTGAATACTTGGGGTGCTGCACCGGTATCAGCAAGAGCCTTTTTGAAATACCGATCATAGGCGGGTACGCAGCCCACAGTACCCAGCAAGATCTTGGTAAGCAAGGTATCCGTTGGGATGCCGGCACCGGACGCCACATAAGCTTCTGTAATGCTCTCGCTAAGTTTCATGATGCGGTCAGCATAATACTCCTGCGAGAGTTTCTCGGGAGAAAGGTCCCAGAGATCATCCCACTCCGGCTGATAAATCAAACGGACAACATCCGCATGGATCTTGTAATCCTTCTGCATGAGGAAAGAGTTTCGAAGCATACCCCAACTGGCCAAATACCAAGCCAAGTGCAGGCAGAGATAGTCGATCGTAGCGTCTATCTGCGGGCGCCTATTCAGCCGAAACGCTTCATGGCAGTACTCCCAAGAGAGATACCGGTGATGTGGATCATCCTTCATACTGTCATAGCACTCGTATCCGGCTTGAATGGCTTCAGCAAGTTTTTTCTGATCCACAACACAATAGGGCGGCTTACTATGGTGCGTGTGGCCCTGTACTTCGCCTTTCCTGAATACGACCCATTGTTCCTCTAAACTAATGGAATCCACGACATATCCCGCACTGATCCAGCTGGAGCAAAAGGATGCAGGGTTTGAGAGATTTGCCCAGGATGGTCTGTTCTTATATGCGTGGGTAGGGATTGGGATGATCTGGTTCAACTCATCGAAAGTAAGCTTAACAGAGTCTCCTCCGTGTTCCTTCAGCCAATTTCCAAGTGGAGCATATTTCTCTCCAATAGCCATATCCGTCACCCATTCAGTTCATGAGGCTTGAACACTCTTTTGTCCAGCGCGAAGATGCGACTGCTCACCTCTCCCACCTGGAGACCGGCCAAGGTCTCGCGGTAGATTTCCATCCGGCTGTCAAGCATATCGATCTGGGAGAGCAGCTCGCTCTCCGCACAGATGGGCTTCACTGCAGCGCCGAATTCTGGCTCTCCGTGATGGGAAAGAATCATGTGCTGCAGCAAAACGGACTTGTCTTCAGGGATCCCCAGTTCCGAAGCTACGGCAGCAACTTCCTGTGCACCCATTACGAGATGGCCAAGGAGCTGTCCTTTCACCGAATACTCCGTGACGAGGCCGAGCTGAGAGAAGGTAAACTCCTTCTCTTTGGCAAAGTCATGCAGGAACGTGCCGGCAAGTAGCAGGCTGCGATCGATGATATCCCCGTAAAGGCCGGCCAGGAAATCAGCCGTTTTCATCATGGTCGCAGTATGCATCAGAAGTCCGGAGATAAAGCCGTGGTGGACGCTTTTGGCTGCTGGGATCGTCTTCAGGGACTCCTTATGGCGGGCCATCATCGTGCTGCAGATCTGCCTGTAATCAGCATCCGTAATCGAACTGATCAGTCTCTCCACTTCTGCCATCGTAGTGTCCACATCAATGGGAGCCACCGGGACCAAGGCGGACAGGTCGTAAGTATCATTGTCGTCAGCCAAACGGATCCGATCGGCAGTAATCTGCGGGGTGCCTCTGAACTCGGAGACAGTGCCACGGATCTTCACAACATTGCCTTCATCAGCAGAGGAGATGGGGCCAGAATAGTCCCATACTTTTATTTCGATGGAGCCGGATCGATCCGACAGAGAGGCGCTCAAAAACGGCTTGCCGGTTGTGGTTGTCTTGGGATATGCAGATTTCAAAACATAGAAGCCCTCCACCTCATCCGAAAGGGACATCTCTGCGATCAATTTGTTATATTCCATCATTATTCCTCCGTAGTCGGTCTTCGTTTACTCGCCTTTGACACGAACCCCAAACCCATTGACTTCAATATCCTCGTCTGCGGGAATGAGCAAGTACTTCCGGCCATCAATGATCCTTGCCTCAACCAAGTAGCTATGCTCCGGATCGACCGAAATTGTCGCATCGGCGGTCTTAACTTCAAAGCGGCTGCTATCAATCAGATTGGCCGGGTTCAGTGTTGCTCCATCACCGAACTGGGTGACGCAACTATCACGGAACGCAAGGATCTTCTCCTCTTCCACACCGTTATCGCGCAGGATTTCTGCCGCATCACTGACGGAGAGTTCCAGCGGTTCGGGATCATGGCTCTCCTTATGCTGTTCAATCTGGTCGCGGAGTCTGTCATGGATAGACTGGACCAGTTCCATATTACAGGCATCACCCAAAGCTTCGCTGAGAACATTCTGGAATGCTTCCTTTTGCTCAGCGGCAGACATGGGAGCTGTGGTATGAAATACGCTGTCGATGACTTCCTGGTGGATCTCATCTGCCTTTCTGGAATAGAACAAGGCATTGTAGATATTTGCCGCACGATCATCAAAGGCGGGGAACAAGAATCCCAGTTCCGGTGCGGCAACGATCTGACCGGCACAGCTGTGGAACTCATTGTCTCCGGGGAAGAAGCCCAACTCCGCTTTGCGCTCCTTCACAGGACAGACACAACAAACAACATAGGAGAATACGGCATCGGATGCATCTGCATCCATCTCGTCATTTTTATTCTTGTGTGGGACATCGTATGTGTCATATACCAGGAGGATCAGGTAGTTGCTGTCTCCAAGGTCAAGAGAGTTGATGATTTTCTGATAGAACTCCTCACGGATCTCTCCATCTTTCAGTTCCGAGTCGCGCAGTGCCATGAGAAGGCGATGCTCATCACTGTCAGCTACCTGTTCAGTAGAGAAGATAATATCGATCAGGTTCTTCCCAAGTTTTCCGGAAAGAGTCTTCTTCAGCAGGTTCAGGTACTTCTCTGCTTCGTCCTGCGGGAGAATCCCCATGGATTCATCAATGTATGAAACGATTTCACGGCTGCTATTGACAAAACAGCCATAGATACGGCTGATAGCATTCCGATCCATACGAAAACGGCGGCGCAGTTCGCTTACTTCTTTCAAATTCAATTCAGGTTACCTCGCTTATCAAATTGGTCTAGCTGCTTGAAGCAGCAACCTCATCATATCACAGTCTGCCGATTCTGTCACATTCCGAGAACTCGTTGAATTATTCCTGCCAATCATCCTCACAGCCAGTTTCTTGAGCAATCATTATCGCAGTATCGGAGAAAACGCAGCAGTGTTTCTGCTCAGAACAAGGACACTGACAGGCCATTCTCTCTCTGGCTTGCTGACTTACGGTTTTGTATTGATTGTTGATTACATCCAAACAGCGTGTTCTGATGTAATCAATCGAATAGTCCCTCAAGTGATCCACAATCGTTTCACCACACTTAACAAGAAATAAGATTTCCTACTTGGCCGACCAGTCAAGGCTTGCAACGGCCACAGGGAAAATACCCATTTGAAATGGCCTCATCACGGGTGCCGAAGAACTCCTGCTTGTTCTTTTCCTTCATATCGTTCACGCTGGAACAGGTGGGATAGTGGAACTTCTTCGTGTTGGTATTAAGGATATAATCTGCCTGCGACGCCTCACTTCCGGTCGCTGGCTCCTGCTTTTCAGGCTCTGGGGAAGGTGTGGGAGTTACCGTAGCCGTCTTCTGCTCCTCCTGCTGAGCACTATCTGCCAGCTTGCTCTCGCCTGTGGCATAGTCAATCTCAATGCCCGGCTGGACATTGTAGGCAAAGACGCAGTAGGAAACCCCGGCACCCTTGTCTTCCACAGAATAGCCTTCCATCAAAACACCGTTAGCCAGCAGGTTATTCCCTTCAAAGATTGGGGTCACGCGATATAGGACATGGTTATCAGTCTCCTGGATGTAGTCGGCAACCATGTTCTCAAAGGGCAACATTCCCTCAATATTCAGATACCGTGTGCCCGTGATGAGGTTCTGCGTATTGGCGTTTTCACCAGTCAGCTGATAGCCAATGAGATGGCAGCGGTTATA
>ULLZ01018420.1_pt1 | contig 18293 bp, 16 predicted proteins | sample 1951531 | NCBI WGS metagenome assembly ULLZ01 (sample SAMEA4835538, study PRJEB28245) | human gut metagenome | biome: gut microbiome; material: fecal sample | place: Denmark | collected 2008
TCGACTTGCGTGGCCCCGGATGGTGCTTCCTGTACGGAAGAGGCTTGGCAGCGTCATCATCTTGCCAAAGGCCACATCGTTGTTGGCTACCAGTCCTAAGCCCATTCGTACACGGTAGCGTCCGACGGCAATGGTCTTGAGGTGGCGAGTCATTTTTCGTGCCACTGCATAGTAGCTATAGTGGTCGTAGCCCCATCGGTTGCCACCAGCGAAGAAAGGCTCGCCTGCGTCTTGTGCCGCCGTCAGACCAGCCGTGATGTATGGGCCGTACTGGAAAGTGTAACGGATCGAGTGGCGGTATTTCGGCCCCAAAAAACCTTCGTGGTCTCCTTGACGATCGTAGAAGGGCACGCCCATTTGTCCTACTACCGTGTGGCGGCCTCGTTGAAGGATGGTGTGGAGGGAGGGAAAATGGGTGGTCTCGTCGTCGGTGAGTAGGAGGAAGTAGGGGAGGAGCGCTCGGCGCAGGCCGTCCAGCGACTCGATGAGCGACAGTTCACCCATCGTCCGCATCCCATGATACTGCGTGATATAGGCTATTAGTTCCTCGATTTGTGCCTCGGAGAGGAAGGGAATGCGTTCCAAATCCTCCCGTGTGGCTTGATTGAGGGCGATCGGGTGCTCGGCAAGCTCTGAGAGTAGTTCGTAGGTTTCCTCGTCGGACTGACCAGCCTCGTCGCCCTGCTCTAAGAGCTGCGCATAGAGCGTCTCCCAGCCCATCTGTGGCGATTGTGCCGGCAGGGTGAGGGCAGACAAGAGTAGCAATATGCTTACGAGGATTTTTCTCATGAACAAAAGGCTTTCAGTTGACACAAAAAAGACTTTTTAAGAGCTATGAAAACAGTAGCCCTCCAAAGTGTCCAAAACGCTTTTTACATTCTCTCCTCAACCTTTCCATGCCTTAAAGGCGTTGGAAAGAAAATAGTTTCCCTTATACCCTAATGGTGATTGAAAGGGAATCAGAAGAGAAAGTCGTCGCGTTTCATCCCCTCCACCGTCAGGGCTTTGATCTGTGGTACGAGGCGTGTGAAGTGTTCGGCATGGGCGTGGAGATCGAGCGAGGCTGGGTCCTGCCATGTTTCGCAAATCATACCGGCGAGCGGGTTGGTGCAACTGAAAAGGATGTCGTAGGCAATGCAACCAGCATCCGTACGCGACTTCTCGACCAGTTCTTGGGCCAAGGAGACAAACGTTTTTTTCTTATCTTCGTCGGCGAGCGTGAAGAAACAATTGAGGCGAATCATATACTTGGAATTTGGATATACATTTCTCTCCCTACACTTTGCTTCTGCGGCTCATGTAGCGTACGGGGAAATAGACGGCCAGCCATCCCACGACTGTCACGGTGAGGAAGACCATGACCACGTCCCATGGGTGTACACTCACAGGATAGGCATCGACGATGTAGTTGCCGCTGCTGTTGCCGAGCTTCACAAGGCCGTATTGCTGTTGGAGGAGGCAGAGCAGAAGGCCCACTCCTATGCCGATGACGGCCCCAGCGAGGGCTATTAGGCGGCCTTCGAGCAGGAAAATGCGCGTGATGGTGCGGTCGCTGGCTCCGAGGAAGCGCAGGGTGGCTATATCGTCGCGCTTGTCGATGATGAGCATGGAAAGCGATCCGACAATGTTGAAGCAAGCCACGAGGAGAATGAAGGTCAGAAAGGCGTAGGCAAAGAGTTTCTCCACCTGCATGACCTTGAAGTTGTCGGCTTGTTGCTCATAACGGTCCTTAACCGTGAAGCGGTTGCCCAGGATGGCTTTGATTTCCTTCTTGGCCTCGTCGATATCCACGCCCGGCTTCATCCGCAACTCCAGCGACGTGAGTTCTCCCTGCCGATCGAAAAGCCTTCGGGCAAGGGCGATGCTTGTGAGGATGTATTTGCGGTCGTAGCGGCTCTGTTTCACTTGGAAGACCACGCCGGGGGAGAGTACGGAATCTTCGGCGAAAGCGTCTGTGGGGTTGCTCATGTCGTACTGTCCCTGCCGTTGTGGCGCATAGATGTGGAGATAGTCGGGCCAATCGGTGCCGGTGCCGAGGTCTTTGGCAATCCAGATGCCAGGCACGGCGTAGTCGAGGTTGGCTTGGGAGAGACGAAACTCACCGTCACCGTAGAGGATGTTGCGAATGTTGGTGAGCGAGTCGAAGTTGGCCTCCACACCCTTCACAGTCACCATCATCTGACGATCCCGATATACGGCCAGCGCCTGGTCCTCTACGCACTCTGTGGCCACGGCGACAAAGGGTAACTGCTTTACCTTCACCAAGGCTGCATCGTCGGCAGGAGCAGCTTTGCCGCTCACTGGCTGCACCTTCAATTGCGGGTCAAACTCTGTGAAGAGGGACGCTATCAGGTCGGCAAAACCGTTGAAACTGCTCATGACGACCACCATGGCCATCGTGGCTACGGCTACGCCGAGCACGGCAATGACGCTGATGAGGTTGATGGCGTGCGTGCTCTTCTTGGAGAACAGGTAGCGGCGGGAGAAAAATAGCGGGAAGTTCACTTCTTCAGCAGTTCGTCAATGTGGTCGATGTAGTCGAGGGAGTCGTCGAGATAGAAGCGTAGCTCGGGGATGATGCGGAGCTGGTTGCGCACGCGTCGTCCCAGTTCGAAGCGGATTTGCTTCTCGTTGGTGTTGATGTTCTCGATCAGTTCTTCCGATTTCTCTGAGGGGAAGATGCTGAGATAGGCGGTACAGATGCTCAAGTCGGGGCTTACGCGCACCCGGGTGACGCTGACCAGCACGCCGTGCATCATGCGTGTCTGTCCTTGAAAGATGGTCGCCAGCTCCTTTTGCAGGAGGCGGGCTATGCGGTTTTGTCTTGTTTCTTCCATATTCTTCTTTGTTATTTGATTGCAAAGTTACTCAATCTTGTTGAGAAATAGCCATGTTGTCTCCATAAAATTACAATTTGCGCATCAGCGTGAGGCCATCGCGCATGGGGAGGATGACTTTTTCGATACGCTGGTCCTGTGCTGTGGCGTCGTTGAAGCGGCAAATGCCCAAGGTCTGCTGGTCTTTGGCGTAGGCCGAATCGACGACATGGCCGTCCCATAGTGTATTGTCGGCGAGGATGAAGCCACCTTGTCGCAGCAGCGGCAGCACCATCTCGTAGGTCTGGAGGTAGGTGCGCTTGTCGCCATCGATGAATGCAAGGTCGAAGGTCACGCCCAGTTGGGGTGCTTGCTCGATGGCGTCGCCGATGCGGAAGTCGATGTAGTTGCCCAGTCCTGATCCATCGATCCACTGGCGCGTGAAGGGCTCCAGTTCGTCATTGACATCGAAGGTGTGGATGATACCCCCATCGCCTATCGAACGCAGTCCCTCGGCCATGCAGAGAGCGCTATATCCCGTGAAGGTGCCTATCTCCAGGATGTGTTTGGGGCGTATCATGGTGACCAACATCTTGAGCAGGCGCCCCTCGACATGGCCGCTCACCATGCGTCCGTGGAGTGTGTGCAAGTGGGTGGCCCGCCAAAGGCGGTGCAGATAGTCGCCCTCGGGGTCGCTGTGCTGTTCTATATATCGTTGCAGTTGTTCAGTCATGGCCGGCTCGATTGGGGGTGGTGGGTGAAACAGAGCAGCGCTTCTACGCCCAGTCGATAGACGTCCATGCCGAACCCCGCGATCGTTCCGACACAAGCGGGGGCGATCATGGAGCGGTGGCGAAAGTCCTCGCGGGCGGCCACGTTGCTCAGATGGACCTCTACGACTGGTGTGCTGATGGCTCGGATGGTGTCAAGCAGAGCGATACTGGTGTGGGTGTAGGCTGCCGCATTGAGGATGATGCCATCGTGACTGGCTGCTGCGTCCTGAAGACGATCTACCAATGCGCCCTCATGGTTGCTCTGAAAGTATTCTATTTCTACCTGTGGAAACCGCTTTCGGAGCGATGCAAGGCAGTCTTCCATCGTCTCCTGTCCATAGATGCCGGGTTCGCGTGTGCCCAAGAGGTTGAGGTTGGGGCCGTTGATGATGATGATTCTCATGATTCCTTTGTCGAATGATGGTGTAAAAGTACTGCCTTTTCATGAAATAGGCAAGTTTTCGGGTGATAAAAGAATTTTGGCTTCAAAAAAGCCCAGCTCTTTGGCGCTTGTGATGCGCAAAGGGCTGGGCTATCTCTGTTAGACTGCGGTCTTACGTCCGCTGTCCTTTATTCTGCCAAGGTATGGAAGGGGATGGCCTGCACGTCGGTCGTCACGCCGCCGTCATAGCCACAGGCGATGACCACGCAGTCGGTGTCAGGCTGGCCGTAGTTGAGCTTGCCTGTGAAGTCGCCTTGTCTTGTGAAGTCGTCAGCCTCGCCGCCATAGACAATCTTCAGCAGGTCGGCAGCGGCCTTCTTGGCGTCGCCGTTGTGGGCGCTTAGCTTTCTCTCCCAGACCTCTTTGCTCTGCACGTCGAGGATATACTTGTCGTTGTTGGTGGTCTTGACTTCTACGTCGCAACCATCTTTGTACGGCTGTATAACGGTGACGGTGAGCTGATTGCTTGATGCTTCCGTGGCCAGCGTGGTGAAGCGCTGCTCATAGACGGGAGATGTAATCTCGCCCGTAGAGGAGTTGACAGCATAGCAATAGGCCCAGTGGAGGGTCTCGGACTGCAGGGCCTGACCAGTGAACTCCTTGGCGTCAACGGTCTTCGTACCGCGGAACAGAGTCTGGTTCAAATAAAAATCGAGGTCCATGTCGTACTGCCCAGCTATGTAGTCCCAGTAGGCCTGGTCGGCAGCTTCGATGCTTCCATATTTCTCTATCATCAAGTCGCGGGTCTCGTCCGACACGATGAAGCAGTAGTACGGCTGCGTCTGGTCCTTCGGGGTGAAGGTGACGGTAGCCGTATTGGACTTGATGTCCGTGACGTTGACAGAGAACTCGTCATTGGCCTTAGCCTTGGTCGTTGCCGTGGCGCGGCTGAGACCTGCGGGCACTCCGTCATTGTCGTAGAGAAGGGCGTAGATGTAGTAGGTGGTGTTATCCTTCAGACCAGGGATCTGCAGGTACTTCGACTCGCGCCAGTCCTCCATGTAGCGCTTCTTCATCTCGATGCGGACGTCGCGGTCGTCGCCGACGAGCTCCTCGTCGCCGACGTACATCAGCCAGTGGGAGCAGCCCTCGGGCATGGGGAAATCGACGAGGATGTAGTCTGTGCCAGTCTCCTCGACATCGATGTTCATGGTCAGCGGTGTCACCTCCTCAAAGGTCATGCTCTTGATGTTTTTGGTGAAGATGGGCGTCACCTCGCCGTCGGTGGTATGGATTCTCAACACACCGTCGCCCGGTTTCTGGGCCATAGCCGCCACAGAGAGCACGGAGGCGGCGATAGTTGCTATGATCTTTTTCATTGTTTTTCTTCTTTCGTTGTTGTACATACAATAGGCTTAGAAACTTCCTCCAGGCACCGTGATCTTGGTCTTGAAGGCGCGGGTAGCGGGTGCGCCCTCGTCCAGTCCGACAGCGATGATGTAGTAGTCGGTATCGACATCCTTGCGCACGCGGAACTCCCACAGACCATCTCTGAGGTCCTCGTCGCGAGTACGGGCCAGGTCGGTCGGGTTGATGTTGTCGGCCTCGTAGCAAAGGGCGCGGAGCAGCGCTGCGTCGGTCTTGTACAGGTCAACGTAGGCGGCGGGCTGCATGGTGATGAAATAGGGGGTGTTGGTAGTCGGGGCAGCCTTGATCTGCTGGTCTCCCCACTCGTTGGAGAGGACGGTCACGGGGATGTCCATGTCCACCGGTGTCGGGGCGTTGGTGTGGATGCTGTCAACCTGAATTGGCGTGACGAGGTTGCCGTCGTCGTCCATTCCGAAGGTGATGACGACCTGGCGAGCGTCCCACATCAGGTGGTAGCCATCGCCCTCGTAGGTGCCCTCTCGGCGGTCGTACTTCATCATGGTCTGCCAGTTCTCGCCATACCAGGAGGCGAAGGTGGACCACATGCTGATGAAGTGCTTGATGACGTCGCCGTTGGTGCCTTCCTCCAGCTGCCAGCGCTGGTAGTAGTCATAGCCTGTGGCGAAGGTGCAGTACTTCACGGAAGCGTCCTTGGCCGTGACGTTGTACTTGAGTGTTGTTGTTCCGACGTGTGTCGTCGTGACCGTGAAGGGATCGTCGGCCACGGCACCCGTGGAGCAGGTAAGGCTCTTCAGACCCGTGGGCAGACCGTTCTCGTCGTATGCGAGCACATAGATGGTATAGATACTCTCCGGCTTGAGGAAGTCGAAGGCCAGCGTATAGGATCCCTTGGCGTCACAGACGCTATGCTTCTGCACATACTCGGTGTAGTTGATGTTGGGGTCCTTCTCGCTGCCAGCGACGATGGCCGCTTGGACGCGTGTCACACTTGCTTCGGCCTCGATATTGATGCCGATGGAGGAGGAGGTCTTGTAGCGCTCCGTGACGTGTACCTCGGCTGCTTTCACTGTCGTGAGTTGCATGGAGTCGATCTCGTCGGTAAGGGCTGCGAGCTTGCTTCCGTCTTGCAGCGTCAACTTCATCTTGTAAAGTGGCTCCTGGGCCAGCGCAGTCATGCCGCAGAAGAAAAGGGCGGACATGAGGAGTATGGATTTCTTCATAGGTTACTTTCTGAATTTAAGAGTTGTATTGTTGATGTTCAGAATATAGACGCCAGCGGGCTTGCCCGAAAGATCGATGGTCTGGCCCTGCCACTGCTTGTCGTTCCAGACAATACGGCCTGCTGCGTCATAGACGGCTACGTTGTAGATCTTGCCAGGCTCCGTGCCATTGATACGGAGAATGCCGGTTCCGCGCTCCGCACTCACGGAGATGTTGGTTTCTCCCATCTTCACATTGTCGAAACCGGTGGCCAGGCTGAAGGTGATCTCTACGATGTCGCTCATCATGTATTCCTCGGGTTCTTGATTACCGCTACGGTGCAAGATGACGGCGGGGCCGTCGAAGGTGAAGGTGGTAATCTGACCTTTGTCAAACTCCTTCTTGCCGTCCGTGGATGTTACCGTGACTACTTCCTGTGCGCCGGCGGAGGCACTCAGTACCAATGCTGCGAAAAGTAATAGGTTCTTCTTTTTCATAATAGACGAATGATATAACTTGTTGTTGAATTATTTATGTTGCAAAGTTACAATAAAACCCCTGAGTGCGCAAGCCGTCTCATCACTTTTTCAAAACTGCGTTGCATTTCTTTTTCTTGTATAAATGCTTCAACACCAAGCGTTTATGCTTTCATCAACTTGTAGTCAATAGTTTACTATTATCTGAAAAGCCACATGGAAATCCTGTTTTAGTAATTGAAAATGAAGAGGCGTGTTCGTCAGTTTTTGGGCCTTGCTGCTTAGTCTTTGGGTGGAGAACCCGATAGTCTTTTTCTGTTTCGTGGGTCTGAGGCTTCTCAGTAGTGTCGACCTTCTCAATTCATAGTTTAAACAACGGGTGCAACATGGACCATTATTGACATTTCGCGATGTCAATTTCTATTCATGTAGCACCCGTTGTTTGGGTGTTTTTGCTCCTTTGATCTTGGGATGTAGGCTGGCTTGAACAGGGGTTAGTGTGCTTCCAGCCAGTTTCGTCCCCAGCCTGCGTCGGCCACGAGGGGTACGGAGAGTGTATAGGCATGCTCCATCTCTTCCACGACAATGCGTTCGACAAGTGCTTTCTCTTCGGGATAGACAGAGAAATTGAGCTCATCATGTACTTGCAGGATCATTTTCGACCGGATGCCTTCCTCAGCGAAGCGGCGGTGGATGCGGATCATTGCCACTTTGATGATGTCGGCTTCGCTTCCTTGTATCGGTGCGTTGATAGCGTTGCGCTCGGCAAATCCCCTAACGGTGTTGTTGCGAGAGGTGATATCAGGTAGGTATCGGCGACGATGGAAGATGGTCTCAGCGTAACCCTTCTCGCGTGCCAATTGCTTGGCTTGCTCCATGTAGGCGTGGACACGGGGGAAGGTCCTGAAATAGTCGGCGATGAGGTCGCGCGCCTCCCCGTTGGCTATTCCCATCCGTTGAGCCAGCCCGAAGGCCGTGATGCCGTAGATAATGCCAAAGTTGGCTTGCTTGGCTTTTTTTCGTTGTGCGTCCTCGACACGCTCTATCGGTTCGTGCCATATCTTGGCGGCTGTGGCTCGGTGGATATCCTGTCCGCTCCGAAACGCTTCGATCATGTTTTCATCGCCACTAAGGTGGGCCATGATGCGCAGCTCTATTTGCGAGTAGTCAGCAGAGAAGAACAGACACCCCTCTTCAGGGATAAAGCACTTGCGAATTTCCTTGCCGTCATCGTCTCTGACGGGGATGTTCTGCAAGTTAGGGTCGCTTGACGAGAGGCGACCTGTGGCTGTCACTGCTTGGTTGAAAGAAGTGTGGATGCGGCCCGTGCGAGGGTTGATGAGTTTCGGAAGCGCATCGACATAGGTGCCCAATAGTTTTTTTAGACCTCGGTGGGCAAGAATGTTGTCCACTATGGGATGCTTGCCACTGAGGGATTGCAGTACTTCTTCGGAGGTGACGTACTGTCCTGTCTTTGTCCGCTTGGGATTGTCGACCAAATGCAATTTGCCGAAAAGAATCTCACCGACTTGCTTGGGACTTGCGATGTTGAATGTTTCACCGGCCTCTTCGTAGATGCGTGTCTCATAGAGGTGAAGCCGTTCGTTGAAGATACGGGAGGTCTCTTTTAAGGCTTCTGTGTCGAGACAGACGCCCGTTTGTTCCATATCGGCCAGGACTGGAACGAGGGGCATCTCGATCTGCCAAAACAAATTTTCTCCGCCAACCTCTTTTAGTTTTGGTTCAAGAATATGGTAGAGGCGCAAGGTAATATCGGCATCCTCGCAAGCGTAAGCATAGACCGCCTCTGGTGGTAAGTCACGCATGTTTTTCTGCCCTTTTCCCTTCGGTCCGATGAGTTCTTCTATGTGCACGGTCTGGTAGTGGAGATAAACCTCTGCAAGGTAGTCCATGCCGTGGTGGAGTTCTGGCTGGATGATATAGTGGGCGAGCATCGTGTCAAAGATACGACCCTTCACCGTGATACCATAGTTGTGGAGCACCTCCATGTCGTACTTGATATTTTGTCCCACCTTGAGAATCTTCTCGTCTTCAAATAGCGGTTTGAATATCGAAAGCATTTTTAACGCCTCTTCACGGTCGTCTTTTACAGCTATGTACCAAGCCTCTTTTTCCTTCACGGCGAAACTGAATCCCACCAATTCGGCTTCCATCGGGTGTACGGAGGTTGTCTCTGTGTCTAAACAAAGAATTTCTTTTGTCCGTAAAAAATCATATAAAGCAAGCGCATTGTCCACATTATCAATGAGATGGTATTCGTGTTGCGTTGTTTTAATGCTTTCATACTGCTCGTTTTTTGTTTCTTCTTGGCCGTCGGGCGTGATTTCAGCAAAGAGATCAAGCTGTCTTTGACTCTTTTTCTTGGTTTTTTCGGTCTTTCCCAAAAACTTGTTCGTAAGAGTCTTAAACTCCAGTTCGTCGAAGAGTTTTGCCAATGTCTCCGCATCCGGCTCCTTACACTTCATCGCTTCGAGATCGAGACTGATAGGAACGTCTTGTCGAATGGTTGCCAAGAAATAGGATAGCTTGATGTCTTCGGTAGCATTCATTACCTTCTCCTTCATTTTCCCTTTCAGTTGGTCTGTGCTCTCAAGGAGGTTGGCAACGGAGCCAAACTGGTTGATAAGTTTGACAGCAGTCTTCTCGCCCACACCAGGACATCCGGGAAAGTTGTCTGCGCTATCACCCATTAGTGCCAACAGGTCGATCACCTGCGCGGGGGTAGCTATACCATATTTCTGTTGTACTTCCTCTTTGCCGATGATATCATAGCCTCCGCCATGGCGAGGCTTGTACATCTTCACGTTGTCGGCTATCAATTGACCATAGTCCTTGTCGGGGGTGAGCATATAGGTTAAAATGCCCATTTCATCGGCTTGGTGCGCAAGCGTTCCTATCACGTCGTCGGCTTCGAAGCCGTCCTTCTGTAGTACGGGAATACGTAGAGCGCCGAGGATATCTTGAATGATAGGTACAGAGCGCTTGATGTCCTCGGGAGTTTCTTGTCTCTGTGCCTTATAGGCAGGAAACTTTTCGTGACGGAAGGTCTTGCCGTGGTCGAAGGCCACGCCTATGTAGTCGGGTTGCTCTTTGGTCAATACCTCATGTAGTGTATTGCAAAAACCCATAATGGCCGACGTGTTGAGCCCCTTACTATTGATGCGTGGTGTGCCCAGAAGGGCATAGTAAGAACGATAGATGATCGCGTAGGCGTCGAGAAGAATCAGTTTTGTCATGCTAATGATATTTTTAAAGTGTAAAAGTACAATTTTTTTGTGATATTCTCCGATTAAATCCTTAATTTTGTATCAAATTTCGGACTTTCATGGATTACGTATCGCTCATCAAGGAGCCTATCTCACACGAATTAGCCGATTTCATCGGGCTATTCAACATCAGTCTTACCCATGACGACGGTATGCTGGGCTGTGCATTGGAGCACGTCAAGCAGCGCGCTGGGAAACGGATGCGTCCTATTTTGATATTGCTGATGGCCAAAAACTTTGGTGCTGTCTCGCAAGTAACGCTGCATTCCGCCGTAGGACTTGAGCTTTTGCACACTGCATCTCTTATTCACGACGATGTTGTGGACGAAGCAAAGGAACGTCGTGGACAAGCCAGCACCAACGCACTGTTTGACAACCGTGTAGCCGTGCTGGTAGGCGACTATGTGCTTTCTACCGCTTTGCTTCACATTGCTTATAGTGGGCGTGAGCGAATCGTTACCAATTTGGCAAAATTAGGCCAGACCTTGTCGAATGGTGAGATTCTCCAGCTCTCGAACATCCAGAACCGTGAAGTGTCGGAGGATGTGTATTACGAGATCATCAAGAATAAGACTGCCGCGCTCTTTAGTGCTTGCGCAGGAATCGGTGCTTTGTCTGTCGGTGCTACTGAGGATGAAGTGACTGCGGCGGAGGAGTTTGGCCATAACTTGGGAGTGATTTTCCAGATTCGAGACGATATTTTCGATTATTATGATGATGCCAATATTGGAAAGCCTACTGGCAATGATATGGCGGAAGGGAAACTTACACTCCCCGTGATATACGCATTGCATAAAGCGGGCAAGGCTGAGCACTGGAAATTGGTAGCAAAGGTGAAGGACGGAACCGTTACGAAGGAGGAAATAGCCCGTCTTGTAGCGTTTGCAAAGGACAATGGTGGTATAGAATATTCAGAGGGTAGGATGCGTTTCTACCACCAGTTGTGTCTTCAGTTCCTTGATGATTATTGTCACGACGAGCAGATTGCCGCTGCCCTTCGTGCTTATCTTGACTATGTCAGCGAACGCACTAAATAAAGGAGAAGGGTAGGGACAATAGTCTCTTTTAAAGATCATAAAGCAGCGTCAATGGCCAAATCACCAGGAGTTTCTGATGGTTTGGCCATTGACGTTATAATTTCAACTTAGTTGCCGGTATGTTCCGGAAGCGTTTTCAGTCTTATAGGAAGACTTGGAGCAACTGAAACGAAGCCTTTAGAAGAACTTCACCTCTTCTCCTACAATCTCGCTCAGCAAGAGGTTGGCTAGGCGACTCGTTCCGAGGCGGAACCACTGGTTGGTAAGCCATTTCTCGCCAAGCACTTCCTTGACAATAGTGTAGTAGATGACGGCGTCCATCACAGTATTGATGCCTCCAGCAGGCTTTAAACCGATTTGGATGCCCGTTTTATCGTAGTACTCCTTGATGGCTTGACACATTACATAAACGGCCTCCGGTGTAGCAGAGACTTTTTCCTTGCCAGTGGAAGTTTTGATGTAGTCGGCACCTGCATACATGGAAAGAATCGAGGCCTTCTTGATGTTGGATGCAGTCACGAGGTCACCTGTTTCCAGAATCACTTTCATTGCAACTGCTTGTCCACAAGTCTCTTTCAGTTCTGCAATGTCGTCGCACATACTTTCATAGGCACCTGTGAGGAATTTGCCTACTGGCATGACAATATCGATCTCGTTGGCACCGTCTTTGATGGCAAGTGCCGTTTCGGCCACTTTTACTTCAATGAGAGCCTGTGATGAGGGGAAGGAGCCACTGACGCATGCTATATTAACACCTTCTACCTCCAAGGTGTCGTTGACGACCTCGGCAAAGCATGGGAAGACGCAAATGGTGGCTACGTGTGGTAGGTCGGGATAGACCTCGTCAAACCGGTTGACATTCTCCGTAAACTGCATCACGCTCACGTCTGAATCAGTAGTGTGAAGTGTGGTAAGTTCCACGCTCCCTAAGAGAAATTTCTTTACTTCTGGAGTGTCGTTTTCATGTGCTTTTTCAGCAATGATTTTCTTTACTTCCTCGCGAACTTCCGCATCGTCCACATCTGTGTTATATTGTGCTAGCACTTGCTCGTATTTGTTCTCTGACTGGATATTTTCGGCACGCTCTATATCCTGTCTTACAGTGTCTTTGATTGAAGTCATATTCTTTCTGTTTATTTGTTTATTTCAGTTTTGAATTGTTTTTGTGACGCTCTGCGTCCCTTTTTGTTTTCTTTTCAATGCTTTTTTGTAATTCGATTTCGAGATTTACACCCGTTTGGTTGGCTAGGCAGAGAAGAACCCACAGTACGTCGACCATTTCCTCCCCTAAATTGGATTTCTCGCCAGCCTTGAAACTTTGTTCGCCATATGTGCGGGCAATGACACGTGCCAGTTCGCCTACTTCCTCTGTGAGACATGCCATGTTGGTTAGCTCCGAGAAATAGCGTACGCCGTATTTGTTAATCCATTGATCTACTACACGTTGAGCTTCTGTGATGGTCATTGTTTTCGATTTTAATTGGAAGAGATGTGACGCGTCTGTCTCCTATTATTATAGAAGAGGTTGCTATCTATTCTTTGTTTTTCGTGTCCATAATAATGGTAACAGGCCCATCGTTGATCAAGGCCACTTTCATGTCTGCTCCAAAGATACCGCGTGCAACCTTGCCTGCGCCCAGTTGTAGCTCCAGTTGGTCGCAGAAGTAATTGTAGAGTGGTTCAGAGTAGGCTTGTTTGGATGCGCGAAACCATGATGGGCGATTGTTCTTTTTGTAACTTGCGAAGAGCGTAAATTGGGATATCGCTAGTACAGAACCTTCTGTCTGACGAATGTCACGGTTCATTACGCCAGCTTCGTCGTCGAAAACGCGAAGTGAGGCAACCTTACGGGCTAACCATTCTGCATCTTCTTGAGTGTCAGCGTTTTCCACGCCAACAAGTATCATGTATCCCTTGCCTATTGCGCCGACAGTATTTCCATTCACCGCTACGCTGGCTTCTGTAACACGTTGTATGACTATTCTCATAATGCAAAGATACGTTTTATTTCCTAAACAGCCAAATTTGCTCCTTCCTTTGTGTTTAATCTATAAGAAACAGTATCATTAGGCATGTTCTTATTACCTTGTCTCTGTTTGGTCGCTCCAATAATTAATAATGGATTTCGCCTTGCTCTCACCTATGATCTCTTTTAGCTCTTCGAATGTTGCTTCTCTGATGCGCTTTACCGATTTGAAGTTTCTAAGCAGCAGATCTTTTGACTTCGGCCCGATACCATTTATTTCATCGAGTGCGCTATGAAGTTGATGTTTGGAGCGTTTGTCTCGGTGAAAACTGATGGCGTATCGGTGTACTTCATCTTGTATTTGTGTTAGAATCTTGAAGAGTTCGCTCTTTATGTCTACGGCGATTGTCATTGGAGGAAAACCAAATAGTAGTTCATTGGTGCGATGTCGATCGTCTTTAGCCAAACCAGCGATGGGAATGTGTATATGAAGTTCGTCCTCAATAACCGTTCTGACAACCTCCATTTGGCCCTTTCCACCGTCTGTAATGATAAGGTCGGGTAGGGGAGCGCCTTCTTCCTTCATTCTCGTGTAGCGTCTTCGCACAACCTCTTGCATTGAGGCATAGTCGTCGGGTCCCTCTACCGTCTTGATGTTGTATTTTCGATAGTCTTTACGCGATGGTTTCATACCTTTATATACTATACAGCCTGCCACGGCATCACTTCCAGATATATTGGAATTGTCGAAGCATTCTATAGTGAAAGGCATTCTGTCGAGCTGCAAGAGGCGTTGTAGCTCTTTCATCAGTCTGGTCTGTCGTTGCTCTGGATTTAGTTTTTCGGTCTGTTTGAGTCTGTCAAACTTATATTGCCTTGCATTCATCTCCGATAGTTCTAATAGATGACGCTTATCTCCGCGCTGAGGTACGAAGAAATCGGCATTTTTAATCTTAAAATCTAATTCATAAGGTACGATGATCTCTTTTGCACTACTCTGAAATCTCTCTCTAATTTCCAAAATAGCTTCGTTGAGCAGTTCTTTGTCGGTTTCATCCAGTTTCCGCTTGTATTCGTAGGTGAAACTTTGGTTGATAACTCCGTTCTTAACATGGATGTAATTGATGAATGCAGCGTGTTTTTCCTCATCGTCTATAATGGTAAATACATCTACGTCTGTGATCGTATGGCTTACTATTTCGCTCTTAGCTGCAAAGTTGTTGAGCGCAATCCATCGCTGTTTGAGTACTTCTGCTTCTTCAAATTCCATCTTTTCTGCCCGTTTCATCATCTCTTCCTGCAGCATTTTCTGTACTTCTCTTGTGTTTCCCTTGAGGATTTCACGTGCTTCACGTATTGCCTCTTGGTATTCTTCGTAAGTTTGACGGTTGATACATGGTCCTTCGCATTTTTTGATGTGATACTCGAGACAGGGCTTGAATCTTCCTTTTTTTACGGATTCTTCGCTCAGCGGAAGACGACAAGTACGTGGTTTGTAGATTTTTTGTATAATATCGAGTATGGCATACATGGAGCCGATGTGACTATATGGACCATAAAACGTGCCATACTTCTTATTTATGGTGCGGGTCTTGAATATTCTTGGGTATGGCTCCTTAGTTACGCAAATACTTGGATAAGTCTTGCCGTCTTTTAGCAGTACATTATATTTTGGCTTGTACTGCTTGATAAGTTGATTCTCTATCAATAAGGCATCTTCTTCCGTATTGACTACAGAATACGTGATGTCTTCAATCTTCGAAACAAGTACTTTGGTTTTGAAACGATCCACTTCTTTGTGAAAATATGAAGATACTCTACGCTTGAGATTTTTGGCCTTTCCAACGTAGATGATTGTGCCCTCTTTGTCGTAGTATTGATATGTGCCTGGTTTTTCTGGCATAGCCAATACAATAGCTTTGAGTCGTTGAAGGCGAGCTTCATTTTCTGCTTTAGTCATAATGCGTAAGTCCTTATAATTAAATAGTTATGGCTGTTTTGTTTCACGTGGAACGCGAACGCTCTCGTCATTGTGTCACGGAGACGCGGTGTTAGATAGAAAGCCTTTTTCTCAACATCGCGCCTCGTACTCAATTAGTCGTTTTGATTAGAACGATAGCAGCGAAGTAACCTCGATACCTTGTTCTTCAAATAGTTTGATGGCGTCTGGAAATTCGCTTTTTAGATCGATGATGAAGTTGCAGTAAATCTTCTTTGGGTGAAACTTCTTGACGAGCTTGCAGGCGGCAGCCATCGTGCCTCCTGTAGCCAACAAGTCGTCGTGAAGTAGCACGACATCTTTTTCGTTGATGGAATCAGCGTGAATCTCGATGGTGTCTATGCCGTACTCTTTGGCGTAGCTCTCCTGAATAGTGGCACATGGCAGTTTGCCGGGTTTTCGGCAAAGAACGATACCTGCGTTCAGTCGAATAGCGACAGCGGATGACATGACAAAGCCACGGCTCTCGATACCGACAATTTTCGTAATTCCTTTGCCCTTGTATAGATCATACATGCTGTCGGCAATCTCTCGCAACGCGTCCTTGTCTTTGAAAAGGGTCGTCACGTCGCGAAAGTTAACGCCCTTAATGGGCCAGTCGGGGATACAACGTAGGTTGTCCAAAAGTAATTGTTTGTTCATGATCAATTGCTTGCTTTTATGATGATTTATTAATTGTTTCGCGTGAAACGATTCTATCGTCCCATGAGTACCAATAGTACGTTGATGTCGCTGGGACTAACGCCTGGGATTCGGCTTGCTTCTGCCAACGTCTCGGGCTGGATACGCTCCAACTTTTGTCTGCACTCGGTACTGAGATCGTGCATTTCTGCATAATGGAAGTGTCCGGCTATGCGTATGTCCTCCAATCTCCGCATTTTGTCTGCAAAGATGCGTTCGCGTTCTATATATCCTTTATATTTCATCCTGACCTCAGCAGCCTCGGCAATTTCTTGCGTTCGGTTGGGCGATAAGGCAATGGCTTCTTTCAAGGAAGGCAGCTTTTCGGATAGGTTTTGGAAGTTGAGTTGTGGTCGTGCCACCAACTCTGAGAGGCGTGTGGTGCCTCGGAGTGGGGAAGTGCCGACAGATTCGAGTAGGTTGTTAATTTCTTCGGGTCTTACTGTAGTTTGCTCGCAGAAATTGATAATACGCTCGATGTGCTCTTTCTTCTGCAGCCACCAGTCGTAGCGGGCGCGACTGGCTAATCCGAGGTGGTAGCCTTTCTCGGTCAGTCGTGCGTCGGCATCATCCTGACGAAGCAGAATGCGGTATTCGGCACGAGAAGTGAACATCCGGTAGGGTTCGTCCACACCTTTGGTTGTGAGGTCGTCTATGAGCACTCCGATATAACTCTCGTCGCGCTTCATGACAAAGGGTTCGCTGTTGGCACAGAAATTGGCTGCATTGATGCCCGCAACAAGTCCCTGTCCTGCCGCCTCCTCGTATCCCGTGGTGCCATTGACTTGACCAGCAAAGAAGAGACCTTCGATCAGCTTTGACTCCAAAGAGTGTTTCAGTTGAGTGGGGTCGAAGAAGTCATACTCTATGGCATAACCTGGTCGGTATATTTTAGCATCTCGTAATGCAGGGATATGATGGAGTGCTTCCAACTGGATGTCCCATGGCATGGAAGAGGAAAATCCGTTAAGGTACATCTCGTTGGTGTCCGTTCCCTCTGGCTCTAAAAAGAGGGGGTGAGAGTCGCGGTCAGGAAATGTGACGAGTTTGGTCTCGATGGAGGGACAATAGCGTGGGCCGATACTGTTGATCTGTCCATTATATAAAGGAGAGTCAGCCAGACCCTGCCGCAATATCTCGTGTACCTTTGCGTTGGTGGCGCAGGTCCAGCAAGGAAGTTGTGGAAGGGTGCGTTGTTTCCCGAAGTAGGAAAACTGATGATAGTCGTTCTCCCCGAGTTGCTCTTCCATCTCCTCGAAATGGACAGATCGCTTGTCAATGCGCACGGGGGTGCCTGTCTTCATGCGCGCCACACGGATGCCATGACGTGCTATGCTTTCAGAGAAATGATGAACTGCTGGTTCAGCAATGCGGCCACCCTCAACCATCTTGTGTCCGATATGCATCAGACCGTTGAGAAAGGTACCTGCTGTGACAACAATCGCTTTGGCATGAATCTCTATTCCCCATAAAGTTTTGATACCTAATACTTTAGAGTCTTTTACCAGTAATTCTTCTGCTTGATCTTGAAGGATGTCGAGGAGCGGTATCTGGTCGAGAGTGGTGCGCCATTCTAAGATATATTTCTCGCGGTCGCATTGAGCGCGAGGACTCCACATGGCAGGGCCTTTGGATCGGTTGAGCATCCGAAACTGTATAGCCGTCGCGTCGGTGATGTGTCCCATCTCTCCGCCTAAGGCGTCTATCTCGCGCACGATTTGCCCCTTGGCGATACCGCCGACTGCTGGGTTGCAGCTCATCTGTGCGATTTTGTTCATGTCCATTGTTATCAGACAGGTCTTGGCGCCAGTCTTGGCAGCCGCAGAAGCGGCCTCGCAGCCTGCATGCCCACCTCCGATGACGAGGACGTCGTATTCAAAAACCATTCTTGCTTTCCCTATTTTTTCCGCAAAAGTACTGATAATCTTTGAAATTTTGCCTTTTTCACTTTGTTTAATCATTAAAAAATAGTATTTTTGCACCGAAATTCCGTATGGAGCCTACCCAGAATTGGGGATGAAGCTTACGCGGAAGGCCATCGGTTGGATAAAAGCTGCGAATAAGTTAATACAAATTTATAATTCAAATAATTAAAAATCAATCGTTTATGTGGTTAATTAAATCATCCATCGGTAGAAAGGTGGTGATGTCTGTAACGGGCATTGCGCTTGTTCTATTCCTCACGTTCCACGCGTGCATGAACGTGGCTGCGTTCTTCTCAGGCGAGGCTTACAACACTATTTGCGAGCTCCTGGGTGCCAACTGGTATGCCGTAGCGGCTACCGTG
>ULLZ01038883.1_pt1 | contig 17862 bp, 18 predicted proteins | sample 1951531 | NCBI WGS metagenome assembly ULLZ01 (sample SAMEA4835538, study PRJEB28245) | human gut metagenome | biome: gut microbiome; material: fecal sample | place: Denmark | collected 2008
GTGAATGTTCCCGTAGGTCTATTTCACCTGATTTTCTTTTATTATCCTGCCACGCTCAAAAGCACAAGCATTCTCAAGCGTTGTGCGGCTTATGGCGGCTAGGGCTTCTTCGGTGAAAAAGCCCTGATGAGAGGTGACGATAACGTTAGGAAAAGACAGAAGCCTTGCGGTCACGGAGCTTTCTAGGATATCCTCCTGTCGGTTTTCAAAGACGTTCTCTGTTTCTTCCTCATAAACATCAAGACCCACTCCGTGGAATTTTCTGCTTCTGATACCTTTTATAAGGTCTTCGGTATTCACAAGCGCACCTCGGGATGTATTTACGAAAACAACATTCTCTTTCATAAGGGAGATAGTTTCAGTATTGATAAGATGATAGCTTGATTCTGTCAGGGGGCAATGGAGCGAGATAAGGTCGCTTTCTCTCAGGACTTCGCTAAGGGGATAATATTTCACGAAGTCAAGGTCGGGGTTCTGATAAACGTCATAAGCTATAACACGCATACCAAAGCCGTGGCATATCCTGCACATTGCCGCACCTATCCTGCCTGTGCCTATTATACCAGCGGTCTTGCCATGGAAATCAAGTCCCATAAGACCATTCAGGCTGAAATTGTTCTCTCTTACCTTTATATAGCCCTTGTGTATTCTTCTTGTTACTGCAAGCGCAAGCGCCATGGCGTGTTCTGCCACGGCTTCCGGAGAATACCCAGGCACTCTAAGCACTGTTATGCCGTATTTATCGGCGGCTTTTATATCAACATTATTATAGCCTGCACATCGCATAAGAAGAACCTTTACACCGTGTTCATGGAGCCGTCTAAGCACTGAGCCTGTTATCGTTGAGCTTACAAAGGCACACACGCCTTCACAGCCCTCGGCAAGCCTTGCTGTGTCTTCCGTCAAGTCGGCTTCAAGGTAGACACTTTCTATATCTAGATAGTTTTTTCGCTGCTTTTCAAATGAATCTATATCATACTGCTTTGCGTCATAGAATATTATTTTCATGAAAACTCCTCCAAATTTTAAAGTATTTCATTTTACGCTTGTATTTTTTGCAGCTGTTTATAAAAATATACGTTTTTTGCCTTAATAAGATAAAATTATCAAAGGTTGACAATTGTGCGTAAATAGGATATAATATAGATATCGGTATGTAAAAATATACTTTAAATATACTTTAAATGCCTGTTTTCTACAGAAAGGATATGATGCCAATGTCACAATTTTCGGAACTTCTCAGAGAATACATAAAGAAAAAAGATATTACTATAAAAGCCCTTGCCGAAAAATGTGGTATCGACAGAACATATCTTCATAAGATACTCAAAGGGGAAAGGAAAGTGCCAAGCGTAGATTTTGTAGAAAATATAAGCTTGCAGCTCATGCTTTCCACAGAGGATAAAAGCAGGCTCATGGAGCTTTATAACATTTCTGAGATGGGGGAAGATGTCTACAATCGCCGTAAGCAGGTGTCAAAGATAATACACGATATGGCAAACACCAACATGGAAGAGCCTGACGCTCTGACTTTCAAGACAGAAGTTGATATTGACTCTGTGCCTGAGATATCCATCTACACCGACAAACGTGAGCTTAGAAAAAACCTGCAGGTGCTTATATGCAGCGATGTTCATAATGGTTCTGACATTCAGGTCATCGCTCAGCCAACAGAGTTTCTTACCAATCTGCTGTCCATTGCCGCAGAAGGCAGCGAGTCTACCATAAACCATCTGTTCTTCTTTGACAACACCTCAGGTGAAAAAAACACCGCAAAATACAATCTGGATATTTTTCCGTTCATATGTCACCTTGCGCAAAAGCATGAAAAATATGAGGCTTTTTATTATTATGAGGGTGCGTCGGCATATTTCAACTCCACGAACATCATGCCAAACATAATGATAACGAATAATTTTCTGATCAGAACAGACAGCGATTATTGCGAGGGCGTTATATACAGATCTAAGCCTATGGTAGAATTTTATATGCGGCAGTTTGAAAAGTTCAAGACAAAATGTGCAAAGCTTCTCGACCACGCCGTGGATATTTTGGAATATGTTTACTTTTGGTACGATGACAACGCAAATTTCATCGGCGTGGATTTTCAGCCATGCACCATGCTTTGTCTTACAGAGGATATATACAACGCCCATGCACTTTTGCCAACTGACGCAAAGAAATTTGTAAAAGCAAAGCTCACCATGGGCAAGAAGGCTCTTTCTGAACACAAATTTGTAAATCTGTTCAGTGAAAAGGGTCTTGCAGAGTTTATGACGACGGGAGAGATTTTTGAGCTTCCGAGAAATTCATATACTTTTCCCACTCTTGCAGAACGCAAGATAATGCTACAGATAATGATATCGCTTTGTGAAAACGGCATGGCAGACTACAGGATAATAAAGAACGACTATTTTGCGGTGTCGAAAAATCTTTGTATCAACATTTCTGACAACACAAGTCTTAACATCATTGCCAGAAACAACTGCTTCTCTGATTTTTCTTATTTGAAGATAAGCGAAACGAGCCTTGTTCAGGCTTTCTGGGATTATTTTCAGCACTTTATAGATTCTGACGCTGTTTGCTCACATGAAGAAACTATCGAGATACTCAGGTCTTATTTGTAAAAAAACGGGCGACCAAAAGCCGCCCACTGTAATGATATTATTTAAGCTGTTCACGCATTAAAGTGAGCAGCTTTTTTTCACGTCTTGACACCTGCACCTGCGACATACCAAGTTGTTTTGCCGTTTCCATCTGAGTTTTATTCTGAAAATATCTCAGATATATAAGCTTTCTATCCTCCGCTTCAAGGGAAGCTATGACCTGACGGAGAGAGAGCCTGTCAGCAATTTCTATGTCAGGAGCATCAACAGGGATATCTATTTGTCCGTGGCGGTCGTCTTCATCTGAGCTTTCAGTAAGACTAACAGGGGGCAGGGCGACGTTCATGGCTAGAGTAACGGCTTCTTCGCTTTCTCCTGACAGCTCACAAAGCTCGCTTACTGTAGGTTCTCTCCCCTGCTGTATGGAAAATCGCTCACGCTCTCTTACAAGGCGCATGGAAAGCTCTTTTATGCTCCGTGACACTTTTATCGTGCCACCGTCACGGAAAAGCCTTTTTATCTCCCCTAATATCACTGGCACTGCATAGGTGGAGAATTTCACACCACGGTCGCTGTCAAAGGCTTTCGCAGCTTTTACAAGACCTATACAGCCTGCACCGTAGAGGTCGTCATACTCTATGCCACGGTTGCGGAAGCGGTTTGCGCACAGGTGAACAAGCCCCAGATTTTCTTCTGCAAGAGGGGTCTCGACTATGCTGCTCATTTTATACTCTTTCTTTCAAGGTTTTTTCAAGGATAAGGGTAGTTCCTTCTCCAAGCTTGCTACGCACCTTCACTTTATCCATAAAGCTTTCCATGACCGCAAAGCCAAGGCCTGCTCTTTCCTCCCCAGGTGCAGTGGTGAAAAGCGGCTGCATAGCCTGCTCTATATCAGCGATACCGCAGCCCTTATCCCTTATTTTTATGTAGACGTGTCTGTTCTCGAATATCCTTATCTGCATGAATATCTCCCCTAGGGTGTTTCGGTATCCGTGGACAATGGCGTTTGTGACTCCCTCTGACACTGCGGTCTTGACATCTGCAAGCTCGTCGATCTGAGGGTCAAGCTGAGTAAGGAAACCGCTGACTGCAACTCTAGCAAAGCGCTCATTTTCAGAATAGCTGGGAAAACTGACTTTCATTTCATTAAGGGGTTTTCGTTTCAATTTTATCACTCTCCTTTGTTTTGTCATCGGGGCTTTCATTCTGTTCCTGAGCTGCTTTCTTCTCTTGTATATACGGGGCAATATCCGTGACTATCTTTGTGAGTCTGTGCATACCTGCAAGCTGCAAGACCTTTCGGATATAAGCAGGAGGCGACGCCACTATCACCTCGCCACCCATTTCTGACATTATCCTGTATCTGCCCATAACAAGTCCGATGCCTGAGCTATCCATAAAAGTCACCTGAGAATAGTCGAGGATAAGGGTAAGAGGGTTATGGCTTCTAATGGCTTTATCTATCTCTCCCCTGAAATATTTTGCTGTATGGTGGTCGATATCGCCGCATATCTCTGCCACAAGAGTTCTGGCTGACGGATAGTTTTTTATCTCCACATTCATGCTTTATCATTCCTTTCATCTTTTCGTTTTATCCGCTGAAAATATATTATCACTTACAGTGGGATTTTTTTGTCGCATTATCGTATGGGTGAAAAAAGCAGGAACACACTTTTTTGTGTGTCCCTGCCTAGGAAAATTATTATGTTCTATGCTTATGTATTAAAGTCCATTAGGATTATTCTTAATGAAGTTCCAGCTATCTGCTGTCATTTCATCAAGACCATATTGTGCTTCCCAGCCAAAGACCTTCTTTGCCTTTGCTGTATCAGCATAGCAGGTTGCGAGGTCGCCTGCACGTCTTGGCTTTACTACATATGGGAGCTTCTTTCCGCAGGCTTTTTCAAAGCTGTGAAGAACGTCATAAACGCTTGAGCCTTTTCCTGTGCCAAGGTTTACGGCTTCAACACCCTTGTTTTCCATTACATATTTGACTGCGCAAAGGTGACCCTTAGCAAGGTCAACAACGTGGATATAATCTCTTACACCTGTTCCGTCAGGGGTATCGTAATCGTCACCAAACACACCGAGCTTTTCAAGCTTTCCTACTGCTACCTGACAGATGTAAGGAAGCAGATTGTTTGGTATACCGTTAGGGTCTTCGCCGATAAGACCGCTCTTATGTGCGCCGATAGGGTTGAAGTATCTCAGAAGTGAAACTGACCAATTGTTGTCGGAAACATAAACATCTCTCAGTATCTGCTCTATCATTACCTTTGTATAGCCATAAGGGTTTGTTGCTGATGTAGGCATATCCTCCGTATATGGAGCTTTGTTTACAGGGCCGTAAACTGTTGCGGAAGATGAGAAAACTATCTTCTTACAGCCGTATTTTCTCATTGCCTTGATAAGCATGAGAGTGCCTGTGATGTTGTTATGGTAATATTCAACAGGCTTCTGAACAGATTCGCCAACCGCTTTAAGACCTGCAAAATGTATAACAGCGTCTATCTTGTTTTCTTCAAATATCTTTTCGAGCGCCGCAAGGTCAAGAAGATCTGCCTCATAAAAAGCAAAGTCCTTGCCTGTTATCTTCTTTATTCTGTTAAGAGCCTCCGGCTTTGAGTTTGAAAAGTTATCAACTATAACTACTTCATAGCCTGCTTCAAGAAGCTCAACGCAGGTGTGGCTTCCGATAAATCCTGCTCCGCCTGTAACGAGTATTTTTGCCATATTCTTTACCTCCCAAATATGTCAGGTTTTTTCTTACACTTACATTATACCATATTTTCACGTTTTTGCAATACCATTTTTGTTTCAAACGCATGGATTTTTGTTGCAAAGAGAATAAAAATATGCTATCATATCTATAACAGACCATCTCACAGAAAGGAACACACAGAATGAATACAGACCGCCATTCCTTTAAATCAGACCAGACGGACGCACTTTCGCTGTCAGTATACAACGTGGGCTATGAAAAATGTCAGGGGCTTCACAGTTGGGGAAGCGGCGTTCGTGACCATTATCTTATCCACCACATCATAAGTGGCAAGGGCGTATACAAAACACCGCAGGGAGAGTATCACCTTAGCGCAGGGGACACTTTTCTCATTTACCCCTACACTGTTATAACATACACTGCCGACAAGAACGACCCATGGGAATACTACTGGGCAGGCTTCAACGGCTCTGACGCTGAATTTATCCTTGATCGTGCAGGCTTCACAAGAGAGTGTCCCGTTATCTCCGCAGACTTTGGAAGCGAGCTTAAAGACAGTCTTGAACGCATTTATCGTCTTAGTGGAAACAGAAGCTCAGACCTTGTGAAAATGACAGGTCAGCTTTACATCACGCTAGGCATTCTTATGGAACGCTCGGGAAGTCAAAGCCGTTCGGGGAGCACCGCAAAGGGATATGTCACAAAGGCGAAAAACTACATTGCACACAACTACACCCTTGGGATAGGGGTCGAGAATGCCACCGATTTCGTTGGCGTGAGCCGTGCCACGCTATATCGAGCTTTCATGGAATATGAGGGGATTTCTCCTGCACAGTATATAACTGATTTCCGTGTGAACGCCGCCTGCCGTTTACTGGAAGAAACTGAGCTTCCTGTGTCGGCTGTGGCAAGGTCGGTAGGGTATAATGACAGCCTTTATTTTTCAAGGATATTCCACAAGACAAAGGGTGTGTCACCTACGGAATACAGGGCTGACGCTTTGTGTACAAAAGGTGAAAACAAGGCGTTTTCGGTTGACAAGGGTATATAAATGAGATATAATAAATAGGTATAATCAGCTACGAAAGGGTCTTAAACAATGAATTTCTCTATGGTCGGCTCGTTTTTCATGCTTTTCATGCTAAACGCAGGCTGGACTTCTAATTACGTTATAAAGCTTGTAGGCTTTTTATTTTTCGCAGTGGGAACGGCTGAGGCGGAAGAACGCACTGACGCTTTCGCACATCTTAAAAAGCCTGCTTACACTTCTTCCGCTATGTGCGCTCTTGCGGTGGTATGTCAGCTTCTATTGAAGCTTCTCTCCCCTGCGGCAATGGCGGCGAACGTTATAAGCATTTTGCTGTCGGCGGCAACTGTCTATATGTCACTGAACCTTATGAGAATGTTCCTTGTGGCGCTTGACAGCCACAGAGAGCTTGTGGAAGACGTTTCAAACATTGTAAGGCTTCAGGGCAGTTTCAACAAGCTTGCTCTTATGACGTTTATTTACTTTGGGGGCGACCTGCTCAACAGGCTAATACCAATAGAGTTCGTCACCACCCTTGCAGGCGTTATTGCGGCAATAGCAAAGATACTTGTGTATATTTTCCTGCTCATCATGCTTTACAACTTCAACAAGCTGAGGACAGATTATGAAAAACGCCGTGAAAGAGAAAACAAATAAGGATATTTCAAGAACGTCATGTTCACAAATGGCGTTCTGTTTTGTGTATAAAGGCAACAAAGAATAGGAGAACGAAAAATGCTATCAATAATAATACCAAGCTATAACGAGGAGGGCAACGTTGCAAAATGTGCTTCTGTTGTTTCAAAGCTTCTCAGCGAAAACGGTATAGACTATGAGCTTGTTTTTGTAAACGACGGCTCAAAGGACAGAACATGGGACATAATCTCAAACCTTGCACGCAATGACGAGCATATCGTGGGCGTGAATTTTTCAAGAAACTTCGGCAAGGAGAGCGCAATTTTCGCAGGACTTGAAACTGCAAAGGGTGATGCCTGCGTTCTGCTGGACTGTGATTTGCAGTTCCCGCCTGAGGTCATAATCGAGATGTACAACATCTGGAAAAACAATGACGTTGACATTGTTGAGGGCAGAAAAAATTCCCGTGGAAAAGAAAACCCTGTATACAAATTTTTCTCTCTGTGGTTTTACAAGATGATAAACAAGTCAAGCGGACTTGACATGGAAGCGGCTTCCGATTTCAAGCTTCTTGACAGGGCTGTGGTAGATTCACTGAATGCAATGCCTGAAAGACTGACGTTTTTCAGAGCAATGTCAAGCTGGGTAGGCTACAAGACGGAGCGTGTATATTTTGACGTTGCTGACAGAGAGATAGGCGAATCAAAGTGGTCTGTAAAGGGGCTTTTCAAATTCGCCATAAACAGCATAACCTCTTTTACCTCTGCGCCTTTGCAGATAGTGACAGTATGCGGTGTTATAACGTTTATTTTCTCTGTCATACTGGGACTTCACACCCTTATCAAAAAGCTTATCGGTGCGTCGGCGGTAGGATTTTCAACTGTCATAATCTTACAGCTTCTCACATCGAGTATAATAATGTTCAGTCTTGGAATAATAGGCTTTTATCTCTCAAAGATATACGAAGAGATAAAACAGCGACCTAGATACATAATCCGTGATATCATAAGAAAAGACGACGAGGAGAAAAAGAATGGAAAAGACTAAGACATCTCCCCTTTCATTTATAAAAAAATGGTGCTATGATAAGCGGCTGTACTTTTTGGTGTTCTTTCTGCCTGTGGCAATAATGTTTTCTGCCTATGCGTTTTTCAAGATACACCCTATCGGCGACAGCTCGGTGCTTGTGCTTGATTTGAACGGTCAGTATGTTTACTACTACGAGCAGTTCCGTGACGCTTTCCATGGCAACGGCAGTTTTATCTACAACTGGTCACGAAACCTCAGCGGAGAAATGTTCGGTGTGTTTGCATATTATCTTGCAAGCCCTTTTATGCTGATACTTGTGCTGCTGCCGAGAACGATGATGGCGACCTCTATCCTTATATTACAGCTTGCAAAGATAGGCACGGCGGCTGTGACGTTCATGTTCTTCTTAAAAAAGATATCAGTGCAGAAGCCTAAAACTATCTCACTTATCATATTCCCTACCATGTATGCTCTTATGTCATACATGGTGGTACAGCTTATGGACCCCATGTGGCTTGACGGACTTATCTATCTGCCGCTTATATGCTGGGGCGTTCACAGGCTCGTTGATGAGGGCAAGCTTGTACCTTATATAGTGCCGCTGGCGCTTATGTTCATTGCACATTTCTACATCGGCTATATGGTGGGAATTTTCACGTTTTTCTACTTCTGTTGGTACTGCCTTTCAAGAGAGGGCAGGATATTACCAAAAAAGTTCTTCTCACGCTGTGTAGCTTTCGGTATCGGCACGCTTGTTGCGCTTATGTGTGCGGCGTTCGTTCTTATAACCGTTTACAATTCTTTGAAGCTTGGCAAGTTTGAGTTCACTGACCCTGATTTCTCACTTGCAACGCAATTTGATTTTCTTACGTTCATAACAAAGCTTTTCCCAATGTCATATGACACTGTTTACCCTGAGGGTATGCCTATGATATACTGCGGAACGGCTGTATTGATACTTGTTCCGCTGTTCTTTATGAACGACAGGATAACAATGAAAGAAAAGACCTCTACAGGTCTGCTCACTTTCCTGCTTGTTATATTAATGTATATAAAGCCTGCTGATATGGCAATGCACGGCTTCCAAGTGCCGAACTGGCTGCCTTACAGATATTCTTTCATATTCTCATTCCTGATGATAGTAATGGCATTCAGGGCGTTTGAGAACCTTGAGGGCGTTACGGCAAAGAATATCGGCGGAATTTTCTTCGGACTTATGGTATTCCTCTTCTGGTGTGAGCGTGAGAACTACTCTCACTTCCAGCTTTTTGAAACAAAGACAAGTGAAACAGGCGACACCACAAACGTTATACAAGGCATATGGGTATCCATGATAGCTCTGGCGGCATATTTCGCACTTATCTATCTTATCAAGAAATATCCAAAATCAAAGGCTGTTTGTATCGTAATGGTAGGCGTTCTTGCGGTTGAGCTTTTTGCAAACAGCGCTGACACTATCGACAAGATAGACACTGACGTTGCATACAGCAAATACACCTCTTATGAACCTTACATGACGCAGACAAGAAACGCTGTGTCAATGATGAAGGAATATGACCCGTCGCTTTTCTACCGCATGGAGGCAACTTTCCACAGAACCGTGAACGACCCTATCGGAACAGGCTACAAAGGCATTTCACATTCAAGCTCAACGATGAACGCACCTGCCCTTATGATGCTCCACAAGCTTGGCTATGCTTACGGCGGTCACTACACAAAATATGACGGCACAACTTTCATGACCGACGCTCTGTTTGACATAAAATATCTTATGGACAAAACGGGCAACACCTCTTTTGTAGGCACAAGAGTTAAAGTCCCTGAGGAATACAAGCTTACTACAGAATACACTGAGGGCGATGCAACATATAAATTCTACAACAACCCTAACGCTCTTGGTCTTGGCATGGTATCTTCGCCTAGTATTGAGGACGTGTCACTTTCTGAAGATAATCCTTTTGAAAATCAGAACATGGTATTCAATGCTCTTGCAGGCACAACAAAGGAATATTTCACAAAGATACCTGTTATAAACAGCGAAATGGAGAACGTTTCTACATCTCAGCTCACTGACGGACACACGAAATACTTCCCTACAGACACTTCCATTGCAGAATGTCACATTGACTATGTTGTGAAAATGGATAAAGACTCATATCTTTATATGTATCTTCCAACCAAATATGAGCGTTCCTGCAACGTATGGATACAGGACGAGGACGATTATATGGACGGCTCTGAGCCTATGGAATATGCAGGTCAGTTCTTTGTGGGCGACAATTATTCCATTATGAATCTCGGCAAATTCTATGAGGGTCAGGAGCTTCGCATACGCATAACGGTGGCAAATGACGATAACGAAGCTTACTGGAAAGACCAGCTTTTCTACACCTTTGATTATGACAGCTTTGCACAGACCTGCGCTGATATGCAGAAAAATGTGCTTGAGGTCACAAGCTTTAAGGACACTTATCTCGAAGGCACTGTTAATGCTGAAAATGACGGCTCTGTACTGTTCACGACCATACCATATGAAAACGGCTGGACTATCACTGTGAACGGCAAAAAGGTGACGGCTGAAAAATCTCTTGACAGCCTTATAACTATCCCTTTGGAGCAGGGTGAAAACAAGATAACAATGAAGTTCTCACCTGACTATTGGAAAGTATCTCTTATCATAACGGGCTTTGGTGTTGCCCTGCTGGCGCTTATATTCCTGTTTGAATATAAGCGTGGAAAAGTCATGAAAAAGGTGCTTGCAAAAGCTAACTTTACGGCTGAGAGCAGTGAGAAAGCCACAACCCCTGTGATAAATGACACAACTGATACAACGGACGAGCCGCTGAGGATATACCGACCTGACAATGATGATGACGAAAAGCTTCGGCACATAAACGAGATGATGAAAAATATTCTCGGTGAGGACGAGGATAGCGGCAAAAACGATAAATAGCGACGGAAGTTGCGAAAAAAATCTATTGACAAGGCTTTTATAAAATAGTATTATAATAGGGACGGAAATTCTATCCGCCCCTATTTTTTCGGACAGCGGATAAAGACTTCACAAATGAAAGGACTAATCAAAATGGCAAAAAAGATCTACACCAAAAAGCTTACATATGCAGGAATGTCCCTGTGTCTGCTGAGTTTTTTCGCATTCATTCTCTCTACGGCAGGCGCACTGGCTGACCCTGTGGGAAAGCTCGTTTACAACAACGTTTTCACAAACAAGATAGACTTTTTGTTCACCCCCGACATTTTCGCTTATGTGAACACCTATGGTCTTTCATACGCACTCGCCATATTCAGCCTTGTGGCGTTTTTCACATCTGCAAGAGCAAAGGGCAAGAAAAAGCTTGATGGTGCATTCGCAGGCTTTCTTATCCTTTTCCCGCTTGTTGTGATGATAACAAAGGGCATAATGATATACTATGTTACGGTAAAAGGTCACTTCTCAAACGCTATAACAATGGGCTATGACAATGACAAGTTCAGGGTAGCCCTTTCACTTGCTGATGATGTTCTGCCATTTATTGCGGCTTTCCTGCTTTTTATCGGTGGACTTGTTATTGCAGGCAGACTTATGGGCGAAGATTTCGCCGTTGAGATACCTGTTGCCGCAAAGACGCCTGACAATGCCCCTGCGCCTATCCCAATGACTACACCGCAAGAACAGAGTTTTGCTCAGCCTGATATGTCACAGTTCAGAAAGCCCGACAATGCCGAGCCTGTTATGTCACAGAGCGTAGTTGAGCCTGAGATACCACAACAGACTGAGCCTATAGAACCACCTACAGAAACGGCTGAACAGCCTGTTGAGCAGACCTCACCTGAAAAGTGTCCTCACTGTGGCTCAGAGCTGAAGAGCGGAGCCAAATTTTGCAGCGTTTGCGGAAACAAGGTCTAAAAAGCTACACCAATACACTTCCATAAAAAATACGGCATATGCCACTTTTTCGGTGACATATGCCGTGTTTCATTTTTACTGTTCTGATACGCTGTGGCTTACAAGACCATGCTTTACTCGGTCACGGACCTCCGCTCTCTTTGCGTCGTTAAATCTGTCGAGAGTTCCAACAAGATAGCCTGTTATTCTTCTTATACGCTGAAAAGGCACGTCTGCAAAGTGATAATCAACGTCAACAAAGTCGCCGTCTATTTTTAGGTCGATAGTCTGGATAGTCTTTTCAGGGTAAAGCTTCTGCGCCCTGTCGATATATGAATTTATCTCTGCCTGGGACATCTCCCCGCCTGTTACGTTCACATTTACCATTTTACATTACCTCCATTTTTCTTTGTTGTACATATTGTTGCCACAATAAAAGGATACCACAATATCTTGTACTTGTCAATAGTTAATACCTACAAAGCACATGAGTATATTTTGTAGGGTATGCCTGCATGGTCAGCCTTTCATTTCTTCTCTTATGCCTCGCCAATCGGGACAGAACTTGCCCACCAAAGCCCAGAAATCCTTGCTGTGATCCATAAAGACCAAGTGGCAAAGCTCGTGGAGGCAGACATAATCAATGCACTCTCTGCGGAAAACGATAAGCTTTGAGTTTATGGAAATATGCCTGTTTGAGATACATCTTCCCCAGCTTGCTGTCAGCGGTTTTATTGTGACCTTTTCAGGCACAAGCCCTGTGGAGGCAGACATTTTCTGCATGCTTTTTGTTATCTCCGCCACTGTGAGATCGTTTATGAACTTGGTGGTCTGCTCTTTTACATAGGTCGTGTCGCTGGTCTTGTTCACGGCAATGAGAAGCTTGCCGTCCTCTATCTTGGGAGAAAAATACTTATCAGCTTGAACAAGGGTCAGGGTAAGCTCGTTCCCCAAAAGTCTGAGCCTTTCGCCATCACAGAAATCTTTCGGCAGACCCACCGACGCCTTGTTTTTTTGCTCTTTTATCCAGCCCAGATTGTTATTAATAAAGCTTTCAAGCTGCTGCTTTGAACAACCGTAAGGCACACGCACTGTCAAAGTGCCGTCACGCATACCCATATTAAGGCGACTTCTTTTGGCAACGTCAAGGACAAAGTCTATGCGCTCTCCGTTTTTATCCTCGATAAAAGTATTATATTTCGGCACTTCAAAGCCCCCATATCCAAAAACGCCGCACATTCTTTTGTGCGGCGCTGTATTTTTTACCACTGTACTGCTATAGAGCTGTCTGTTGTAAGATAATCCTTATAAATATATCCTGTGAGTGGACCGTCTATGTTCATGAAATTTATCTTCACATATCCGTTATCCTCATATTCAAGAACGTTTACCTGAACGCCCGGTGACATACAAACGATATTCTCAGCGTCATTATCAGGTGCCACATGAAGATAAGCATACTCTGTGACATACATTACCTCAAGCACATCTGTCTGGCTAGACTCGTCGCTGGACACATCTGTTACCGCACCGCTTTCGTCCACACTGCTGTTATCAGTAACGGACGTATCCGCAGGGGCGGTGCTGTTCACTGGCTCAGCCACAGACTCATTTGTATTTATGGTGGCAGTATTTATACCCTTTGGCACTTCTGAACTATTGCTTGCAAAAAGCCCCTTGGCAAGCAGAAGTATCACGCACAGCACAAATATGCCCACAACTATTATTGCGACAACGCTCGCCGTATTTCCCGAAGCCTTGCGGGAAACGTTATTCTTGTTATTATCCATATATTGCACGGCACAAGCCGTCACATTTCGCCTCCTTTTGCAGGAACACACCTGCACACCTGCAAACAAAGCACAGGTACATAAACATATTATAATATTTTTTATCATCAATGTCAATGACAGTTTAATTACAATATTGTCACATTTCACTCTTTAAGCCCTATTCTTGAGATATTTGCCATATTTGCACCGATATTTTGACATTATAGCCAAATAGGCGTTTACTAATTTGATTAAAATACATATTAACAGAATCAACAAAATGTGATATAATGAGTTTTAAGGGCGTGCCTTGGGAGGCGTTGCCCTTATAGTATAAAAGCAAGGGGGGCAGGAAGTTGCATAAAAAAATTATCTGCGGTGCATTGTCTGCTGCAATGTTCCTGACCCTTTTTTCAGCCTGCGGTCGATCTGAAGAGAGCGTGGTCAATACTAAAAACTCTTCGTTTATGGAACAAGAGGAAGTCGTTGACAGCCCTGCAAAGATATTTTTCTCGGCATGGAACGGCAGTGAGATAACCGCTGACACGGCTAAAGAGCATGGTATGATTTTCATGGACTCTTCAGAAGAAAGCGATATGCGCTGGGCTGAGTTCTGCGAGTGCGTAAAAAGCGGCACTGAGGCTGAGATAACAGTATGCACAAGCACGCAGGTGATACATGCTGAAAGCTCTTTGGAGGGGGACAGCGGTGTTCTTACCATAGAATCTGAGGACTTTTCTGAGGGCAGCATGAAGCTTTTCTCAAAAAATCTTTCTGCCGACAGCCTTTACAGCGTTTGTGAAAACGGATTGACGGTATATTACGCAGGAAGCAACAAGCTTTATCAGACAGAGAATGTAACAAGTGAGCTTACAGACGTTCCTTTTGAGCAAAAGATATACAAGTGCAGCAGTGAAGCCAACATGACATTCCCCTATCAAAAAATGTTTTCAAATTATGATGATTTCAATGAATATTATTTGAAATACAATGGTGAGCTGCAAATTCAGGAAATGAAAAAGGATATGGAAGCTTTTGAAAACGAAGGCGGCTTCAACAACCATGTTATTTTTCTAAAAGGAGAGCTTTCGGGATATGAGCATATCGACTACAAAGCAGTAAGGGCGGTCAAGGACAAGGATTCCCTTTTCATATATGTGGCTAAAGAGATACCCGAGAACAAGGCAGGGGCGACTTCAAAACGTCAGATAACTGTCACAGTGCCTTCAGAGTATCTTGATGAGATAAGCCCCAAAAACATAAAATGGATAGTTTTCACACAAGAGTGACAAAAGGCGGACAAGGTGTCTGCCTTTTTTTATTCTGAAAGTTGACAGATAAAAGCATTAGTATTATAATAAGGTCAACACCTCATAAGGAGATATTTATATGAAGCTTTTTTACCCTGAAATATTTGATGAATTTGTCTGCACAGGCTCGCAGTGTTCTGACAACTGCTGTATGACCGATTGGGATATCGAGATAGACGAGGACACCTACGGCTTTTACAAAAAGCTTGACAATGATATAGGCAGGAAGTTTGTGAACTCAGTTACGGAAGACGAGGGCGTGAAATATCTTGTCCACTGCGACGGAAAATGCCCTATGCTCAACGAAAAGGGGCTTTGCTCTGTTCAGCTTGCTTACGGTGAGGAAAACATCTCAGACATATGCCGTGAACACCCGAGGTTTTACGAGTGGTTTGGAGATTACAAGGAGGCAGGCGTGGGACTTGCCTGCGAAGAAGCTGTGAGAATGTATCTTTCTGATGATGAGCCTGTAAGGTTTTTTACCAAAGAGATAGATGAAGAGCCTGACGACCTTGAGTTCGATCCCCAGCTTCTTGAAACCATGCTTTTTGCACGGACGGCTTTCATTGACCTGCTTCAAAACAGGGAATATTCTCTCCATGACAGGCTTGTGAACGTTCTTTCAGCGTCAGCGGAGATACAATATGCTCTTGACGAAGAGGATACAGAGGAGATAAAAGCCATTGCCCAGAAGCTTTCCCACCCTGAGATAATTGCAGAGCGTGTGGAGAGCTTGAAAAAGGCTTTTCCTGAAAAGCCTTTGGAAAATGCCGAAAATATGCTTTTATATCTTGAACGTCTTGACTTTATAGGCGACATTCTCCCACAGCAGATAAAGGACGCAAGCCGCTTTGTAAAAAAGCTTTCCGCACCCTTAAAGGCTCAGACGAGCGGCGAGTACGAAAAGCTTGCGGTGTATTTTGTATACAGATATTTTCTTAAAGCTGTGAGAGATTTCGACCTGCTGTCAAAAATAAAGGCTATGATAGTGTTCGTTTTTGCCGCAGAGGTCATAAACCTCAGTCGTGAGCAGGACGCTCACGCACGCTTTGAAACCGTCAAGGAGCTTTGCAAGGAGATAGAATACTCAGGTGACAACATGGACAGGATATATGACGACAGCTATCTTTCCGATATTTTCTCCGATACTTCTATGCTTGCACTTCTTGAATGGACGCTTTAGAGAAGAAGGTAGCCAAGCGCCAGAAGAAGCTTTATGTCTGCGCCCTGCTTGTATAATATGTAAATAAGCAGACCGATAAGGGCTTTTTCCTCGTCTATCTTTATATCGCCTAAATTCCCCCCAAGCAGACCGCTTAAAAGTGAACTGCTCTGAGGGGCTTTTTGTGGGCTATGAGCATTCTGAGTGTGAGGGGTTTCCTCTGCTTTAGGTGGTGCAGGCTCGCTATTAGGGCTTGCGCCCACAATGCTTCGTGAACGCCTTTGCATTTCTCTCACACGGCGAATGGCTTCCTCCTGCATGGTGGTGAAATTATTGTCATCAGAATAAGCCAAGCAGATCACCTCCCAGAAGTCCGCTTTCTTTCAGTGCGGGATAGACCGCAAAAAGCTTGAATATTTTTATGAGCCTGTCTATTTTCGCCTGATTTTCTTCTTTCAGCAGAGGTCGCAGAGCAAGAAGAAGCTGGATATTTTTATCGGGCTTTGAAGCTGACTGCATAATGCTTTGTATCTTCATAAGCTTTGCAATATCAAGACCCCCTGCCTGTGTCGCTTGCGCAGGCTTGCTTTCCGCAGGCGGAGAAACGCCACCTAGGCTTTGGAGAAGCTGAGAAAAGTCCATGTTCTGAGGGCTTTGTGGAGCTTCGCTCTGAACGCCCTGTTCTCCCTGTCTGCCGTTATCCGCCGTGAGCATATCAGCAAGCTCCTTTATCTGCTTCATGCTTTCCTCGTCATTAAGCACATTCTGTATTTTGTTCATCAGATCGTCCAATTATTTCACCGCCTGTTCAAGCTTTTGCTCTGTAAAATACTATTTTCCCTGAAGCTTTTTGAATATCGCCCTTGCCTGTGGTGAGGACAATATTTTCTCGGCAGTTTTCGGATCTGACAAAGCCTTTTGAAGCATCATCGCCTCGTTTTGTGGCATACCCTGAAGCGCCCTGTCATAAACTCCGCTTTCAAGCTGACCTTTCAGCACATCAGGAGTAGTGCCTAGCTTTCTTGAAGCCACTGCAAGAAGCGCCTGCATGGCTTTTGGATCCATAGAATTGAAGCTGTTTTTTGCGCTCATAAAAAATTCTCCTTTTTTCTATAGTATTTATAAATATTTATGTTATAATATTGCTTGTTATAACTGGTAAAGGGGTGTAACTATGAGAATAATCGTTTTTTCGGATACTCATGGAAATTATTCTGCAATGCACAAAATATTCAAGAGAAACGGCGACGCCGACCTGTTTATTTTTCTTGGTGACGGCGAACGTGACCTTGACAGCCTGAGAGTGCAGTATCTTGACAAAAAGATAGTAAACGTATCAGGAAACTGCGACTTTGCCTCGCTCACTCCCGAAAATGACATATACATGACCGATGACGGTATAAAGATATTTTTCACCCATGGCCACAAGTGGGGCGTGAAATACTCTACCGACAGACTTTTTTACAAAGCCAAGGAAATAGGCGCACAGATAGCACTTTTCGGACACACACACTGTCGCTACTATGCCTATGAGGAGGGTATCCACATTTTAAACCCCGGCAGCGCAGGTCAGCCGAGAGACGGCAAGCCTGCAAGCTATGCCTATATCGACATTACAAAGGACGGTGGCATATTCTGTAGTCACGTTGACCTATAATATGCTCAGGACTTAGATCTTGTTAAGGCAATACCGCACAAAGATTGTGCGTCAG
>ULLZ01025254.1_pt1 | contig 16948 bp, 8 predicted proteins | sample 1951531 | NCBI WGS metagenome assembly ULLZ01 (sample SAMEA4835538, study PRJEB28245) | human gut metagenome | biome: gut microbiome; material: fecal sample | place: Denmark | collected 2008
CAGCTGCGGGAGGCAGTATCCCGGCTGCTTCAGGGAAAAGGGTAAAAGAGAGGAGTTTACATGAAAAAGAAAAACACCATGCCAGAGAAGGATTGGCAGCAGACCCATGAAAAAATCAGGTGGAGGGAGCTGCGTAAGCGCATACTTGTGATGGGCTTGACCGTTGCGATGGTTGCCAATACTGTAGACCTGTCCGCACTCTCGGTTTCTGCAAAGACCGATGAAAGTGAGACAGGTAAAACGACTATTGTTTCCTTTGAGGAGCTTTCAAAGGACATCACGGAGCAGACCCTGCCCATCGGTGCGCTTGAGAGCGACATCAAGTTTCCGACCAGCCTGACCGTTACGGTAGAAAAGACCACGCAGGCGGATGAAAAGGAAGCCGACGATGAAGAAGATGCTTCCGAGACGGGAGATACAGAGAAGGACGATGCGCAGAAGGATGACAGTAATGGAGATACTGCGTCCTCTGATGATAAGAAGGATACAGCATCCTCAGATGAAAAGGATGGCGATTCCGGCAATGCGGATGCTTCCGATAAGTCTGGTACTTCTGACAATGGAAATGCAGATACAAAGGATTCGGATACATCAAAGGATTCTGGAAATTCTGACAAATCAAACAACCCAAATGGCTCTAGCAGCTCTGATACAGAGGATACACAGGCACGTGCCGACCTACCCTCTGCTTTTGGTGCGCTTATTGGCCAGATGGCGGATGCCCTTCTGCCGCATAAACTCATAGTACACGCGGCAGAGAAGGACGATGCCTCTGACACAGCAGCCACATCCGACGGTGCAGACAATGCAAAGAAAACCGACACAGCATCTACATCCGATAATGCAGACAGTGTAAAGACGACAGGCAGTTCTGACGCAGCAGCTTCCTCTGAGACAGAGACAACGACGGAGAAAATCCGTCTGGAAAACATCAAGTGGGAGCTGAATGTGGAAGAGAGCGACGCAGAAGAATTTGACAGCAGTGAAGTGTCAAACGGCTTCTGCTATGCCTACACGCCGGTACTGCCGGATGAGGATGGAGACGGCAACCAGCTCGTATTGGGTAAAGACGTGGAGCTTCCGACCATCTATGTGCTCGTAGGCGAATATGGGATTGCGCTGCTGGCTGATGGAACGATTGAAGTAACAGAAATGAAAGCTGACGGGACTGTACAGAAAAAATACAACGCTCAGGACCTTGCAACATGGATTGGCGGGCATGGAAACGCAAACCTGGAAAAAGTTTCCATTAAACTGTTGAATGATGATGCCTCCATAACAAGTGCGCTTACCATTGGTACCGGTTTGGCAAAAGAGATAGAGCTGGATTTGAATGGCCATACATTGAAACTGGCTGACAATGCGCGTTTATATTTTAAAAGAGCAAATATAACAATTACCTCGTCCGGCTCGAATGAGGGAACAATTACAGGCAACTATCAATATGGGCAAAATAGATTCAAAGGAGATGGACTGATAACTGTAGATAGCGTGCTGAAAATTGAGCATGTCACAATCAAAAATGCTGGAACCGGTTCCACAGTTGCGATGTGGGGAGGTGCGACCTGTACCATTGACGAAGCAAATATTAGTGGAAGTAATGGTAGTCAGGAAGGCGTCATTACTATTTGTGACAGTAACGCCTGTACAATTACCAATACGAAGGTGACCGGAAACGTTAAGCTTAAATATGGCGCTATTATGTTTATGGGCAGCTGCTCCGACTGTATCATTGGCGGCGGCGCAGTTATTGAAAACAATAACAAGGATTCTCGCTGCATCGGTGTTTACGATAATAGTAGCATTAAAATTACAGTTAAAAAAGGCGCTACTTTAACAGCGAATGCTGGCAACCGTATTATAATGGATAACGAATATAAAAAGTTAGCTGTAAACATTGAGGGTGGAACCTTTAATGGACGTCTTAGATTACCCGACAACAGCCAGATTGCAGAGGGAACCTTTACCCCTGCCCAAGCCTCAGGCAATGCGATTTGGGTTAATAATCCTAAGAAAACCCTGCAGGACCTTCTGAAGGTCGGCTATACCTTAAAGTATGATGATGGTACCTATGCAGACCTAACAGCCAGGTGGACAGAAGAAGGGAGAAAGGTAACGGCTGTTAAAAGTCCGCTCTATTTCACGACGCATCCTACGATTTCAAGCGGAGCGGAAACTGTGATGGAAAACTATACCGCTGCCGAGGCGCCGAAGCTAACCGTAAAAGCGGAATCTGGCAGTGGCAGTATCTCCTACCAGTGGTATGCTGATAAAACAATAAATGGGACAACAACCAAAGTAAAACAAACGGGGCAGGATGCAACATCTGCGACCTACAGGATTCCTACAGGACTTTTGGCAGGCACTTATCAATACTACTGTGTAGCGACCTGCGGTGAATATACGGCGACCTCCAAAAAGGCTGTCTTTACGGTAGAAGAAGGTGTTGCGGAAGTTACGGTAGGTGGGAATACAAAACGTTATGCAACACTTACGAAAGCAATAGCTGCAATGAAAGATGCAGTAGATGCTGCTGATGCAGACCTTGAAATTACGTTGAAAATCCTGAAAAATATTTCTGAGACAGGAAGCGAGTGGAAAATAGATGGGGGTACAAAAAATGTCAGCTTTTGTATGGATCTCAATGGCTGTACCGTTACAGGAAAGGGTCTTTATATCACTGGCGAAGGTGTGGAGGCAGTCTTTAAAGACGCAGGCACGGGACAGAATGGAACACTGATCGCCCCAGTTTCTATTCAGAACAAAGCAAAGCTTACGGTAGAGAATGGTAATTATAAGGGTGTCTTGAGGTTTTTGGGTGGTGCGGCTGCAAAGCTAAAAGATGGTTATTACAGCAACAGTATTTATATTGGAAAAGCTAGTGAGATGCACAATACTGATATTTCCTGTACAATTACCGGAGGTACGTATGAGGGAGAAGAGGTTCTGGTATGTGGAGGTGCCACCCTTAGCGTATCCGGAGATACTGCAAAGATAAAGGCTCTGCATATAGACCACAGAGAGTTTAGCCAGATAAAACGTGCAAAAGTAATGCTTTCAGGTGGTGAGTATGGAGAGATTGCTCTGAGCAATTTTGGTAAAAATGATGATTCTCTGCTTGATAAAACGCAGGGTTATGCTATTGCGGATACGCTGGAAGAAGGCTATGCTTTTTATTCAGCCGATATTAAGACCGATATAAGCAGAACGGATAGAAGTCAGGGCAGTGTAAAAGTGCTTCGCGCTGACATGCCGGAGGATACATCTCAGGCCGTTGTAAAGTTTCAGATAGAAAAAAATAGCGGTGAGACAAAAACGATGTATTTCCTGACATGGGATGCAGCAATGTTCTATCTGGAAGAATCGAAAGAGCATCAAAAGAATGAAGAATACAAGTTATGGAAGAAGCTGGAAATCCTGCTGCTGAAGGATACGATAGCAGGTAAGAGTATAAACAAGATGCTCGATAAAGTATATTTTCCGGCTGAGATAACGCTGCGTTCAGAGGGTGATGAGCCACATACCTTGACGGGTAAGGGAAACTACCTGTTTATGACAGGGAGACAGGATGTTACCATAGAAAATATAAACGTGGTCGGAAACATAAGCTTTCCTGGTGATACCGCTGTACTGCGGCTGGGCGAGGGTGTAGCTGGACTAGAGAATGTAACGGTTCCTTCTGGCAAGGCTGAGATAGTTATAGAGAAGGGAGCACAAATACCTGATGCGTTTACGGGAGATGAAAGTAATCTGGATGCCAGCATCTACTGTAATCATGACTCTGCTGATTTTTCCAGCAAAATAACGAAGGGAGCTGGCGCATTTAAGGTATGGTTTCCGATAGAGCTGAGTGGTATCGCTCTGCCTACAGGTGGAGAAAATGACACGAATGTCACACAGAGGGATGGTGTAACCTACGGACTGTACAGCAATGGAGGTGCGACAGGCCAGAAAATTAAGGTCACGGGCGAGGTCTGCTCTTATGAGCCTTATGGCGGCAAAGCAGTAACGATAGATACGACAGACCTTTCCTTCACGATGCCGTCTTCTAAGGTAACCCTTAAGGCACATACGAAGGATGACTATGGCTATTGCAGCAACTGCAAAAGGACTGACCTTGCGGAAGCCTATAAGAAAAGCAGACTGATAATTGAGGGTCTGGAGGGACGTATTTACGATGGCTATCCGCAGGTAATGACGGGCATTACACTGATGACTGCAAACGGAGATGTAAAGCTTACCGGACCAAAATACAAATCTGGAAAAGAGCTGGCACAGGACTCCACAGGCTCTGCCAATGCAGACATTACAAACGCAAACTATACAGTAATCTATAAAAACAACATTAAATGTAATGAAAATAAAGAGTCAACTGATGCGCCTACAGCGATAATTACCGGACGCGGCGCTTACTATGGTACGGTTGCATTTAAGTTTGCAATCGGACAGGGTGAGATGCAGGTAACAGGCGCTACGGCAGCTGCGACAGAGTATGATGGAAAGGCACATACGGCATTGACTGACAGTGATGCGATAAACGTAACACTTAAAGCGGATAAGTATGATGCGAATGCACATATTCCGGTAACGGACGGCTATATTGCGCCCTGCACGGGTAAGACGCTTGCAAAGGATGGGTTTGACAGTGAGTATATGGATACATTTCCGCTGCAAATAACTTGCAAAGGAGCAGATGGAAAGGCGTATGGGGACGCAAATACCTATACGGTTACCAATGCAGGCAGCTATCCTTTTACGATTATGGTCATGGCGGAAAATAATAGTTGTCCGTCTGTTGAGATGTCGCTGACAGCGGAGATTACGCCGAGAGATTTAAGTAAGTTATCAATTCCTTCTACCTCGCTTAGTGGCTGTGCTTACTACACCGGAAAGCCGTATTCTTTTGATGACCTTGACTGGGAAGCTGCAGACCTTAAAAAGATCCTGACAGACAGCGGCGTTACAGGTGCGGATGGCGGCAGCTATGTTCTGGTAAAGGACACAGACTTTACGGTAACAGAGGAAGACACGACCGGACCCACTACAGATGCAAAGCCGGCAAAGCTTAACCTTACCGGCAAGGGCAATTATACGGGAAATGCGGCGATACGCTTTGAGATTCCGTATGCCTTTACGCTGGCGCAGACGTTAGTTTCTGGCACTGATAAATGGTACAGGGCGGATGTGCCTGTAAGCTTTGCGATTGATGACCAAAATGACGCAGCTCAGATTTTATACAGAAACAGTAAAGCTGCTGCTTCAGATTCCTGGCTAAACGGCAGCGTGGAGATTTATGAAGGTCTTGAGGCGGCGGTTGCAGGCGAAAATCCGGGCTATACCTTCACGCAGGAGGGTAAAAATACGGTAACGCTCTATGGAAAGGATACGGCAAAGGGCTGTCTTTCCGAGCCGGTGGTGGTAACCATCTGCATTGATAAGAGTGCGCCGACCTGGGCGGATAAGGATGGCGTGGCGGATGGCTATGGTATCCAGATTAAGGAAAACTGGTTCCGGTCGCTTTTGAACACCATCAGCTTTGGCTATCTTTATAATGATGCAACACTGGATATTAAGATACAGGCAAATGATAAGAAAGCCGATGTGGCTGAGGTCAGCGGCATTTCCAGGTATTGCTATTATGTTGAGAAGGTTTCAGATACGGCGTTGGCATCAGTAAAGACAAAGGATGAACTGGATGCGCTGGCAGCAGGCGGTAAGTTTTCGGAAGTAGCCGCAGGAACAGGCACTATTCTTCCATCATCAGACGGCGCAACCATTTCGGGCAGCCTGAGCAGCGAAGGAAATTACGTGGTCTATGCCTATGCAGTGGATGGTGCGGGAAATCAGAGTGATTATATCTGTACCGATGGCATTGTGGTGGATGCACAGGCTCCTGTAGTAAAAATAGCTGACCCGAAAAAAGAAGACGGTACCCTGAAGGATACAGAGGCGATACTCAAGGTTAATTTAAGCGAGGATGCAACGCTGATGTGGTTCTTTGTATCCGAAGGAGTATTTGACGGGGTTACTGACTACACCTACGACGACTGCAAAAGAGATATTGAAAGTTATATGAAAGGTGAGCCAAAGTACCCACAGTTCGCTGTCGAAAACGATGGAAAATGGGCGCCCCGCAATGGGTGGATTTTTAAACCGGACGAAAATCTTTATTGTGGACAATGGGAAGTTCGTACGGAGGGACTTAAGTATAGTAATGCTAACCAAAACTTTGTTGCGAGTTGGACACCTTCAATCTTCAAAACGACAGGAACAAAAGGTGATAATAAAATTGAAATAGGTAATTTTGGAAAGCCGGACGTTTATTTTCCATTGTATCCAAGTAAGAAAACTGCAGTCTGGATAGCAGCCATTGACAAGGCAGGCAATATAACGGCATTAACGGAGCCTGCTATTGAATTTACCACTGCAAAGCCGACTCCGTATGTAAAGACTGCACCAGTTCTTTCCGGTACTTATGGTAATACGGTATCTGCCATGTTTGAAAAGGCAGATATGACAAAGGCAGTTGTGACAGCAGGACTAAACAGTGACACGAAGGTTGAGGGTACATGGACTCTGGCATCTGAGGATGCAGATAAGCTTCCGACAGTCGGTACAAGTGAGAAATACACGCTTGTCTTTACACCTACAGGAAGTGATGCAGATACTTATGATTCTGTAACTTGTGAAGTGACACCGGTAGTTTCCAAGAAGCAGATTACCGTAGTGATTGCTGATAAAGAAAAATTCTATGGAGAGACAAACCCTGTACTTACATGGAGTCTTGCCTCAGGTGATGCCTACTTAGACAATGTTTTGGTAGCAGGTGATACCGAAGAAGCACTTGGCATCAGCTTATCAACTACTGCGAAAGGCAATTCAGATGTTGGAACCTATGCAATTACAGGCTCATCAGATAGTGCCAATTATGAAGTATCCTTTACCGGAAGCGGTTCAGATGGCAAGAGTGGCATTCTGACAGTAAAACAGGCAGCAAATAGTTTTACTACAGAACTTAGCTGTTCTGATTATACTTATGCGAAGGATAAGACACCAATACCAAATGCAACAGCAAAATTCGGCACAGTAACTTATAAGTATGCAACAGCAGCTTCAGATGGTACTGCATATACGGCACCTTCAGACGAATCTGCATATACAGATGCCATACCTGTAAATGCAGGAATCTATGCCGTAAAGGCTTATATTGCAGAGACAGGGAACTATGCAGGACTTGCAAGTGATCCGGTCGTATTTACGATTAACAAAGCAGCTGAGCCGACCATAGCTGGTGAGGAAAGGAGTTATGCATATTCAGCCGGTTCAGACGGCAAGACAATCGGTGTGGATATTGCAGGAAAGCTCCCGACAGATAGGGGAACTACAGCATACGCATTAACAAATACGTATAACGAGCAGCTTTTGAGTGATGTAGCAGTAGATCAAGACGGAAAACTGACCTATAAAGTGAAAGAGGCAGATGAATCTCAGGTTGGAGCTACAGCTACAATCACAGTGACAGCTTCTATGCTAAATTACGAAGATGCTGTATATACTATGACAATCAAGATTACGGATAAGAAGCTTGTTACATTAAAGAGCGGAAATACGGTATCTGTAAATGGAAGCAATGCACTTACATATGGAGACAAGCTTTCTAAGCTTAGCTTTAGCAGTGTTACCTTTGTGGAAGCAGATACAGACACCGAAGTAAAAGGAACACTCAAATGGGCTGATCCGGATTGCATACCGACTGCAGGAACGACACAGGCGGGCTGGGTATTCAAGCCTGATGACAGCAAATATTACGAGGACCTTACCGGAACAGCGGCTATTACAGTAGCCAAGGCAACACCGGCAGTAGTAACAGTTCCAACTGTAGCAGAGCGTGTATACAATCCTGCTGTTGCACTAGCTGATTCAGATATGACAGGCGGCAGTGTGACCGGGGCAGATGGCAATTCACTTGCCGGAACATGGAGCTTTACAGGAACGAATATCATTCCGACTGTAAACAACAAAGGCTATCAGGCAGTATTCACACCTGATGACGCTGACAACTACAATACAGTAACCAGAACAATAACTGTTAAAGTAACTAAGGCAACACCGGTAATTGCAGAGAAGCCGACAGCAGGCGCACTTACCTACGGACAGAAACTTTCAGACAGTACCCTGACCGGAGGAAAAGCAACTTATCAGACAGCAGATGGAACTGAAATCACAGGAACATTTGCATGGAAGAACAGCAGTAGCACACCTACAGCAGCAGACAGCAAAAAGACAGAGTATGATGTAACATTTACACCATCAGACAAGGATAATTATAATGCTGTTGATACAAAGCTTACAATCACTGTAAATAAGGCAGCTCAGGCACCGAACATGCCGCAAGCTGAAATGGCTCCGGCGCACAGCACAAAGAAGGTTGGCGATATTACGCTTCCGGATGGATGGAACTGGCAGGAGGCTGATAAGGACACGGCACTTGCAGATGGTGTGGCAGTGACAGCGAATGCAATTTATACAGGAACTGACAAGGGCAACTACGAGACAGAAAGTGTAAGCATTACGATTACAAGAAGCAAATGTGATCACACACATACTGAAATACGGAATCAGCGGGAAGCAACCTGTACGCAGACCGGATACGCAGGAGATACCTATTGTACGGACTGTGATAAACTTCTGAGTACCGGAAAAGAGCTGGCAGCATTGGGACATGATTATAAAGCAACCGTGACAAAGCAGCCAACGACAACAGAGGAAGGCATCAGAACCTACACCTGCACCAGATGCAACAGCAGCTACACAGAGAGCATTGCGAAGCTGCCGGAGGAAAAGCACACTCACAACTATACGGGAAGCATTACGAAGGAAGCAACCTGTACAGAGGCAGGGGTAAGGACGTATACCTGTTCTTGTGGAAATAGCTACACGGAGAATATTCCGGCAACAGGACACAGCTATGTATCAAAAGTGACGAAGGCTGCAACGACAACAGAGGAAGGTATCATGACCTACACCTGCTCCAAGTGCGGACACAGTTACACACAGCCGATCGCTAAGATTAAGTCCGATGACAGCAACAAGGATAATGGCAGCCAAAACCGGAAACCGCAGTCTGGCACAGACAATGGTAATCAGAATCAGAAGCCACAGCCTGATACGGATAATGGTAAGGAAAAAGGAGATTCAATTAAGCCATACATCAAGGACGACAGCGGCAAGGAAGGCTGGGATGTTATCAAGCCACAGCTTGAAGAAGCTAAGTCAGGCGATACAGTAACAGTTGTCATGAATGGAACGACGGTAGTACCGAAAGATGTAATTGACAGTATCAAGGGCAAAGATACAACACTTGTTCTGGATATGGGAAATGGCCTTTCCTGGAAGATTTATGGAAAGGATATTACTGATGCAGCTGGAGATATTGATTTTGATGTGACAGTCGGAGCCGACGCCGGAAAATCCATTCCTGTGGATGTCATCAACAACGTGACCGGGGAACGGTATTCCATGAACCTGACACTTGCCTATGACGGAGAGTTTGGATTTACAGCCACACTGACCGTCAACATGGAATCAAAGAATGCAGGACTGTATGCGAACCTGTTCTACTACAATGAACAGACCGGAGAACTGGAATTTATCAGCGCCGGGCAGATTGATCCGGATGGAAATGTGGAACTTGTATTTACCCGTGCATCAGATTACACGATTGTTGTTGATGCCAAGATTATGAGTGATAACGGTCAGGCAGACAACAAATCTGATGAAACCATTCCTGCACCTAAGACAGATGACAGCACTTCAAAATATGCATGGAATAATACGATAATCATTATTATAGGTATCTGTATTATACTGATTGTTTTTGGAGCCGTATTCTATGTAAGAAAAAAGAGTGGTTCTGAGGAAGAATAAGTATCTGACATAGTAATTGAATAAAAGTGGGAATGTGGGAGTGTACTGGCAAAGGGTGTAACAGTATAAACATGACAAGCGGTGTATGTCTTGATGAAGAGACATATGCCGCTTATTTGCGTCAAAAAAATGGATGAAAAATAATTTCATAAAATTTGTAAGATTTTGTCGAAAACTGTCACGTATACAGTGAAGGGAGATTTTAAGCATGAGTAAGAGTAAGGAAATCAGATTGCTGAAAGACAGACTTGATTATTACACAATGGAGGCTGAGGATGATCAGTTTGACGCAGAGGAAGTGATAAGATTATTGAAAAGACTGGATGAACTGGAGCCATTACCAGAACCGGATATGAGTGCCGAGGAATCGTTGGAAGCATTCTGGGAATATGTGAAGGAGCGAGAGCGTGAAGAAAAAATTATAGCTGGAAGATAAAGTGTGGGTAAGTTACCTGACTTTTGAGATAGGAAAAAAAGGTCAAAAACTTATCGACAACCGACCTACCACATGATATAATCCCATCTTTGACACTTTGTAGAGTGAAAAACAGCCATAATCCCAGTATTTATGGGGAATGTGGCTGTTTCCGTTTTTGCATCGATATGTACTATTTTTGAAATTGTGCTATTTTTTCTGCTTTGTTTCTTTGATGACTGCGCGCATATCTGCTTTTGAGATGAATTCGTAATCCGTCCTAAAGCCAAAGGCTGTATGCAGGGCATCTGTCAGTTTCGTACGTTTGTAGGACGGGATGTAGCCACTGTCTTTAGACAGCAGGGTCATGTTCATTTCTCTGAGAGTTTTCAAAATTTCGCTGCAGGTGAATTCTTCTAAAAGCTTCTTTTCCAGCAGCCGGTATACCAGAAGGCTGATGTAACAGGTTAAAAAGTGGGCTTTGATGCTGTCTTCCCGTCTTACAAAAACAGGTCTTGCTTCGAATTCTGTTTTCATGATCCGGAAGTTTTCTTCGATCTCCCAGCGGCGTTTGTTGATGTTGATGATTTCACGGATATCTCCTTCCAGATTCGTTACAACTGCGTAAAAGCCATCATATATGGATTCTTCCTGTATGCGTTCTTCATCTAATTCATAAAGCTGTTGCTGGGCAATCTCGCCCTCATCGGTAACTGCTGTTTTCTGAATGAAACGGGAAGGGTCGTTTGGATTTTTCCCTTTTCTGGCTTTGCCCGGAGACTGCATGATCTTTAAGGCACGTTCGATCTGGCCTGCCCGGATCCTCTGCTGGTATGCTTTGTATTTGGGAGAGTATGTGATAATGACGGTTTCGTCCATATCTCCTGTGACAATGGGGTGTTCTTTGTAATAAACAGTGTTGTACACTTCGGGGTCTGTCTCATCCAGCGTGGAAATGTCTATGAACTTCTGGGATCCAGGAACCTTGAACTGTGTTGGAAGGAGCGCCAGTTCACGTTCCTCTTTTCTCATTTTTTTCAAAGAATACGTGATCACATAAGACCTGTTTCCAAAGCTGTTAAAAAAACGATTGCTCTTACTGCCAAGCCCGGCATCGGAGCAGAAGATAAACTCGCTGCAGTTAAAATCCCGGATCACTTTGGTCTCTAGCGGTTTCAAGGTAAGCTGTTTGTTCTGATTTCCTGGATACAGTTCAAAGGAAAGGGGGATGCCGTCTGCATCCATGAACAGTCCCATGGTCACGATGGGATTGGGTCTGTGTTTTTTGCTTTTGCCATACTTTTTCATGCCATCTTCGGCTTCAATCTCAAAATAATAGTTGGTACAGTCATAGTAAAGGATTTTTGAGTTACGAGGATAGACAAAGTTGGAGTTTTGGTAAAGCTCCTCCTGAATGTAATCGGATTCCTCTGCGAGAACAGAAAGGGAACGATAAAGATTCTGCAAGGAATACTTTGGCGGTTCCAGCAAGGACTGGCAGTAAGAGAAACTGCTGAGCTTGCTGGAAGGGGAAAGAATCCTGGCATAGATCAGATCCGTAAGGATGGCATGGAAATCGTAAGTAAACCGGTGGTGGTTACGGATATTTCTGCAGATGTTGTCGAGGCGCAGTTCGGTGCATAGCTGTTGCAGGAACAGATAGCCGACGTTGAAGAGACGTTCTTCGTCCAGTGGAATACGGGCAAGAGGGGAAAAAGAGACCGTGATTCTTTCCTTACGCTGGTTGTAGAGCAGAGTTTCTTTTTCCGCTTCTTTTTTTGCCCAGTCCATCATGGCAGTCTCGTCACCGGAGAACTGAGCCAGAAGATCATTATACTTCCCAAGTTTTTTGTAGATACGGGAAGAAGTTTTACCGTTATCTTTGCGGTAGGATTGTTTGATGTAGACATCCTGATTGCCTTTATTTCCAGTAATAGATACGTACATAACGCTTTTCTCCTGTAATAAAATCCGTTTTCTTTATTATACCATAAAGCGTACAAAGTAGCACTATAAAAATCATAAAATTTGACAAAAAAATAAGCCACAAACGGCTTAAACAAAGGATTTATATTACAATGATAAAAAAAGAAGTGTCAAACTCCCGATTTAGATATATAATATAATGTTACCAGATAGAAACAAAATGCATATTAGTAGATAAAGATTATTATGCATACAGTTTTTTTAACAGAAGATGCCGATAGTTTGACAATAATAAAAAGATTTTTATTTAGAGTGATAATATGTAATTGGCATTATGTTGGATAAGCGTATATTGTGTTATAGCGGTTATCAAAAATAAAGATGTTATAGAGCGTGGAGTAATAGTACAGTTCATGGCTTGAATGAATTGTTGTATACATATATTTGTTATGAAAGAGATAGAGAATTTATTGTAAAGGAGATAGGTATGAAGAAACTATGTATAGGCGTTGTTGGGGTATTAGTATTTTTAACCTGTTCTTGTGCAAATAATAGCACTATAAATGAAGAACAGGTTGCAAAAAGTTCTGAAAAAACATTAGTTATTCAAAGTGAAGAAATAAATCAAGAGAATACTGCAGCGGAGGTTTTTTTTGTAAATTGGGAACAAACAGTTGAAGAATTTGAAATGTCTAATTCTTCAGGCATAATAAAAAATATATTAGATTTGGCGTGGCTTGCACCAAGAAATGGATTAAATATTGAGGAAATTTCTGGAAATGCGACAGAAAAAAATAATGCATACATTTTAGAAAGTAATACAGTTGTAAATGACGAAGAGAAAAGGAATGAAAATTATACGGATAATATTTGGTTGCGAATTGTCCGATATCCTGTTGAGAAAGACGTAGGGACAAGCGTTTTGGAATATAAAGATATTCTGATTTATGCAGAAGGTGAAGATGCGTATATAGCGATGCAGTCTTTAGAAAATACTGAATTATGGACATTATGGAAGATTCCTACATATGGAGATTGGCTATATAAGGAAATTGCACTTTTTATGCGAATAAGGACAGGCTTATAATGTGAGAGTTTTGTTTACAAATTGCCATTTGTGTTCTTTTTAATTATTAGATTTGCGCAAATCTAATAAAAATTAGGAGGAATACAAAATGGCAAAAGTAGCATTAGCATTAACTAAAGTAACATGTGCGGATGGAACAACAGATTATAACGTTGGTCTTAATCCGAACACAAATGCAGATGACAAGGTTCAGTCATTTGTCGATGCATTTAAGAGCGTAGGAAATACTGCAAGCAGTACATGTCATGGCTTACCGCTTAAATTAATTCTGGCAATGTGGGGTGGTGAGTCTGGATGGGCAACTGGCAGCACACAGAATTCAAATCAGAATTGGTCAAATATGATATACACCAGTTCTGAAAATCCAGTTGGAAACATTGGAAAAGGGAAAAATGGTTGGGCGAAATTTGAAGGTAGAAAGAAGCATGCGGTTGGCTTTGCAAATTTTTTTATAAACAATTCTCGCTATTCAGATTTGATTAAATATTTAAAAAATACAAAAACCCCGGATGTTGATACTTGTATTTCATACATTGCAAATGCCGGATATGGAGGAGCTGATCATGATGCATATGCAGAAACTGTGAAAAGTTGGGTTTCAACATTAGTTAAAAGATCGGATATAGATTGATTGTTTAAGAATCTATAATTCATAATTTGGTTACAAACAAGGTGGGAAGGAATTTTTAAGAAAACCTACCCACCTTGTTTTGTTTATGGGCTTTAGCCTGTTGAGTGCATCGGAGTTTCTCCAAACGGAGAAATGGAGATGTGCGAAACAATAAACCACCTGCTATGCGGGTGGTGGGCAGGTGCTTATAGCACAATCACCTTTCCAAGATATAATAGAGGTGTCCAAGCCACTACTACAGAAAGGAAAGGTGATTAAAATGGCCAATAAGACCAACGATTTAGCACACACAAAGTGGATGTGTAAGTACCATATCGTCTTCACTCCAAAGTATAGACGAAAAATAATTTATAATCAATACAAAGAGAGCATAGATCGGTAATCTTTACATATGAAAGAAGATTAGCTATTTAAGATGTATGATAATTTTGATAAAGTTTAAGAACAATGAAAAGTAGTATAGAATATAAAACTGCAGAATAATTTACACAAAACAATTGATGAGACAGACACAGTGAAAAAATATCTGAAAAATCTTTTGTAAGTAAGAAGATGGAACCGTGAAAAGAGATAATGGATGAATATTAAAAGACACCGAATGGTAAGAGTGATTAAAAATACATGGAAAATATAACATATAGTCTTTGAAGAGGGGCTATAAAAACTACTATTTTATAACACAAGGAAGGTTGAAATTTATGAAGAAAAAAATTTGTATAGTTATGATAATATGCTTGGTAATACTAGTGTCTGCTTGTGGGTATAACGAGAATGATGAAGCAGATGAAGATATGTCCATACAAGTTAATGCAGTAAGAAAGTCTGAGGATGCAAATAGTATTGGAAATGAACCAGATGAAAAAATGCAAACTTGGCAGAGTGCGTATCTAGAAATTCTTTACCACTTGCCAGAGAATCTTGCACCGCAATATGAGCCGGATGGTACTAATTCCAGAAGCAGTTATTATTATAATCCCTTGGATATTCAGATTTATTTAGGTCTTCATGATTTTGATGATGATGGTATTTTGGAACTTATTGTTGGTGATCTTGAAGGTATGGCAGTATTTACTTACAAGGATGGTCAGGTAGAAAAAATTGCGGATTTATATTTTCCAGATATAATATGGTGTATTAATGGAGTAGATTTTAAGGACAACAGTATCAGCATAATTTGTAGTGGCGCTGGAGGAAATGACTATATAAATTTCGGCTATCTGGAGGGTGAATATGTGCTAGGGCTTTATGGTGGACTTAATGTGGATTATGGTGTAACGATTAACGGAGTCGAGGGCACACTAGAGGAAATGAATAGAATTTATACGCTGAATTATGAAGAAAGGGGTAAAGGTGAGCATAAAGAGAGATTGCGTCTTGTGTGGGAGAATGAGACATGGGTATTGAAGTATACATCAGGAAAAGAGGTTGTTTTGAATAGTAACTTTGATTTTGATTCCATTTTGTGGTAAATATAAGAAAAAAGTTTACATTTTGCTAGTGTTTTTCTTTTTTATTATTGAATTTGCAAGTTCAATAAACAGAAAAAGGAGAAAAATATGGCAAGTTATGACAATTTAAGGTACACCTATGCACAGGTATTAAGTGGAACTGGATATTACAAGCAGGATTCCAATCTTAAATACAGTTTGGGTGTGAAAACGATGCAGACAAAGTTGAACAATGCAGGTTTCTGGTGCGGTACACCGGACGGAAAATTTGGTGCAGACACGGATGCGATGGTACGAAATTTCCAAGATGCCTACGGTCTTACTGTGGATGGAGCAGCTGGACAGTCTACTCTTGCTAAGCTTGACGCAGTAAGCCCTAGTAGTTCAAGTTTCAGTAAAACCAGTGGAACATATGGCGTATATTTTGATAGCGCAAACAAACGTTTCTTGCATAATCAGCAAATCGTGTATGAGCGTTTGAAAAATGCTGGCTTGAGAGATATTGCTATTGCTGGATTTATGGGGAACTTTGAAGCTGAACATGAATTCAAGACATCCATGTCTGGAACTGGCGGTGCCGTAGGTCTTGTCCAGTGGGCAGACTCCAGAAAAACCAACCTTCAGAAATATGCCAGTGCGCTTAACAAGGATATACTTCTTATTACAGTGCAGGCAGGATTTATTTTGGAGGAGTGTAAGCAAGGTGGCACATACGCAGATAGTGTTGCAGTAAGTTGCCTTAAAAATCTTAAAAATACGTCTACAGTTAAAACGGTTCGTAATGCAGCGGATTATGTTACAGCACAGTATGAAAGATGTCACAATCATGCATCATGGACAGCTGTGCAGAACTGTAGCAGTTGTACTACTTCTCGGCACTCAGAGTCAGCAAATGATTACAACGGAAAATATTATCTTGATACTCCGAAGAGACGAGGATATGCACAGGCATATTATGATAGCATGTATTAATGATTTTGTTGGTTCTTAATGACGAAAGAAGATGTACTGTTGAACAGATTGTTGAGTTGACAAATCTGGGAGAAAATAAGATCAGATCGGCAATCGAGTTTATGATTGAATCTGGATTGGTTGACGCATCCGGAAAAGGAAAAAATCGCACTTGCATTCTGGGAAAAAAGATTTATCGTGAGAATAAGAAAGCAATACAGTATGTTAGACAAACAGACATAGACAGTATTAGATATCCTGAATTAGTAATGAAGCTGGCAAATACTCAGAACGGAATTATCACAAAGCAAGATGTAATTGAATTGTTGAAAGTATCTCCTTCACAGGCATATACAGTTATAAAAAAACTTCAAGGAGAAGGTCGTTTGAAATTGTTATGTGGGGGAAAATATTCTAAGTACAAAGTTGTTAATTCTTAACTCGTTTTAACTCAAAAAGAAACGAGTTAAAAACGAGTTAGAATTGAATTAAAAATAATGGATGTACTGTAAAAGCAAGAAAAATTAATGCATTTGCGGTCAATTTGTTATCGACAGTTGACC
>ULLZ01023598.1_pt1 | contig 16848 bp, 7 predicted proteins | sample 1951531 | NCBI WGS metagenome assembly ULLZ01 (sample SAMEA4835538, study PRJEB28245) | human gut metagenome | biome: gut microbiome; material: fecal sample | place: Denmark | collected 2008
TTAAAAAAAATGTGTCACTGCCATATGTTTTAAGTGAATTAATTCCTATACCATATCCCGTTTCTTCATATATTTTATCGCTCGAACCCGTATCAAGATTAAATCTGTATAGCCTTACTGTTACATTACCTTCTATATCTCCCGTTATCTCTTGAGATACATATGCATATCCATCATTGAAACACATTGACACACTATCCTGTCCACTCAGGACGCATATGCTTCCAAGGTATGTTCTCTGTGTTCCGTCAGCACTTATCCGTACAAGATTTCCCTTGGAACTTATCATATATATGTACGAATTATAGTAATACAACTCACTTTTAAACTCGCTTCCTGAAATATATGCCATGCACTCTTCTCCATCATGCCCACATTGTGGTTTATTACATAACACAATGCTTTCTTCCGACTTATCATCATAAAACATAAGATTATCATCTGATGCGCTGCATTTATCAAGATAATAATATCCTGTATCACATCTTGCCACCATATGCATGCTTTCAGAAAAGTATGACTGCGTATTATCAAGCTTGTCGCTTCCTACGGTTATCGTATTACCTGGTTTCCCCTTACACGACACAAGCAAAACTGACATTACAACCATTAATCCTGCTGCAATTCTTCTCATTGTAATCCCCCTTAAAGTTATGACATCTATAGTTAGTTTAATTAACTATAGATATCATGTCAAGCGTACACAACCAAACCAGACACTATTAATCATGGTCTTGGAACACGAAGCATTAAAAGAATTGTTGACAGTTACGATGGAATTATGAAATATTCGTACGATGAGAAAGACAATTATTTTAATACAGCACCCTGGCATCATGCAATAGTTTTGGCATATTCTGCAATATATGGCATATTCGGTAATATACGTCACATTAATATCGGGTAGTTTTGGCACATTCGGTAATATATGGCACATTCTGCACTTGACAATATAAAAAAACAGGGATTCCAGTTACATTTAATAACCGAAATCCCTGTTTTTATTATATTAATTCTTCTTATATTGTTATATCTTCTTAGAAAAGACTCTTAACAGTATTAACTACATTCTCTACTGTGAATCCGAAATGCTCGAATAACTGGTTAGCCGGACCTGAAGCTCCGAAGCCCTTCATGCAGATAACCTTTCCATCAAGTCCTACATATCTGTACCAGCCGAAGTCTGAAAGTGCCTCAACTGCAACTCTCTTTCTTACACTCTTAGGAAGGACTGATTCCTTGTATTCCTCTGACTGCTTCTCGAATACGTCCATAGATGGCATACTTACTACTCTTACATCTATTCCTGCATTCTTAAGCTCTGCCTTTGCTGATACAGCAAGGTTTACTTCAGAACCACTTGCAATAATAATTCCATCTGGAGTCTCTTTATCAGAATTCTCAAGAATATATGCACCCTTAAGTGCTTCCTTAGATGAACCTGCCATCTGTGGAAGATTCTGTCTTGTAAGAACTAATGCTGTTGGCTCATCCTTAGATTCAATAGCATATTCCCATGCAAGTGCTGTCTCTGTTCTGTCACATGGTCTGAATACTGTGAAGTTAGGCATTGAGCGGAATGCTGCAAGCTGCTCAATTGGCTCATGTGTAGGTCCGTCCTCACCAACTCCGATACTGTCATGTGTGAATACATATATAAGTGGCAGCTTCATAAGTGATGTAAGTCTTGCCATTGGCTTTGTGTAATCACTGAATACGAAGAATGTTGCAACGAATGGTCTTAATCCACCGTGAAGTGCAAGTCCATTACCAATTGCTGCCATAGCCTGCTCTCTTACACCAAAATGAAGGTTAGTTCCTGCATAATTCTCTTTAGAGAAATCACCTGCATCCTTCATATTAGTCTTATTAGATGGTGCTAAATCTGCTGAACCACCGATAAGGTTAGGCATTACATTCTTAATCATATTAAGAATTGTTCCACTTGAACTTCTTGTTGCTTCTGCCTTCTCAGGCTTTGCAAGGTATTTCTCAGAATTGAACAAATCGGACATATCACATCCATTGTAGTACTTATCCCAGAGTTCCTTCATCTCAGGGAACTTCTCACAATACTCTGCAAAAAGCTTATTCCATTCTTCTTCCGGCTCAGCCATTCTTGCTGCTATCTCTTTATAATGATCATATACTTCCTGTGGTACTTCGAAATCACCCTTGCATGGCCAGTTAAGGTTTTCCTTAAGTGCTGCAACATTATCAATACCAAGAGGCTCACCGTGTGCGCTTGCCTTACCCTGCTTTGCAGGACAGCCGTATCCGATAAGTGTATTAACCTTGATAAGTGAAGGTCTTTCCTTATCAGCCTTAGCCTCCTCAATAGCCTTTCCGATTGCTTCGATATCATTGCCATCAGCAACCTCGATTGTCTGGAAGCCAAATGCTTCGAATCTCTTCATTACATTTTCAGTAAATGCAATATCTGTGCTTCCCTCAATTGATATATTGTTAGAATCGTAGAATACAATAAGCTTTGAAAGACCTAATGTTCCTGCAAGTGAGAAACACTCTGATGAAATACCTTCCATCATACAGCCGTCTCCACCAAGTACATATGTGTAATGGTCAACTACATTGTATCCTTCCTTATTAAATACAGATGCAAGATGTGCTTCTGCCATAGCCATACCTACTGCCATAGCCATACCCTGTCCAAGAGGTCCTGTTGTTGCTTCAACACCAACTGTATGACCATACTCTGGATGTCCAGGTGTCTTAGAACCCATCTGTCTGAAATTCTTCACATCATCTAAAGAAAGATTGCCAATTCCAAGTAAATGGAACAATGAATAAAGAAGCATTGAACCATGTCCGCCAGAAAGAACGAATCTGTCTCTGTTCTCCCATTCTGGATCAGCCGGGTTGTAATTCATATGGTTAGTCCATAATTCATAAGCTGTTGGTGCAGTTCCAAGTGGAAGTCCAGGATGTCCTGAATTAGCCTTCTGGATTGCATCTGCTGACAATACCCTGATTGCATTAATTGACATTTCATCGATGTTAGTCATATTTTCCTCCCTGTGTAAGCACATCTGTGCATAATATTATAAGTTATCTGTCTTTAAAATCTGCCTCTGTCAAGAATATAACATCACCATTCTCGCTTCTCTTCTTCTTAAGTCCACCAAAGAATCTTCTTGATGCTCTTCTTTCAGAGTTGACAATTGCCTGATTGATAATTTCCTTGATATCATCAAGTTTAATATTATCATTCACGTTATGAAGTTTGTCAATCTTAAGATACAGTTCCAGTAATGCATCATCATCAACCTCATACTGTCTCTTTCTTGCGAATCTCTTCGCCATCTCAACAAGCTCATTAACAGTGTACTGCTTAAGAACAATTCTGTGATTGAATGTCTTGGTAAGCTCAGGATTAAAGTTGATAAGAACGTTCATGTCTGTATCTGAATCTTCAAATATGACAATCATTCTTCCTGTATCCTGTTCAAGACAGTTAAGCAGTTCATTAATTCTCTTAGGCTGGATTGTTCCTGCGCCTTCAACGATAAGAGCTGTTCCCTTAAGTCTTCCCATTGCCTTGGCAATACCTCTCTGGTTAATACTCTCTCCTGATGTCTTAGCAATCTTCTTTGGCTGGTCTGGATATAAAGTATTAATAGCTCTAATTATAGTTCTTGCAAGGTCTGTCTTATCAGAACTTGAATTACCAGAAATAAGAATATTTCCTGATGCTGATGAATTCATCTGCATTTCATCGTCAATTGTATCGAAAAGATCAGCTAACTGTTCCTCAAGTCCTGGCATATCTCTGTACTTTCTGAATATCTTTGCCAGCTCTCCTGTAAGCTTCTTCTCTATCTGCTCAGTTTCTTCAATCTCTTCTTCCATAGTCAATGGCTGTTCTTCTTCTTGTCTGGTGAATGGAATTACTGTTTCTTCCGGCTCAACACCTGCAGCTACCTCATCTAGTACAACAGCCTCCTCACCTTCTTCTTTATTGTCTTTATTATCAATATCTTCATTCATAATTGAATTGATATCTGAAATCATTGATTCTGACACAGTTGGTATCTGTGCTGTAACTAAAGGAATATCTTCATTCTCTATAGCAGTTGCTGCCTGCTCTAGTCTCGCTGCAGCCTTACCTGTTCTTATTGCAAGATCCATTCTCGCTGAATCAACTGCCATCTGTGCAAGAGCTGCTCTCTTTGCTTCTTCCTTATCAATCTCCTTACCATCAGCCAGTGCTTCTGCTTTCTTCTGCTCTACAAGCTTTTCATAAGCTGCACTTTTCTCGTCTTTCTCATCAAGATAACGCTCAAGCTCTGACTTGGAGAATTCCTTAGTATCCTGCTTGCCATACTTTTCTTCTCTTACAGACTGCATCCACTCTGTTATATCCATCTGGCCTTCAATCTGGTCATCATCCTCCTGAACTTCTGCATCATCATTAACAACCTGTTCAGTTACAGGAGCCGGAGTCTTAACCTCCTTTGCAGGCTGTTCTTCCTTATTCTTAGAAGCTGGTACAAATGTCTTAACATCAGCATCTTCTTCCTCATCACCGAACAAGTCACTCATCTTGGCAGCAAGCTCTTCCTGAAGATTTCTTGTATCATATAAATTGTTATATTCAGGTACAGGAACATTAATATCTATATTCTCTGCTTCCTTATTGATTCTTTCCTCAGCTTCTTTTCTCTGTTCAGCTTCGTCTTCTTTATTGATCTGCTCATAATTATCAGCTAATTTCTGCTTTGCATTCTCAATAAGCTCCTTAAGTGAGACATTTGCCTTATTAATCTCGCTTGAGAAATTCTTCTCTCCATCTTTGCTAAGTGTCTCAGAAACCTCTGGCTTCTCCACCTGAGGAGTCTCTATCTTAGACATAACAACAGAGCTGTCCTTAGTATTATCTGCATCTTCATCCTTATTCAGAGCTTTCATTAAAAATGCTTTGATATCATCATTCTGGTCGTTCTGTACAAGGTCTATTGAAAGAGGTCCTTCCTCCTGTTCCTTAGCAAACTCAGGAACATTCAGACTTACCTCTGGCACTGGCTGTTTACCAGTTGATTTCTGTTCTTTCTCATCTTCTTCACGGAAAACATCTTCAACTTCATCTCTCTTAAGATTAGCAAGTTCCTTCTGCTTTGCAAAAAGCTCTTCCTTAGTTGCCTCTATATCTTCCTTTCTTTTTCTTACATCTTCTAAGATACCTTTCTGTGTCTTAGTAAGAACAACACCAAGCTTTTCCTTTAACTGTACTGCTTTCTCAACGTATATACCATCCTGAAACCACAGAACGATATTATCACATGTCTTAATACATTCTTCTTTTCTTCCAGTCTTATAATACAGCTTTGCAAGCTCATACATATACTTCTCATCAATCTCATGATCCCTGTAATCCTCTAAGATTCCTACAAGTTCATTATCTGATGCATTCTGTGCCTTTCTAAGGTCATAATACAGGATGAATCTGCTCACATCATGCTGTGAAGATTTGCTGTATTCTTCATAAAGCTCGTTAGCATTATCAAAATCTCCAACTTTAATAAAGAATTCAGTAAGCTTATAAACCAGCTTTCTTCCGCCAAGGTTTCTGTTATAAGCAAGAATTGCCATGTCTCTTGCTTCTTCATAGTCCCCGACTGCTTCCTGCACATTAATGGCTGTGGCAAGTGCCTGCCAGTCTTTAACCTTAGTCCAGTTAATATCCTTAGCTATGGCTGCCGCTTCTGTGTATTCCTTTTTCGCTGCCAGCTTCTTAATCTGGTCTATCTTAATTCCTAATTCGTATTTATTCATGATTATATATTCCTCATTCCAATGCTTACTTGATGAATGTTGTGAATAATTTATTTATCGCATTTTACAACTCATTAAAGTTTAGCACAGCCTAAGTTCATTGTAAACCAAGTTCACAGAATTGTTACAAATATGTTACAAAAAATCAAATGTAGCCTGTTCGTAATCCATTCTCGTGTATTCCAATTCTGATTCCTTCGTGCTGCTGTAATAATCAACAACCACAGTCTGCTGCCTTGAATCAACAAGCTTCTGACCAAGTATGTAATTAACATCGAATCTTCCTGTAATAGCAGGAGTTGCACCTCTTGCCGGAACAATAAGCTGGACATGATTAGTTGCAAGCAGCTTGAATATTGGCTCCCATATGTATATATCCTTTGCCGCACCGAATGGGTTATCTATGAATATTGTCTTACCCTCAACACCTTCATTACCTGAAGAATTCATATTAGATATGTAGTTGATAATCGCAATAAGGAACTGGATATATATACCCTGTGACTGTCCTGTTGAGCCAACCGCTTCCTCATATCTTAAATAACGGCTCTGGTCCTTGATTCTCTCTCTCTTATACAGATTAATTCTGATTGAATTCATATCTGTGACAATAACTGAGAAAAGTCTCTTCCATGACAGTCTGTTTCTTATATACTTGAGTCTTTCCGCAGGCTCTTTAAAACTTTCCGCCATAAAAACAGTTTCATCAATATATTCAGACATCTTTTCCTTATATAATTCTTCCTTTATATAAGGAATCTGCAAACTGATTATTGCAATCTGTTCTCCGTCAAGATTGATATTAGACAACTGTGGCAGACGGTCAAGCTCAGTCTTAATATTACTGCATGTCTGGATACAACGATTTTCAAAGTTATCCTTAATCATCTGCATATCCTCTATACCCTTGGCAATGCGGTCTTTTTCTAACTGTATAAATGTGTTCGTCTCATTTAACGATTCAATCATACTTCTTGTCTTAGCCACATTTTCAGGAACATTAAGTGATATCCTTACTTCATCAGCAAGCTCGACTGCATTAAATCCGTTAAGCAGGTCAATAAGCTTAGATTTATTCTTATTAAATTCATCAACCTTCTTATACTCTAATCTGGTAATTGAAGCATATTCTTTATGAACAGCCTCATATTCTGTAAGATTAGCTGTAATTCCTTGTGCATCCTCAGGACGGAATTCTTCTGGAACATGCATGCCCGCATCAGACACGATTCTTTCAAGGTCTTTTCTGCATACAAGAATGTCTTTTAATGAATCAGACATCTGTCTGCGTGTCTTTTCCTGAACCTTGGTGTTATCCTCTAACTTCTTAATAAGTACCTTGTGCTGTGTAATGAATTCATCCGGGTCATCGCATGGGAATTCATTAAAGCTTCCATAATTATTCTCAATCTGGTTAATACCATGTGCGATACTTCCCTCAAGTCTATTAAGAAGTGCTTCCTGTGACTCAAGCTCTTCCCTTACAGAATCACTGCTCTTCACAAGATTATTAAGAGCATCCTTGGCATTCCTTAACTGCTGTGAACCTGCTGCCATAATCTCACCGACTTCATACTTTGCCTTAATATCGTCAAATGTATAACCTCTGTACTCTATTGCATCACGACATTTGTTCATAGATGCAGACAGATGGTTCATCAGCGCCTGCTTATCTGCAAAGTCACTGTTCTTCTGTGAAAGTGCTGTCTTTAATCCGGTGAATCTGCTCTCTATTTCATCCTTATCAAGACGGTATGTATCGTCATCGATTTCTATTGAAACATTTTCATCATAATAAGGTGCGTACTGCTCCTCCCATGACTTAATGATTTCATCATATGCCTTTCTTGTACTGTCCTCGAAATCTCTCGCGGTATCATACTCAGAATTAGCAGAAGCTGCTGCCTCCTCGCACTCATATATGCGGTTTCTTGCACTGTCCACATCAGCCTTCAGTCCCTTTAAGCGCTCATACTTTTTATCTATAGAAGTATTCATCTCCATAATACGCGAGAGCAGGCTGCATGCTGTTTCCTTCTCTTCTATATCATCTCTTGTCTGTGCGAGGTTCCTTGAAAGCTGCTCTTTAACCTCATTTAACACACTTCTCTTCTTCTCAGCCTCAATAATTGCAGCCTCGCTGTCAGCAATCTTTAATCTGATTGCTTCTGCCTCGGACGCATCCACCTTTCCAGACGCAGCATTATATACAAGTGCAAATGTATAATCATTCCACACAAGCTCCATTCTGTCGGCCAGCTTTCCTGCCTGCGCCTTATGCGACTCAAGCTCCTCCTGTGCAAGCTTAATCTGTGTCTCAAGCTTTGCCTCATCACGCAGGAACGACATATCCTTTAATGCGAATACAATCAGATCTTTGTTAATCTCTAACTTAGTATCAATAAGCACCTGCTCGCTTATAACAGGATAAGCAGCCGCACCCTTGCCAAAATCCTTAAGCATCTCATCTGCTTTGATTCTCTCGAAATCGTTCTTTATTATAAATGCGTACTCAACGAAAGGTGTTCTCTTTAATACATCTCTTTTCTGTCCTGCATTCAGGGCTGCGAACCACTCATGACCCTCAACAACATCTGAACCATACTGGCTCTCAAGGTATTCCTTAAGCCTGTCTCTTTCAGAACTCTTACAGATATATGTTCCCTTTCTTGCATTGTCAATAAAGCTATCAAGTTCCTGGGCTGCCTTACACTCTTCTGTATATTCACTGCGCATCTTCTGGTAAGTCTCAAGAATAACCGAAAGCATTGCCTCGTCATTATCTGCACTGTATATTTCACGGATTTTGCCCATGCGCTCGTTATCAGCATTTCCAGCTTCATCAGCCTTTTCAAGCTTTTCTGACTGCTCTGTAAATATATCAATAAGTGCTTTATTGGCAGATATTGTCTCATTAAGTGACATTAACTGCTGCTGCACATCATTGAATTTTTCGGACATTCTTGTCTCTTCATTCTTTAACAGTTCTTTATCCCTGAATGACTTATCATATTCTTCAGACGCATTTTCACATACGACAGTTCCTGCCTCTGATAAAGATGCTCCAAGCTGTGCCTGTAATTCCTGTATCTCATTCTCAAGATTATCAGAAAGACTACCAAGACCTGCCGCCTCTTTGTCAGCATTTCTAAGGTTATCCTTAGACTCTGATAATCTGACTTCCAGAGCCTTAACACGGTTAGCTGCTATATCAAGCTTTTCCTTAAGTCTTCTGGTCTCTGTCTCATAGAATTTTCTGTAACCTGCAGCAAGTATCTTTAACTCTGCTGTTATATCCGTATCTTCTCTTAATCTGTTATCTATCGCAATCTGAAGTCCTTTATAAGACTTCTCGTATTCTGCATAATCTTTATAATCACCCGCAGACTCCATCAAAGAAAGCTTTCCTCTTGCCTCTTCAATTGCAGCGTTCTTGAGTTCAAGTGCCTTTCTTGTCTCATTAACAAGGCTCTCAACTCCTGCCATCGAATTCTTTTCAGACATAACCTCTGCAACTGCTATAGCTTCCTTCTCGTGTGCAAGCTCATCATACATCTTAGTGATAAGGTCATCCTGACTCTTAAGTTCCTTATCCTTCTTATCACTTTCCCGCATAGCAACAAGAAGCAGGTCATATAGCTGCTTCTCTATTTCTTCTTTTCTGTTGTAAAATGCTTCATATGTCGACAGATATTCTTTAAAACTGTCGATAGCTGCAATCTGGCTGTCATATGCTCCAAGCTGTGAGTGTTTCTTTGAAAGCTCCACTAACTTGTCCTTAATATCCATAAGAGTCTGCGCCATCATGCCCTCGTCATTGTCAACTGACAGCTTGTTATTGAAGGATTTCTGGATAATCTCTTCTATAAGCAGATCCTCAACAACCTTACGGCTTGTCTTATAATTTGACTCGAAATATGTTCTTACATGTCCCTCTGTCTTGTTAATTCCACGCACAATTTCCCATGCACTCTCATATATTCCGTAGTTGCTTATGAAGCTCTGGTAATCACCTTTTCTGTCAAATATCTTAACAACATATTTGTACCCTCCCTTCTCAATGTCACGAAGATAAGCCTTAAGTCCGTTATATGTAATTCTCTCTCCATTACTTACAAGTGGAAGATTCTTAATGTCGTTATCGCCAAATTCCCTGTAGAATATGCAGTAATTAAAGTATTCAACACTTGCTGTCGGTGCAGCTGTCTGTTCCTGTCCATCCTGATTCTCATCGTCTGTGCCTCTTCCCTTTCTTGCACAGAAACCAGTTGTCATGAACCTGAAACCATCCTTCTGATAACATGGATCTAACTTCCACTCAACCAAAGAATGAATACATGTATTACCGCTTCCCTGTCTGAAAAGCTTCTCAATAGGCTGCTTGTCATCAAGTGTGCAGTTAGGAAGCATATTCTGCATAAGAAGCAGCATAAGCAGACTCTTACCACCTCCATTGGCAAGGTCATATATAGTATTCTGGCAGTTGAAACGCATCACGAAATCGTCGTACACCTGTGTACCGAAATTATATTTAACATTATTAACTCTGATTCTGTTAATCTGTGGCATCGCGTCCTCCATTCATAAGTTCGGCAAATCGTCCTCTGTAATCATCAAAATAATTCTCTATAAGACTTCTGAATCTGTCTGTCGGATAATATCTGTCCTGACTCTCAACTAAAAGTTCCTGCGCAACGCAGAAATTAAGCACAAGCTTTACCATACCCGACTTTGAATTTCTTGCTGCTCTCGCTCCTGTCTGATCCTCTACTGTTGTCACCGGAAGCTCGTCCCATGTAAGTGCTATCTGCTTAAAGCTGTTCTCCTCAACCTCATCAAGCACAAGCCCTGCGCTCTTATCGACAATACCACCTGTTGTCTTATCAACATTTTTAATGATGTCCTCAAGTCTTATGAACTCAGCATAAGTTGAACTCATTGTATCTGAATAAAACTCTGTTATTATGTTGTAAATTATGAAATACGCAAGATATAATTCTTTATTAACTCTTAATCCAAGTACATTTCTTAATTCCTCGTTGGAATATCCAAACACCCTGTTATTATCACCTGCACTCACATACAGACCATTGTTATATTCATATATGTTAAGATTAAGTTTCTTAAGTGACATATGAACGATGTCATACACTTCTGCATTATTATTGTATTCCTGATAAAGAGCTGCATTCTCGCCCCTCTCAGACACATTTTCCCCTGTGATAAGCTTGGAAACTATGTCCAGCGCCTTATCTAGATTTCTATTCTCCATGTGCTTCCTTTCGTACCAATTCAACATCTGCCATCATACAGTTATCCGACAATATAACCTGCCCGCCAAGCCCTTTTCTTATTGCAAATGTAAAGCTTTCCGTATCTTTAAAGCCTTCCCCTAAGTATGCATCAAGAAATGTATCTTCTCCCGCATTACCGCCAAGCTGGTACTCATCCTTCTGGCACAGATTAACAAAGAAAGAGAAGAAATCTGCATTTCTTAGAATCTGCTCACCATACGCCCTCTTCATTGCATCTGCAAACTGACCGAGTGTTATAATGTCCGATTTTTTCAAACACACAATGAGATTTTTCATAAGGAATACGTAATTATCCTTAATTCTCTTTTCTTCAATCTCATCTGCGAATTCGATATCTTCCGGTCTTTCATTGCTTATAAGTTCCTTCTCCTCATATCTTGGAGGCTTCACCATAAGCGCATCATCAATGCTTATCAGGTCAAATGTCTTTCTTATGTTCGGCTTTAGAAGCGGACTTAACATTGTGACTAATATATCTGCATTGTCCCTCTTAATCATATCTGAAAGTGCCGATGTGAAATCCATATGGCTTCTTAATCTGCCAAGCTTGGCGCGTCTTACTGCGTCATCGGTCATCTTCTGCATTTCTGTACAATCCTTTAACAGCTCGCTGTGCCTGTTCATTGCCTGCTTAAGCTGAGTCTCAAGACTGTATATTTCGTTCATCGTCCTGTAATAGCCTTCGCCTGTGCTGCCCGATGCATTAAGCTTCTCGATTGATTTTGCAATAAGGTCACGGTTCTTCTTAAAAAGCTTTTCTTCATCATCAAACCATTTCATTCCTGTCTTGACGAATTCCTCATAAGCCTCTATTCCTGCAAATACATCGCCCGACAGAATTGTCAGCACTTCATTCTTCTTTAACTTAAGACGGTTGACCTCTTCGTTGATTCTTTCAACTACTTCAACTCCGCCACGGAAGTTCTGTGAATTAATCATTTTTTCAAGAAGAAGCTGGGATACGCTTATCCTGCTCTCGTCCTTGATTTCCTTGGTATCAAGATAGAATTCAATAGCATCAGGGCTTATCGAATACCACACGGTATTGTCTCTTATCGAACTCTCGATTATCTTCATTCTTGATACTCTCTTTTTCCTGTCCACCGGGTCAAAATACGAGAATTCAAATGGCCTGCCATCATTCTTTATCTTGTCAAATATATAATCAGCAATCTCCTTGCTGTCCTGTTCATTCAAATCAAGCCCGAAATCTCTCTTAAGTATCAGCCTTAAGAAATCGAGATATTCGGGATATGTAACATCCTTTTCCTTAAAATTATTCTCCTCTATAAAGAAACGGAGAACCGCCATAACTATATAGCCCATATCAAGGATTTCGTATTTGCCATCCTTGAAATTAGAAAATGATGTGTCTATCAGTCTGAAGAAAGGATAATATTTCTTCAGATTAAGCATTCGTTCACGGTGATCCGATATGATATCACCTGTCATATTCTCTGCCATAGTATTCTTCATTTCTGCGCACGCATTTTACACATATTGTCTTAACGCCCGGTGCGCCAGGGCATTAAGCTTAAAGCTTGGTTCTTCACCAAATTTAAAGCTCGGTTCTTCCGTCCAGCGCTCTTAAAAGTGTAACCTCATCGATATATTCAAGATCGCCGCCGACAGGAACTCCGCTTGCAATTCTTGTCACCTTAATTCCTGTTGGCTTTATCATTTTGCTTATGTACATTGCTGTTGTCTCACCCTCCAGATTGGAATTAGTTGCGATAATAACCTCGTCAACATCTCCCTGAAGCCTTACCATAAGCTCCTTTAACCTGATATCAGCCGGTCCGATTCCAAGCATCGGGCTTATTGCTCCATGAAGAACATGATATACGCCCTCGTACTTTCCTGTCTTTTCATATGCCGCCATATCTCTTGTATGTTCAACTACCATAATTGTCTTATGGTCTCTTTTCTGGTCGCGGCATATCGGACACAGTTCTTCATCTGTAAGTGTAAAACACTCCTTACAGTAGTGAATATGCTGCTTTGCATCAATCATTGTGTCTGCAAGGCTCTTAACCTCAGACTCAGGCATGTTTATAATGTGAAATGCCAGGCGCTGGGCGTTCTTCGCCCCAACCCCTGGTAATCTCGACAATTCTTCAATTAATCTGTTAATATGACCACTGTAGATGTCCATTAGAATAAGCCTCCGCCTAATCCTCCAAGTCCTCCAGTAATCTTAGCCATCTGTGCCTGTGACTCTTCTTCGCATTTTCTTAAAGCTTCATTAGTAGCTGCTACGATTAAATCCTCAAGCATCTCTACATCCTCTGGATCAACTGCTTCAGGGTCAATCTTAACCTTAGATACTTCTCTCTTACCTGTAACAGTTACCTCAACTACTCCGCCGCCTGCTGTCGCACTGAATTCCTTATTCTCAAGCTCTGCCTGCTGCTCCTCCATCTGACGCTGCATTCTCTGTGCCTGCTTCATCAGATTATTCATATTACCAGGCATTCCTCCTGGAAAACCACCTCTTTTAGCCATTATATAAGTTCCTCCTTATCATCTACTTCTATATCTATGCCTACGAGTTCCTTAAGATCCACGAATCTGCTGTGGAAATCCTCATCATCGTTAAGCTTAGTCACTTTAATTGAAACCCTTACTCCTGTTCTCTCCTCAATTACATTCTCTATGCTCTCCATAACTTCCTGTCTGCTGAGTGAATTATAGGCACTAAGTGATTCTACCATAATTTCAAGACTAATTCCATCTTCTGCTAATGTAACATGTGCAGCCTGTAAAAATGTCTGATTAACCGGATCATCTATCGTTGCAATGATATCCTTCCAGCCTGCCGCAATTGCCTTAACATCTTCCGGAACAGCGTCATATACACGCTTAACTACAGGCTTCTTTGGTGTCTGTTGCTGTACTGCTGCCTGGCCTCCCGCAGCACCTGCATTTACAAGTCTGCCGCTTTTAATATCATCAAGTACTTTCTGTAACTGCCCTTCAAGCATTGTCACACGGCTTACAACATCGCCGATATCCTGACTGTTATCCATTGCCGGACGCATCAGCTTTATAAATGTTATCTCTGTTTTAACTCTCTTCTGTGTAGAAAACTTCAGGTCATTCGATAATTCTGACAACACTCTTATATAGTACATAAGTGTATCTATATCAACATTCTGTGCATCCTTCTTCAGGTCTTCAAGATTATCTGCCGATACTTCTATTACATCTTCAATTCTTTCTGCATCTTTAGTTGTCTTAATAAGAAGCAGATTTCTAAGATACCATATAAAATCTGTAACAAACTGTGAAAGGTCTCTTCCCTGCATTATCAAATCTTCCATAAGTGACATGCACACGGCAACATCTCCTGACAGGATTGTTGAAAGCATTTTACTAAATACCGCCGTGTCAACTGCCCCAAGTACATCTAATACATTTTCATACTTAAGGTCTTTTCCCAGATAGAATGCCAGACACTGGTCTAACAGACTTAACGCATCTCGCATAGAACCATCTGCAGCTTTGGCAACATATTTTATTGCCTTGTCCTCTACATTCAGCCCCTCCGCCTTCATAAGTTCTGACAGTCTTGCGGCAATTGTCTCTATTGTTATCCTGTGGAAGTCATATCTCTGACATCTTGAAAGGATTGTAATAGGAATCTTTGCCACTTCTGTAGTAGCCAGTATAAATATTACATATGCAGGAGGTTCTTCCAATGTCTTTAACAATGCATTGAACGCTCCTATTGAAAGCATATGAACCTCATCAATTATATAGACTTTGAATCTTCCTTCTGTCGGTGAGTACTGTACTTCTTCTCTTATCTGTCTTATATTATCGACACCATTGTTAGATGCCGCATCTATCTCTATTACATTCATGCTTGTTCCAGCCGCAATCGCCTTGCATGTCGGACACTCCCCACAAGGGTTGCCATCAACCGGATGCTCACAATTAACTGCCTTCGCAAATATCTTGGCAACTGATGTCTTACCAGTTCCTCTTGTTCCGCAGAACAGATATGCATGGCCTATTCTGTCTGCATTAATCTGATTTCGCAGAGTTGTTACTATTGTATCCTGTCCTTTGACATCATTAAAATTGTCCGGACGCCATTTTCTGTATAAAGCCTGATATGACATGGTTACCTCCCTCTGCGCTGTCTTTACTTTCGCAGCCCTTAACCTCATGCGTAAAACCATCCGCCTCCTGCGTCTGCCGCTGCTTCGCAGCTTATGTTTTACTTATGTCGGTTAAGTTCCTGCTTCGCAGGATAATTTAGGAATATCATACAGTTTCTTACATGCAAGCATGACGAATCTGCCTGACATTCCTAAATTAGCTGCGACGAGTAACATTTTAATAACAAAAGCCGTGCGTCCGGCTTCGAACTGATATCCACAGACGTTACCGATGCAGTTAGCTCGATCCAGGCACCCTTTCAACACCCGGAAGGTCCCACTTAATGCTGCTTCATTCCTGACCTGACATGGTTCGTGGATTTCCGTCGTGAAAGACCCAAATGTCAACACCACTTACACCGGGCTGCTCCATAAATATCAGCCCTCTGCCGAACATCACCCCTGCTATAGCGGATTGCAGGTTCAAGGTGCCGCTACTACCCCGGCTGCACGGTATTTCAATTATACTTGTTATATATGCTTGTTGTCAAGGTGTGAAGCGTTGACAAAATAAGACAGCTAAATAAGCCAGTCCCTAAGAATCATTTCCTAAGGACTGGCTTTAGCAATCCTTGTCAGAACAGGCGGCAAAACCAACTTCTTACCACTCCCGAATATCACCAGAAACTTGCCATAACCTACTATCCTCTATCAACTTCGCTATTGCGTAGGTCTTTTCAAGCACTGTGAGACTGTCATCCCCTCTTGCTAACCTACTCAATCATTATATTCTTGCCTTTTCGTAGGTCTTTTTCCAAACTTTCTTCTATTTAATGATACTCTTACCTCTCCAAAGACCTACTACCTCCACTGTATTAGCTTGATTAGTGGGTTTTTCTCTTCCCAACACGTCTTTTTCTCATAATTTCAACCCACCCATTCTGCATATTGTGAAGCTTGCGTAGGTCTTTCCCTCTTCAACACGCTGTAACCATCAACCCCCACGAAATTAACAATCTCCACACACAAAAAAGACAGCCTCCGCAATCCACGCAGAAGCTGCCTTAAACCATTACCTTAAACGTATTACTCCAAACATATTATTCCTGTTCTTCATACCTAGGAAGCTCAACTATCACCGCCTCATGATGAACAGCCGGAAGGAATTTCTCCATCACTTCCTTAGTCTTTAATTTAAGACTTGATGTATTAATGCAAGGATGACATCCGAGAGATTCACCCTCAAGCACTTCCTTATCCATCAGTAACTGCACATGGTTATCCGTATCATTCATAAGTCCCATTATGGATACTGAACCCGGTGTTATATCAAGGAATTCCTCCATATATGATTCATCTGCAAATGAAAGTCTCGCTGAATTAATCTGCTTACTCAGATCCTTTGTCTTAAATGGCTTGTCACCCGGCATCATAAGCATATAAAAATTCGTCTTCTGTCTGTTACATAAGAAAAGATTCTTACATATAAGTGTGTCCAGAATCTTATCTATGTCATTACACACTTCCATTGTTGTAGCAGGCTCATGGTCTGTTCTGTAATATTCCATTCCAAGCTTATCCAACAAATCATATACTCTGATTTCTTTTTCTAGTCTTCCTGTTTCATCGGCAGG
>ULLZ01039634.1_pt1 | contig 16473 bp, 13 predicted proteins | sample 1951531 | NCBI WGS metagenome assembly ULLZ01 (sample SAMEA4835538, study PRJEB28245) | human gut metagenome | biome: gut microbiome; material: fecal sample | place: Denmark | collected 2008
TCCGTTGCCCCGGGCCGATATGCGGTTGCCTCACTACTTTTGAAGCAGCCTGCAGTTGTCCTACTATTCCAGTATCAACACATGGCTGTTGCCCGTCCTGGGCGTGAAGACGCTCAGTCCCACCTTCATCAGGTAGTCGCCACTATACTGCTTGCCGTCACACGCCAGCTCCGACTTCTTGCCAGGCATCAGGTTGGTCTCGCGGACCGTATACGTCCTGTCGGGGTCCAGTCCCTGCAGCCGCACGTTCGTCAGCGGCTCCATATAGCGTGGGTGCAGATCGAAGGCGAAGAGAACGGCCCGCTGCTGGTCCTTGCTCACATAGTTGATAGCGCAATGGTTGCCCTCGTAGGGTGACACGAGGCGGTAGAGGTCGCCATCGAAGATCACGGGCTTCATGAGGTCGTAGTTGCTGACGGCCTGCTTCACAAACTGATACTCCTCGGCTGAAAGCGACTTGAGGTCGATGTCGAAACCCAGTTTGCAGGAGCTGCAGACATCGGTACGAAACTTCACCGAAGTGTTGCGGTTCCAGTTGGTGACGTGCGAGCTCATGGTCTTGGCGGGGAAAAACTTCGACAGTCCCCACTGGATGTAGATGCGCTCATAAGGGTCGGTATCGTCGGAACACCAAAACTCCGTGAAATATTTCAGCATCTCATAGTCCATCCTGCCGCCGCCTCCGGAGCAAAGCATCATGGGCAGGTCGGGATACTTGTCGTGGATGCGGGTGAGGACGCTATAAATACCGCGGATGTGGTCGATGTAGAAATTGCCCTGATTAGCCTTGTGGTAGGGCGAGAAGATATTGGTCACGACGCTGTTGCAGTCCCACTTGAAGTAGGCCACGTCGGGATTCTCCGTCATGATACGATCGACGATGCCGAAGACGTAGTCCTGCACCTTCGGGTTGGAGATGTCGAGCACGAGCTGGTGGCGATGGTAGTAGGGCTCGCGGTTGGGCTGCATGATGGCCCAGTCGGGATGCTTCTCAAACAACTCACTCTTCGGATTGACCATCTCCGGCTCTATCCAGATGCCAAACTTCACACCTACCTTCTTGGCGTCTCTGACCAGTCCGGGAATGCCCTCGGGCAACTTTCCCTTCGTGGGTTCCCAGTCGCCGAGACCTGCACGGTCGTCCCTGCGGGGATATTTGTTGGCAAACCAGCCGTCGTCGAGCAAGAAGAGATCCACACCCAGGTCCTTGGCATCCTTCATCAGCTCGGCCAGCGTCTGCTGATCGAAGTCGAAGCCCGTGTTCTCCCAATTGTTCAGGAGCGTGAGGCGTCCCTCCATGCCCTTGTTCACCTGATACTGACGCGCCCAGTCGTGGAGATTGCGCGAAGCCTCGCCCACACCATGGTCGCTCAGGGTGAAGATAAACTCGGGTGTGGTGAAGACCTCGCCAGCCTTGAGCTGATAGTCGGAGGCGTAGGGGTTGATGGCGGGCAGCACACGGAGCACCCCCACATTGTCCACCTCAAAGGTGAAGCGGAAGTTGCCGGGCCATCCGATGGTGCCGAGCATCGCCCGTCCCTCATTTTCCTTGGCTGGTTCGTCGAAGCCCAACTCGAAGAAGGGTTCCGTTTGCATGGCAGCACGCGTGCCAAGTTTGGTGTCGATGACCTTCTTGCCACGGGTCAGCGGCGCGGTCTCGGGCTGACCCTCCCGGGCCCAGTCGCCATGATAACTGGTGAGGAAATAGCGGTCGGCCTTGAAGTAGAGCATGGCCGAACTGTAGCGCCATAGCACCACGGGCGCCTTCTCCTGGTGGAAGATCTCGCTCCAGGCCTTGATGACATTTTCCTTGGGATAGGCCACATAGTGGAGCCTCACGGTCAGCGGATAGACCTGGTCGCGCAGGGTGATGATCGTCTCCGTCCCACCGTTCACGGCCTTCTGCTCCACGTTTTGATAGTAGAGGTAGGTGGTCTTGTTGCCATCGGCATGGGTCACGGCCACGGCAGGCTCGAAGAAGTCCTCGCCCCCCGAGGCGGCATAAGCCTCATGGCCACGCGTACTGACTGCAGCATCGGAGGAGGCATAGACCTCCCAGGGCAAGTGGTCGTAGTCGGCCGGATTGCGCAGCTTGTCGCCGAGATAGACCTGGTAGAGGCGCCCCTTGGGCGACACCTTCAATACAAGGTCAGTTTTGTCCGTCGATACCCGAATCGTCTTTTGGGCGAATGCCACGGCAGAGACCATGCACATCGCCACGATAAGCATCACGTTTCTTTTCATGTTCATTGTTATTATCATCTTTATTTTGTTAGTTTCTCACCAGTCCTCACGCCTGGACCATCATTTTTTAATTAGCCATCAAATTAAATGACACCTACAATCTACACGAACGACTTTTTCAGTTTGGCAGTAAGAGCATAATCATGCAGAGTTATGCTCTTCTTGATCCATAGCATGAAGGACGAGCCGTCAAAGAATAGCCGAAAATGACCGCAAATGACCAAAAATAGCCGAAAATGACCGGTAAAACGACCATAAATAGCCGAACACGACAACAAATAGCCGTACAACTAAGCTCCAAGTTCACTTTCTCCTTTCTCTGTAATATTCCATTTCTTGCCTGTAGAAGGCTTGCTTATTAAACCTTCTTTGGACATAATGCCAAGAAGCCGACCTATCTTTCTTAGTTTTTCGTCATGAGTTAAATTTGAAGGGAATACATGCTGGAGTCCCTCATAAACATCTTGACGTTTGAAGCCCATACTTCCTGCATTATGCGCCAATTGCAACAATAGCTTTTGAATACTATTTTCTACAAGTCCTTTCTCTTTGGTATAATGCCCTATCTGTTTCGTCAGTTTGGCAACTTTTAGAGATATGGTATAATGTGGAGCACGTCCTTCTATCAAACCTTTGTCACAAAGATGCTTAGCTGCTTCTTTGGTGACAGGATGATGCTTTTGTACGGCATCTAGCCAAAGGCATTCCTTTAGTGACAAAGACTGGTTGCTCTTTAGCAGATTGGTATATTTCTCATCTATCATCTTGCCATAGATGGTTACACCAACAGTACGATGCTCGTTGTCGATGTCGTAATCTGGCATTGGAAAGAATCGGTTGCGCTGCTCTGTGTAAATCTTCTTGATGCCACGTCCTACGGTATCAATCATGTTGAAGTTAACCATGCCGCGGCATAAGCATTCGTTACGATAGTGGAATTGTGGACCTTTGTGCTCCAAGGCATTCTCTATCGTGCCAGGAATGAAACTACCACCATTACCATAATATAAGGTGCTTGGTCCTTCCACAAACACAATGCGCTGTTGCAAGGTGTAGTCTTGATGTGCAATGGCGTTATGAAGAGCCTCACGTATTGTATATTCATCATACTGCTTCATCGTATCAGGGAAAAGGGTTCCACCTGGCAACTCACGCATAGTCTTGTTACGTATTTTACTCAACACCTTATCTACGGTCAAGATGAAAGGTATTGTAAAATGCTCATAATCTTGTACGATGCCTTCTTCATCTTCCCATGTCCAAGTGATTTGTGCTACGGCAGGATGAATCTTTTGAATAGAAAGGGGTTTGCCCAATAGTAGAATGGCAGCACGAGTGATTTGGCCGTCTCGCATCATCATGCTATTAGCTAAGAACTCTTCTGTTGTCCACGCTTCTATTTCTTCGGCAGGAATACTTGAAGAGTGTACTTTCTTGAACATGACTTTAGCTGTGGCTACTGCCAACTCATCCAAATCATTGATAGTCGCATTGGGTACGAGTTGGGCTGTCCAATCTGGTATTGGTGGTTGTTGGCGTATGGCATCTTGTTTGGCTTGGTTCAATGGTTTTAGACTTTCGCCATCACGACCATAAGCCACACCTTTCCAGTGCATCACTATATTGCGTGGTGATGCTGGTATCTGGAATAATAAAACTCGTTTGCCTTCGATATCTAAAGGTACAATATCTCTAAAGATAAGGTTGTCGGTGGTATGTTGAGACATATCTTGCTTCAAACGGTTGAGCGCAACTTCACCATCCTTGAATGTTGTACCGATAATCTGATGTTTTTTGTCCCAAACGCCAAATACAATCCAAGCAAACTCATGGTCACGTAAGTTTGCTTCATTGCTAAGAGCGGAGAAGTATTTGCCCAACTCATCGATATCAAAGTTGGTCTCTGCTTTCTTAAATTCGACAACCTCATTCTCTGAGTGTTCCCAAAGCTTGTTGAATATCTCTATATATTTTTTCATTGTCTCCTTCTTTATTATTCTTAAATGGCCTACTTAAAAAGTAAGGCATTGTCTTAGGACACATTTATATTAAAACAGCTACAAAGATAGCATTATTCTTTGATAATAGAGCATATATTTAGATAGAAAGTGCTTTTCTTAGTGATTTTCCCTATTTTGGGCGAAAAGTTCCTATGTATGGGAGTAAACTAAATACCAGTTGTGCAGATTGGTCGTTTCCTGATTTAGCTTGACTACTTGCTCGTCTTAAGTCTTGACAATGTTGACTCTGTTAAGCATTTGTGATATCGCATGAAATCGTCGTGTAAAAGATCATGTGGAACGTTATAGGACAAAGGTCCACAAATAAAAATAGAGGTATTATGGCGAATATTGATTTGAAATTATCCTCAAAAGACGCAGCTGCAATGATGCGACCAACTGTCATAAAAAGAAAATTCCGTAGTAGATAATAAAGCAAGAGAGTGTGTGTTTATTACATACTCTCTTGCTCATATAGGTATAATGTCTTATTTTCCCAAAGACTTGAACATCTTGGTGATGCACTTTTTCTTCTGCTCCATGTTCAGGTGAACATAGAGATTAAGGGTTGTTGTAATATTGGCATGACCGAGCAGTACGCTTACGGTCTTGTAGTCGCAGTTGCTTTCAATGCAGCGTGTGGCAAAGCTGTGGCGGAGTCCGTGGTATTTCAACCGAGGAATGTCAAGATGCGCCATCAACCGATGATAATAGTTGCGATAGGTGCGAGGTTCGGTTGGTTTCTCCTCATTGGTCAGCACATAGAAGTCTGTGTTTACCACCTTTTTCAGTGGTTTCACCATCGCCAGCAGTTCCTTGTTCATCGGTATCTCACGGCATGAGTTTTTGGTCTTGGGTGTGTTGATGACCAACTCTGTGTGCTTACGTTCGCCCTCCACAATGTAGATGCGCTCAATGGTGCGGTTCACTACAATCGTACCATTGTCCGTGTTGATGTCCGACCATTTCAAACCGCAGATTTCTCCAATACGCAAACCAGTAGTCAGACTGATATAAATACCAAGATTGCGGAACGTGAAGTTCTGCTTGATGAAATCGAGGATCTTCTTGTGGTGTGCCACCGTCAGCACCTCAATTTCCTTGTTGGTCTCAGTCGTAGGGTATTTGATATCCCACTCGCAATAGCTCATCCACTCGTTCTTTACTCCGAACTTCATCACCATTTTCAAGACTATCAGAATGTCCTTTACCGTTTTAATACTGAGTCCGCCATTTAGTTTCTGCAAAACGAACTCCTGCACAAGTTTCTCACTCAGAGCCTCACAATCGCCAAATGATGGCAGAATGTGGTTCTCCAAAACTAACACATAAGCAGCGTATGTGGACTGCTTAACGTAGCGTTGCTTGTCTGTTTTCCAAGCCAACGCAATTTCTCTAATTGTTTTTGTTGTCATTGTAATCCTTAATTTTGAAGGTGTACATATATAATTAGAGAAAAAAGAACTCTGATGTCCCAAATAAGCAAGAGCAGAACCAAACTTGTTTGGATTCTGCCGAGCGTGAGGGACTTCGCCCGAAGGGCAATGTCCCAAATCTCAGATTTCCTGAGTTTCAGGGGGAGTGGGAGAAGTGTAAGTTGGTGGATATTATAAATTTTTCAACTACTCGTGTAAACTCTTCGGAATTGAATAAGGACAATTATGTCTCAACAGAGAATATGTTACAGGATTATCAAGGAATAGTGAAAGCAAAATCTGTTCCAGAAGATGTGAATGTTGTTTCTTTCTCTTGTGGTGATATTCTTATTTCAAACATTCGTCCTTACCTCAAAAAGGTTTGGAAAGCAACTTTTAATGGTGGTTGTTCTTCTGACGTGTTTGTGTTGAAAGCAAATGACAATATTGAATCTGATTACTTGCATTATGTTATAGCCAATGACAAATTTATAAATTTTGTCATGAGTGGAGCTAAAGGTGTAAAGATGCCTCGTGGAGACAAGAAGCAGATGGAGACATACTCGTTGTCTTTACCACAAATTCAAGAACAGCATAAAATTGCGAGACTTCTCTCACTTCTTGATGAGCGCATCTCTACCCAAAACAAAATCATTGAGGACTTAAAGAAACTAAAGTCTGCGATTAGCCATATTCTTTTTTCTGACAAATGCACGAAGCATTTGTCAGATATTGCTAATGTCATAATGGGGCAATCTCCATCTTCTAACGTATACAATGATCAAGGTATTGGTATACCTTTGGTTCAAGGCAATTTAGATATATCCAATGGGAAAACAACGCCTCGCTTGTATACCGCAGAATTTAATCAAACAGCCGAAGAAGGGAATATAATTTTGACAGTTCGTGCACCTGTTGGTGAAGTAGCAAGAGCTACAAAAAAGGTATGTTTAGGACGCGGTGTTTGCGCAATCATACCACTTGAAGAAAATATGGCGGATTTCATATATCAGTATTTGACATTCTATAAGTTTATGTGGCGGAGGTACGAACAAGGAAGTACTTTTACATCTATAAATGGTTCTGATGTGCGCAACATCCTTTGTCCAAAAGTCAGAAATGTTTCCATTCTGACACTTTTGGACGGAAAAATAAATATCGAAGAAAGGGTCGTTAAACTATATCAATCACAAAAGCAGAATATGTTATATCATATGTTCATATAAACATCTGACAAAGTAAATGTGCCTTTTGAGTATTCAATAAGTTAAGAATCGTGTTTTCAACTTTTATTTTATCATCTAATGTAACCAAACATTTAGCCATTCTATTTTGTTCTTCCGAAGAAGGCAATAATAGTTTGGCCTTTTCAATATCAGTGTAATGCAAATGAATAATGGTGCTACCTTTTGCAAACTTTGCCAATTGTTTTTTGGCGATATGATTAAAGTAGTAACTTAGATATTGTGCGCTAAAGTTAGAACTGATATGGATTCCAAACATATCACCACCCAATATCACCCCATCTATATTGATGACAGATGGAGCAATTAAGGACATTGCGTCAACAGTTGTTGAGGATGGAAATAACAAATCTCCTTTCTTACTCAAAATCATACCATCTGTTTTGTTGGTGTGGTTTTCTATTTGTGATATGATTTCTCCATAGGTTGTAAAAAGTTCTCCGTAAATAACACAAGGCGTTCCTGTATCAGTTAAATCGTCTTTTGCCAAATTGCCAACACTGAAAGATTCGCCCAAATCAGCAATATAGGCAGCCTGTTTTTCGGCTTGCTTATAATGCTTTTCCATAATCGCAGACCTACAAAACAATCAATCCTTAATCAAGGGAATTGCACAGAAGATAGTTCGCAACAACATGCCCAATGTTCGCTTAACGGAATGCTTGGAATGTAAATCTTCAACCCTGCAAGAAAGTGAAGTTTGTGAGCAAGGTACATATCCTGTGTATGGTGCAAATGGCATTGTTGGTTACCTCGATAATTATAATACAGAGGGTGAAGCCGTTTATATTATCAAAGATGGTTCTGGTGTAGGAACAGTTTCTTATGTTACAGGCAAATGCTCTGCAACAGGAACTTTGAATACATTACAAGCAAAAGAAGGCTATTCACTCCAATACCTTTACTATCTGCTGAAAGTATTCAACTTTGAACCTTATAAGACAGGTATGGCTATACCTCACATATATTTCAAGGATTATGGCAAAGCCAAGGTATTTTGCCCATCATGTACAGAACAACTCCGATATGCTCGATTGTTGTCTGCAATAGATAACAAATTATCGGCAGAACAGCATATTCTAACAGAACTTAGTTTGCAGAAGCAATACTTGCTCCGTCAGATGTTTATATAAACATTTGGCGAAGCAGATACTGCTTTTGTGTTTCAAACTTATTTCTTTGTTTCACAACAGATTCCATTCGTAATGATAATGCAGAAAAAGCATGGGCTATTGTTCTGACTATTTGCATAGTAGGCAAAACGAATTCTTGATTTTGCGTTTCTGCAATATAATGTCTTTTATGCTCATCTGTTGATAAATCAAGATACTTCAAAAACTCAAATGTATAACGTAAGATTTCTTTATTCTTTGCCGTTAGAATTTTGATGGCAGATGATTTAATCTTATAAGGAAAATCAACATATTTGCAATCAAGAGTAAAATCATCAAATATTATACAATCGCCCTTGTCGTATATTCCGTTAGTTTCTGATGTATAGCCCAAAACAAAGGCTTTGTTTGCAGTTAATACCGGGGTTCCTTCTGCTGTATATTCTGTATTTTCAACAATATATGGTTGTGGTTGCTCATAGCTGAGGACATCGCTAATCATCGCATTAAGCCCGACACTTTTTCTAAGTTTCCCAAACACATTGTTTCTAATTCCCTTGATTAAGGACTGCAACTTATTAATGATTTTGTTTTGGGTAGTGATGCGCTCGTCAAGGAGTGAAATGAATTTTGAAATTTTCTCTTGCTCTTTAGCAGCTGGCAATGAAATAAAGATATTGCCCATTGCCACTTGTGAAAGAGTTGGAACAGCTCCACCAACAGTTATTCGTTGTATCTTATTTTGGAAATTTCGAGTTGACATAATCACACTAAGGATGTAGTTGTCACATTTAATATCCTTCAAGACAACAACCTGTGGATTGAGTGTCGTTTTGCAAATCATTTTATCTACATAGGCAACTTTGCCAACTGTAGAACCTGTTTTGACAAAAATCACATCACCTCGCTTAATCATTATTTCGGGAGACTCCTCGTATTTAGACATGCTGATATAAGTATTATCTTTATCATATGTCAGTTGGTTATTCACAATGTTTGTTGGACTGAGTGCTATAGCTCCCATTCCTTTTTCCACAATATCGTTTGTTGTATATCCACGAAAACCTATACGTCCTACAATGGAAGAAATGTCACATAACTTTTGTTTCTCCCACTCCCCCTGAAACTCAGGGAATCTGAGATTTGGGACATTAAGGACTTTTCGTCCTTGATTTTTCTCATGCTCGGCAGAGTTCAAGCAAGCTTGACTCTGCTCTCGCTCACTCGAAAAATTGAGTTTCTTATGTTCGTTATTTTTTGTCGTTGTCATTTTTTAATCCTTAATTTGATCGTTCTGAAATAGTCCACCAGCTTGGTGGACAAATTATTTCCCTAAAATTTCCACAAGTTGTGGAAGATTTCAGTTCTCCTTTGGATTGAGGTCGAAAGGAAGCAGAGGCATATCGTCATCACCATTATTAAATCTGTCGAAATCAGAAATATATGAACGGTCTTGGATGAGCTTATATTTCTCATATTCTCCATAAGCCTTTGCTCTTGCTTCATCTTGCGAAACAGTTCCTGCCGAAGGGTTTGCCTCATAGTCCATTGCCGCAAGGAACTGGGCAAGTCGCTTTCGCCAATCTTCCATTGTTGTAATGATATGGCGTTGGGCACGAGTCTCAGCAAAGTCAAGGAATGAAGTAGTTATGCCATTGAGTTGATTAAGTTCGGTATCCGACAAATAGTTCTTGGCTACAATTGTGTCCGACTTTTGTACTCGTCCGTTAGGTGCTTTTTTCCATGTGGTAAGCCCCATGTGTGGTTGTTCGGCATCAGCTCTGTTAAAGACAATCTCTGCTGCGGTATGATGTGTGACAGCCAAGTGCATCATATTCTGCACCATCTTGAAGAACAATTTGGTACTTTCTGATTTTGCATCATAATCAGCACTACACTCTGCATACACATCCGTTATCTTCTGATAGTAGCGACGTTCAGACGTCCGTATCTCACGGATGCGTTCCAGCAAGTCATCAAAGTAGTCCTTGCCGAAATGCCTGCCTTGTTTCAAGCGTTCGTCATCAAGTACATACCCCTTGATGATAAACTCCTTCAACACAGAAGTTGCCCATATACGAAATTGAGTTGCTTGATAGCTGTTCACACGGTAACCTACGGCAATAATGGCATCAAGGTTGTAGAACAAAGGAGTACGTTCCACATCACGCTCACCCTCAAGTTGAACTTGTTGATTTTTTCTACAAGTTGCCTCTTTTGTAAGTTCTCCACTTTCATAAATTTGAGAAAGGTGATAAGCAATCGTTGCTCGGTCTACGCCAAACAAATCTGCCATGCGTTTTTGCGACATCCAAAATGTCTCGTTGTTGAATATCACTTCAATGCGGGTTTCACCTTGTGCCGTTTTATACAGCAATATGTTGGATTCCAGTGAGCTTTGGATAAGTTCTGTGGTAGAAACGGACTGCGAAAAATATTCTCTTGCTTGTTGCACCAGAGGTTTCTTTCCGTCTGCATTTTCAGCTATAATCATGCACGCCATACGAGACAAACGGAATATGTTCACCTTTCTATATGCACCACTACCGAGCTTGACCATATCAACCGTTTGGTTGAAATGGTCATCAATCTTCATGCCTTTTTGATTGGCTACGGCAATTGCCTTGTTTATGACATTTTGGAATTTCCAGTTAGTAGAATATCCCATAGCATTACAAAGGTCGCGCGAACTCCAATATTCCTTGTTGTTTTCGTCAGTCCTGCGGATAGCATCAAACGTAGGACGCATTTCTGGTATATTATCTTTCTCAGCCATATAAAACGTTCTTCTAAAATTGTCCCAACCTGGTACAAAAAAATTCATTCCACCAATCCCAACTCTTTCAGATAGCCTTCAATCTCCTTGTCAAGGTCGGCTCGTTTGGCTTCCAGCTCCTTGATTTCCTTCATCACGGCATGGATGTCAATAGGCTCTTCTTCCTCGTACGTATCCACATAACGAGGAATGTTGAGATTGTAGTCGTTCTCAGCCACTTCTTGCAGTGTGGCGAGATGGCTGTACTTTTCTATCTCCTTGCGCTCACGATAGGTATCAACAATCTTCTTAATATGCTGCGGACGGAGCTTGTTCTGGGTCTTGACCTTTTCAAACTCCTTGCTGGCATCAATAAACAGAATGTTGTCATCCTCCTTACGGCATTTCTTGAACACCAAGATACAGGTCGGGATGCTTGTGCCATAGAAGATGTTGGCAGGAAGACCGATGATGGCATCCACATAGTTCTTCTTCTCAATGAGGAAACGGCGGATTACGCCCTCGGCATTGCCACGGAACAACACGCCATGAGGAGCGACACAAGCCATTGTGCCACCCTCGTTGAGGTGGTAAATCATGTGGAGAATAAAGGCATAGTCGGCTGTCTTGCGTGGTGCCAAGCGTCCAGCCTTGCTGAAACGATCATCGTTGTTGAACTTATCGGCTGCACTCCATTCGGCAGAGAAAGGAGGATTTGCTACCACAGCGTCAAACTGTGTATCGCCAAAAGCATCAGCCTCCAAGGTATCGCCATTCTCTATGCGGAAGTTGCTAAACTTTATGCCGTGCAGAAGCATATTCATACGAGCCAAGTTGTAGGTCGTGGGGTTCTTCTCCTGTCCGAAAATCTCGTTTGCATGACCGATGCTTGCTGCACGGAGCAGCAGCGAACCACTACCACAAGTAGGGTCATAGACATTGCGCAGACGAGCGTGACCGATGGTTACGATCTCTGCCAAGATACGGCTCACTTCCTGAGGAGTGTAGAATTCACCGGCCTTCTTGCCAGCACCAGCGGCAAACTGACTAATCATATACTCGTAGGCATCACCAAGAATATCAATCTCTTGCGATGCTTCCACACCAAAGTCAATATCATCAAGTGCAAGAAGAACATTGCTGACCAAAGAATTCTTGTCATCGGCAGTCTTGCCCAACTTGGGTGAAGCAAGGTCAATGTCAGAGAATAGACCTCCAAAGTCTTCTTCGCTGTCCTGTCCGAGGGTACTGTCCTCTATGCGCTTCAATGAGCGTTCGAGCATCGGCAGAATATTCTCCTTTCTCTTAATGCTCTCAATGACAGACGAGAACAGGAAGTTTGGCTCAATGAAGTAGCCGATGTTCTCCAGACATTCGGTTTTTACACCTTCCTGCAATTCTTCCACATCAGCATCTTTCTCCATTGCCCACAGTTCCTTGAACGTGACTTCATCGTCCACCAATGCATCATTGGCGTGTTTCTCTATCTTCTCCGACAAATACTTGTAGAAGATAAAGCCAAGGGTGAAGTACATAAAGTCACTTGCCGACATATTGCCACGCAGTTTGTTAGCAACTTCCCAAAGTTGATTTCTTAGATTTTGCTGTAACTCTTCAGACATATCGTTATTTCTTTTTTATATTCAATGATTCACAGACATTGATATAGTCTTCGTCTTTATCTGTTATATACTGATGGCTGTACTTTCCTTCTCCTTCATTTAGGATTATTACACCATTCCAAAAGGATGTCGGACTTATAGCATAGCTTGGGTCTAAACAGAATATTTTCTTGACAACGTCTTTTTGTTCTTCATACCCAATAGCAAGTACAGCATGTGCGCCACCTTTAAAAGACAGAGCGGTTATCAAAGGCGTGTCGCTATCTATTGCAGTCCTAAGTTCTTCTACAAAAGAAGTTTGGTCTGATAAAGATGCTGTATATTGAAGAGCCGAAGATGTAACCTCTTTAGCAAAAGAGTGGGATAGCTTTTCTTTTATTTCGGAAAAATAAAATCCATCACGGCACAGTCCTTCTGTCACAAAGAACTCTTTGAAGAGTCTCCCTTTTGCGGTATTTCCCTTAAATGTTGTATTCAAGTTGACAACTTGATTACGAGTAAGAACCTTTAGTATAAGCAGGTTCATCATCATAGAATATACGGCACAAGCCCCATCCATTTCTCCTTGTTGTAAATGGACAGGTTGCCACTTGCGGTTAAATACACTAACCCCCAAAGCCGTTATATCTAAATCTTTTATAATCTTAATCATTGTTACTTTGTTATTCCCAACTAAATATTCTAATTATTGAACGCAATTTATCAAGTATTCTTGTTAATGCCTTGCGTTTTTTGATCAGTCCTAAGTGTTTCTCCTTCAATGCCTCTTGTATGATTTCAGGCTGTTCCTTTTGCAAGTAGTCATATTCAGAGAGATAGTGATTGAGCACGGATACATCCAAATTCTCATTCTTTGCAAGCGTATTGACAGCATTGTTACGTTCCGTGATAATGTAGTTGTTCAACCGTTCTTCAAGGTCGCTTGTACCATCAGCCTTTTGTTTGCGAGCCATGAAGTTATCACGGTCATCATCCACATTTTTCTGAATAAAACCGTCAATGAGTTTTGCCTTACTGCGAAGTTCGGCGTCCTTGATCATGGTGTCGATGATGTGCTTACGCCTCTCTTCGTAGTCCTCGCTATACGGATTGAGGTCGGCAATCAACTCCAGAATGTAAGCCACATTGATGATGTCGCTATGTAGCAGTTCCAAGCAGAAGTCAATATCGCCCATACCAGTTGCGGTTTCTTCATGAGGATCTGGCTCACCAACCATACTTGGTTCTTCCTCTGGAACTTGATAACCTTTCTTTGGATCATCGTTCTTGACTGCAAACGAATCGTATATATCAAGATACTTGCTGCGGAAGTCCATAAACTGCTGTTCGGTCATTCCGAGGTCGGGAGCATCCTCCTCAAACTCGTCATACACTTGTATCTCTGCGTGCTTCTTGATGATGTCACGGAAGGCAAGGACAAACCGCTTCTTGTCGTTCTCGCTCTGCAAATAGTCCACATAGTGCGGTTCGGGATAATGCTCCAAGAAGTTCTTTGTCAGTTCTTGATAGTGGGTTTTTACATCATCAAATGGTGGGCGCACAATTTCTTCAAGATTATTGCTGTTGCTGAAAAGTTTGATAGACTCGTCCACCTTGCTTTTCAAGTCACGGAAGCAAACCACCTTACCGAAACGCTTCTTCTCGTTCAACACACGGTTGGTACGGCTAAACGCTTGCAACAAGCCGTGATATTCCATGTTCTTGTCAACATAGAGCGTATTGAGTTTCTTGCTGTCAAAGCCAGTAAGGAACATTCCAACTACAAGGCAGAGATCGAGCGGCTTCATATCTGCCTTCTTTTTCTTCATGCGGAGGTTGATGTCATCATAATACGCACGGAAATTCTCAGTAGTAAAACTTGTACCATACATATCATTATAGTCATCCATGATGGCTTGCAGCTCGTCTGCCTCGCCTGTACTTTCGCTTGCAAAACCGCCAGTGTTCATACCGGTCTGCTCATCGTCTTGACTACTGTTGGCTGCGTATGTGAACACGGCTCCAATCCTAATCTTCGGATGGAGGCCCTTGAATATCTTGTAGTAACGGATAAGCATCGGCACTGACTGCACAGCAAACAATGCATCAAACTCACCGTCGAATGTTGACTTATTGAAATTATTAAGGATAAATTTTGCTATCTCCGTCATACGGTCTTGGTCGGCATTATCCACATCCTCATTGCCGTGGTAATACTCCACAAGAAAACCAAGCACATTTTCATCGGCAATGGCATCCTTTATCAAGTATTTGTGAAGACAGTTGCCAAAGATTTCTTTTGTGGTATGTCCGTCCACCGCATTCTCAACAAAGATAGGTGTGCCAGTAAAACCGAATATCTGAGTATTGTCGAAGAACTTCACGATGTTCTTGTGGCAATCTCCGAAATGGCTTCGGTGACACTCATCGAAGATCATCACGATGCGAGAATGGCGTATTTTCTCTATACGACTACTGTACCACTGCCTACTGACCGCGGCATTGAGCTTTTGTATGGTGGTGATGATAATCTTTGAGTTGCTGTGCAAACGCTTCACCAACTCGTCTGTGTTGTCGGTACTGTCAACGGCACCAGGCTCAAAAGCCTCGTATTCGGCTTGTGTCTGCGTGTCAAGGTCGTGGCGGTCAACCACAAACATCACCTTGTCCACATCGTCCGACTCGGATACGAGTTGGGCTGCCTTGAATGATGTCAAGGTCTTGCCAGCACCTGTAGTATGCCAAATATAGCCGTTGTCGTTGGAGTTTTCCACACGGTCGAGAATCTTCTCCACAGCATAAAACTGATAAGGACGAAGCACCATCAGGCATTTGTCTCCCTCATGCAATACTATGTACTTGCCGATAATCTTACCCAAAGTACATTTGTCAAAAAACACTGTGGCAAACTTCTCCAAGTCGTTGAAAGGCACATTGGCGGCATCTGTCCAGTTGAATGTGAACTTATATCCACTATTCGGGTTGTTGGCGAAATAGCGAGTGTTTACACCATTGGATATGACAAACAACTGGATGTAGTCAAACAGTCCATGGAAAGAAGTCTTGTGATAGCGTTGTATCTGGTTGTATGCCTGCTTCAGTTCCACACCTCTGCGCTTCAGTTCAATTTGAACCAAAGGCAGACCATTGATAAGTATAGTCACATCGTAACGGCATTTCTTTCTGCCCTCAACCGTGATTTGATTGGAAACTTGAAACTCGTTCTGACACCAGTGAGTGCGGTTCAAGAACTCCACCCACAGACGTTCGCCGTTTTCCAGTTCAAGCGGAAATAGGTCACGCAGTTTCTTTGCCTTTTCAAAGCGAGTGCCACCTTCAAGATAGATAAGTATCTTTTCAAACTCAGACTCCGTAAACTCTGCGCGTCCAAGTTCCTCCAATTTCTTCTTGTTGTGTTTCTCCAACTGCCTTTTGAAATTGGCAGACAGGTTCTTCTCCTCTTCAATATGAACATACTCGTAGTTCATCTTTTGAAGAGTTGCAATAAGTCCGTTTTCGAGGGAAGCTTCACTTTGTACAGACATATCTTATCTTTTTTATCGTTACACTTATAAGAAGGTTTTCGTTAAGCCAGATGAGCAGAGCTAAGTTTACTTAAGCTCTGCCATGGCGAGAAAACGTGCCATGAAATGGAACATGGCTATTCATTCATTTGTAGAAAATGAATATCCAAGGCATTCTCTATTTTGTTTATGGCTTCAAGCGAAAGATTCTCACGCCCTTTTAAGATTTTTGAAATGTACTGTTGGGTACAATTCATTTTCTCTGCCAACATCTTTTGAGTCATTCCAAGTTCCTTCATTCTTGCTGACATGATATTGGCTATCATCTGCGAATGGTTAAACCAAGGTTTTTCTTCTTGGCTCATTTGTGCTCCTTTATTTCGAACAGGAGATATTGTTTCCTTTATCATCTTAGACGTATTTCGCTTTGTACCATTTATATTTGGCTATTGCCATTTCGCCTACAAAGATAACTGATTTTAATGAGAAAGCACAACTGTAGGGTAGTTTTCTCTTTTATGTGTGAAAATAATATGTTGAAATTGATATTATACCTCAGTTCGGGATAAAATAGCGAT
>ULLZ01010565.1_pt1 | contig 15284 bp, 15 predicted proteins | sample 1951531 | NCBI WGS metagenome assembly ULLZ01 (sample SAMEA4835538, study PRJEB28245) | human gut metagenome | biome: gut microbiome; material: fecal sample | place: Denmark | collected 2008
TGTTTACACGGAAAGAGAAAGTACTCACCGACCTCAACCGACTACCGCTGAACAGACTGGAGGTCAACTCTCTGGATGGGGCCGTCGGCTACAACAACGAGGACTACGGGGTGAGGCTGACCGGAAACGTTGCGCAACGCAAAGGCATAGACAACCTATTCGGAGACGCAACGGGAAACATATACCCACAGATTGGCAGTCGCAAGCAATACGACGGAAAAATCGAAAAAATCAAGGCAGAAGGATTCTGGAACGTCAACTGGACGGAAAAGACTGATGTAAACATAGAGCCAGAGATCGCCTGCGCCTCGTTCAAAAACAGCCATCATACATCGGGGAACCTATTGAAGAGCAGCGACCTTACGATGGGGGTAACGGCAAGCATCGTTCATGCCAACGCAAAGAACATGGTGTGTGCAAAGGCAAAGATAAGGCGCAGAGAGAACTTGGCGGCAAGACTGGACATATACAACTGTCAGAACGAATTGCTCGCTGCCACCCTGCAGAACATAAAAGAATATATGGGTGGAGGTGAGACGGAGATGAGCTTGGCAGTGGAATATACTTTCAAGATATGGAAAGACAAGGCGCTAACGGCGGCAACCCACTGGAGGCATACTGCTTATCACAGCGGCAATAGCAACTTCTACATGGCGAAGCTGACCATCAGCCTATAGGAAACATCTATGAGCAACGGCATCATTTAACAACAACAAGCATAATGAAAAAGCATTTACTATTTGGGGCCTTACTACTCTGCAACGTAGCTGCGGCACAGACCTTCTCTGGCGGTACGGGAACGAAAAACGACCCGTACCTGATAAGTAATGTAAACGACCTGGAGGAACTGGGCAATATGACCGACAAGCCAGGTGCAAACGGCGAACAGCAGACGTACGGAAAATACTTCAGGCTGACACAGGACATCGCCGGGCCTTTCACTGGTATGATCGGCTATGAGGGACTATTCAAGGGAGACTTTGACGGCGGCGGACACTGCATAACGCTGGATATAAACATGCCGAACGAAAACTATGTGGGACTGTTTGGCACCGTGAAGAGTGGCGCCGTGCACGACCTCGCTGTGAGCGGATCGGTCGTAGGCAGCAACTACGTGGGTGGTATCGTCGCCAATCCAACCAATGAAGCCGTGTTGTATAATCTATGCAACTATGCGGACGTGACTTCAACATCGACGGCCGTGCTCTCCTGTGTGGGCGGCGTGATCGGAGGAATCATATCCAAAGCTGAAGGAAGCATGGAGGGGGCAACCGTAAGCAACTGTGCCAACTTTGGGCATGTGGCGAGCGACGGCTGCGCCTTGGGTGGAGTCATCGGTTATTCAGGGCAGCAAACGGGAAACACGATCTGTGACGTGGCAAACTACGGATATGTGGAAAGCACCAACACGATGAGGATCGCTGGCACCATCGGCAACCCGATGTGGAACGACAAGGTACACCGCATAGCGAACTTCGGTATGCTCAGCAACGAGAACTTTTCTGGTTGCATTGGCAATGCCAACCCGACAGATATCGGAGAGGTGGTGTACGACAAACAGACTGCTTGTTCTTCGATTTCCATACCAGCACAGGAAAGAAATACTGCCGACCTGCTGGGGGAAAGGCAGAAGGAAACACTTGGCAGCAACTGGGTATATGCCGAAGATATGTTGCCCCGACCGAAGATGAACGGACTGGAGAACAGTGACATGGCCGTGCTGTACGCCACACCCGTAATACTTGCAGACGGTGACAACCTCAACAGTGTGACTAAAGACTTCAGGGTCTCACTGGGCAACGATCAAAACACAAAAGTCGCCTGGAAGGCAAGTCGCGGTTTGGTGGAAATCCTGACTGACGGCACAGCAAGGATAAAAGGAGGTGGAACGGAAATCCTCACGGCAAGCTACAAAAATGTCTCGAGGGATATTCAAATCGTAATCAAAGGCACTGACAGTATCGACGACATCAACGTAGGCAGCGAAGAAGGGGACAATCTATGGCGCAACCTCAACGGGCAGGTGGTCGCCACGCCGACACACGGCATCTATATCAGAAACGGGAAGAAAATCATCGTGAGATAAACCTTCCACAAAAAACAGAAAGCAAAACAACTCAAAAAAATAGGAAAAATGAAAAAGGTTTACACAACCATCTGTTTGCTGACGATCGCCATTGCGGCATCGGCACAACTGACTTTGCATAAGCCAGAAACAAAAGTGGCAACCGACATCACATCAAGTAGTTTTACGGCAAACTGGGGAGCGGTGCCCAATGCCGACGGCTACTGTGTATTTGTTTACGACCGCAAGGAGGTGAGGGCCGACGGCGATGTGACGATAATGGACGAAGGGTTCAACGGTATTGATTTCGGAAGCATCATCGAACCAGGTGGAGGCGAAGAGGAATACGTGGATCTCTCTGCGTACGACTACGCTGACACCTACGGATGGAGCGCATACGGCTTTCCAAACTTTATCTCTGGTATGGTGGCAGGACTGATCTACTCGCCCTATATGGACTTGCGCGGTAACAATGGTAAATACAAAATCATCATTAGCGCCTACTGCAGCGATGGGGACGAAATAAGGGTGGAGAGCCATGGCGCCAACGGCAAAGAAGTGAAAACTGCAAAGGCTGTGGTGGACGGTGGTGCAACGGGCATCGCAGACGTGGAGCTTGATTTCGACAATGGATGCAAAGATCTCTTCTTTTCCGTGATCAACAATACGGCACAGGCTGGACGTCCCGATTATTTCGACCGGATCCAGGTGAAGCAGACGCTGAAGAAAGGTGACGTGGTGAACTACATGGTAGGCGGAAACGAAACGGTGGATGCCGTGGACGCTGAAACGAAAGACTCCATCACCTCATGCACCATCCAGGCTCCCACACGCTACACGACAGCCAGGGTGCTCTACTACGACTGCTATGCTTCGGCCGCTGACTGGAGCACGCCAAACGGTTCGGTGCCATACACCTTCGTGGTGAGTCCGTTCACAGACCTCGTGAAGGTGGATCTCAACAGTCGCACATCGGAAATATACCATCCGGAAACTGACGGCGTACAGGACATCCTCTCTACCAGTAAGCAGTCTAATGACAACAACTGGTATAATCTTGCCGGACAAAGGGTGATCAACCCATCGAAGGGAATCTTCATCCACAACGGCAAGAAAGTGGTGGTGAAATAGTGAACATGAAACAAACGAATAGTTCAAGGACAAAACAAAAAGCGTTATAATAAACAGAGAATGATGAAAAAGCTAAATTGTATTCTAACCCTCTTGCTTCTTGCAATGGGATTGACAAGGGCAATGGCTGATGACCAGACGCTATCACTGGGCAATTACGAGGAAGTAGTGGCTGGCGACTGGAACGAAGACCAATGCTATCAAGGAAGTTGGTGGATGATAGCGCCAACACAGTTTTATGTTAAGCATACGGGATCACAGTTTATCTATACCAAAGAGCAGTTGGCACAGATGGCTGGAAAAGAGGTCAAGGGTATGAGCTTCGTGTTCTATAACCAAAGTTCTTTCTCTGCGATACCAAGGACGATCAATGTCTGGGTGAAGGAGATCGACGATGATGCCTTCGCCTACAACGACGAAAAGAAGGCATACGCCTATTTCGACTTTGACGATGCAGAGAAAGTACTCAGCGACTATACCTTTGACACGGACTTTGTGGATTATTACTGTCTGAACGGAGAACTGAATCTGGCATTCGACAAGGCATTCGCATACAGCGGCGACAAGAACCTGCTTGTCACCATCACCTTCGATGGCGACGAGACGGCAGAAACGAGTAGCGACATCGAGTTCTACTACAATACTGATGCCGAAAACATGGCCATGAGTACCAATAGCGACAACGTGACGTTTGCCGACTACCACGAATCGGAAGACTGGCCTTATGCCAAAGGAAGTGGCTACACTGTGTCGCATGCCACCCAGTTGGCGCAGCCTCTCACCCAGTTCACCTATCAAGAGGCGGCAAAGCCAGAGGTGAAGCCGGCTGAACTGTCAGGAATCGTGAGCTGTGACGGAGAGCCGATCATGGGTGCTACCGTGACGCTGACAAGCGGTGAGACGAAGTACGAGGTGACTAGCGATGCAGAAGGAAAATACACCCTGAACATCGAGGCTGAGAATGTAGATAAGGAATACACCCTCACAGCCAAGGCAGCGGGCTACGAGGACTATACCATCGACCACTATACGTTCGCTTCGGGTGAGACAAAGACGCATGATATCACGATGAGAAAAATAGAGTATCCATCGGTGGTGACAGGAACCGTGAGCTGCGACGGAGAACCCCAAGAGGGCGCTGTGGTAAAACTGACCGCAACTGACGACAGTAAGTTGGTGTATAAGGCAACGACGGGTACTGATGGAACTTACAGAATCAAAGTCGTGAAAAGCGACAAGACCTACACGCTGGAGGTGACCTGCGGTGGATGCGAGGACTACAGCGAGGAGAACGTGACCTTCACACCCGGAGAGGACACGACAAAGAACATCATCATGACAAAGACTCCGGAACCCGAAAACAGCATCACCTTGGGAAAATACGACAAGATGCTCGCTGACGGCACAGGAGACGATGTGTATGTGGGGCACGGATACTCATGGGCCGCAGCGCCTACCAACTTCTCGCACAGCATGACAGGTTCGCAGATTATCTACACCAAGGAGCAACTTGCCAAGATGGGTGGCAAGGCGATAACCCAGGTGAACTTCATTTTCCGTAACGAGTGTGCCTATGGCACGTACCCTCGCACCGTGAAAGTTTGGGCACAGGAAATCGATGATGCAAACTTCGACTACGACGACAAGGCGGGCTTGTATATGTTTTACGACTACAAGGATGCGACGGTCGCCGTGGCAGGAATGGAGTATGCGGGCGAACTCTACGACCTTATCGGCAACGGCGAACTGGAGATCGCATTTGACAAGCCGATCAACTACAGTGGCAACAAGAACCTGCTCCTTACGTTCACTTTCGAGGGAACAGAATGCTGCAATACCCTCTTCTATAATGCCGACATGCCGAAGAAAGCCATGTCGTACTTCAGCGACAGGCGTTCTTTCGACGAATATGCCGAGAGCGTGGATTGGCCCTACGTAAACGACGATTGCACGCCGAAACTGGAACAGCCTATCACCCGCTTCTTCTACACGGATGCGGTGACAGACAACATTGACAGCACGAACAGTGGCAACCAGACTGCGAAGGACAGCGATGCCATGTACAATCTGGCAGGACAACGCGTGAGCAAGACCTACAAGGGCATCGTGGTGAAGAACGGGAAGAAATACATCAATTAATAAAGAATAAAGAATAAACACCCTGAATCGAGTAGGAGGCAAACACTAATCATAGGTGTTTATCTCCTACTTTCGTGTTTACCGACCTCTCTCAGCATCGGGCCCTTGTCGGGCATTTACTGTGCCACGAAACATGCCGTCAAGGCCATCAGCGAGACTCTGGCGCAGGAGGTGGCACAGTTCGGCATTCGCGTAACCGACGTGAAGCCTAGATTCATCCTTTGTACTTAAACACTTTGACCATGTCCTTGTCGCCACCAACGAGCTGGCTGCATCTGTTCAGCATTCCAGTGTCTGAGAAACCGCATTTCTCCATGACCCTTCCTGATGCAGGATTACCAGTGAAATGATCTGCCCAGATATTTTCGAACTGCTTCACGTTGCTGCAATAGTCAAGCATAAGCTTTAGTGCTTCGGTGCAAATACCTTTGTTCCAATAGGGCTTACCAAGCCAGTAGCCAACTTCGCAATCGTTCTCTCCAATAGGTATGTTGCTGCTCTCGTGTGTGTAATAGCCCATACAACCGATAGGCTCGTTGGTTTCTTTCAGCACTATCGCCCATGTCGTATCATTATTGAAGTATGTTCGGATTACCTCAAGACTTTCTTCAATCGTTTTGTGTGCTGGCCATCCTGCACGAGGCCCCACGTCTGGATCGGAGGCATACTTGAAAAGAGCCTCCGCATCAGACTCCTGCCAATGTCGGAGTAAAATTCTTTCTGTTTCCATGTTGTTACTTCAGAGCTTTACCATCTGCGAAAGCCTTGCCGACGTTGTCACCCAACTGGATATAGCCATGGTGAATAGGGTCAAGGACTATCAGTTCCATCTTCTCCATATTTACTGTCTTCTATTTTTTCAATATGCAAAAATAAGGCTTTTTACGTAATTGTTTAGTGGTTCGAGATTATTATTTCATTTTTACCGCTAAATATGCGGCGTTTAGAGCCTTCTATGGCCGCACTGCGGGTATTGTGCCCATCATCGAAGTCTTCGTGGCCAAAGGCATCCCGCTTGGCACCGCCATTGCCTTCATGATGGGCGTCGTGGGGTTGTCGCTACCAGAAGCCACACTACTCAAGAAGGTTATGACATGGCGCCTCATTGGTGTGTTTTTTGGCACCATCACACTGTTCATCGTTTTACTGGGTTATCTTTTCAACTTCATCTTATGAGAGTGCTTGCGGGAGGTGCTGGCATTAGTTGCCCGTACCTTTGCAACACAGGCACGCCCAATCAGGGTGATAGATAGTCTAGAAAAAATCCCCCAAACGGTCATTAGGGCGACGGATCGCCTTAAGGCCTTTTGGGGAATGAAGGAAAGTGAGCATCCACACTGGTTGGCAAAAGCGGACGAAGGCTACTTCTTCTCTTCTGGTTTCTGTTCGAAATCGATGAGAACCTTCATGCTTGTCTCGCGATGCTTATCAATAAATTGATAGGCGTCGTCGTATTCTTCGAAGGCGAAGCGGTTGCTGACAAGTGGCTTGAGGTTGACAATGCCCTTGCTGACATAATCAATGGCCGTGAGATAGTCCTCGTGGCGATACATCATCGAGCCGATCAGTCGCAACTCATGCTCGCCCAAATAAAACATGCTGAGGGCTGGGTCCTTGGCAAAGACTGCCACGACCACGATGTCGCTGCCTTTCTCGATGGTCTCCATTAGAGACCGGATGGAGACCTCGACGCCTGCCACCTCAAATCCCACCTGATAGCCTTCCTCGCCGAAGAGTTCGTGTGCAGCCTCCTTCAAGGGTTTCTTGGTGATATTGAGGGTATGCTGAATGCCACACTCGCGTGCCTTCGCCAGACGGAGATCGCTGACATCGGTGATCAATACATTCTTGGCGCCACGCGCGATACAAAACTGGGCTTATAAGATTGCCAATGGTGCCCGCACCGCTCACGACCACATTCTTGTCCTTCACATCGGTGCGATTGCTGGCATGGGCGCCCACGGCAGAAGGTTCTATCATCGCTCCATAGTCGAGACTCATGCCTTCTGGCAACTTTGCCACGCGGTCGTCATCCACAACGAAGAAGTCCTGTGCCGCGCCATCCGCCTGGAAAGCCTGCACACGCAAATGCTCACAGACATTATACTGTCCACGCTTACAAGGATTGCACTTGCCGAAGAGCAACTGTCCCAGGAGGGCCAGCAGATAGGGTTTGTTCTGTATCACGGCCCGTAACTGCACACCCAAAGGATGTTTCTGGCCAACGGGGACTTCCACTACCTCCCTCGTCTTGTGGAAGCAGAACAGATGGCAAGCGGCAAAGATGATGCCGTAGAGCACCGCCACGGCAAAATAGCCATATTTGGTGTCGCCTGCACCAAACCAACTGATCAGCGGCACGGTCACGATGTTGATCACGCCGATAGCCATCATGGCGCTCACCGAACGACTGGTGTTGAGTTTGGCCCGCTCGTCAATATCCTGTGTCATGGCACCGCAGAGCGTGCCGTAAGGCAGGTTGACGCAAGTATATCCCAGCACTAGGATGCAAGTAGGTCACAGCCATATAGATGATCTTGGCAGTCTGACTCCATTCGGGATGAGCCCAGAAGGTGAGTATTAACACCAATGCCGTGACAGGAGCTCCGAAGAGCAGCCAAGGGCGAAATCGCCCCCAGCGGGTGTGGGTCTTGTCGGTGAGCGTGCCGATGATGGGATCGTTGATCGCATCCCAGAATCGAGAGACAAGCATCAAGGTTGCCACGGCGCTCATACTGATGCCAAACACGTCGGTGTAGAAAATCATGAGAAAGTTGCCGACGAACATCCAGCTGAAGTTGCAACCCACATCACCCATGCCATAGGCGAGTTTGCTGACGAAGGGGACCTTCCCCTGTAAATTGCTCTCTTGCGAGTGATCTTTCTGTGACCGACTCGCATGAAGGTAGGTTTCTTGTTTCATATTTTTTCTTAGTCTTGTTGGCAACTCTTCACGTCGTTAATCTTACGATTGTCAAGGAACAACACCTCTTGTTAGGTCATTTCCTCTTTTCACGGTGTAAAGTTAGAATGATTTGACAGAACAATGATCAAAAAAATGGACTATTTTTTCGCAACCGTTCCCGCAACCGTTCCCATTTTTCGCAACCGTTCCCAAAACAATCTCCAGTTTTTTTTGCTGCTTTCATAGATAATGTGTATCTTTACAGGCACATTTACCAAGATACGCAAGCTGCATGGCAAAATACGTCACCATCATGGATATAGCACGGGAGTTGGGTATCTCCAAGTCCACAGTCTCCCGAGCCCTTTCGGGAGATACAGGCAACGTGAAGGCAGAAACCCTGCAGAAGATCATGAAAACCGCTCATCGAATGGGGTATCATCGCAACGACCTGGCCGTGCACCTGCGGCAGCAGCGCACCCACAACATCGGCATTATCATACCCGAAATCATCACCACCTTCTATATGACTTTTATCAACGAGGTGCAAGCCATCCTGCGCAAGCAAGGCTACAAGGTGATGATAGCCATATCCAGCGAGAATCCAAAACAGGAACGGGAAAACCTCCTGATGATGGAGCAACTGCGGGTGGATGGCATTCTGATGAGTGTCTGCGACAAGGATCAGAATGTGGACCTATATAATAAGGTGATAGAGAGAGGCATTCCCATCGTCTTTTTCGACAGAACCGTGGAGGGAGTGCAGGCGTCACAGGTACGCATGGACGATTACATCATGGCATTCTTCATGGTGGAGGCCTTGTTGCGCAAGGGCTACAAGCACATTCTTCACATTCCCGGCCCCGCCTATATCCGAAACAGTCGTGAACGCCAAAGGGGATATCGAGACGCACTGGAAAAGTTTCATGTAGCATATCAAGCACAAGACATCCTGCAGCCAGCCTTGTCGGCCGAGGAAGGCAGCAGGGTGATGGAGCAGTACTTGGAAAAGAACATTCCTTTCGACGCGGTCTTTGGCTTTACGGAGACTGCCGTGCTGGGAGCCAAGAGCACGCTCCAAAAACACAAGATGCGCATTCCAGACGACGTAGCCCTCTGCTGCATGTCCGGCACCGCCCTGGCCACCTTGGTTCATCCCCAGTTGACGGCAGTAGAACAACCCATCGGAGAGATGGCAAGGGAAAGCTGCCGACTGCTGATGGAGCATCTCGCCGACAACAATAAAAAGACAGAGGAAATCGCATTGCGCGGCGAAACCGTGGTCAGAGAATCGACATAACGAAAGGGGTGGAGAAGACAATGACGAGAGAGCTTGATGGACGGAAAGGAGACACCTGGCTGCGGAGAGAAGTATCCACAGGATGCTTACTGCCTGATGGTCAAAGAAAAAGGAGTGACGGGCAAAGAGATGTGGTCAACTGGAAAGTGATGATAAATGGTTAGCGAATTGACGGAAAACGCGTTTTATAGCCATTACAACTCCTCCCCCGCCCTGTTTTTCTCCCTATTATATAACAGATTGTAAGGAAAAGCAAATGTAACCAAAGTTATCATTTGATATACACTTTGCCCCCCGAAACAGAAAAAAGCGGTGCATGATGAAACTTTTTCAGGTGAATATTTGCACGCTCCGAATATTAGTGCTACATTTGCAGACCGAATCAATGTACTAGACCTATAAAAATGGTGACAATCCGAAAGGAGGTTGCCATTGGATAAGGGATGAAACAATCGAATTTTTAAATCATAAAAACGACAACTGCATGAAAACTGCTTGGAGAGGTTTCAAAGGAAACAAGTGGAAGTCTGAGGTCAATCTTCGCGACTTCATCCAGAACAACTACACTCCCTATGAGGGTGACGAGAAGTTCCTCGTAGGCGCAACCGACGCTACCAACACGCTTTGGGGCGAGTTGCAGAAGCTGCAAAAGGAAGAGCGTGCCAAAGGTGGCGTGCTCGACATGGAGACCGAGGTGGTATCAAGCCTGACTGCCTACGGCCCGGGTTATATCTCTGAGAGCGCAAAGGACTTGGAGAAGGTGGTCGGCCTGCAAACTGACAAGCCTTTGAAGCGTGCCTTCATGCCCTACGGAGGTATCAAGATGGCTGAGCAGGCCTGCACGACCTATGGTTATCAGCCCTCTGAGAAACTGCATGAGATCTTCTCTAAATACTGCAAGACGCACAACGACGGTGTATTCGACGCTTATACGCCGGAGATGAAGCTGGTGCGCCACAACCACATCCTCACGGGTCTGCCCGACACCTATGGCCGTGGCCGTATCGTGGGTGACTACCGCCGTGTGGCACTCTATGGTATCGACTACCTGATCGAGCAGAAGCAGCACGATCTGGCTACCATGGGCGACCGCGAGATGATCGACGAGGTGATCCGCCTGCGCGAGGAGGTCTCTGAGCAGATCAAGGCGCTCAAGGGTCTGAAGGAGATGGCACAGCTCTATGGCTTCGACATCAGCAAGCCCGCACAGAACGCACGCGAGGCCGTGCAGTGGCTCTACTTCGGCTACCTTGGCGCAGTGAAGACGCAGAACGGTGCCGCCATGTCCGTGGGCCGCATCTCGACCTTCCTCGACATCTACTTCAAGCGCGACCTGGACGAGGGTGTGCTGACGGAGACCGACGTACAGGAACTGGTAGACCACCTGACGATGAAGTTCCGCATGGTGAAGTTTGCCCGTATCCCGTCTTACAACCAGCTCTTCAGCGGCGACCCCGTATGGGCTACGCTCGAGGTGGGTGGTATGGGTATGGACGGTCGCTCCATGGTGACGATGACGGACTACCGTTTCCTCCACACGTTGATCAACATGGGTCCGTCTCCCGAGCCCAACCTCACGGTGCTCTATAGCCCGCGCCTGCCGGAAGCCTTCAAGCGCTACGCTGCCTGGATCTCCGTCAAGACCAGCTCTATCCAGTATGAGAACGACGACGTGATGCGTCCTATCTGGGGCGACGACTATAGCATCTGCTGCTGCGTCTCCGCTACGCAGACGGGTAAGGAGTTGCAGTTCTTCGGTGCTCGTGCCAACCTCGCCAAGTGTCTCCTCTATGCTATCTCTGGTGGTGTGGACGAGAAGACGCGCGAGCAGTGTGGACCCAACTACCGTCCGATCGACGGCGACGTGCTGACCTATGACGAGTTCATGCCCCGCTTCCTCGCCATGATGGAGTGGCTGGCAGGTGTCTATGTCAAGACGCTGAACCTCATCCACTACATGCACGATAAGTACTTCTATGAGGCTGAGGAGCTCTCCCTCATCGATACCAACGTGCGCCGCACCTTCGCCACGGGTATCGCCGGCTTCAGCCATGTGGTTGACTCTATCTCCGCCATCAAGTATGCTACGGTCAAGATCGAGCGCGACGAAAACGGATTCCCCATCGGCTACAAGGCCGAGGGCGACTTCCCCTGCTATGGCAACGACGACGAGCGTGCTGACGAGATTGCAGTCTGGTTGCTGAAGACCTTCATGAACATGATCCGCAAGCACCACACCTATCGCAACTCAGAGCCGACCTGCTCTATCCTGACGATCACCTCCAACGTGGTCTATGGCAAGGCTACGGGCATGATGCCGGACGGTCGTCCCGCACAGGCTCCGCTGTCCCCGGGTGCCAACCCGAGCTACGGCGCAGAGAAGAACGGCCTGCTCGCTTCGCTCAACTCTGTGGCTAAGTTGCCGTACGAGTACGCTCTCGACGGTATCTCCAACACGCAGACCATCAACCCAGGTGCACTCGGCCACGACGACACGGAGCGTGCCAACACGCTGGTGAACGTCATGGACGGCTACTTCGGACAGGGTGCGCACCACTTGAACGTGAACGTCTTCGGTGTGGAGAAGCTCAAGGACGCCATGGAGCATCCGGAGAAGGAAGAGTACCAGAACTTCACCATCCGTGTCTCTGGCTACGCCGTGAAGTTTATCGACCTCACCCGTGAGCAGCAGCTCGACGTGATCGCACGTCAGTCGCACGAGCGTCTGTAAGCACACTGGTCCTCTGATTCCTGCCGAAAAGGGTAAGAAAAAGGAGGCATTAGAAATAAAACTGGGCCGTCTGTCTAATCGAATCGTGTTGGGCAGGCGGCCTTTTCATTATAAAAAACAAGATGAAGAATCAACCAACAAGCGTCAACGACGACATGCTTCACATCCACTCCACGGAGACTTTCGGGTCGGTCGATGGACCAGGCATTCGCTATGTGATATTCCTGCAAGGCTGCCAGATGCGCTGCCAGTACTGCCACAATCCAGACTCATGGAAGACGGGCGTGGGAGAGACTGTTTCGGTCGATGACCTGATCGACAAGGCGGCACGATATCGCACCTACTGGGGGGATAAGGGTGGTATCACGGTGAGTGGTGGAGAGGCGTTGCTCCAAATGGGCGCTCTCACTCAGCTTTTCCGCAAGGCTCACGAACGGGGCATCAACACCTGTCTCGACACATCGGCACAACCATTCACGAGAAGGGAACCGTGGTTTGGGAAGTTTGAGAAACTGATGCGCTACACCGACACGGTGCTGCTCGATATCAAGCATATCCGACCGGAAGGACATAAGCAACTGACGGGATATGACAACGAAAACATCCTCGACTGCGCACGCTACCTATCCGACATTCGGAAACCGGTATGGATCCGCCACGTCCTCGTGCCTGGTATCACGGACGACGACACCCTGCTGCTGGAACTGCGCCACTTCCTCGACACGCTGGACAACATCGAGCGGGTCGATGTGTTGCCATATCATACGCTGGGTATTTTCAAATATGAGAAATTAGGAATCCCCTACTCACTTGATGGAGTCAACTCGCCAACGCAGGAACGAGTGGAAAACGCAAAGAAGATTCTGACTGGAAAATAGCCGTAGGCCCGGGTACATGACAGATGGACTCGTACCGAGCATAGCAAAAAGAGGAGACAAGCCCTATGATAGGAACCTGTCTCCTCTTAAAATTTCTTTAAAAAGAAGAAGCTTTATGCCTCAGCGGGTGCCTCCTCAGCAGCAGTTTCCTCTGCAGCCTTAGCAGCCTCGGCCTCAGCCTCAGCCTGAGCAGCAGCGGCAGCAGCCTTCTTCTCTGCAACCTTCTGGGCAATAGCCTCGTTGGTCTTCTTCTCCTCCTCGAGGGCCTTCTGAGCAGCAGCCTTCTTGTCATCAGCGAGCTTCTTGGCGAAGGCCTCGGTACCAGCGGTCTTGGCCTGCTTCCACTCGTCGAAACGCTTCTGACAGGTAGCCTCGTCAAATGCGCCTCTCTTCACACCTACACGAAGGTGCTTCATCAAGAGGACACCCTCACGGCTGAGGATGTTCTTCACAGTGTCGGTGGGCTGAGCGCCAACCTCCAACCAATAAAGAGCACGGTCGAAATTCAAATCTACCGTGGCGGGATTGGTGTTGGGATTGTACACACCAATCTTCTCAGTGAATTTGCCATCACGTGGCGCGCGCGAATCGGCGATGACGATGCGATAAACAGCATAGCCCTTGTGGCCACCGCGCTGAAGTCTGATCTTTGTTGCCATTACTTTAAAATTGTACTTTAATGTGGATTGAATTTTATGCTGCCAACTCGTGACAGCGGCTGCAAAGGTACTAACTTTCTGTCGAATAGACAAATGGTTGGCATTTTTTCTCTTTGAGAGATGGATTTTTCTGCCCTTACAGATGGTTTTCTGCTTGTTTTTTCGTACTTTTGCGTCCGTTATGACCGAAATATCTGTACTGATTCCTACCCACAACGACCGTATCTTATCGCAGGTGAGCACCCTACAGAGCCAACTGGAGGCTCTGTCGGTGGCAGAAGACCTATGCTATGAGGTCGTCGTGGCAGACGACTGCAGTACGGACGAGGCGGTAGTGCGCGAGAACGAAGAAATCCTGCACCTCGACCATTGTCGCTTGGTGAAGGAACCGCACAACGTAGGCCGAGCAGCGATACGCAACCGGCTGGCCCAGGAGGCACGATACCGCTGGCTGCTCTATATCGACGCCCACCTCTTCATCCCAGACGGTTTCATCAGGGAATACGTCCATCAGATCGGCAAGGCGCAGGTGGTCTGTGGCGGTTCGATGGTGGACGGCCTCTCCCAGCCTCAGGGCCTTCGCTACCAATATGAGTTGGACAGTCTGGCGCGCTTCTCGGCTGAAGCTCGGAGCAAGACCCCCTTCCGCTGCTTCAGAACCAACAATTTCATGATAGACCGCGACTTGATGCTGACTCACCCCTTGCGTTCCGACATCAAGACCTACGGGTATGAGGACGTACTCTTCGGAAAGACACTGGAGGAGGCGGGCGCATCCATCCTCCATATTGACAATCCCGTCGGTTATCATACATTGGAGAGCAACCAACTATACATCAACAAGGTAGAGGAGAGCCTACACACCCTCTTCGCCTATCGCGAAGAGCTGGAGGGCTACAGTCCGCTGCTCGACGGAGTGGAGATGCTTCGGCGGAAGCACCTGCTTGGCGTGGCAAGACAACTCTATAGTCCCCTTGCCACGCTGATAAGGCGCAATCTGACAGGAAAGAACCCCTCCCTCTTACTTTTCAAAGTATTCAAGGTGGGTACTTACCTGCAAATCATGAAATAGAATCCTGCAGGGACACTCCTACATGAAATAGAGTCCTACAGAATCCGTTTTACATAAAGTAACCACGGCAGGATCAATTCAACTGAGAATTGATAAAAGCCTTGATGGCTGGCATGGCCTCTTCGACACGCTTCACCAATTCAAACTGATTTTGAGCCCTGACAAGGTTGTGGGTGGGATACTGCACCTTCCAATAGCCGTCACCATTGAGGTAGTCCCACAGGAAGCGCACACTCTGCATGTAGGGGAAGAGCACGACGGCATAGGGAAGCATCTGAATCTCCAGCGGGGTGAGGAAGGATCGGGCCGAAGCAAGATAACCTTTCGTGAAGGCCTGGAAAACATCTTGGCGAAACTGAATCTTCGAGAAGTCGGGCTCGTCCTCAGCTGCGGTACTGGCTGCC
>ULLZ01019337.1_pt1 | contig 14948 bp, 10 predicted proteins | sample 1951531 | NCBI WGS metagenome assembly ULLZ01 (sample SAMEA4835538, study PRJEB28245) | human gut metagenome | biome: gut microbiome; material: fecal sample | place: Denmark | collected 2008
CAAGTATAAAAATTAACGGTCACTCCCCTAAATAAATTATGTGTATAAGAACCTTTCATCTTAACTGCATATGTGCTATATCCGATTTTAACCCAAAATGAATCCCCTAAAATATACATTTCTATAAGTCCCAATATAGAAAGTACAATTGAAAATGTTATTAGGCGTCTTAAAAAGACTTTACACTCATTGCTGTTTATATAAATATTTTTCCCTACATATATACATAAAATAGGAACCAACATATATCTTAAAGAAAGAATTGATGAACTTACCCCTGCTGGTGTATCAATTAGATTTTTAAACAAAGTCAAAATATATATACTCAAAAATATTATATTTAATTGATTTTTTTTATTTATTTTAATTTTTCCATTTTTTACAGTATATAATATTAACGCAATATAAAGCATAACTTCTTTAATAATTGAGAAAATTGTATTATATAATGGTGGAATATATTTACAAAATATAATTGCTATGATATTTTGAAACATAACCATAAATAAAAAGAAATATATCATTTTTACTCTATTATTGATAGCATAACATAGTGCTATTGCAAGAGTAAAAATTATTATTATCAAAAAAAATATTTGCACGTTAACTACCTCAATGATTATAAAACAATTTATTTTAAATAAATCTTTTTATTTTACTTATTTAAACTATAAATCTTATCTTATATAAAATTTTATATATCATCTAAACCATTCTTCTTCATATCTATCACATATATATTTCCAACTATATGCTGAATTAATTCTATTTTTTGCTTTTTGTCCCATTTCATCTCTTTTTTCTTCACTATATTGATCTACTTTATCAATCAAATGTGACAAATTACCTTCTTCTTTTGTCCAATATTCTGCTGATTCTTGTGCAACTTCACGATTAAATCCTACATCTAACAGCAAATTTAATTTTGTACTTCCTAATGCCTCCAATAGACTTGGATTTGTTCCACCAACTTCATGTCCATGGAAATATGCATAAGCATTTTCTCTTATTTTCATAAGTAATTCCTGATCATATACTGTGCCAACAAACCTAATACGCCTATCTTTACTATAATGTAAATTATTTTCCAATTCAGATAAGAACTTCTGATTAACATTTGTAATAATTGCAAAATTTTTATTACTTTTGCTTTTCATAAATTCACGTATCATAATCTCGTAATTGTTTTCTGGTACAAAACGACCTACAACTAAATAATATTCTCTTATATTTAATTTCTTCTGTTGTAACCAATTTGTGAATTTCAAATCATCATCACTTAATTTACTTCTTCTAGTTTCAGCTCCATATGCTATATATGTCGTTACAGGATTTGTTCCACCAAGTGATTTTCCATCATAACTTTCATGTATATATTTTTCTATATTAATTGAATCGCATATTATTAAGTCTGAATACTTAACCATTAATCTTTCTGATTCTTTCCAATATTTGCGAATTGGTAATGACCATTTTGCACGTTTCCATTCATGTCCATCTGGATTTAAATAAATTTTTCCACCCAACTTATGTATTTTTCTTACATACTTTTTAAAAAATGGACCTATTCTACATGCCATAATATAAATTATAGGTTCTTCTAAATTTTTTTCTTCTATTATGTCTATACACTTTTTTAGTGCCTTACAATCGTAATAAATAGCTTGAGCTGCACCTATTTTTTCTGGAATTGATATCCTAAAGCAATCCGCATTATGATAAACAAATTCTTCATCATTAATTATCTTAGCTTCATCTGTCTCATTAGGATTCATAGCTCCAGAGCCATTTGCTTTGACTGCAACATAGTATTTAATTTTAGGATTATTTTTATGATATTCTGTTAATTTATTAATAAATGTTTCATATCCTCCATACGCACCCAATGATTTTGCACCGACTAAGAATACATGTTTTTTCATATAGATTTTTCCTTTCGTATTTAATATTTATCCCCTTACATTTTCTTTATATAGTCTTAATTTTTAATTTACACTGTTAGACTTAAAGTCATAAATTTATTTTCACTTTAGCACAATGTATTTTAATCATTTGTAACATGCTCATAAATGATACTAAATAAAGGAAATCATTGTTATGCTAGCACATCATCCATGATAAATCAACTATGAATTCATTTTTATAAAGCATTATTATAACAAAATTATCCATAAAATACATTATTTGTCATTATGGAAGTTTGGCACCCCCAAAACCCTCTCAGACCAGTAATGGTCTTATTTTTTGTAATTTTTCCCTAGACCATATTTCCATATTGTATTTTAATGGTATCAAAGGTTAGGAAATCTGTTTTTATGAGGTTAATGATTAGACCATCAAAGAATGCTAAATCTTTTTATGTTATTAAATCTGTTCAAAATAATGGTAAAAATACTTTTGCAATTGTAGAAAAACTTGGCACTGATAATTTCATTAAGGAAACTTATGACGTTGATGATGCAGAGGTCTGGGCACGCTCTCTCGTCAATTAGTTAAATACTACCGAAAAGGCTACAAAAGATGTTGAACACTTTATACGTTTCTTCACAAATGAACTGATTTCTACTGTCAAACAGTTATCTTTTAACGCTGACTACCTTTTTCTTCAAAAAATTTACTATCAACTTGGCTTACCTTCCATCTGAAAGAAAATTAAAAATGATAATACTTTCACTTATGACCTTAATGCTATCCTTTCAAGGCTTGTTTATGACAGGATTCTTTTTCCTTCTTCAAAACTATCATGCTATCATTCGATGCAAACTACAGTTTCAATAACTTTGGTGAAAAAAACTTTATAATAACTCAGTCCATCAAAAAAACTGAAAAGCTGCTTGATAGCACCCTCAAATACGAAGCAATCATAACCCCCTGCGCAAAATGAATGTCAGGAAAATTATTAAATATAGCTATATACCTAACTATACAAGAACCGAATTTACACATGTATTGCATAATAATGCAGAATTGTATAAAAGCCGCAAACGCAGTAACGGTCTGCATTTGCGGCAATTTTAATTTTAATAATGTAATTATAATCATTTATTTCTTTACCAGAAATACTATCACTTTCAAAAGATACTAAGTCATCTCCCATTCTCCGCTCTCTCCCTCTGCCACGTAGTCTCATCACAATACACATAATACAATCTATAGTATATATCTGCTGCCTTAGTGTATCTTGTGCTTAAGTATTCTGCATTCTCTTTATATCTTTCTGCGATATTCTTCCAGCACATCTCTTACATATTCACTTTTCCACACTTTTCTGCCGGACAGAATTTTGCCTTTGCATATATATGATATACCGCTTCTATGTATCTGTTTTTCTCATCACTCTGCTCTTTATTTTGCTCTTTTGGTAACGATTCTTCTGTATGTATTTCAGACTTTCTATTTTATTATAAGTCCATCAAGGTTTATATATTTATCCTATATATTTTTTGTATTTTTTATTTATTATCTATTGACATTTTAAATCACACATTGTATAGTATAACTATACTTAATTAAGTCTTGAATGTGTATTATACGCTTATATTAAAGTTCCATATTACGCATTTCTTATGTATCACACTGGATTCAGTACAGCATTTATTATCAGATTTTACCCATATATACACAACAAGGCATGATTCTATATTATGATCATTTTATCATATGATGTACCTGATGTAACAACTCACTTGTTATATATTTGACCACATGTTAAAATATATATGATTTCATAGCAGAATTGCCTGTTGTTAATTTTACTTATTGAATAAATGAAGTTTTAAGGAGATTTTGCTTATGAAAATTAACGATAAAGATAATAATTATTACAACAAAAACACTGATAACAATATAATTATTAAAAATGATAGTAGCTCCTCTACTACAACCAAACGATATAGTGATAACGTATTTTGTCTATTATATTCAGATAAGAAGAATTTACTGGATTTATACAATGCCCTGAATAACTCATCTCATACAGACACTGATAATCTTAGCATAACAACGCTAAAAGGTGGCGTGTATATGAAGTATAAGAATGATGCCTCATTTGTATTCAGCTATGAGTTATATATGTTTGAACAGCAGTCATCACTTAATTTTAATATGCCATTAAGGTTCTTACACTATGGCTCAGAAGTATACAGGAATATATTTCCTAATAATATGCTTCATAAAAGAAGTATGCTTAAGATTCCAACTCCACATTTTATTACATTCTATAATGGAAGAGAACGTATGAAAGAGCGTATTAAAATTCTTAAGCTGTCAGATATGTTTGAACATCCTACAAAGCATCCAGAGCTTGAGTTAATCGTTACGGTTATTAATCTTAATCCTGCTGAAGAGGCAACTGATATTATACATAGCACTACTGATGACAACTTTTTTGATAATAATATCAGACCAGCCATAAACGGATTATTCACGGATAACATATTAAACCGCTGCAAGTCACTCAGAGATTATATGACTTTTGTCACTAAAGTACGTAATAAAATGGATTTATCCGGTCTGGATGTCAGGACATCAGTTATCGAAGCTGTAGATGAATGTATAAAAGAGGATATTCTATCAGATTTCTTTATAAAGCATAGAGAAGAGGTGATTGATGTGAGTATATTTGAATACGATGAAGAAGGCGTTATGGAGATTCTCCGTGAAGAAGCCCGCACTGCTGGACTTGAAGAAGGACGTGCTGCTGGACTTGAAGAAGGGCGTGCTGCTGGACTTGAGGAAGGACGTTCCGCTGGACTTGAGGAAGGACATATCGCCGCCATTAAAAATATCATGACAAAGCTTGGCAAATCAGCAGATGAAGCTATGGACATACTTGATATTGATATTGATAAAAGAGAGGTCATTAAAAAAAAGCTGCAATAGTTATTTACCCGATTAAGTATTAAACAATAAGTGGGACGTAAACATTAAGAGAGAACATATTTCTTAATGCTTCGCCCCACTTATGTACTTTATCTGACAAACTCACAGCTGTTATATTTTATATCTTCCTAGAACTGGTTATCTTTAAAGAATTCCCGTTTTCTTTCAATCATCTCATCAATCCTGCCAATATAATTCCTTACATCCTTGACGTTCTCTATACGCTCAATTCTTACTGAATGGTTGTCATCGCTTTCATTATGGAATACAACCTTGCTGCTTGCTCCGGCTCCACATGCTATTATGGTCTGTTTTTCCTCCATAATAAGTATGTTATATATACACTCCTTACCTTCCTTCGAATATCCTACATTTTCAAAGTTTCCAGCCATATTCTTCTGTCTGTACATATAATATGGTTCCATATCAAGCTTTTTTGCCGTTTCCTCTGTCATTCTTATGATCTCATCCGTATTTTTTGTTGACAGCTGCTTGTACTTATCTCTCCATATATTAAGCGCGGCTGCTCTCTTTATGGCAAGTGAATGTACCGTAAGACTTTCCGGATTCATAGCCTGTATCTCGCTAAGTGTATGCTTTACTTCGTCAACATCCTCACCGACAAGACCAAGTATTATATCCATATTTATATTATCGAAGCCTTCTTCTCTTGCCATATTGTATACATTCTTTATCTGTTCTACAGTATGCTTCCTGCCTATCAGATCAAGCGTTTTCTGATTCATCGTCTGTGGATTGATAGAGATTCTTCCAACATTATGTTTCTTAAGCACCTTAAGCTTATCAAGTGTTATACTATCTGGACGACCTGCTTCTACTGTGAATTCATGACATCCATCTATATCAAACATTCTTTTAAGTTCTGTTATCAGTCTGTCAAGCTGCGCTGCACTAAGCGTTGTTGGTGTACCACCACCAAAGTATACTGTATCAAGTCTTCTCCCCTTCATGGCTCCTGATACGAATTCCATTTCCTTAATAAGTGCATCAAGATAACTATCAACGTAATCTTTATAGGCTCCAAGTGCATATGATGAAAATGAACAATACAAGCATATACTTGGACAGAATGGAATTCCTATATACAGACTATAACCATTTTTATAATCTATACGATTCAATATATCCATTTCTTTTCTGGCCACATTAAGTGCAAGTTCTGCTTTCTGCTCACTTGCCTTATGCTTATCCATAAAATGTCTTTTTATCGTTTCTTCGCTTTCACCATCTTCAAGCATCATATATGCTATCTTACTTGGGCGCACTCCCGTAAGATATCCCCATGGAAGTGTCTTTCCGGTCTTTTTACTAAGATAGTCGTATAGATATGACTTGAACTTATCATGCATCTGGCTTTTGTTAAGTCCTGTAACATCTGGTACCTTTATATCTATAATCGTATCAATAATATCCACTGATGTATATTTTGAATCGTCTTCTATACTGTCTTTATGATTATCTTTTAGATTCTCTTCTGTACTGTCTTTATGATTATCTTTCGGATTATTTCTTGAATTATCGCTTTCTTTATATGCTGTAACTTCTGTTCTGGGATAGAATGAACGCACCAGCACTATGGCATCATCGTAAAATGTATTATCGTCTATTTTAATATATATCATCATTATTCCTCTCTGTATACAGTTTCCCAAAAAAACACTACCTGCACACAATATTAAATATTCTGTCTAGTCTATATATACATAAAATATAAAATTTATAAATCAATTCTAAATTGAAAATCTTAATTCACCAGAAACGGATTATTCTCTCTTTCATAACCAACACTTGTGCCCTCTCCGTGTCCCGGATATACCTTCGTATCATCAGGAAGTACCATTACTTTTTCTTTTATTGAACGCACTATTTCGCTCATGCTACCTCCAGGAAAATCCGTTCTTCCAACTGAGCCACAGAATAATGTATCTCCTGAAAAAAGCACTCCTATTTCTCTTATATAATAACAGCTTCCACCTTCTGTATGTCCCGGAGTATGAAGTGCTTCTATATCAAAGCCTGCAAGTTTAAGTATTTCGCCATCTTTATGCCATACATCTGCTTTTACTGAAAGCTTAAGCCCATATGCTTCACCAAGATTAATATGTGGCTGTTCAAGTGTATTCTTCTCATCACATGATGCATATACTTTAACATCATATTTATCTCTTACGGCATCTGCTGCCATAATATGGTCAAAATGTCCATGTGTTAACAATATTCCCTTAAGGCTGCATCCTGATTCATCTATCATTCTACTTATCTCATCCTGGCTGTCTGCTGGATCTATAAGAACACACTCTTTAATATCCATATTACATAACAGATAGCAGTTAGTGCCTACCATTCCTAATATTCTTGAATCTATTTTATACATAACTTTTCCTTTTCTTTATATTATTATTTTTAATATTTGCCACCAATTAATGCATATAGCCCAACCCATTGCTTTGCAATTTACAAGAACCTATATATCATCGTAATATCATTATATGCTATCAAAAAGCCGTTATCAAGAATAATCCCGACAACGGCTCTAAACTGTAACATTTATATGCTATATTTTACACATTATGTTTGTTATTTACATTCTATATTGCTATATCCACTGCACACAAGCTTCTGCATTATCTGAATTCAGATAATACCTTTTCTGCCGGTACTTGTCTTTATCAGCCCGTAGCTCTCTCAATATCTGTGACACCATCTATTTTTCTTAGCTTGTCGATAAGTCTGTTAAGCTCTTCCTTGCCTGATACCACAAATCCTAAGTTAATAGTTGCAATATTCTTCTTGTTTACACGGCTGTTCATGAATCTTACGTCTATGTTAGCTTCTGTAAACAATCTTGATATATCAACAATAAGACCTTTTCTGTTACCTGCAAATATGTTAATCTCAGCACTGTATTTTTCATCTTTGTTCTCTGTCTGTTCCCACTCTGCTTCTATGAGTCTTGCACGCTCACTTGCCGGGAAGTTTAGTATGTTGATACAGTCTGTTCTGTGGATTGAGATACCTCTTCCTCTTGTAACAAAACCTACTATTTCATCACCTGGAACAGGATTACAGCATCTGGAGAATCTGACCGCAACATCGTGGATTCCTTTAACAACGATTCCACCCTTGCCCTTTTTATTATCATTCTCCTTTTCCTTGCTTTCACTTGCTGCTATCTGTTCAAGTGCCTGCTTGTCTGTAATCTCAGCCTTCTTTGTCTTTAAGTATTCTTCATTAAGCTTATTGACTATCTGCCCTTCTTTTAAAGCTCCATGTCCGACGGCAGCCATGATAGAATCCCAGTCCTTATAGCCATATTTTCTTAAGGCCTTTTCTACAAATTCAGGCTTATTTATCTCTGAAAGAACTATGCCCTTTCCCTTACAATAGTTGGATATAAGCTCCTTACCCTTTATTATATTGTCTTCCTTAAGCTCCTGCTTAAACCACTGGTTGATCTTGTTACGTGCCTGTGTGGACTTAACCATAGATAACCAGTCACGGCTTGGTCCCTTTGAGTTCTGTGAAGTTATAATCTCGATTCTGTCACCATTTTTTATCTCATAATCAATATTAACAAGCTTTCCGTTAACTCTTGCACCTACCATCTTATTGCCTACAGCACTATGAATACTGTAAGCAAAGTCTATAGGGTTAGAACCTGCCGGAAGTGTCTTTACATCTCCTGTAGGTGTGAAACAGTATACCGAATCAGAAAACAGATTAAGGTCATTCTTAATAGATGATAAGAATTCTTTATTATCTGACATATCTCTCTGCCATTCAAGTATCTGTCTTAACCAGCTAAGCTTGGCCTCTTCACTCTTGTTTGTCTCACCTGTTTTGCCTTCTTTATACTTCCAGTGAGCTGCAATACCATATTCTGCTATTCTATGCATTTCATATGTTCTTATCTGTACTTCAAAAGGCTGGCCATTGGATGCTATAAGTGTTGTATGAAGTGACTGATACATGTTAGGCTTAGGCATAGCTATATAATCCTTGAATCTTCCTGGAATAGGCTTGTACATCTCATGTATTACGCCTAAAGCCGCATAACAGTCTTTAACTGTATCAACCTTAATACGCACTGCAAATATATCATATATCTGATCAAGTGTCTTATTCTGGTTAACCATCTTTCGATAGATTGAGAAAAAATGCTTAACTCTTCCATCTATCTCTGCTTCTATACCGGCATTGCTTATATGCATACCGACTTCCTTGATTATGCTCTTTATAAAAGCTTCTCTACCCGGTCTGTTGATATCCACCTGCTTTACAAGGTCATTGTAAGTATCCGGCATAAGATATTTCATGGAAAGATCATCTAATTCTACCTTAATCTTAGATATACCAAGCCTATGTGCTATAGGAGCATATATATCCATAGTCTCTCTGGACTTTTCCACCTGCTTTGCTGGTGACTGGTACTGCATTGTACGCATATTGTGAAGTCTGTCGGCAAGCTTTATAAGAATAACTCTTATATCCTTAGCCATAGCAAGAAACATTTTTCTTAAGTTTTCTGCCTGCACTTCTATCTTGTCATGCTGATAGTTAAGCTGTGTAAGCTTTGTAACACCATCTACTAAAAGTGCAACCTCATCGCCGAATTCTTTTGCCACATCTTCACTTGTCATAACAGTATCTTCAACAACATCATGTAAAAGACCAGCTATAATAGACTCTTTATCAAGCTCAAGCTCTGCTAATATAATAGCAACACAAAGTGGATGTATAATATATGGCTCACCTGACTTTCTAAACTGGCCTTCATGAGCCTTTTTTGCAACCTTATATGCACGTTCTATATCTGAAAGGTCAGATGATGGATGATACATTTTAACTTTTTCTATAAGGTCATTATAAAGCTCCTCCGGGCTTGTAAAATCTGCCGGCGTATCCACTGATTTTTCTACTTCGCTTGTCTTAATATTCTTATTTCCTGCTAATTCTATATTGCTCTCTGGCATATAATCTCTCCCCCTCGTGTATCTATAATCCGGGTGCACAGCCTGTATATGACTGTTTTATTATATTATAATTTACTCGTTCGTTAATGGTTATAATTATACCTCAGCGTATAACTTTTCCATAAATTCTCTTGTTGCCACTGCATTTTCTGGAACAGTATTCTCAAGTGTACAATGAACATATGGCTTATGTTCCTTGATCTTCTTAAGCAATAGTGGATAATTAAGTCCACCTGTTCCTGCTGCTATTGACTTAAGCTCATCATTCTCAACTACATAATCCTTGCAGTGGACTACTGCGATATCTTTTAATAACAGGTCAAATGCCTTTTCTATAATCTCATCCTGTTTATCAATGTTTCCTGTATAAAGAAGGTTAACAGGGTCAAATATAATCTGAAGGTTTGGAGAATCTATAGCATCAAGCACCTTTCTTGCCCTCTCAACTGTGTTGACTATATGTTTCCATACAGGCTCTATAGCTACTATAACGCCAAACTGTTCTGCATATTTAACTATAGGTCTTAGGTTATCTATAAAACACTGAAGTGCCTCATCTGAATGATTCGCTGGTTCATACTTGTACTCTTCATTGACAGCACCTGTCTCTGTTCCAACAACTCCACATCCAAGTATACTTGCAAATCTTATATGTGCTTTATACTTCTCGACTATCTCCTTATGCTTTTCAGGATTAGGATTGCAAAGATTAAGATAGCATCCAAGAACTGCCACATCAACCTTATTCTCTGCACATAACTCCTTAATATACATAGCAAGTCCAGGTGTCATAGTCTCAACTCCCGGCTTAAACTCCTTTATAGACTTTGAAAGTGCTATATGCATACAATGAAATCCCTGCTTATGTATGTTAGGGATAAGCTCATCAAGTGGTGCATATGCAACATCATGTGCTCTGATACCTATTCTCATAATAATCCTCCATTCTTGCGTGTGAAAAATCTTATTTTTCACACTAATCCTCTTTTCTACGCTCATTTATCACTAAACTTCTTTTCTGTGCGTGTTTAATCTTGAACGTTTTATATGTCTTACTATATTCATACATCATGCTATTTAAAATCTACAGATTTATTTCAGTTTAACATATCAATGCCCAAATGTCACTTATAAGTTCAATTTAAGCTTGAATTATAAGTTCTATTTAAGCTTCTACCTGATACAAAAGCCCCTGTAATGATAATAATTACTGTATAATTAATACATACTACCATTACAGAGGCTCTCTTATTTTATATAATCTATTAACGTACTAGATTGTACGATTAATTATAACAGGAACAATTAGAAGCTCATATCATTCTTACTTATAGCATTATAAAATGTAGTCAGTGGTATAAAGCTCTGTGCGAAGCCTTTTCCTGAATCACCCTTACATATGACAGCATCGTCTGTTATTGTCTTTACGCCTACTGATCCACCAGATGTTTCATTTATGGCTTTTCTGAATGTTTTAAGTCCATACTTCAAATATGAGGCATCTCCTGTAAGCTCATAAGCTATCGCAAGTGACTCAAGCAGAAGTGTGTTGTTACCATTTCTTGCAAGACTAGGAAGTTCCTTATAGTAGAACAGTCCGTTATCCATATAGCAGTTCTCTACAAGATCATCCACCGCATGTATTAACATCTGTTTTACATCCTCTCTTGGGAATACTCTGTAGTATCTCATAACACTTCCGACTGCAACTGATATCATGAAACCTACTCTTATTGCTGTATTATCTGTGTATGGTGATAACCAGTCTCCATATTCTTCTTCCCATTTCTTGAAGCTGTCTATGATCCAGTCGCATTTAGCAAGCCATTTCTTATCATTAGTTTCTACATAAAGTGCTATAAGTGTACGAAGTGCCCAGCCTGTTTCCCTTGCATTGGCTTCACCTGGCACCTGATACATCGGAGTTTCAAGAAGTCTTAAGACATTTTCACCGATTCCAACAGCTGCCTCATATCCTCTCTCATCTCCTGTAAAATGATAATAATCAAGAAGACCTTCAACCCATTCATGTGAGCATACCATAACACCATTCTTACAATGCCCTGCTGTATGTTCCCATTGTCCCCCGATTCTTAAAGGATTGCTGCTATAGTGGCATATATCAACATCCATCCAGTGTTTTGCTGCTACTATCAAATAATCAAGGAATCTTCTTACTCCTGTTCTAGCATACATAAGTGCACAGGCATGCGGATAGTCATATTCATTGTTGCTCCAGACTGGTTTTCCGCCACCTCTTCCCTGGACTGTGTATCCCATATCTACTGTATCACCCCAGTTAAGCATACCATAGCATCTTGAATGTCCATCTGCTTTTGCCATAAGTGCTATTTCCACATCTTCATCATATTTATCAGGAAATACATCAAGCATTGCACCAGACTCTTTAAATATCTGAGGTGCTATATATGGTCTGTCTGGCATCTGATATATAAGACTTCTGTTATCTATCTCCCATATATGAGTTTCTGGACTATGCCAGTGTATAAGGAAGTTCTGTTCTTTTGCCATACCTGACTGCATAGTTATCTCACCTACGCCCTCTGGCACAAGCATGACCGCTACACCATCTGCACATGACTTGATTGCCTTAGGATAATTCTGCTGTGCCTGATGCACTGTTACGCAGAATCCATCATCAGCATCTGTATAGTCAGCCATAAATGTTCCATATAACACTTCTGCATAATGTTCATTAGCCTCTTTTATAAGATAGCTGTCATCTATTGTCTCATTTACTTCTTCACCATTCTTACCTATGATAAAGCTTGTCTTATAGTTTGAAGTGGCAACTATAGTCCTGATATCTGAAACAGGAGCCCTGTGTTCTATCATATCAAGCTCTCCTATTCCTCTTGTCATAAATATAGGTCCATTGTTCTTAGAATTGTCTGTAAGAATATCTCCACATCCAGTTGAATCGTTGCCAGCTGCCATATCTATATGTACAAGTTTATCTGTTATCCTGCTGTCCTTTGATTTCTTAATATAAAATACTAGTGATTTTATATTAAGTTCTTCGTCTGATGTATTGATTATTCTATATGATATGTTTACCCATGGTTTTCCTGCATAGGCTGTGATTCGTATCTCAGACTCTATTTTCTTATATTTTATATCTTCTTTATCTATAGAAGCTGTATTTCCGCCTTTATCAGCCTCAACAACATTATAAGCCTTAGCTGAAAGTGTTACCTCTACAGGACCTGGCTTTACTACACGCCACTCTCCTATAGACATCTTATAATCATTTCCTTCTCGGTCCTTTAAAACCGGTCCTTCAAAGTTCTCTTCGGTATATATCTTTCTTCCATCAACTAACTTTGTAAATATACTTTCAGAGTTATCAGATACATCAAACTCTAATTCACCACTGTTTACTGTATAACCTGCTTCTGTCTTCTTTACACACACTGCAGCTTTTTGTACATTTACATCCTTTTCAATAGGATTATCATAAGACAGCTTAGAAGCTTCTACAGCTTTATCATACTCTTCACTACTTACAGAAAGAATCACTTTTGTGCGCTTGTTAGCTGGGAGATCTGCCATAAAGCTTATAAACAGAAACTTAACACTTCCATCATCATAGCTTGATGTCACTTCAGGCTGTATAATGCATTCCTTTCCATTCTGTAATACTGCTATCTCTGATATGCTTTTAAGTTCACCTTTCTTAAATGGAACTGCTACACTGACGCATTCCTGAATTCTTGGATACCTATATAACTTATCCAGATAAATATCTAACATGCTTTATTCCTCCTTGTTATTCCACTGTGCAAACCATTTTTAACACAACAAAACTGTATTAATATGGGTTTTTACCGGTTTTTTTTCATATTTAACTTATATCTTATTATACTCACATTAATATCTGCTAACTACTGTTAAGATTGTCCTTTTTATGATATTATACATATTAATTGACCTTTACCTGCTTTAAGTTAGCAATCAGTACTAAGCATGAAGGTAAATTTATTCACAGAAAGGACTGTACACTTTGAATTATGCTGAAATAAAATATAATGATATTGCCAATGGTCCCGGCGTAAGAACAAGTATATTTGTAAGTGGCTGCACTCATCACTGTAAGGGTTGCTTTAACGAGGTTGCATGGGATTTTAATTATGGCATGCCATTTACTGATGAAACTATTGATGAAATAATAGAATCAATGAAGCCTTCTTATATAGCAGGATTAACTCTTCTTGGTGGTGAGCCCTTCGAGCCAGCTAACCAGAAAGGACTTCTTCCTTTATTAGAAAGAGTAAAACAGGTATATCCTGATAAGAATATATGGTGTTTTACAGGCTATCTGTTTGATAAAGATATTATGGAGCGTATGTATAACACATACCCAGAGACTGCAAGAATGCTGTCTTTCATCGACATATGTGTTGATGGGAAGTTTGTTGAACAACTAAAGGATATGATGTTAAAATTCAAAGGATCATCTAACCAGAGAACTATTGATGTACAGACCTCGCTTAAGGAGGGGCATGTAGTCATAGCTGATGGTTACTAAAGCTATTTATGCTAATCACAATATATAGAAATGAGGATTTATTTTTATGAAACAAAATGTAAATATTAAAAAACTTACACCTGATGCTATTATACCAACTTACGGAACTGAATACTCAGCTGGTGCAGACCTTTATTCAGGTATGACAGAAGCAGTCACTATAAAACCTGGCACAACTGAATTCATCAAAACAGGTATTGCCATGGAGATACCCGCTGGTCTTGTTGGTCTTATTTATGCAAGAAGCGGTATGGCATGCAAAAAGGGTGTTGCTCCTGCCAACAAAGTAGGTGTTATTGATTCTGACTACAGGGGAGAGATAATAGTTGCCCTATACAACCACTCTGATGCTGCTGTTACTATAGAACCAGGTGACAGAGTTGCACAGATTGTACTTGCTCCTTATATAACAGCTGCTTTTAACGAAGTGCAGGAATTAAGTGATACAGTTCGTGGAGATGGCGGATTCGGTTCTACAGGAACTAAGTAGGAATATTGTTGTTTAACACACATTCTTAACGTAC
>ULLZ01015845.1_pt1 | contig 14895 bp, 16 predicted proteins | sample 1951531 | NCBI WGS metagenome assembly ULLZ01 (sample SAMEA4835538, study PRJEB28245) | human gut metagenome | biome: gut microbiome; material: fecal sample | place: Denmark | collected 2008
AGGCTGCCTGCGCGAGCTTCTCGTCTACATAAGCACTCTCTGCCGTGGCGGCATCGCCGGTCACGAGGACCGGAGTCTCCGCCGGGGCCTTGTCCGTGCCAAAATTGATGGGCAGAGTTACGTTCTCCCCCTTCTCAATCGTGGCGGTTTCGGGAATCGCCATGTCGGTCACTTTGACGCCGCAGCCTGCGAGCGACAGCGCCATGACGGCGGCAATTGCAGCCGTCAGGAAGATTTTCTTCTTCATATTCTTTTACTCCTTCTCAGCATCTTTTGCTGAGGCATCTAATTGTTGATAGGTTCAACCGGCTCTACGCAGCTTTGTATTTCGTCATCGACGATGCTGTGAGCCCATTGGTCGCCTATCCTTCTGTACAGCTGCATTATACCATTTCTGCTGCCGTAACAGCAAACAAGATGCCTATATATTCACACTTTAGTAACAATTTGCTTTGGTTGTTGCTTTGCCTCATTGTAGAGCATGACAACTTTGATGTCAAGCATCATAGATACAAAATAAGGACAGCCCCTCGTAAGGGACCATCCCTATCTTTAAATCTCGAAATACTGGTCGCCTGTCACATTCGTTTTGCTCTTTTCCGGGTAGGCACAGTACGCACGCATCGTATCTGTACGGTTATCGTACACGCCGCAAATGTAGTGCTCGCAGTAAGAGCATTCATCAGGCCCTTCGCACCTTTTATTGTCATACCGGCAAGGCTTCGGGTACGTTCCCTCAGGAACAAAAGCTGTTCCGAACTCAATCTTGTGTTTGACCGGCTCGGCTTTAAGCGTCTTGCGCAACATATCCAATGGACTTCTGAAAAAGTCCAGCATGTCCATTGTAGGACTAAGTTCAATGAAATGGTTGTAGTCAACCTTAAAGGTTTTGTAGGTAGGCTTCCAGGTTTTGCGATTCACGCTGGACCAGTTGACGCGCCGGATAAGTGCATCTGCATCACTCTCGCCAAAGTAGAAGCAGATGCTTACCCAGGCTTTAAGACTGTCCTCCTGTGGAATGGGTCCGTAGCGAAGAACAGAAAGAGGTCTGGTCCAGTAGAACTCACTGAAGTCATCGAAGAAGGCGTCTTCGTAATAGATGCTCCCATTTTCAAACTGTTCTGAAACATCAAACACCCATGCAACCTTATAACCGAGGCTGTTATAGAAGTTGTTGCGAGCCGTGAACTCGCTTGGGCTGATGGGACTGTGCTGGAACTCCACGACCACATTATTCTTGAAGACATCGGCGCGGTGCGTTTCGCCGTTGTGGGTCATCACAACCTCACGGCACTCAAGCGGGAACTGTTCCTGCATGTCTCTGTGCCATTCGCTCATATCATAGTTCCATGTATCTGAACAGGTATTTGCTTCATGGGCAAAGTGCCAGGCGTTTACGTCTCCTGCCTTCAAAACCATCTTTGCTCCACATACGGGACAAAAATAGTCCTCGATTTTGTTGGCATCGGTCGCCCAGACAATAGTGCCATCTACATCTCTTGCTGCGAACATGTTATTACTCCTTCTGCCGTCTTACGGCCAGTTACTCAAGTATGCCTTCTTGCTTCGTTCTCTTGCTGTTGTAATGTCTTCCTCCGTCACATCAATACCGAAAGCCATGAGCACATACGCATAGCAGCGAGCGTTGATAAAATAATTCGGATTGTCCAGTATTTCGGATTCGTCTTGTCCGGTTGCTTTCAGGATAGCCGCCGCAACTCCCGCACTTCTGGAGACTCCCGCATCGCAGTGAACGACCAGATGCTTTATTTCTTTCACCAACTCTTGGTTTACGAAATCCCTGATTTGTACCGCATCTGCTATCGAAATGCCAATGGACTCGGTTGTATCGTAAAATGCCACGTGAAGGGTGTCGCAAGGAAAGCTGACATTCGTCTTACCTGGCGTGGTAATACTGATGACGCAAGTATCTTTTCCGAATGAATCTGCCTGGCGTATTGCTTCCTCGCGAGAAAGGACTGTTACCGTAAAGTGGGCCCTATCCGATGCTTGGTAAAGAATCATCTGCATTCCCCTCCGTAATTTCGTAATATTCCTTGTGAACGGTCGTGTCATCAGAACTACTATCGCTACCAATTTTCTTTAGGCGCTTACCTACCAATACCATACGGCCGTTGTTGATGTTGTAGTCGCAAGTTACGAGGAAGATGAACTTGTCATTCTCGTAGTCGAATGCCATCTCTTTGTAAATCGAGGCTCGGTCTTCAATCGTGGTGAGCATATCCTCGGTCTTGGCGGCCGAGAGGTTATTACACCACTCTTGGATGTCGATGAATTTCGGGTCTGTGGTATATCCGGGGATGACCATGAGGGCAAAGATTTGGTAGTATTCTTTTCCGTACTCCCCCTCCCAGCAAACTGTTCCGTTTTCGTTGAAGAACTCTTCGTCCTTGAACTTATCGAGAGAGCCGAACATCGTGCCGTCATTCATCTTGTGACCATAGATGATAAGATTGCCATGCTGCTTCGTATCGCAGCGTTCATCCAAAAACAACGTACCGGGAATGCTGTGCTCCCCGTAGATGTCAGTTCGCAAATAAGTGTCGTTGGTTTCGCCCTGCACTACGGGCCCGGTTGCGGTTGTACCGTAGACCGTTAGCCAGCCCTTGTAATCTGGGTTGACAGCCAACATTCCTTGTGACCAGTCTGTATCGTTCTGCTCAGCGGTCTCTCTGATGGTCTGCAAAGTGGCGGTAAGCTGCTGCGTCTCTTTGGTTTGCATGATGCTCCTGATAAGCAAGAAGCTAAGCACGAATATGGCAATGAGCGTTACAATGCTGATAAGTCGTGACAACCCACCGACCACATTCCGAATGATGTCTTTTGCACGTGCCATGATATGATATTCCTCGTAATTGTTATTGACTTGATGCGCATTAGCGCTGATAGTTCCATTGTATGCAATTCGCACATTTCTTCAACGAGCCTGGCTGAAGGTCGTTTCAGAACAAAAAAACAATATAGATGGCTTCTATAAACGATTGAAAAACACGACATTATCTGATATATTATAATAAGGTAGGTGTAGCGGATGGAAAAGGCAAAAGCATGTTACAGTCTCAGCTCAATCAAAGAGTGCCAAAAGCGTGTCAGGCAATTCTCCTGGTCTACACGATATAAGGGTGAGCACTATTCTCGTTGCATTCGCGTTAGAGACCTGTATGTGTATTGTCAATTCGAACTAAGAAGCTTTTTATTTGACCCGGACTATTCTCCTGCCCGAGATTATACGGACATGCTTAATGCCAACAGCTGCACCAAGAAGGAACTGGACCAGCAGCTGTGCCTGTGCAGGTACTACCTCGAAGACCAGCTCGATATGATATTACGCGCCATTGACCGACATGAAGTCGATGCCAACCCATGACATTCTCCCATCTCCTTTCTTTATATAGAAATGACCCCGGTGCTTTTCAGCATCGGGGTCGCTTCTTTATGCAGGATTCGCAGCCGTGGTTTCTTTCTTCTTGCTCTTCTTGCAAACGGTGGCAACGCCATCACTCACAAGGTAGCAGCCACCCGCAACCAGCAAGGCTTCGAACAGGGTCTTCTGGTCGATTCCCACATCACCCATCTTGGGGATTTCCTTAACAATGGGGATGGTTTCAGGAATATCGGGAGCAAGATACACGGTGAACTTCGTACCCATCTTGGGCGTGATGTTCAGTGCGGTATCAACATCCTCGGACACTTGGGCCTTGTTGGCCGTGCCGTGGTCCATGTTCGGATGCTCAGAATCGGCGGCGAAACCCACGGCGGTCGTCAGCATTGCTGCCATCGAAACCGCTGCGAACGCTTTAGCAAGACGTTTCAAAGGTCTTCCTCCTTTACAAAAATGCCCCAGCACAAACGAGGAGGTCTGTACCGGGGCGGTTCGGCATAATTAGCTCAACACGGAAATCGTAATCTTGGCAGCCGCAGAACCTACCTCGATGGGATTCTCGGAATCAGAAGTGTCATAAGCCGTAAAGGTCGCGGTGCAGTCATAAGTGCCTGCTGCCAGGGCCTCGGACAGCTTGTCAGTCTGGATGTGGTAGTTGGGCTGGATAAGACCGCTGTTGTAAATCTCTTTGCCGCTGTCGTCAAGCGTGATGCTCACGACCTGGGCGTACTTGTTGCTCGGAACATTCTCGATTTCGAGAGTGCCCTCAGAAGCACCATCAGAGAAAACAGGGTTCACGTTGATGGAAATAGCCATCGTGCCCTCTTCTACCACCCGATTCAGCTCTTCCTGAATCTCAGCCTCGCTCTTGCCATCGAGCTGGCCCAGCTGTGCAGCAACAGAGTCTTCCAGCCGGTTGTCGGACGCCCTGGCGTTCTTCTTCCAGATGAACAGGCCCGCGCACAGCACAAGCAGCAGAACCACACAAATCGTGACGGTACGGTGCAAAAGCTTGTCATTCTTCTTCGGAGTCTTCTTGTCAGTAGATACGATGTTGTTTGCCATGATATTATTCCTTTCCATGTAAAAACAGGGTTGCTATTCTTTCAAATAAAGAGCCGTCGAGCGGCAGGTCACTCGACGGCCAACTCTTTAACGAGTCTGATTTATGCCGTGATTCTGAAATCAGCGGTTGCTGTTCACGCCGTTAGCGGTAGCAGTTTGGGTGTCGCCGGTCTCGAACATCGGGATGATGCTGTAGGTGACGCGAACGACAGGAGTGCAGCCAGCGTCGTTGACGTTGGAGCCAGCAATCTTGGCATTGGTAATCAGGGGCAGGGTCGGAGCATCGTCATGCTTAACAGCCTCGGTGCCTGCACCAGCCTGAGAAACCTTGTCCTTAGCAGCGCCAGCGATGAACCAGCCGTTCTCGGTGATGTCCAGAGGAGCGGAGCACTTGGACAGGTCGATAGCAGAAGCATTGTACATAGCGGAGGCAGGAGCAATGCTCATAGCAATCTCGCCGCGCTTCAGAGCAGAGGTGCTCATGGGAACGACGCGCCAGGTAGCGGGCTCAGCCTGCAGCTCAGAAACCTTCAGAGCCAGGCCCTCACGCTTAGAGTTGTCGGTCATAGAAGTGCCGACATCGAACTTCTTGCCGAAGTTGCAGCTGGTGTCGCCATCGGTGATGACGAAGTCCTCAGACAGCTGATGGTTGGTATCGATGGACTTGACGGTCTCACGCAGTTCATCGCCGGTCAGAGTGCCAGCAGCCTTGAAGTCCCACTTGCCATCGATGAAGATGACATAGCACTCGCCGGAGGCGTTGATGTGCTTGTCAGTCAGCACCATGTAGTTGGCAGGCTCAGTCCAACCAGCCTGGGTGGCGGGGTTGCTGTACCAGTAGGTGTAGCTCTTGGAGGCCTCATCGTAGGCGATGGAGTACAGCTCGTCGTTGCTGTGGTCGGTGTCGAAGATGCGGCTGTAGTGGGTCACCTTGACAATGTCAGCGATGTAGGTGCGGCTGTTCTTGTCGATGGTGGAGTAGTTGCGCAGCTGGTAAGCATCCTTCGTCGGGGTGACGACGTTGCCGGTGCTGCGGAAGCCGTACATGCAGACGTACAGAGGAACTGTTGCCTTGACGTTGACGTGGTTGACGGTAGCAACGGTGATGTCGTACTCGACGCGGCCGTCATCGGTCTTCACGCCAGGATGCTCTTTCTCAGTCGGAGGAGTCTCGGGAGGAATCTCGGTGTCGTTGTCCAGGTAGATATAGAACTGGGTGGACATGGACGGGTCTTCGTTGGTAGCGGTATCAACACCGTTCTCCTTGGTGTCATCGCTGACCTTGGCCTCGTCAGCCGTGCCGTGGTTCCAGTTCACCTTGTTGCCGGTCTGCTGGCAGTCGGAAATCTTGACGTAGTGCATCTGGAAGGTGTTGTCAGACTTCTTGGTGGTGTAAACGCCGTACTCGTTGCCATCGTTGTACTGGCTGCCCATGATGTAGGCGGCAGGGATGGCCTTGAAGCCAGCGGTGTCCTGGTCGGCGTAGGTAACGGAACCGTCATCGTTCACCTTGTAGAAGGACTTGGTGCCGATGCGGTACACGGGGGTGGAGTGCAGCATCGTCTCATCGTTGGGATGATTGGCGATAGACTGGTTGTCAGCAGCCTGCTGGAAGTCCTCCATAGCAAAAGCCGTAATAGGGGCCATGCAGCTGGCGGCCATTGCCATGCCAAGAACGGCGCTGGCAACACGCTTAAAACTTTTCATCGGAAAAGCTCCTTTCAAAGAAAAAGATTTGTTGTTATTTCCATTCATCCCATCCGATTTCTGTTCCTGCATACATCCATCATCAAGGAGGTTTGGCTTACCTTGCGAACCCCACCGCTCCATTCTGGATGCAGCCATGAAGCTGTCCCTCACGGGGCGTTCGGTGTAGTTGCCCGCACCGAACCACTGATTCCATTATCCGCAGTTCGCAAGTATCCGCAAGCAAAAAACATCATCTTTTTTTCATTAAATTATCACGTCTTACACTATTTTAATCGAAAATTCTGTCCTACTATCGCGAATCTACCATGAATTTGTATTTTTGGGCGTTTCAAGCGGCTTGAATCCATTCAATCAGTTGTAAGCAAAAAGAGCAGGAACCAAAGTTCCTGCTCTATGAATTATTCAGCCGTCTTGCCAAGAATCAGGTCGTAGATACCGGGAACATCGTAAGGACTCACGATACGCGGAATCCTCTCTCCAGCCTTGGACGGCTTGAACTTGTCCGGCTGGTCCGACACGATGACATCTGCCTGCGCCCATTCGGTATCCTTGAGAAACTTGGCATACCGCATACCGAGCATTTCCTTGATGGAAAGGCTCTTCAGCTGCATAGCATAGGCGCAGACATCTACCGTAGGCTCATAGTCGGTGACGACATTACGGCAGGCAACACGGAGCTGGCCCACAGTCCTATCCACCGTGACAATCTCGCGGTTCAGCAGGTCAATGACAACTGCTACCAACTGCTCCGAATCCGTGGTCAGCGCAAAGCGGTCCTTCACCGTGGCAGGCTCGAACTGCTCGCCAGTCTCACCGTCACGAACCATCACGCCACAGAAGGCATTCTCCATCTCGGAGAACTTCTCACCGGAATAGGAGTTGACAGCAATAGCCGCGTAGCGAATCCCCTGCTGGAGACACTTCTTGATGTCGAAGTCCACATACTCGACAGCGCCATTTGGGCCACTGCTGCGGCGGTCGCCTGAATGAATCGCGTCAAAGCGTTCATCTTTCGGTGCGCCGTAATAGACAAAGCCCGCTTCCTGCTCACCGTAGAAGACTACAGAGAGGTCAAGGTCGATGCCATCCCACAGGTCAGGACCATCATATCCTTTCCAGAACAGGAAAGCACGCAACACGTTCCCATCGGGCAGCTTCGTCCGAGAACCGCAGGCCGTAGCACGCATAGCCGACGTGATTTGCCGAGGATTATCCGGGAAAATCAACTTGTTGCAGCGGCACTCCGGGTCGATATAGACGTTCTTGGGCTCTGCATCCTCTGCACGGAGAACCTGCCACAGCTGGTTGAAGATGTCACGAGCCACACGCTTGCACATAACATCAGAGATAGGCTCTACTTCCCTATCCAGAGTCTTAGAGGCAGCACCATTGGCTTTGCCCGTAGCCAACTGAACCGAGTTGTTGCGGTTACGGAAATGGTTAATGAGCTGGATAAGCACACGGGGCTCGACGCTCTTGCATACCGAGATGAATCGGAAGAGCACATCCTCCTGTTGGCGGTCATCGGAGCAGTTGCGAATTGCAAAGTCCAGATAGCGAGCGAACATGCCGGGGCGCAGCATGAGGTGTGCGGTGAGCAGGTCCATGTTGACAGGCTTCTTCAGGAGTTCCTGCAACTTGGAGTTGTAGGTCTCGATACGGATGCCGTTGCGGACCTTGTCGAAGATAGCCTTGTCCTCCGGGAACCACTTGGCATACTCGCCCGGATGCAGCTTCTCGCCCAGGCGCTTGAACTCCTCAGGACGCAGCGCGAATCCCTCATTCTTCTCCACATGTTCCAAGAGGTACAGCAGTTCACGGCGCTCGGCACGCTTAAAGCTGCGGAAACGCGGCGCTTTGGAGAGACTCACATCCTGGTCACTCATCGCAGCAGCCAGGCGCAGCACATCCGTGGAGCTCTTGAAATCAAGGAAGCAAGGCTGACCACGCCAGTTAAGGCGGCCGATAAGGAAAGAGGAGTACAGTGCCAAGTTTTCCTTGCACGGAATGTGCTTATCCTTCATCATCGGCACCAGATGGTCAAGGAATTCATCCCCGCCCCGCGTCAGAAGGTCCTTGATAGTCTCCTGCTCGTCACGGGACATGGGGCTGTTGTTCGTGAGGCTCTGTGCCACATAGCGGTAGATTTCATCGGCATCGCAAGCCGGAATCTGCTTAGGAACAGGCAGGGTGTCTCTATCCAGTTCTTTACAGAACTTGGACGGGTCGAAATCCGGCTGCCACTGGCCGAGGGTCAGGTAGTTGAGCAGGTTGACAACATACAGGTCAACGAGGTCGGCTTTCATCGCGTCATCAGGGAAGTTGGGCCAAATGGGCGAAGTCTGAGAGATGGCCTTAGCACCCTCAGTGATAAAACCATACAGCGCAGACCAGGTGGCGAGGAAATCGGCATGAGTCGTCTTGCAGCAGGCCATGAACAGGTCGTACGACATGATGTAGCCGTACTCCATCAACTTCATGTTAGCAGAGCAGACATATCGCGGCTCTATAACTCCCTCCCCTTCCTTGGCGGGTGCGGGCGGCACAATACCACGGTGGTGGGCAAAGGTGACGCAGTTCATATCGAGAACAGTAAGCATAAGATACCTCCTGAGAAAACAAAAAGCCCGCATCGAGACGATTCTCGACACGGGTAGTAGTTAAGACACATTAAGGATACGGAGAGCTTGCTCGCTACGGTGGTTGGAGTCAGCCACCCGGTCAATGCCGGATGCTGGCTTCATAAATATTTTGTAGAAGGAAGCGAGTAAATAGCCGTATTGTGATGCGCTTAGAATACCGTGACGGAGAGCAAAACCACGACAAAGTTTCAAAATCTTTTATTCTAAAAGAAGGATGTGGTTTTATAGCCATACACAGTTACTCAAGAAAAGTGATTGATGCCATATCTTGAGTGAATACATACATTATACCACAATATATAGTTATTTGCAAGGGGCGGGCCACAACAAATTGTTGCATATCTGTAAATTGTATAGCAATATTCGTTATGACTTTTTGAGGTTGTGAAAAGGTTGATTAGGCAGCCATCAAGCTCACATTTTCGTCTGGCCGACTCTCTGCCATACTGCTATCCGTTGTATGCGAGAAACTTTCGTCCAATTCTGAATTTTCCAAAGTGGAAGATATACCATCGGTTGACTGTAAGTCCATTTTGTCTGTATTAGGAGTTTTGCCAGTTTCAGCTTCTCTTGCGAGCGCTTCTGATTCGTTTTCTACTTCGGAAGTCACTATATCAGAATTGACAGTCGCTTCATTATCCGGTGCAATTTCATCATCAATTACCAAGCTCGGTGCTGTTCGATAAAGCGAGTCTCCTGCTCAGTGTTGTCTTTTCCATTGTCAATCGTGCCATCGAACGGCTCGCCATCTGCAATGGTGATTTCGCTGGACGCAGCGGGTACATCCGCGACCCCGTCAGTATTAGAGCCCTTGCCCAAAATGCCAGTGCCAACGAGGATACCTCCGACAACAGCCAGCAAAGCAATAGCTGCGATGATGATAATGAGGAACAACGGAATAGCTGCTTTTGTCCTTTTATTATCGGCAGTTCGCACATTTCGACAAGGTCAAAACCTATGTTATTTGGGGTAATACAGCAAATTTGAGCATTTTTGTGAAATATGTATGAAAGCCAAATCCTCAATTGTGCTTTTTAGACAACAAAAAAGCGGTCCCACCCCATCTCTGGAGCGAGACCGCTGAGTTTATATGATGAGCACTGTAAGGTGAACAGTGCTATTCGTTTTAGAAAAGCGAAAGCTGCTCGTCATCATTTCTTGAAGACTTAGAAGCACCTTTGCTGCGTTTTGCCTTATGTTTGGTGGTATGATGTTCGTCATTATCCACCGCAACCAGGTCAAATGGGGCTGCCACCACGGCACGAACTGAGCTGTCCGTCACCTCAATGGCATGCTCCAAAATCGGCATGAGCTTTCGCCATTGCCACTCCTGCAAGTCGGCACCTGGCGCTGCAACAATAACTGTCGCGTTCGCCAGCTGACCTTTCAGAGCAGCCTGCAGAAAACAACCGTATAAGTAACCGAAGTGAATATCGTTTCCAAAACTGTCGGTATCTTTCATGCGGCAAATCATATCGGCTGCAATGCTGTTTTCGTCCTTACCGGGGCAATACAGCACATGTCCGAGTCTAAGGCGATGTTCCTTTGCATTCTCCAAATAGCGTTCCTTCGCATCAGGAAACCGAGTTGCAAATTTGTCGAGACCCGTTCCGGCCCAGACACCCGTCTCGCTGCATAAGCAGCAATAGATTTTGCGTCCGGGGATACTAACAGGAAGCGTTTTGGAGTATTTGTATTCTACTGCCATTCTGAATCACCTTAGTCCAGATGACGGTAGTAGCTGATGTCGTACCCGAAAGTGTCCTTCACGAGCTTGCGGACCAAGTCACCGCCATAGCTCTGAACCGTAACACTCTGGTCTGCAATCGGCATGTCGATGTCCATAAAGATACGGCCTTTACCGCTATCACGCAGCAGGTCAAACTTATGAGCCAGCTCCGTGCCGGGAGTCGGCACCCAGTTGAGCCATCCACAGTCGAGCATCTTGGCTTCGTCTTTATGGGCATTCTGTGCATCAAGAATCGCATCACGCGTTCCGACCTCGTGCAGGAGGATGTTGATGTTCTTGTAAACTTCTTCCATCTCTTCCTGTGCTTTGCGGAGTCCTTCAGGCCCTGCTTCACGAATCTCACGTGCAGAACGCATCTTGGCAGCCACAGCACCGTTCGGGTTGACATGTTTGAGAATGCCGTTGATTTCCGGGATGCGCAAGTCAGAGTCAAGAATCATCTCGCAGCCATAACTCTCAACGAGTCTGTTCTGGAAGACCGGCAGCGCAATGCCCCAGCCGTTCACTGAGAGATTCTTCTGGTTTGAGCTGAACCGGGTCAGCGTAGGGCAATCGAGATTGACCCACTCCTGAACAAAACCTTTGGCCCGAGACAGGTCTGTGCAGCGGCGGGTGGCGTTTGCGGAGGAGAACTCGTACCAAACGACTTCTTCCTCATTGGCATAGCGCACATTGCCAACCGGCGGGGCCTTGAGGTCTTTGCCCCGAATCATCTGCATGCCATCAAGGTCGTTGGCTTCCAGAAAGGCAGCCAGCACCCAAGGGCTGACGGCCACCGTGTAGCCTTTCCCCTCTTCGTACTTGGACGCAGGCTTGATGCTGCGCATGTCTCTTTTGTACGCCTTGAGCGGCGTGTTTATCGGATTCCAGTTATCGTCAAACGTCTTGACGAATGCCTTTGGTCCGTTGTTGGTATTGGCAAATTTGATTTCTGCTTTCATCGTTTTTTATCCTCTCTTGCCGTTAATCCGGCATCGTATCGACCTTGATAGTGCCGTCTTCCGTCACGGCTTCAAATCCGAAATGGCACCAACCATATTCATCCGAAAGCCAGTCAGAGACATCATCAAGGTACGTATCCAAATCATAGTTTTCGCGCTCCAAGAACGGAGGCGTGTAGACCTCGGTGGGTAAGGAAGCAAGAGCCTCCATGTCACCGTTAGTATCCCACTTGATATTTTTGATAAGCATAGCTCACACCTCCGTATAATCACTTGTATCAATAGCATCGATGCTGGCTGCTTCGATAAGGCCACGAATCCACTTTTCTACGCGATTACTGTAGGCAGCGCCATTGAGATACCTTTCGACAATGCGAGCAGACCGTGCGCACTTGAACTGCACATAGTCATTTGTAGCAGCATCATCTTCAAACGGAACGAAGACAGCTAACTCGTGACCATCCACATCCGTATTGATGCCGACTAGCACCTTGAGGTCGGTGCAGAGTGACACGTTTTCAGCCTGCTTCAGCCTCTTGCCGATGTCATTGATAATTGCCTGAGCAAGGCACGGCAGAGCGGCACCAAACACATTCATCACGGTATTGTCCGAAACCTCGAGATGGAACCCGGAAGCCGTCTCCATGACCCAGTCCTCGTCGTACAGGATGTCGAGCAGTAAACCGCATCGACTATTCATAGTGACGACACGCTCAGAGAAGCCACAGTCAGCATTCAGGGCATTGTACACAGCCGCCGCAATCGGAGGAAGGTCCTTTTCGCTGCGGCGGGCCAAAGCCGAGTCGCCCGGAAGGAAAATGTCACCGTTGATGTCGGTCCAGTAATAAATATTCTTGATATTGCTCATATTGATGATTTCGTTCATGGTTAGACCCTCCAAAATCAGTAGTGGGTGAAGTTGTCGGAGCTTTTGGCATAAGACTCGTACAGCTCGTCAAATTTCTTGACAGACATGTACTTAAACTTTTCCATCAGCAATGCAGGAAGCCGATATTCAGGTTCCCGGCTCACCGTTCTTTTGTCCAGCACAGTAAGGAGAACATCCAGGTCAGCAGAAGCGAGATATTCAGCCAATACGCCCTGTTTCAGATAACGGTAAGCATCATCCAGGGTTTTGGCATCCTTATCAGGGCACTTCCAGTAGAAATCAGGCAGCGCGTGTTCTTTGCAAGCCTTTTTCAAAGCCTCAAAGACCCGGCCGCCGGGCTCCAGGCCGCACTCGCATTCGTCATCCAGCAGAATGGTTTCATATTCGTACTCTTCGTCGTTTTCGCCATGCAGAACCACATCGCATTCGCCGATTTCATCGTCATCTGCGATAGCACCGCAGATTTCGACGTCAAAGACCCGATGGCTACACAGGTCAACCTTGCAATGAGAGTCAAGGTAAGCACCCGATGCGCAGTAACGTCTGAACATGGCGTCAACGACCTTCGTTTCTGGCTCCTTCTCTGCCTGGCGGAACTCTTTGAAGCCGCGCAAATTCATGGCAACCGAGACACCGTTGGGGCTGACCGCAAAAACATCCTGAACAATGTGGCCTTCGCGTTCCAGGCGTACAATGGCTCGGCACAGCTCTATTGCCTCGTTGTCATCTTTCGTCACCGCAATCCAGCGGTAATCTTTCTGGTCCAGCCGAACCCGATAAAGAGATACATCGTTCATGTCATACACAGTAGTCATAAGAAATCCACTCCTTTTTGTTATTTTTTATTAGTTGCGTTCTGGTCTGTTTTCTTGGCGTATTCAGCCTGCAAGGCTTTTTGCTGTTCACGTTCTTTTGCCTTCTCTTCTGCCGATTCTTTACCGGCAAAGTAAGCCACCGCACAGGCAGCAATTGCATAAAAGAACATGTAGGTATCAACCTTGCGGACCTGTATCTCACCATACTCAAGAAGCTCTAAGAGCCGCCAAACAGTGCCCATCGATACAATGAGCGCGAACAATACGTTTTTTTTCGTCATTGAATTCCTCACTTTCATTTCTCCAGCAATCAAAAAAGCAGACCCACCCGAAGATGAGTCTGCTTTAAGAAACCAGATTGTTAATGCACGTAGGACCAAAGCCTTTCGGATAAATGGTATCTATCGTACAAGTATCATTGTATCCGCTTCGCATATTCGTGCAAGGGATTCGTGCTCAATTTGCAGCTGTCACAAACATCCCTTGGAGCGTATCTGCATTCGTTGCAAGGAATTTGTATTTGTGTTCGCCTACTGTTGTTATGAACGGCACATATCCCGTCTTTGAATCTTTGATATTGCCGTACTTCAACGCCAAGCCGCTTGGCAAGGTGATAGTCTTCGATAGGATGGACATATCGATGTTTTGCTTGAACTCCGAAATCAGCACGGTATTCTCGCCATTCTGCAGTTGCATATAGCTGCCATCCGTTTCAAAGGCCACATCCTTGGAAAGCATTTCACCAAACAAGGTGATTTGAGGGATGATGTTGGACACTACTGCATCAGGCAGCAGTTTTTTGATAGCTTCTGTTTGTTCTGGCTGATGCTCCTCGTCCAAAGGCACAGATACCGTCAGGTATACGTCATCGAACACGCCCCGAGCGCCCGAAAGGACTGTCTCAGAACCGTTCTGGAAGGTGGCAATGGAGTTGCTTGCCTCGCCTCTAACAAGCGCCAGGCGATATGTGACAGTGACGTTATTCCCCAGGTCAGAGACAGGTACATAGACCTGAACCTTGTCGAGTGCCAGCGGCAGGTAAGAGTCTTGTGTCAGCTGCACACCGTTCTGACCTTCTACAAAATTCACGATTGGAGAGAAATCCTCGGCAACAGCTGATTCCGCTGTCTCAGCATTTTCTCCCGTTGCCATTTCAGGATAAAGCACTTCCTCAAACAGCTGGGCGTAGTTTACCGTCTTTTGCAATTCATTCAGTTTTCGGTTCATCCTTGCAGCATCAAACATTGCAAATACAAGCATAATGCCCATGACTATCAATGAAATAATTGCAAGACGTTTCATTTTGTTTTTATTGTTCATCTTATCATCTCCAGAACGTAATCGTCACATCGTGATAGTTTGCGCCATTGCAGGTATACATCAAAATACCTCCGCCCGTCGTAGCGCTTGCTCCGTCAGCGTAAAGCAAATCGTAGTCGTTGTTGATTCCCTTGCTGATGCCTGTACAGGTGAGTGTTTCAATCGAATCGCCTTTGTAGATATAGGCTTTTGTGCCCACGTGGCAGCTCTTGATTCTGGTAAAGCCCTGGTTCCAATGGTCTGCTACCAGCATAGAGCTACCAAACGGAAAGAATGCAGCACTATCTACTGCATCTACCAGGCTTTGTGCCATACCGTTAAATAGTGCCACATTGACACCGACCGACGGTATCACCAAGC
>ULLZ01040814.1_pt1 | contig 14521 bp, 10 predicted proteins | sample 1951531 | NCBI WGS metagenome assembly ULLZ01 (sample SAMEA4835538, study PRJEB28245) | human gut metagenome | biome: gut microbiome; material: fecal sample | place: Denmark | collected 2008
GCTTTCTGGCGATCGTCAGTTACCCGCTGACCACTTTTTTCAAGGGCCGTCTTCGTTTTCCGCACTGGCTGGCGGTAACCTTCACGGTGATCATGGACTTCGGCATTCTTGTGGGCCTGGCCTATCTGGCCCAGTACCTGGGGCAGGACCTGGCCCGGACGGTCACGGTCAAATACCAGCCCCTGATGATGGAGAAAATCCACGAACTCCGCGCCTTCCTCATTGAACGTGACTGGAACAATCTGGCGGACCAGATGCTTCAGGAACTCCCGGACCTGCTCAACGGGCAGCGCATCGTGGCGTTCTCCACAGGGGTGATGGGGCAGCTCGCCTCCATGCTGACCTTCACCACCCTGATTCTGATCCTGATGACCTTCTTCCTGGGGGAAGCCCCCCGCTTCCGGATGAACATCAACAAACTGGGCAACAACAGCGACACGGGAATCCGCAAATTTTCCAAAGCTCTGGCCGGAGTACAGAAATACCTGATTATCAAGACCTTCATTAGCGCAGCCACCGGACTGCTGGCCTTCCTGCTCTGCTACTACATGAAGGTGGACTTCCCGCTGCTGTGGGGCATCGTGGCCTTCGCGCTCAACTTCATCCCCACCTTCGGCTCCATCATCGCGGCCATTCCCCCCACCTTGCTCGCCATGCTCCTGATCAGCCCCACCGCGGGCATCATCGTAGCCGGCGGCTACCTGGTGATCAACACGGTCCTGGGGAGCTGCCTGGAACCCATGCTGCTGGGCCGCCAATTCGGCATCGTGACAAGCATGGTCCTGCTCTCCGTCATCTTCTGGGGCTGGGTATGGGGCCCCATCGGCATGCTGCTGGCCGTCCCCATCACCATGCTGATCAAGCTCGGGCTGGAAAGCTCCAAGGATCTCGCCTGGATCGCCCAGCTCATCGACAACCCCCCTACGCCCAGATTCCCGCTCCCTCCTCTCCATTCCGGGAAAACCAACGAAAGCACAACCAAGGAATAATCCATGCATTCATTCGCATATAAAAACGGCACGCTCTACTGTGAAAACGTCAACCTCCAGGAACTGGCGGACAAGGAAGGCACCCCCCTGTACGTCTACAGCAAGCAGACCATTCTGAACCATTTCCACCGCCTCAGGGAAGCCCTGGCGCCCCTTAACGCGGAAGTGGCCTACGCCGTCAAGGCCAGCTCCAACATCGCCATCCTGAACCTCATGGCCCGCAATGGCGCGGGGTTCGACATCGTTTCCGGCGGAGAACTCTTTCGCGTCCTCAAGGCCGGGGGGGACCCTTCCAAATGCACCTATGCCGGCGTGGGAAAAACAGAGGCGGAAATCCGCTACGCCCTGGAACAGGGCATTTACTGCTTCAATGTGGAATCGGAGGCGGAACTGCGCGCCATTGACGCCATCGCCGCGTCCATGAGAGTGAAGGCTCCGGTAGCCGTGCGCGTCAATCCCAATGTGGAGGCGGGAACGCACAAATACATCACCACCGGGAAGGCTGAAAACAAATTCGGCGTGGACTTTGAACTCATTGAACCTCTTTACGAGATGGCGGCCCGCGAACTTCCGAACCTCCAACTCAAGGGCCTGCAGATGCACATCGGCTCCCAGCTCACCCAGGCGAAACCCTTCCTGGAAGCCGTCAGGAAAGTGGCTCCGCTGGCCGCCGCGCTGAAAGAAAAGCACGGCATCGAATTCTTCTCCATCGGCGGCGGCATCGGCATCGTTTACCAGGATACGCTGGATTCCGGCGTCAAGGAATGGTGGAATGAAGACTGCGCCCAGCTCACGCTGAGCACTTACGCCCAGGCCGTCGTTCCCACCCTCCAGCCTCTGGGCCTGCATATCATCGTGGAACCGGGACGCCTCATCGTGGGAAATGCGGGCGCGCTCATCACCCGCTGCCTGTATGAAAAGACTGGAAAGGCCAAAACCTTTAAAATCGTGGATGCGGGCATGAACGACCTCATCCGCCCCGCCCTCTACCAGGGGTATCATGAAATCATCCCGGTCAGGGAACACCTCTCCGAATCCTGCATCACCACGGACGTCGTCGGCCCCATCTGCGAATCCGGGGACTTCCTGGCCCAGAACAGGGACATGACGGACGTGCGCCAGGGAGAACTCCTGGCCGTGCTGTCCGCCGGCGCCTACGGTTTTTCCATGTCCTCCAACTACAATTCCCGCCCCATGGCGGAAGAAGTGCTGGTGGACGGAAACCAGTGGAACGTCATCCGCAGCCGCCAGACCTGGGAAGACCTCATCCGGGGGGAATCCATTCCGGAATAACCTCCCGCGCTTCATCTTTCCCCACTTTCAAAGGGGCGTCTCACGAAGATAAAAACCGGAGGAGGGACGTCCCTTTTCCTATTATTCCATGTTGACGGAAAAAATCATTTTCCCTTTCCTCCACGCTGTCGCTTCACTTTCATCCTTCCGGCGGCAACGCCGCCTTCAGTAATACTAATTCGGTTCCATGCCATCATTGGCCTGCCAGGGGAACATGACGGCATGGAAAATCCTTCCACCCGGTACGGGACGAGAAAAAAGATATTTTCTCGCCTCCCTGGCCGTATACTGGAAATGAAATACTACCTGCGGACAGCATGCGGCATCATCCTGGGAACAATGGCCTGTGTGCAAGGCCTGGGAGCGACGGCCCATCATGACAGCTGCATTCAGGAAGGCTGGAAAGAAGAAATTCCCCAGCCGGTTTACCCTGACAAAGACCTCGTGGATCTTTACCATAAAACATGGGAAATCGCGGCCGGACGGGTAAGAAAAGGCCCTGAGGGCCTCCCCGGGTCGCCCTACATGGATGAAAACTGTTACGAAGACCAAATCTGGATTTGGGATACCTGTTTCATGGTGCTCTTTGCCAAGTATGCACCGAACTCATTCCCCGGAGAGGGAAGCATGGACAATCTGTACAAACCCATTTGGGATAAGGAAAAAACTCCGCTTCGCATTCACCTCGTGGACAATCCTCCGTTGTTCGCATGGGTTGAAAAGGAATACTACGACTTTACCGGAAACAAAAACCGCATCCATGAAATCCTGAATCGGAAACAGTACCTTCAAAAACATTTTGACTGGTTTGCCAATGCCAAAGCGGGAGAACGTTTCGAATGCTCTCCCCAAAACATCCACCTGAACGCCATTGGTGAAGATGGTTTTACATGGACGGGGGGCGCCAGCGGAATGGACAACACGCCCAGAGGCCGGGACGCAGGCGGCTACAATAAGATTCTATGGATTGACGCCATTTCCCAGCAAGCCCTGAGCGCACGCTGCATGGCCCAATTGGAACAATCACTGGGCAATGCAGGCGCAGCCGGGAAATGGGAGGCCGTCTACCGCAAGCTGAAAGACAAAATAAACGAACTGTACTGGGATGAGCAGGACGGGTTCTACTATGATGTGGCGATAGAAAGCAGGCAGCCCTGCCGCATCAGGACAATGGCCTCCTACTGGCCGCTTTTAGCCGGAGTTGCTTCGCCGGCCCAGGCGGAAAAAATGGTAAAATACCTTCGGGACCCGCAGGAATTCGGTGGAAACTACCCGACGCCCACCCTTTCCCGCAGGGATAGGGATTACCATGACCAAACCGGGGATTACTGGCGCGGCGGCATCTGGCTGCCCACCACGTACATGACTGTCAAGGCGCTTGAAGAATACGGCTACCATGAGGAAGCCGACATGATCGCTGAAAAAATCATCCGCCAGCAGCTTGCCGCTTACCACGGCATCAAACCGCACACGATATGGGAATGTTACAGCCCCAGTGCCAACGAGCCGTCTACCGAACATGGCCGCAGGGCCCGTCCGGAATTTTGCGGCTGGTCGGCGCTGGGCCCCATTTCCCTCTTTATTGAAAACGTTCTGGGATTCCATAAGGTTTCTGCACTCCGGAATGAAATCCAGTGGAGATTGAAAAGGGAGAAAGGCAGGCACGGATTAAAAAATCTTCATTTCGGGACGACTACCACCGACATCGTTTTTGACGGCAAAAACACCGTTGACGTCACAAGCAACAACCCTTATTCCCTGGTGATTAACGGTAAAAAATACGCCATCAAGCCCGGAACCGCCTCCATCACCCTGAAATAACACACCCGGCCGGACATTCCCGGATCTCCAAAAAAATCCGTGCCACGGCCTCAGCCCTGCAGCTTTCCGGTCCACCCCGGCACCGGAGACAGGACTTCTTTATTCCCTCCAGGGCAAATCCCGTAAAGCCGCCTTGCAAACACCCGCGGAATATACTATTTACGTTAAAAATTTTCCATCCCTTTTTTCCTCATGTTTTCCAAAAGCCTCTTTCTAGCCGCAGGCCTCCTGTCCGCGTCCGCCGCCTTCTCCCTGCCCTCCAAACCCGTACCGGGCGACCCGGCCATCATCCCCCTCCCATCCGCGCTGGACGTGGAAAAAAACAAGCCGGGATTTCTGGTCAGCAACACGCTGCCTGTTTCCAAAACGGGAGACAAAAGCTGCATTGCCTCCTTCGTGACGGGGTTCTCCAACAACCTCCGGCAAATCAAGGTAAGCCCGGCTCCTTCCGCGGCCAATGCCGTACAGATCATCCTGAAAAAAGACGCTTCCCTGTCTCCGGAATGGTACTCCATCAAGGTCTCCACGCAGGGCATCACCGTCTCATGCACGTCTCCCGCCGGAGCTTTCTATGCGGCGCAAACCCTCAAGCAGTCTCTGGAAAAGGATGCCGCCGGCCACTGGGCCCTTCCCTGCATGACCATCACGGACAGTCCGCGCTTCACGTGGCGCGGCATCATGATTGACAGCGGCCGCAATCCCCGTTCCATCGCGGAGCTGAAAACCATCATCGACCTGCTCGCCTGCTACAAGGTAAACACCATCCACTGGCACCTGACGGAAGACCAGGGCTGGCGGCTGGAAATCAAAAAATATCCCAGGCTCACCTCCATCGGCGCCACCCGCCCGGAAAGCCCCATTCCCGGCAACCGCAACAAGGGAGATGGCAAACCCTTCACCTTCTTCTACACCCAGAAGGAAGTAAAGGAGCTGGTGGACTACGCCAAACGCAGGCACGTCACCATCGTGCCGGAAATAGAAACGCCCGGCCACGCCGCGGCCGCCATCACGGCTTATCCCGAATTCGGCAACAAGGACATCCCCGGCTACAAGCCCCGGGTGGCGACGCGCTGGGGGATCCTCCCTTTCACGTTCAGCCCCACGGAACCCACCTTCAAATTCATTGACGGCATCCTAGAAGAAGTCTGCCAGCTCTTCCCGGATTCCCCCTACATCCACATAGGCGGAGACGAAGCCCCCAAACAGCAGTGGAAAAACTCCCCCCAGGCCCAGGAAGTGATGAAGAAAAACGGCCTGAAAAACGAACAAGAGCTCCAGAGCTACTTCATCCACCGCGTGGAAAAGCTGGTCAACGCGCGCGGCAAGCAAATCATCGGCTGGGATGAAATCCGGGAAGGCGGCCTTTCCAAGACGGCCACCCTGATGGTCTGGCATGATCCCGGCATTGCCCGGGAAGCCATCAAGCACGGAAACAAGGTGATCATGACTCCCTTTGAAAGCACGTACCTGATCCGGCAGGAAGGGCCGCATCCGGAAGGCCCCGAATATGAAATGGCGACTTTCTCCACCATTCCCCTGCAAAAAGTCTATAACATGAATCCCGTTCCGAAGGGGCTCACCCCGGAACAGGAAAAAAACATCCTGGGCGTGCAGGGAAGCTGCTGGAGCGAATACATGACCACACTGGCCAAATGGCAGTACATGGTATTTCCGCGCATGTTCGCCATCGCGGAGCTGGGCTGGACGCAGCCTGGCCGCAAGGACTTCACAGACTTCAAGGAACGCCTGGACAGGCACAAGCCCTTCCTGGACGCGCAGCGCGTCAACTACCGGACGGACTCCGGAGAACCGGCGCAGCCGGAGGCGAAAATGATCCGCGAATGACCATGTCCCGCAAGAGCTCTGCAACCCCTGCGCGCGCCTGAGTTCAGCCTTGCCCTCCCGAAAAAAAACACCTATCATGTCCCCGTTATGCCAATAGCCACACCAGAACAATACATTACCATGCTTGAAACGGCCAAGAAGGAAGGCTATGCCTATCCGGCCGTCAACGTGACCACGATCGAAGTGATCAACGGCGCCCTCCGCGCCTTCTCCGAAGCCAAGAGCGACGGCATCATCCAGGTTTCCATCGGCGGCGGCAAATTCGCCTCCGGCACCTCCATCGGCAGTTCCGCCCTTGGCGCCATTGTTCTGGCGGAAGCCACGCGCCGCCTGGCTGAAAAGCACAACGTGCTTGTAGCCCTGCACACGGACCACTGCCAGCCCGAACACGTGGACACCTTCCTGCGTCCCCTGATCGCCGAATCCCGCCGCCGCGTGGAACGCGGTGAAGCCCCCCTCTTCAACTCCCACATGCTGGACGCCTCCACGCTGCCCATGGCTGAAAACCTCAAGCTTTCCCGTGAACTGCTGAAGGAATGCGCCGAACTGGGCATCGTCCTTGAAATTGAAATCGGCGTCGTGGGCGGCGAAGAAGACGGCGTGGACAACTCCGGCCACCCCGCTGACAAGCTCTACACCTCTCCGGAAGACATGCTGATGACGTATGAAGCCCTGGCCCCCCTCGGCAAATTCATGCTGGCCGCCACCTTCGGCAACGTGCACGGCGTGTACAAGCCCGGCCACGTCAAGCTGAAGCCCAGCATCCTGCGCGACGGCCAGGAAGCCGTGGTCGCCAAGCACGGCGAAGCGGCCCGCATGCCCCTCGTTTTCCACGGCGGTTCCGGTTCCGAACTCTCCGACATCCGCGAAGCCGTTTCCTACGGCGTAGTCAAGATGAACATCGACACCGATACGCAATACGCCTTCACCCGCCCGATCGTCTCCCACATGTGCGAACACATCAACGGAGTGCTCAAGATTGACGGTGAAGTGGGCAACAAGAAGGACTACGATCCCCGTTCCTACCTCGCCAAGGGTGAAAAGGGAGTCGCCGCCCGTCTCCAGGAAGCCGCAGACAACCTCATGTCCGCCGGCAAGACCCTCTTCGGCAAGATATAAACAGCCCTTCAACGGCTTTGATGCAATGCCCGGTTTCCCCAAAGGAACCGGGCATTTTTTTCGCTCTTCGGACTGCGGATAAGAAATCCGCCAACTGGACGACAGCGGAACATTTTCTTTGAACCATCCATTTAATGGGAGGTTTGGAAGAAAAAAAAGCAGGGGCGTTCTTTTCCCATCGCTCTGCAATCCTCCTTTCTCCTGCTGCTACCCTTTCTGCCTCAAAAAAACATGTTGTCTGCGGATTTCTTATTCGTTAATGTTCGTTCGACTTTAAGACTGACTCCTTTTCGACATGAGCAACGAACTCCGCATTTTTCCCCCCGAGGTCCACTCTCCACACAAAACAACGCTGAAAGCGGTCCTCTCCACAGCTGCAGGCCGGGAATTCCATCAATACATGGATATTGAATCCACCGGAAACGTGGACATTGACAAAGACGACTTGGCGGACGCCTGGTGCATCTTCTTCATCCATAAAATGATGGAAACGGGCGGCGAATTCTCCGTTACAGGGCCGGGGCGCCTGTCCCGTTCCCTGCTGGTCAATCTGGACCGCTACGCGGAAGCCTGGAACCGCTGGATGCCCAACGCCTTTCACCGCGTCACCATCCATGCCGCCGAGCGAGACGACTCCGCTGTTCCCCAACGGGACGAAGCCATTTCCTGCTTTTCCGGCGGTCTGGACGCCTGCTTCACCGCCTACCGCCACCGGAAAGGCTTGGCAGGCCCCCAGACCCTTAATCTGACGGCCTGCGTGATGTTCCAGGGAGCGGACATTGCGGAAAACAACCAGGAACACTTTGACAAGGCTTTCTCCAAGGCCAGAGAATTGCTGGAAGACATCGGCATCTGCCAATTCTACCGCATCCGGACCAATTTCCGGAACATGGGGATGGATTACGAAATGACCTACCATACCATGCTGATGGGAGGAATGCGCGTTTTCACCTCCCGCTTCGGTTACTTCATGGCGGGCAGCGAAGGGTCCTATGACTCCTTCTCCTACCCCTGGGCCTCCAATCCCATCACGGACCACTATCTAGGCTCCCACAGCAAGGAAGCCGTCACGGACGGCATGGGGCATGATCGTACGGAAAAAGCCGGACTCATCGCGCAGTGGGATAAGGCCATGGCCCTGCTGAGATGTTGCTGGGAAGGTAAAGACGCGTCCGGCAACTGCGGCGTATGCACCAAATGCCGCCTGACCATCATGAACTTCATGGCCATGGGAGTGCCCAGGGACAAAATAACGTGCATGCCGCGCAACGCCATGAATGAAGATATCTCCCAAATTCAGTTTAACCGCCCTTTCCGCGTCCTCTATGCCCAGGAAATACTCAAGCATGCCAAGGCCAACGGACTGGGGCAGGAGCCCTGGGCGGTCACCTTGGAACGGCGGCTGGCGGAAAGGGATCTTCCGCCAACCGGCATGAGACATAAAATCCGCCAACTCTTCCAACACTCATGATCACGATTAACCATCCATCCGTACAGACAGAGGGAAATGCGGTTACCATCTCCTATCCCATTCTTCAGGACGGCCACGCGCCGCGCACGCTTTCGTTTACGGTAGACTCCCGTTTCCGTGACTTTTTGAATCCCGGCAGGGCGGATGGAGCCCTTGTGGCCCTGCTTCCATGGATTTCCCAGCAGGGCGGTCAGGTTCGCGTTCTTCCCGCCATCTCCGCGCACCTGTACCACTTCGGCATACGGCTCCTCTCCCATATCCTGACAGGAATAGGGCCTTTCCTGAAACCCGTTGAACTGGCGGGAGAAGTTCACGCGGAAGTTCTTTCCCCCATTCCCGGCTGCCGCATTGGTACGGGCGGGTCCCTGGGGGTGGATTCCCTGTGCACTATCGCGGAGCTGGAAAAGGCGGGGACGCCTGTCACCCACCTGTTCCACAATAACTGCGGCTCCCATTGGGGAAACCGGGAACTGCTTGAAGGCAGACGAAAGCTCAGCCGGAATTTTGCTGAAAAAAACGGTATGGAATTCGTCTGGATGGATTCATCCCTGTACGATTTTTATGGCAACGAGGGATATTTGAACTGGTTTCCCTTTTTGGATTCCGGCAGTGTGCTTGTCCTGAATGGATTAATGAATTCATACTGGACTTCCGCCACCTATCATATCAATCATCCGGATTTCACCACCAGGGACCGGAGGGATTACTGTGAATTCCATCTTCAATCCCACATTCTATCCGCGGCGGAAACGGAACAGGTACGTTTCCACCTGCATGGCCTGGATTTGGCAAGGTATGAAAAAACAGCCATCCTTGCCAATTATCCTCCTGCCTGCGACTTCCTCAATGTTTGCCTGGAACGCGCTTTCAACTGCGGCACATGCTTGAAATGCCGCCGTACGATTTCCCAGCTTTATCTGCTTGGTCATTTGCAGGAATTTTCCAAGGTTTTCAACTTGAGGGCTTTTCAAGACAAGCCGCTGCGCTTCCTCGCAAAAACGATTGTTCATTCAGGCCACTTCCAGCAGGAAATGCTTTATCTCTTGAAGCATTCCACAGTCCTTTCCCCATCTGAAAAACGGCAGGTATGGTTCCACTGCATCAGAAAGCAGCCTTCCCTGTTGTCCCGAAGTTCCCAGTAACCCAACCTCCTTCCGATTCCGGTTTCCCATGGCTACTTCCCAGCTCATTCCACAACAACAGGTCGATATTCAACCCAATGGGACTTCCCGCCTGTATTGCGATTTTATTTCTCCCGGTTATAACTGCCGGGTATGGGTAGACCTCGCACCCTTCGACCAGGCCCCCACAGTGGAAAACAATTTTGCAGACGCATGGATCAGGATGCTCATTTTTGAAATGATGCATGTCGGAGGCCGTTTTGAAGTGAAAGGGGCCGTCAGTCTTACTCTGCTTCGGGGAATTTGGAGCATTTCATGGAAGCCTGGTCGCAAATGCATCCTGAGTATCTTAACGTGGTAGATATCAAGCCGGACCGGATTATAGACGACAGAAACGCGCCGGTGGACGATTCTGCGGTTGCCCTCTTTTCCCAGGGGCTGGATGCGACCTTCGCCTTGTACAGGCATGCGTCCCCACATCGGAAACCGCGGTATGATTCCCTGGATGTGAAAGCCTGCCTGCTGGTACAGGGCGGAGACCGGGGACTTTACGAAGAACCCCTGTTCCTGCGCTGTTATGAAAAAGCTCTCTCTACGATTGAGGAACTGGGCATCACGCGCCTTCTGCGCTGCGGAAGCAATTATCCTGAAATTTTCCCTCTGGATACATTCTGGAACAACCAGCTTAACTGGGGATTTCACTGGCAACTGGTTCATCTGGCGGCTTTGACAGGCATGGCATCCTTTTGGCAAAGGGATTATGGCAATGTACTGGTGGGGAGCACCTATCCCTATTCATCCGGCGTAGTGGATTTTGGCTCCAACTTTGTGACGGACCCCCTCCTTTCTTCCCGGCGATTCCGTGTGTATGAAGAAGGCTGGGGATTCACCCGGAGCCAGAAGGCAAAATTGGTCAGCCAATGGGAAAGAGGACTGCGCAACCTGAGAGTATGCTGGCACTCCAATCCGGATCAGGACAATTGCGGAGTATGCGAAAAATGCTTCCGGACCATCCTGAATTTCAAGGCCTCCGGAGCTTTTTATTTACGCGATATATCTTTGGATGAAATTCGCGACAAGGAGATATGGAATGAACACATCTTTTACGAATACCAGACCATTCTGGAAGATGCCGAAAAATGGGGAACTTCTCAGGAACCGTGGGCTCAGGCATTAAAGGAAAGGCTGTCCCTGGGTGTGTACCCGGCGCCCAAGCCATTGACTTTCCCTCAACGGATGGGAAAGAGAATCAAACACTTCCTGTACTATAAAAAAGAAGATGCGGCCAGCGTCCGCATCAAGATTCTTGGCCTTCGGATCTATAAACGTAAAAAAGAGGGTCCCCTGCATCAAAGCCGCGAATGATAAAGCCTGTCCCATGCAAGCGTGCGGCGGCCATAAATATCCTCAACCCACCCGCTTCTTGCAAATCCGCAAGCCGCAGACCTTGACACGGAGCACTCCGTTCTCCTCCTTGCGGTAATAAAGGTACTTGGACAAAGCGGCGGCTTTCCCTATCTGCCGCGCATGCTTCGCCTTCCTTTCCCGGCAGCGGTCGAGGTCCGGTACAGTCAAAACCTTCTCCAGCCAGGGAAATTCACTCAACTCATTCAACAGATGTACGCGGGGAAAACGCTCCCGCAGGGACAACTCATAAATTCCGGAAATTTTGCCGTAAACATTGTCCATCAGAAAAACCTCCTTGCCCAGAAGAGCTCCGGAAATGCCCAGATGGAGCCTGTCCGTCAAGATGGCGTCAGGCTGGTCCAGCGCCTTCAAAAGCCAGCGGGTATAGGCAAAAGCGTGTTCCACCTCATCAATCACGCGTACGGAATACACGGAAAGGTCCGTATTCAAAGGGAGTTCCTTCAACGCTTGAGCGTGGCCGGTACTTTCCGGATCATCTCGCAGGCAAACGGCAAGCTTTCCGGCGCCGGGCAACGCTACCAAGGAAGTCTTGACATCCCTTTTCATGCGCTTGCCCCACGCCCGTTCCTCCATCTCCAGAAAAGGCAGCCTGACGGGCCGCTTCTTCAGCATCTCGGGCTCCGCGGCCACGGCCATGTCATCCGCCAGCAGGAATCGCGCCTTCCCATTCCTTGACAGGCAGTAGTCATAACTAGCCCGTTCCCGGCAAAACACGGTAAAACGTTCATCCAGCACATCCACCAGTTCATCACAATCCCTGAAGCTCTGGGGCAGGATCACGCACTTCCGGAGGCGCGGATCCGAAAAAAGGCGTACATAATGAGGCAGCATGCCAAAATAGGGGACAAAACCTCCCCCGCCGCCGTAAACCAGCGTTATTTCCTCCTTTCCTGCAGGGAGTTCCGGGCCGCATGAACTGAAATTCAGCTCTTCCCTTTCAAACAGGGCGACCGTGGAAGCGGCAATCAGGGCATCCCCCACATTCCCCTGGTTCATCATGTAATGGAACGGCCCCAGCTCACGCAGAAGCTCCATCATCGCGTGAACAGGGACAGGGGAACAGGAAATCCGGCTACAATCCATCGCCCTGATTCTACCTTACCGGCCATCAGGACGCAACTACATAGGACGGGGTCGCCTCTCCGGCGTTCCGGCACCTCTAGTTGCCAGCTTTGCGGGACTCCCTCACGCGGTCATTGGCGTTCAGGATGCGCTTGCGCAGGCGGATGAAATGGGGGGTGGCTTCCACCAGTTCATCAGGCTCAATGTACTCAATGGCGCGTTCCAGGGAAAAGGCGACGGGAGGGGAAAGCTGGATGCCGTCCCCCTTCGTGGCGGACCGGATGTTGTTCAGGTGCTTTTCCTTGCACGGATTGACCGGCATATCCATCTGGCGCGGGTTTTCACCAACGATCTGGCCTTCGTAAATATCTTCCTGCGGCCCTACGAACAGACGTCCGCGTTCTTCCAGCGCCACCAGCGCGAACGGCGTGGAAACGCCCGTTTCCATGGAAACCAGGGTGCCGGTGGTACGCGTGGTGATGTCCCCGGCGTAGGGGCCGTAATCCCGGAACAGGTGGGAGAAAATGCCGTGGCCGGACGTCAGGTTGACCAGCTCAAACTCAAATCCGATGATGCCGCGGGTGGGAATATAGGCCTGGATGAAGGTGTGGCCCGTGCCCTCCTTGGAAATCATGTCTTCCATCTGTCCCTTGCGGGCGTGCAGAAGCTTCATGACGCCGTTGGCGTGCTCATCCGGAACTTCCACGTAAATCGTTTCATACGGCTCCGTAAGACGGTCACCTTCATCCCTCTTCATGATCACGGTGGGACGGGAAACGCACAGTTCGTAATTCTCGCGGCGCATGGTTTCCACCAGCACGGCAATCTGCATGGCCCCGCGGGCGGAAACGGAGAAAACGCCGGCCTTGTCCGTATCCTCCACCTGGATGGAAATATTCGTCCGCATCTCTCTCATGAGGCGATCGCGAATCACGCGGGAAGTTACATTCTTGCCGTCGCGTCCGCCGAAAGGCCCGTTGTTGATGGAAAACTCCATGGAAATGGTGGGCGGGTCAATCGCCACAAACGGGAGGGGCTCCGTATCCGCGGAACCGCCCAGGGTCTCACCGATGTTCACGTTTTCAAACCCCGCCACGCCTACGATGTTGCCCGCCACGCCGATGGCCGAATCCGTGGTGCCCAGGCCGGAATATTCAAACATGCGGGTCACCTTGCCGGAAATGCAGGTGCCGTCGCTCTGGTGAAGCCATACGGTATCCCCCTTCTTCACGGTGCCGGAGGTGATGCGGCCAATGGCCACGCGGCCCACGTAGTCGTCCCAGTCAATATTGGAAACGAGCATCTTGAACTCCCCTTCCGGATCGGCATCCTTAGGAGCGGGGATGTGCTCCACAATCTTGAACAGAAGAGGCGTGCAGTCCACAGGAGGTTCCCCCTCCATGGAATTCATGAAATAGCCGTCGCGGGCGGACCCGTACACAAAGGGAGCTTCAAATTGTTCGTCCGTGGCGCCCAGTTCCAGGAAAAGCTCCAGCACCTGGTCATGCACGGCGGCAGGGTCGGCATGGGGGCGGTCGATCTTGTTAATGACCACAATGGGCATCAGCCCTTCCTGAAGGGCCTTGCGGAGCACGAAACGCGTCTGGGCCTGCGGACCTTCAAAAGCGTCCACCACCAGCAGCACGCCGTCCACCATCTTCATCACGCGCTCCACTTCCCCGCCGAAGTCCGCGTGGCCGGGGGTATCCACAATGTTGATCGTGTAGCCGTTCCAGAGGATGGAAGTATTCTTGGCCTTGATTGTGATGCCCTTTTCACGTTCCAGGTCCATGGAATCCATGGCGCGTTCCTGCACGGCCTGGTTGGCCCGGTAGGCTCCCCCCGCCTGCAAAAGTTGGTCGACCAGGGTCGTTTTCCCATGGTCAACGTGAGCGATAATGGCGAGGTTGCGGAACTTGGAAGGGTCTGACATTGCGCGCGAGAGCTAAAAGCACTGGAAAATAAATGTCAAGCCTGCTCCATGAATACCTCCATATATTTTTAACGCGCGCGTGCCTCTCCCGTTGCAGGTGACGGAACTTTTGTTCTCTCCGGTGAATTTATAGCTTCCCCCCCTCTTCAAATGGGGCTATCCTGCTCTGGCATAAATAATTTCTAAATTCTAGACAACGATGAAGATTTGGTTAGATGGAAAGCTGGTGGAACAGGAGGAGGCCAAGACCTCCGTTTTTGACCATGGTACGCTCTATGGAGACGGCATTTTTGAAGGTATCCGGTTTTACAACAAGCGCGTCTTCCGCCTGGAAGACCACATGGACCGCCTGTACAACTGCGCCCATTATCTGCTGCTGGACATTCCCTATACCCGGGAGGAACTCTCTAACGCGGTATGCGAAACGGCGGCGGCTTCC
>ULLZ01011666.1_pt1 | contig 14448 bp, 16 predicted proteins | sample 1951531 | NCBI WGS metagenome assembly ULLZ01 (sample SAMEA4835538, study PRJEB28245) | human gut metagenome | biome: gut microbiome; material: fecal sample | place: Denmark | collected 2008
GGCGCATTTTTCCATGATTTAAGTCCCATATGTTCCTTATTATGATCAGCTCTTGCCACTATCACTTCTGCCGCTGTACTACCATGAACTGCATAATGCATCTTATTCTGTACTGTTGCATAAAACTCTCTTGTCACCTGTGAATTCTTATCATAATCAACTGCTGTTGCATATATATCTGTAATTTTCTGGTAAAATCTTCTCTCACTTGCTCTGATTTCCTGAATCTCAGCAATAAGATGCTCAAAATAATCTTCGTCGAAAATCTGTCCATTAATCAATCTACTTTTATCAAGAACATACCCCCGCTTTGTAAATGTATCTAACACTTTGGTTGCCCATGTTCTAAACTGCATTGCCCGCTCTGAATTAATGCGATAGCCCACAGCAATAATTGCAGATAATGAATAAAATTTGTAGTTGTATGTTTTTCCATTATCAGCAACTTGTGCAAAATTTGCACAAGTTGAATTTTCATCTAATTCGCCCTCTTTAAAAATATTGCTCAGATGTTTTGTAATCACACTTCTATCTACATCAAAAAGCTGCGAAATTGCTTTCTGCGTAAGCCATACATCGCCATTCTGAACCCTGACCTCTATTCCGTCTTCTCCTGCATCTCGTGTGAAAACTAGAAAATCCACAGTGCTATTTCTTATCTGTAATTCTTTGCTCATAAAAGCATTCCTTTCTCTAGATTCTATCAATACATCTCTATAAAACATTTCCCTCTATTTCTTGCAAATATCAAGAAGGGAATTTCTGCTTTTGCCAGCATACTATTATTAACTTGAACATATTCATAATTTTCAATATCTGGTATACACTTTATAACTCTCTTTTTATCTATACAATGTAGATTATTTTCACTGCTGTTCCATAAAGCCTTAATCTTCAAAACATCACATTTTGTTTGAACAGTCACCTTATATTTTTCAAGTCTGCCTTTTTCTATCTCCTTTAATTTGTCACCATAAGAAATAGTAATATATCTGAAGTTGGATTTTATAATGCGAACATCTCCATTTCTTACTGCCTCTTTAGGGAATCCCAAATCTTCAAAAAAACTATCATAATCTGTAATGCATTCTGGGAGTTCCATTTTGACTGCATAACTGCTATTTATAATATTCTGTATATCCTTATCATCAGCCCTGAACATATAAATATTCCATCCCGTGCTATCGCCATCATCATCTAATATTGGAATAGAACCATAAGGATTAAACATATATAAATTAGACAAATCATCTTTTGTTGGCTTTTTAAATTTGACTATTTCAAATGTTATGCTCATAAATGTTCTCCTTTTCCGTCGCTTTTTTCGTCGCTTTTTTAGCGACGAATTATTTTATATATCTTGATTTTCGTCATTGCAAACTAACTTCTTATGCCCAAACAATTGTTTTAACAATTCTTTTTGTGCTAATGGTTAGAACTGCGATTAGTATCTATATATTGGGTAAAATCGATTATCTTTGCAGGCTTTCTCTTAGAAATAATCCCTAATCGTTCCATGTCTAATTTAAAAAGTTCACTCGGATATCCATACGCATCAAATCCCTCTGGCTGGCAGATATCTCTGTCCAGATTCTCACTAAGTACCCATTGATACTTTGCTTCTTTCTCCAAAATACTGTGCATCCATTACCATTCTGTTAATGCCACCAACCGATTTCCTACCATGAGTTTTTGTTACAGTTGTATCGCCTGACATTTTAAAATACTGCCCTATCTGATCCTCGGAATATCCCATTTCCTGCATCACGCCATAAATCACACGACTGATATACATTGCATAGCTTGTTGTTGCCTAAATTCTATGGTTTTATCACTCCCACCTGTCCTTCTTATCAATTCATCCTGACCTATTATTTTCACAAGATTTGCAATCTGTTTTCCCATAACATCTTTATTTACATAAAAAATGGTTGTATATACTTTATCATTTAAAATTAACTCTCTAAGAATATCCTTATCTGTAATATCTAGGGAATGCCCGAATATGTAAAGATTATGTTGTACAGAATAATCACTTACATACTCTTTTGAACCATCATCCTTCTTATTACAATAGTTCAAATTTCTAATTTGAGCATTAGAATGAATTTCAATAATCCAATCCTTATATTTACATCCTGTCTCTTTATATATCCTCTGATAAAACTTCTTAAATGCTATAAAATCTGTATCCCTGTTCTTTCTATCATCATCTAGATACTCATCTATGCCTAATACCATATTATTTGTTTCTATTGTATTTTTAATATCTGTACTTCCATGTATGTAATCGTATTCTGCACAAACACAACTATCATATAATTTAGTGTATGTCTTTGTATAGTTGAAACTAAGAACTTTATCAAATGACATTTTTTTAATATCTGGTGAAACCCGATTACATTCAATTTTCTCAACATAATCCGCCAAATAAATTTCTAACGCTCGAATGAGTCTATTTAAATCGTAATATAATTTATCTCTTATATCTCGGAAAGTAATCCTTTTAGAATTTTCTCCATTTAATAAATCAACCGATTGTTTTACTAAAGTGTATTCCTCATAATATTTAGCTAAAAAAGGATTTGAAAGAGATATCATTTCTTCATCTATGCTATGTCCTTCATTTTTCAGTATATCATTGTCTAGTGACCTAATTACCTTACTTATCTCACTTTCAAAATCTATCCAATTTTCTTTTATATATTTTTCATTGCTAGAAAAATATTCTATCCATATATTCAAAGAAATCAGCTTATCAAGTTCGAATGATAATTTGAAGTTTTCAAAAATAAGTTTATCCAAATATTCATATATTGGTTTTGCTGTATTACTTAATCCACCATTTGACATTATCCTTGAACTTTTTTTTAAATTTTCAAATCTTTCAACAAACCCTAAAAAATCTGTATATTTTGTAGGCAATCCATGCGCCAAATCAAACCCATTTCCAATTACAAGTATATTCATTGTCTTCTCCCTTGTTAATCAATCATAAACAACTATTGCGTATACTCATTATAGCATAGATACATTTGTAATGAAATTTCTTATAATAACCTAATGCTCATAGTTTTATTCCAATAACGCCTTATAAATTTCTCCATTATATTGGCATTGAGAATCGGGAAACCCTTTCCTCATTCTCAATCCTCCTCAAAGCTAGTATTTATATTTTGGCATCCCCTGTCAATGGTCTCTGGTTTCTCTGATAATAAGACTGACAATTCCTGCTGATGTATTCTGTTTCCTTTTTATTATATTTCCGATAAAAATATCTGAACTGATAGCATGATGGATATTGCTCTCTCAATGTTCCATCTGCATTGCAATAAAAATGCTGCAACATAAGAGTATAGCAATTCTTTAATATCCTTTTCTTGGTTGTGTAATACCATTTGTTCAGGGACTTTCTCATATTCTTTTCATCTGCACTAAGCTTCTTCTCTGCTTTTTTATACCCTGGTGCAAGACTTCTGACATCCATTGTTGCCAGATACTCACATAAATAATTTCTGACCGTCTGTTTGTAAATGCCATATCTTTCTGATGCTCTTTTGATTGCTTCTGTTCTCATGTTCTCCTCTGAAAGAAAAGGAAGAATACCTGAAATCATGTTATATCTCTGATATGCTGTTTTTCTGCTCTCCCCCTCCATGGCATCTATTATGTCTATTGCTTCTGCCATGCTTTCTTCCTCTTTTTCCACACAATCAGATAATTCCTCATATGTTTTCCATACCGGCATAGTCTTTTTTACACAATCAAGCACAAGCACTTTTTCTTTCAAATCTAACACCCGATATATTTTTTTCTGCCCCAACTTTTCCTTTTAGAAGCATTCCTTTTCTCATATCTGCTTTGTTCATGAACCTACACCTCTTCTTCTATCACAATACCCCAATCACTCACACCATGGGACTTCCAATAGTTTCTGCTTGCATCCAAAAGCTTTGTTGTCATTGGCTTTGTAAGATGCTTTCTGCTCACACATTCCCTCACCATAAGGTTTCCATCGGCTTTGATAATAACAAAATCAGATGTATATGCCCCTTCTTCCAACCCATGCAATAATACATTGACTTGGAATAACTTCACCTCTTCTGCTTCCGACAATAGATTTGCATAGGCATATTGAATTGCATCATAAGTTCTACACACTCCCTCACACTTTGCAACTACTCGTTTTTAAACCTTTGCTCCTTTGTAATTCTTTTTCCTCATAAATACCACCTTTCTTTCCAAGGAATACAAGAGTAGGAAAATGCCAAATTTGATGTTTTGGAGGAAAATGCCAAAAACGCAATCCTTGGAAGCCTTGATTTTAGGGCATCCCCAAAAACGGATTTTGCCAAAAATGAAATCTCCATATATTCAGGCAACCCTCTTTATCCTCAAAAGGCAAAATCCTTTATCCTCACCTATTTTCTCTTTCAAGGCATTTTAGGACTTTCTTCAAGGTCTTGGCTTACTCTCTCTTTCTTCTCTCTTATCTCTCGATATTCCTCTATTTTCAAGGCTTTCTCCATGGTTTTAAGTAAAAGAAAAAGACCTCATAGAACGATTTTTCCGCTCTACAAGGTCTTTATTTTCTCGTTATTTTATTCATTCCCTAGGCTAAAGATTTTTGCCCTTTTAGGATAAAGGGGATTGCCTTGGGATAGCTTCTACTCAAACTCAATATGTCCCAGGTCGAACTTAACTTATTTTAGTTAAGTTTTGGTTGAGTATGGGGCATATTTCTATATCAATTACATTATTTATTTTGACCTACTGAATGGTTGTTGCCAAACTGTTGCCATGAGGATATTATACTCCTTGGATATATTCTTTGCAAACTAAACTAATGAGTATTTCTTATAATCCAGGTCATAATACCACTTATCCTTCATCTTATAAAAAGCATCCCAATTTCGAGACTCTATATCTTCTACCTTTATACAATAAATTGGTCGATTAAGTTCTGAAAAGTAATTAAGCTCATATTTACACCAAATTGAGTTTCTGGAATTAGGTGAATCTACAAAAATAATCGCATCTGATTGTTCCAACCTCGCTTCTATTACTTTCAGTGTGGCATTGCACACTAATTTTCTTTTTAAATAGTCTGCATCATTTATCCAATCACAAAATACATTTTTAGATTTTTTATTTTCAAATAATATGAGTTCTTGCACATATCTACTATCCATACTACTATGTGAAATAAAAAAATCATATCGTTTAATTTGCTGCTCTTTTGAATTCATTATTCTGTATTCTAACTCATTTGGATTTTGTGGAATATCATATTTCTCATTTGGATATACATTCTTTAAATATTGTTTTCTTTTTTTATTTTTTGTATGCACCTGCATATATTTTTGCCTACGTGCTCTTGGTTGATAATTAAAACTTTGCAAATGGTAAAATGCAATCCAACGTAATTGCTTATTTAATTCTGTATCATTCACTTTAAAAAAGAAATTAATAACCTTGTCATTATAATATTTTTTTAATTCCGCCATAATATACATTTTGTCTTTTTGAGAAGTGCTCTTTCTTTCATAAAGACCAATAAGAACATCAATATACTTCGGAGTCATTTGTTGGGTTTTTAATTTAGCATTATTTATTTTATTATCAATTCTCTCTATCTTGCTCTTTCTCTGATTCCATAGCTTTTCTGCATTTTTCTGTTGTCTGGCTTCATTAAAGTTGATAAAATACTGCTTTCTAAAATTTGGATTCATTATTTTTTTATATTGTGAAACAGTTATAAATAATTTTTCTGGTTTCAACATACAATAACGCTTTTTCCCGAACCTTTTTTCAAATATCGATCTTTAATTTCATAGTAATTATACTTATAGATCACCGACATCCACTCATGAGGATAATATTTTCTCATAAGTGAAATTATATCTTTTTCCGTATATTCTTGTGGTAATATCAATGAAATTTCTTTTAGTTGCTTATTCCACATTTCTAAAATATCTCTTATTTCGTGGTCATATATATGTTTCGTAACTCCAGGCAAGTTCATCCCCCCATTTTACTATTCATCTTCTTCCAATAAGCATGTTAAATCCTCTACTTTAGCCATATCTGCTAATAATCTACTATAACAAATAAGGTCTGCTTGTAGTTGTTTTAACTCTGTTCTGAACTGAATACATTCATTTTCATCTGAAAATTCTCCACTTAATTTCTTTTTATGCCATTTTGCTGTAAACGGTCTAATTATTTGGTTCAATACTATTACTGCGATTTTTGTAAAATTCTCTGCATTACGCCCTTTAGATTTTAATATATCCCTTGTAATCGGGAACAACTGATAAACACTATTTAATGCCGTTTCTTCATCACCGGTTGCATCATCTAATGGCTGAGTTGTAATACGAGTTATCAATTCTACATACATATCCCATGCAGCTGTTTGATCATCCTCTGTTGGTCCAAATTCAACTTCAGCAAAACCAACTTTCAATTTAATACTATTTAATCCCCATTTTCTAAATAATTCTTTAAATGTCATATTAATGCTCCTTGTATATAATCAAATATGCGAATTACGCTGTCTTAATGGTCTCGTTAAATTTGGCGCGTGATATCGTTTCAAGTACACTCTTTCTATAGCATCTTCCAATTCTTTTGCAGATTTGGGCATAGTAATAATTTCACTATTATCTGGATTATCTAATATTCTTTGAGGTATATTATGTTGCTTATTCGGAATAAGTATTCCTAAAATACCATTGCGTTCATTTCCGGCAGACTTCCTTAAACTACAATAAATTTCCCAATCAACCCACCATCTACCTCCTGTTTCTGCACCAATCAAAACAATTGTAACAGAAGACAATCGCAATTGCGGCCTTATATAATTATTCTTTATTGTATCATCTGACAAATAACTTAAATCTTTATTTTCCAAAGAACGATCTGAAAACACCATCTTATCATTACCAAATTTTCTTCTAAACTCATCAACCACATCTTGATCTAATCGGTGCGAATAACTTACAAATACATTTCTCATATGCATCCTCCTAATATAAAATATAGAATTATAACAGCTATAGCCTATACAAGTCCATTCATCCAAAATCAATTCAGCAATCTCATCAGCGATTTCATCAACCGTATTAATAGCGGTATTACGGGCTAACTTATCAGCTAAAGATGGACTAAATTCTATCACCTCTTTTTTGTAATATTGTGCCATATCGGAAGTATGATTTGCTCACCTGAGACAGCCTTTGTAATTATTCCATCTAGCTCATAATTTGTCCAACCTTTTTTTATAAAAGATTTTGAAATAACTACTATTCCAAATTTACTATTAGCCAAACCTTTATCAATTTTTCTTCGTAAACTATCTCCAATTTTCATCTCAAACTCGTCATACCAAACTTTGACACCTTTATCTCTCAATGCAGTTGCTAACGGGCGTACTACCTCGTCTTTATCTTCAGAAGCATGCGAAATAAAAACATCATATTCTGGTGTTGTGTCTACATCAAAATCTATACCAAGGCCTCGATTATGTATCAACGAAGGTACTGAATTTAGAGGTAATTGTCTAATTTCTGGCAACGCTTCTGGTAAAACTCTCACAGAACTTCTAACATTACCTCGCATTCCACGCAAGTCAATTGCCACATGCCAATGTCCTGAATGTGTCGTTTGGAGACGTACAGGAGATTTTTTTGCTAAGCCACCAATATAACGATATTGTCTTCCATTTATATAGTTGTTAAAATTTGATGAATCCATTAACTGAACATTTGCTGCATTTCCTTATAATATAATTTCTACTATTCTTCCTTTACCAAGATTTCCTAAATCATAATGCGTAAAGTTCATGTTTATCACCCTCTTTCTTTTATCCTGTAATAATAGATAAAATTTTCTTTATTTCCTCTGACTGTATCAGCATCCGCATCTTCTCACTTCCATCCTCAACCTCTGGCTTTCCACACCTAAGACTATCCATATGTACAGATACACAACAATCTTTATACCAGCATTCACCCATAAGCAGACCTTTAACGGACCACTTCTCATTTTGCGTAAATTCGCCTACCAGTGATTTCATCACCCGCTCTGTAGAGTATCTCTTGAATCCAGACAAATACTGCATTGTCGTCTGATTCTTGATCTTTGACAAATCTATTCTGTGATCTTCTATTGCTGCAAGAATATCTTCGCGCATTTTTATCTTATCCGTCTTACCGGTTCCAGTCCAAGACACCAACTTATCGAATGCCAATATAAAGTATTCAAAGCAAATCATATCAAGAATAATAACCTTTGCTTCTGACTTTTCCACTAATTGTTTCAACTGGCGATACTTATTTCGAATATCCTGATTATCCGGCACATAGTCAAATGCTATGTAATATTCATCTTCTTCCTTTGCATTCAATGATGTCAAGGAATACAAGATGCCTTGGTTACTCTCTTTACTTTCAACTACAAGTGCATTATCAAAGAAAAGCTGATTGACTAACTTCCAGAAGTGGAGTCCAGCACCTGTGTCCTCTGTCCATAAATACTTCATATCACAACTCCTCTTCTAAAGTAATCCTATTACTCTTAAACTTCATTACCTTAAAACTCTTATCTGAGACGTTCAGTCCATCGCAATTTCTTAGGAATAACATATACTGATTCGAAAATTCAAAATTGATGAATCGCCTTACCTCGTCATCCATCAAAATATCAGCATTATCAATAACAACAAAATTGTTTCTGCACTGCTTCAATTTCTCTAATACATCCTCAGATTTATAATTAAATAGTTTAATTGCATTATATTCTTCAGTTTGCTTCAAGTCCTCCAACATGTCATAAAGTACCGTCTTTCCAGTACCACTATCTCCGCCAACAAGAGTAATACGATCATTGAACACCAAATCATATGAAAAAGGATCTGCTTGAAATGCTATTTTATTATAAATCATTCGCCTCTCTCCTTTCATATTCCTTACTCCACCACGCATTGTACCCAGCACTTCCTGTCACAACATCCGTATCATTAAATCTAATAATTGCATCATCCGGAATATCTGCAAGAGATGGTCGTGACATATAAATCTTTATATTATCCATAGCAAATATCACCTTAAGCACATTCGGTCCACATTCCTCTACGCACACCACTTTTTCTGGATGCTTTACTATATTGAGCAATGTCTTACATCCAGAAGAAAGATTACGGATAGTTCCCAATCCATACTTGGTTTCTATATGTTTGTCTGGTGTCAATTTTGCATCATCGATTTGCTTAATTAATGCTACTTCATTATCAGACATTTCTTCATTACTTGTATTTAAATTAAAGAATAAATCATTCTTGATAATCCAATCTTTTGTATCCTTTTTTTCTGTGTATATATCAATCATTCGGTGTCTCTCCTTTAACAAATTATATTCTTGATTATTTACACTGACTCACTTATGAGGACAATTTATTCTTCAATTTCAATCCAGCATGTCCTGCAAATAATTGTGCCTGCTGCAAGCCTACATTACTTTTTACAAACTTCTCTGCCAGTTTATTCTGTGTTTCTTTACTCATATATATTTTAAGCCTATCTGTTGTCCTTGTAATTGCAGTATAGAAAATATTATGTGATATTCTTTCGTCAACATCCTCTGTAATTACAACCTTCACAGATTCATATTCCAAACCCTGTGCTTTATGTATAGATACCGCATAAGCAATTTGAAATGGTACGATTTCTTCAGAATAATCAGCATCAGAATCACGCTCAACTCGCCTTTTCACATTAAACTCAACAATGGATTTATCATCATAAGCACACTCAACAAGTTTAATACCTGCAAAACCAGCCTCTGTCTTATCAATAACTTTATCAACCAATACTTGAAATACTATTTCATCCGTTTTCTTGTCAATTGATAGTATACGGCCTTTCAAATTGTTATATAAGACGTTTCCAAATCTTCTACTCTCATTGAACAAAACTTTATCTCCGACCTTATATGTCCAATTCCCCCATTCAATCGGCTTAGACGGGTTGATTTTCTGCATATATCTATTAATATTATTGACTCCATACAATCCATCATATCCTAAACATAAAATGATTTCCTCATCATCTTTTTCAAAAATAGATTCATTTAAAGTTGATATAAATCCATTTGCTTGTAGTCTTTCAAACATATTTTCATCAAATTTCCTCACGCAAGTCCACATGTCAAGCAGAATTGCTTTATCCTTTGCCCTGTACGGAATTGATAACTCATAAACAGATTTTTTATCAACAAAATATCTTGCAAAACTAAACCAATTTCCAAACTTTATTGCTTCTATCTGGTATATATCTCCAAGAAGTAAATATGCTTCCGCATTACACTTTTCAAACAGATTTAAAACATCTTCATTACACACTGTACTACACTCGTCCAAAATAACCAGATCATACCTTTTCCAGCTATGTCCATTTTTCAAATAGTTATATACTGTGTAGCAATCACAAGAAGAATTTATTCTTCTCTCCAAATTATTTTTCGCAGCATTTGTGTTAGCAAGCAAAAGAATATTCTTATCATCGAATAATTTCGCAATATACTCTGCTACTCTTGTTTTACCCGTTCCTGCTGCACCATAAACCATTCCTAATCTAGAATTTATAAAGATATTTTCTAATATTTTTTGCTTTTCAACATCATCAATTTCATTCATAAATTCTGCTTTGTCTGCAAGCATATCAGAATAACCATCGACACCTTCCGAAGTATATTGCTGTAACTTTTCTATAACAGATTTGGTTATCTCATAATAATTCTTAACATACAAATGGTTTGTAAATGTCTCAATTTTTCTAAGTTGCTGTTTCGTGCTTTTATACAAGTTTTGATTAAATTTCTCCACCTCATACTGATAATAATCCAATTGATTTTCATCCACCGCTACATATAATGTATTACTATCATATGCTTCTCTATTGACCATTGCCGACACATATTGATGTTCGCAATTATATATCTCTAAACATTTATGCAATCTTGATTTTAGCAAATTATGTCCACATAAACTTGAAGCATACGGCATTTCATCAAATGGTATTGCCTCATTCTTCAGATATAAATACGATAGACGATTATTTGAACGATCCGCCAACTGGTCTCTAATTACATCATTCTTCAAATAAGCGGTGATGTATCTTAAAATGTTACTTCCTGGTTTTTCACCAATGATAATCTCTCTTATTTTATCAAAAGTTTCTTCCAATTCAGGTTTCTTACTCAGTTCCACTTGCTGAATATAAATCTCATAGTCCCCCTCATCTGCCAAAAGAATGTCCATCAGATTCATTCCAGTTCTACTAAGAAATTTCATCAATGCTTTGTAATATAAATTATCAGATCTTACTTTAATTTCATATCCACAGATTGCAGCTAACTTCTCCAATTCGCACGGACGTATAGAAACATTCCAAGCAATGAGGCACTTTATGTCAATATCAACTCCGTTAAAATCTACATTTGCTTGAGCGAAATCACATTGAATAGAATAATTATCCGGAATATCATTAAATGAATATGCAACAAATCGATCAAATTTAGTTATTTCTTCCTGTGCATATGACAGTGTATATTCAAAAAAGCCTTTTCCATTTACCGTTCGGTATTTTTTCCTTGTAATGTAATATCTATCGTTAGTATGTTTTGTGCCATATTCCAAATGTATACCCTTTAATGCAAAATAAATTTTTTCATAATATGGATCTAATTCAGAATTCTTCTCCTGCGGATACTCGTCGAGATTACTCATCAGAACTAATCCAAACTTTTCTCTCATCTGATCTCTTAACTGATATAATTGAGATAAATAACCATCCATTAAACGAATAGCCCCATCCTCTGCAGGTACATAATGAGATGTCGTAATCTGGAGTGAATGATGTAAATTCCATATATATCCATATTCATTATTCTCTTTGAGCGGTTTCATATATTGGGTATACCATTTATCTTTTCCTCTAATTGGTACTTGTTTATCAGGATTTTCATGAGCATATATACGTGCTGCAATATGTTCTAAATAAGTGCGAAGAAATTGAATTACATAGTCTGCAACTTTTTGAGAATCTTGCAATACTTTATAGTCATCAATTATTCCACAGATTTTTGAATCAATATTATATATACTCTTTTCAATAATATCTATGTAATCCAATTTAACTCCTCCTAGAAATAATACTTCATTTAATCTTTTCCATATTTTGCCGAATCTTCCGCAACCTTCATCACCTTATACTCTGGCTCATATTGATAAATCTTTGCAGAATTATCTACTTCATTTCCTATATCTTCTGTTATGGAATACTCCTCAAAATTCTCCACCTGTTCCATAACTTTATTGAATACTTCCGGACTATACTGTGGTGGATAACCATTCTTCACCAAGCAGATTTTTATATCAAGTTTTAATTGGTTACGAACATTCTGATTATTGAGCCAATCAGCAAATGAGGATTTTGTATCAATAATATCCTTTATCTTCTTAGCTAATGCTTTACATTTATCATTGACTGCAACACCATCTACCTCTTTATCTGTTCCGTACTCAAAGTTATATTGGTCACGCAGTGAAATCAAAATATCATAGAATGCTTTTTCTTCAAAGGTTAAACCGATTTTACGAAAACTTTCTCTGTTTTCGTTCATTTGACGAAGAATAGCTAAAGCCTGTTCCGTGGCAATCTTAATAATATCCTCAGAAACCTTTTCCTGTGCTTCACCAGCTTCTTCAGCAGTAAGATGTTTACGTCTTTCATGATATTCTGCAATCGTCTTTTCCAACATTTCCTGATATGATTTTGCAGCTAACCGATTGACTTTTCCATATTCCTTAATTTGTTTACGGAGCATTTTCACAAGAAGTTCCAATTTAGTTGCCGGCATTTTGACATCAGATAATTTTTCAAAATATTCTGGAGAAAAAATATCTTCTTCCTCTCCGCTTTCAAGAACACTTTCCACCTGATTATATTTTAATGCTTCTTCAACCATCTTTGAAACTGCACGATTCATCGTATCAGTGTCTACTTCACTTGTTCCGCTCATCTTACGAACAAAACCTGCTATAGCCATAAAGCATTGTGCAAGTGCAGATTCTTCTTCCCCAAGATAACCGGAAGGCTGACAAATATCAAAAGCTGCCCTCATTCGTTTTACTGTCTTTAAAAAGTAGGTTTTGAAAGAAACTTTCTGAACACCTTTATTTCCTTCCGACTGTAATTCTTCTGTTGATACAAATACATATTCCGCTGCTTTTGCAAGGAGTCTGTATCGTTCTATAGGATCACATTCCGGATTTAAAAATGGTGATAAATCATAACTTGTGAACATGTTTTTCAACACTTCTAGTTCTTCTCTAAACACTGATGTAGCCTGCTCGACATCATCGGATGTCGGTGCAACAGATGTATCTCCTCCATATACCTTCATAGCTTCACGCATATTGTCGCGAATACCAATATAGTCGATAACTATACCATATTCTTTCCCCGGATATTTTCTGTTTACACGGCTTATTGTCTGTATCAGCAAATGCTTTTTGAGAGGTTTATCATTATATAAATATGTAAGGCAAGGAACATCAAAGCCCGTAATCCACATATCTACAACAATGACAATACTGAAATTTGATTTTTCCTGTTTGAAAGCAGCATCCAATTCTTCTGAACGCTTATCATTTTTAACTCCGCCAAGATAATCATACATATCTTTTTCATCATTACTGCCGACACTAGATACCATTGCCATAAATGGCATCGGTTTCAATTCTTTCAGTTCCTCTTCTGTTACAGAAACCCCATCCGGTGATTTCTTTTCCTCAAACCATTCCGGGTATTTATCCTTAAACTTCTGTAATAATGCATAAGCAATCTTTCTATTAGAACATACAACCATTGCTTTTTGTATTCTATCCGGATTACCTGCACAAGACGCAACATAATGGTTGTGGATATCTGTAGCAAGACGCTCAAGTCTGGAAGGCTCACCAAGAATTATTTCCATGGAGCTCATTGCTTTCTTACTTGCTTCGATATCCTCATATGTTGCACCATCATCTACACATTTTTTATAATAATTCTCAATTTCTTTTACTTTTTTATTATCAAGCAATACCTTTGCAATACGCGGATGATACTTAATGGAAACCGTAAGTCCATCTGCAACTGCCTGATCCATTGTATATCGGTCAATTTCATCACCAAAGGTCTGATAAGTTTCCGCAATAGGCGTTCCGGTAAAACCAACGAAAGTAGCATGTGGAAATGCTTCCTTCAATACTTTTGCATATGGTTTTGAAACCATAGCTTTCATGTTTTCATCGGCATCTTTACTAAATTGAATTTTCTTAGAATGTTCAAGCTGAGTTCTGTGAGCCTCGTCTGAAAAACATATAATATTCTGCCTATCATT
>ULLZ01032666.1_pt1 | contig 13480 bp, 8 predicted proteins | sample 1951531 | NCBI WGS metagenome assembly ULLZ01 (sample SAMEA4835538, study PRJEB28245) | human gut metagenome | biome: gut microbiome; material: fecal sample | place: Denmark | collected 2008
CTTTATTGACGGACATCTTGACAGCGTTCTTGATGAACTGGTAAGGTATCTTTAATAGTTCATTTCTTAATATAACTCCATTTTTGGACAAGCTCGGTCACGTTTGCCGAGCTTGTTTTTTTATGCTTAGTTTCATAAATTGATGTTTGCTCATAAAATTCTATTTACGATAATTATTTGATATAAATAATTGAATATTGATATAATAATTTTAAAACAAAGCGTATAATATAAGCATAATAATTCATAGTCACTTTCTTATAATAACTTCCGAATAAACAGACCTGCTTGAATATCAAGTGGGCCTGTTTTCATATATTTATAATCTTTCATAAATTTGATATTAAACACTTTTATGATATTTATGTTACATTTTTGATATAAACAAAACGTTTACATGGTTATAATATATACAGAAACAACAAAATAAATTGCTTTTAGCGAAAAATTTTATTGAAAAAATAGGAGGAAAAGGTTATGAAGATCAAAAAACTTGTAGCAGGTCTTTCAGCAGCGGTTCTCGCAGCAACAATGATGTCAGTTTCTGTTTCGGCAGCAAAGCTTGGCGATGTTGTTCACCCGTCAGAGGAGGACTCAAAAATGAATGACTCATATTACTCTATCGGAGCAATGGGCTTTTATATGGGTCAGGACTGGACCTGGAATCAGGGCGACTGGGTAGGCATTGATGATTTTGGCAAGATAACTGTTGAATATAAGATAAGCAAAGTTGTCACCGACAAGACAATGTCAGGCAAGGGAACTCTTGGAGATATGGGCGTTATGGTGGCAAATCTTCCTGATGGTGTTTATCCTGTGGACGTTAAGATATCTGACGCAAAGTTCGTTGCCGAGGACGGCACAACAACGGTTTTTGATTCGATCAATTCTATCACTTCATTGGACGAGGACCCAGAGGGTGGAATAAGAATACATATCAGACCAACTGAAGAGGTCGATGAGGAAACAGGCGAGGTAACAAAGAAATCTTGTCCTGAGGTCGCAGGCTGGGAGAAGGAAGGCGCTTTCAACGGCGGCACACTTTCAATGACGCTTGATTTCGGTGTTGCATCTGCTGAGGGCGGAGAGTCAAAAACAGATGCTTCAAAGGCAGATCCAAAGTCTGATGCTTCAAGCTCAAAGGCTGATACGTCAAAGAAAGACGTTTCTTCATCTAAAGCGGATGCAGGCAAGACTTCTGCAGCAGCGGCTACGTCTTCAAAAGCATCTGACAATACATCTAAGGCAGCAGAAACAGGTGCGGCTGTTGGCGGAGCACTTGCAGTTATCGCTCTTGCAGGCACAGCAGTGATCGTTGCAAAGAGAAGAAAGTAATATTCGGAGGTATGGCTATGAATAATGCAAAAAGAGTTTTGACATTTGCCCTTGCAGTTTGCTCACTTTCAGCATTTGCATCTTGCGGAAGTTCAAGTGATTCATCAAGCAAGGTAGTTGACAAAAAGCTTAAGGAAGATCAGCAGCAGATAGTTCAAAGACTTGCTGATGATATGAAAGATGTGAGAGATCTCAAAAGCAACGAAATAAAGTGGTTTTCACATTGGGATATCAACCCTACTGAGGCAGAGGACAAGGAGATAGGCGCTGACCTTGCTTTGTTCAAGACAAAGTATAATGGTAAGATAAACTGGGTGCAGACCACTTGGGAAACTAAGTTTGACGATCTTGCGGCACTTGTAATGTCAAATGATTCACCTGATTTCATCGGTGCTGATGATATGGACGTTTTCCCTAAGGGTGCTATAAAGTCAATGATAGAGCCTATTGACGATTATATCGATCTTTCAAAGCCTCTTTGGACAGACATAAAGGGTGCGACAGATCAGTTTATGCTTGGCGATAAGCATTATGTGAGCGTTATCAGAACAGACCCTGCATATGTTTTTGTATACAACAAGCAGACAATGGAAGATAACGGCTATGACGATCCTGCTGAGCTTTTCAAAGAAGGCAAGTGGAACTGGGATACATTCACAGAAATGTGTCTTGATTTTACTGACGCTGAAAGCGATAAATACGCTCTCGACGGCTGGTATTATGAAAAGGCTTTGCAGCAGTCTTCAGGTGTGCCGCTCATCGGTATCACAGACGGCAAGCTTGTAAACAATATTTCTGACCCTATGATAGCAAAGGCTCAGAATATGATGTATGAGCTGCAGAAGAACAATGTTGTTTATCCAAAGCACGAGAATAACTGGAAACTCAGAGGCGACGCAGAGGGAAGCGGAATGGCAACAGGTCTGACGCTTTTCTATCCTATCGGACTTTGGGCACTTGAGAATGCTCCGTCAACAACTGTAAACTATGGTGATGTATCAAAGGGAGAGGTAATGTTCGTTCCTGTTCCTTGCTCAGCTGATAGCGATAAACAGTATATCCCTTCAAGAGTACATGGCTTTAGCATTGTTAAAAACGCTCAAAATCCTGAGGGCGTGGCAGCTTTCCTTGAATGCTGCCGTTATGCAGAGCTTGACGAGGCTGCACATCAGATAACCCTTGATCAGTACAAGGACGATTACGGCTGGACAGATGAGATGCTTGAAATGAGAGAAACTATCTATGATCTGTCTGCACAGAATCCTGTATTTGACTTTGAACAGGGCGTATCTGCCGACCTTAACTCTATCTGCGATACTGCCATAAGAGGAACAATGAATCCGCAGGAGTCAAAGAGCTGGTCACAGGTCGTTCAGGAAAATGAAAAGGCTATAGATTATCTCATCGACGAGGCTATGACTTCAATGAAAGAGGCTAAATAATATCTAATTATCAGAAAAAAGGGCGGCAGGGTGATTTGCCGTCCTTTTTCTATAAATATGAGGCTTTACTTGTGTCTGTAAATATGATATAATAAGCTAAAAAGCAGGGGGTGAAAGCTATGGAAATAAACAGAGAATTGTCTAAGCGGCAGTTTATGCAAAAGGAAAATGACTATCATCATTCACCATATGAAACGGAACTGGAATTTTATTCTGCGGTGCGGGAGGGCGACCTTGAAACGGTCAAACGTTTGTATACGCCGCTGGATACAAACGGAAAGGGCAGACTCAGCAAAGACGACCTTAGAAACGTCAAGTATCATCTTGTCATAACCATAGCTATGCTGTGCAGGTTTTGCATTGAGGGTGGACTTGACCCGGAAACTGCGTATACCATAAGCGATATATACATTAATAAATGTGATGAGTGCCGCAATGAAGAAAGCGTTATGGCTGTACACAAAGAAGTCATCGTTTATTATACAAAGCAAATGAAAAAGGCTGCGTCACAGAACGTTTACTCAAAGCATATCCTTATGTGCTTTGACTGCATTTTCGATAATATTTACAAGGGCGTGACCGTCAATCAGATAGCTGATGAACTGAACATAACGCCTCAGTATCTTTCAAAGCTTTTCAGAGAGGAAGTTGGCGTAAAGATCTCTGATTTCATTATGTCAAAAAGGATACAGGCGGCTGAAAATATGCTGAGATATTCTGAATATAGTCCGCTTGATATAGCCAATTATCTTGCTTTCAGCTCGCACAGCCATTTTATTGCCTGCTTTAAGAAACAGACAGGACTTACGCCGAAACAGTATAGAGATCAGTTTTTCCGTGCAAACTGGAACAAGCATAGCACAAGCAGATCGAAAATATAAGTTGATGTTAATAATCTGATATTTGCATTACTTTTCTGATATAAATATCACATTTGTTGAATTATAATACTTATAGAAGATAAAATTCTGATATTTATTCGGAGGTAATGAAAAATGAAAAAAGTTTTGGCTATGTCGATTCTCACAATGATAGTTATGTCTATGGGTGGCTGCGGTGCTTCATCTGACAGCAGTTCTTCGCAAGATGTCAGCAGCAAGGCGGAAACGGAAAGCAATTCTCCATACACTGTTGAGGCAGATTTCAGCAAGGGTGCGTCAAATGATTTTTCCATTTCAGCAGGCTGGTCAAATGGTGATCCGTTCAACTGTTCGTGGAGCGAAGATAACGTAACTTTCAATGACGGAAAAATGCAGCTTACCATTGACAGTATGGGCGATTCCGAAGCGTACAGAGGCGGCGAGTATCGTTCAAAGGAGAACTATGGCTATGGACTTTATGAGGTTTCAATGAAAGCCATAAAGAATGACGGCGTTGTATCATCGTTCTTTACATACACAGGTCCATCGGAGGATAATCCTTGGGACGAAATAGATGTTGAAGTCCTTGGCAAGGATACAACAAAGGTGCAGTTCAATTACTACACCAATGGTGTTGGCAAGCACGAATATATGTATGATCTTGGCTTTGACGCTTCTGAGGATTTTCACACTTACGCATTTGAGTGGAAAGAGGACAGCATAACTTGGTATGTTGACGGAAAGGAAGCATACAAGGCTACTGAAAATCTGCCTGTTACGCCTGGTAAAATAATGATGAATGCGTGGAACGGCATTGGCGTTGACAGCTGGCTGAAAGCCTTTGACGGCACAGTTCCGCTTACAGCGGAATATGAGTGGGCAAGGTTTACGGCAGAAAAGTAAAGTGATCCGCATATTACGCTTGCGTTTATGTCTTGATTTTTTTAGTTAATGATATTGATATTTGAAACGACCCCGTTTGCTAGGTCAAAAAGTCTAGCGAATGGGGTCGGTTTATTTTACAAAGATAAATTTCATATATTCACTCTTCTCATGAGCCTGACTATTTATGATATCATGAGTATATTTCTGTATAGGGGTGTTTTTTTGCTATAATTTTCATTTATATTCTCACATCTCAACTTCTCGGTTATACGCCTCTGCCCCCTCGACATACAGCGTTCTCATTTCTTCAAACGAGTCGCTTGGGGATAGGATAACGCCGTCTTTGCCGAACTTATTGAAATAGTATTTGACTTGGATAGGCGGGGAGATGAACTCGTTGACAGTGTTGGGCTTGGGCTTTTCATTGCCTTTCAGTATGGGGCGCTGATAGAGTATTTTGCCGAACATTTCAACGCCTTTTTCGGTGAGGTACACTTTGGAGATATCGCTCTCATCACTGCCAAAACGTGGGTCGCTGAGTAGGTGCTTCACGGACTTGACGTGACCCTCTTTCAGCCGTTCGTATTCGGTGACGGAGGAGTATTCCTTTTGGCTGAGCTTTTCTGCGATGCTTAGTCCGCTCAATCTGCTTATGCGATAGCTGTCGGCTTTGAACTCTTTGCCTGCGCTTTTTTCGTCGGACAGGCAGACAAGATAATTATACATCTTATATTCGTCGCTGACGATACGGTAGGGGATAAGCCTTATGCGGCGCTTTTCACGGCTGTACATATTAGAATATGCGTAAATGAAGCTGTAATATCTGCTGCCGTTTTGTTTGATGACTTCATTTATTTTTATGATATTGTCGGCGAAAATGAGCCTTTCACGTTCGCAATCTGACAGCAGGGCATAGTCCTCATACACGGCTTTCAGAAATCTTCTTAGGGTCGAGCTGTACACCTTGTTTTCATAATAAAGGTCATCACTACTCAGTGTATCGTAAAGGTCACGGCATATGCTGAGCCTTACTCGCACTGCATTTTCGGTCTTGGTCTTTTCGTATTTTGCAGAGAGCTTTGAGATAAGATAGCTTTTTATTATCTCCTTGCTTTTATCATCAAGGCCGTCATCGATCTCCTCGATCTGCCATTTTACGAATGCGTTCAGAAGTGGGATACCATTATATTTATAGTTATCGTCACTTTTGTATTTTAATGATGCAATATATGCTGAATCAAATATACTTGTGAGAAATGAGGACATTGATACGCTGCCGTTAGGGGAAAGGCTTGTTTCAAATATGGACTTGTCCTTGATAATGACGGAATATGCAGAGGGTGAGAGGGGTATGGATTGCACCTCTGCGATATATGGTACGTTTTTGTCACGCTTGGGCAGAAATGTGCTTGGGCGTATGAGCATTTTTATCACCTCTTGTATCCATTATATCATAAATGTACTTTTTGTCAATATCATAGAAAATTATTTTGCTGAAATTGTGATATAAATGCCGTAAAAAAGTGATAAATGTGCAAAAACATAGATAAAAAAATTTTTGAAAATTACACTTTTGTTGACGATGATAAGGTGGTATAATGTATACAGAACAAAGGACAGGAGGTGATAAAAATGCTTTGTGTAAAATAGCCACTTTCTATTGACATTTGTGTCTGAAAATGGTATAATATATATATATATTAAAGCGTCGATAAAATAAGTTTGGTGTTTTATTACAAAATATCATTGATTATTTTGTCTACTTTGACCTACTACACTGGTGCAATTTTGCACTAGTCTAAAACAGAAAATTTGTATAAGTATGTTTTTCTTTTCTACTACACTAGTGCAAATTTGCACTAGTCTAAAACCATTCCATATCATAGTGGTTACTTCTTCTTCTACTACACTAGTGTAAATTTGCACTAGTCTAAAACCGCTTCGTAATCATTTTGAAAGTTTATCATCTACTACACTGGTGCGAATTTGCACTAGTCTAAAACCTCTGCAATAGCTTCTCTGTTAGCTCTAGCTACTATACTGGTGCGAATTTGCACTAGTCTAAAACCCATTCTAGTTCCGCAGTTAGGACAGTACCCTACTACACTGGTGCGAATTTGCACTAGTCTAAAACGACAGCTTGACGATGTACTCTTCCTCACTCCTACTACACTGGTGCAAATTTGCACTAGTCTAAAACCTCTTTAAAACAGAAGTTGATAAACTGATACTACTACACTGGTGTGAATTTGCACTAGTCTAAAACAAATGATATTTCACCGTTATTGCATGTAATCTACTACACTAGTGCGAATTTGCACTAGCTGGCAAAGTCTAACATTAAAATCAACAAATAAAAAAATCCCTTAACGCTCAATGCGCTAAGGGATAACTAATATATATATAAGGAGTGATATTTATGGCAAAAAAGAATAAAATGAAGCCTAGAGAGCTGCGTGAGGCTCAGAAAAAAGCCAGACAGCTCAAAGCGGCTGAGATAAATAATAACGCTGTTCCTGCGATCGCTGCCATGCCTGCTGCAGAGGCTGCTGCACCTGCGGCAGAGAAGAAAAAATCCTCCGTCAAGGCGGCAGGAATGAAGTCTATTCTTGTCAGCGAAAATAAAATGTATATAACCTCTTTTGGCAAGGGCAATTCTGCTGTGCTTGAATATGAGGTGGATAATAATGACTACAACAAAACTCAGCTTTCATCAAAGGACAACAGCAATATCGAGCTCTGTGATGTAAACGAAGTAAACATCACTTTTTCCAGCAAGCATGGCTTTGAGAGCGGAGTGGAGATAAATACTTCAAACCCTACTCACAGAAGCGGTGAAAGCTCGCCTGTAAGATGGGATATGCTGGGGCTTAAATCGGAGCTTGAAAAGCGCTTTTTCGGCAAGACTTTTGATGATAATATACATATCCAGCTTATTTACAATATTCTGGATATTGAAAAGATACTTGCGGTGTATATAACGAATATCGTTTATGCGCTGAACAATATGCTCGGTGTAAAGGGTTCAGAAAGTCATGACGATTTTATTGGGTATCTTTCCACAAATAATATTTATGATGTTTTTATTGACCCCGATAACAGCAGTTTATCTGATGATAAGAAAGCGAATGTCAGAAAAAGCCTTAGCAAGTTCAATGCCCTGCTGAAAACTAAGCGCCTTGGCTATTTCGGTCTTGAAGAGCCAAAGACGAAAGATAATAGAGTTTCGGAAGCATACAAAAAGCGTGTTTATCATATGCTTGCAATTGTGGGGCAGATAAGGCAGAGTGTTTTCCATGATAAGTCAAGTAAGCTTCATGAAGACCTTTACAGCTTTATTGACATTATTGATTCCGAATACAGAGAAACCCTCGACTATCTTGTAGATGAGAGATTTGATTCTATAAATAAGGGCTTTATCCAGGGAAACAAGGTCAATATCAGCTTGCTTATTGATATGATGAAAGGCTATGAGGCTGATGATATCATACGCCTTTATTACGATTTCATTGTGATTAAATCTCAGAAAAATCTCGGTTTTTCTATAAAAAAGCTTCGTGAGAAAATGCTGGACGAATACGGCTTCAGATTTAAGGACAAGCAATATGACTCTGTGCGCTCAAAGATGTACAAGCTTATGGATTTTCTGCTTTTCTGCAACTATTACAGAAATGATGTTGTCGCAGGCGAAGCTCTTGTGCGCAAACTGCGTTTTTCAATGACCGATGATGAAAAAGAGGGGATATATGCTGATGAAGCGGAAAAGCTTTGGGGCAAATTCAGGAATGATTTTGAAAATATCGCCGACCACATGAACGGTGACGTTATCAAGGAGCTTGGCAAGGCTGACATGGATTTTGATGAGAAAATTCTTGACAGTGAAAAGAAGAATGCGTCTGACCTTTTGTATTTCTCCAAAATGATATATATGCTCACATATTTTCTTGACGGCAAGGAGATAAACGATCTTCTTACAACGCTTATCAGCAAGTTTGATAACATCAAGGAGTTTTTGAAGATAATGAAAAGCTCTGCTGTTGATGTTGAGTGTGAGCTTACGGCGGGCTACAAGCTGTTCAATGACAGCCAGAGGATAACCAACGAGCTTTTTATCGTAAAGAACATTGCTTCCATGAGAAAGCCTGCGTCTTCGGCAAAGCTTACGATGTTCCGTGACGCACTGACTATACTCGGTATAGACGACAATATCACGGACGATAGGATAAGCGAGATTTTAAAACTTAAAGAAAAAGGCAAGGGCATACATGGTCTGAGGAATTTCATAACAAACAATGTTATCGAGTCCTCTCGGTTTGTATACCTTATCAAGTATGCGAATGCTCAGAAGATAAGAAAAGTGGCTAAGAATGAGAAAGTTGTCATGTTTGTTCTTGGGGGTATCCCTGACACGCAGATAGAGCGTTATTACAAGAGTTGTGTGGAATTTCCTGACATGAACAGTTCTTTGGAAGTAAAGCGCAGTGAGCTTGCGAGAATGATAAAGAACATCAGCTTTGATGATTTCAAAAATGTGAAACAGCAGGCAAAGGGCAGAGAAAACGTGGCTAAGGAGAGGGCAAAGGCTGTTATCGGGCTTTATCTTACGGTCATGTATCTGCTGGTGAAAAATCTTGTAAATGTCAATGCAAGGTATGTTATTGCGATACACTGCCTTGAACGTGATTTTGGGCTGTATAAGGAGATAATTCCTGAGTTGGCTTCAAAGAACTTGAAAAATGACTACAGGATACTTTCACAGACGCTTTGTGAACTTTGTGATAAGTCGCCGAATTTGTTCTTGAAAAAGAACAGGCGGCTGCGTAAGTGCGTCGAAGTTGATATCAATAATGCAGACAGCAGCATGACAAGAAAATACCGCAACTGTATTGCTCATCTTACTGTAGTTCGTGAACTGAAAGAATACATAGGAGATATTCGTACAGTGGATTCTTACTTCTCCATTTATCATTATGTTATGCAGCGCTGTATCACGAAAAGGGAAAATGACACAAAGCAAGAAGAGAAAATAAAGTATGAGGACGATCTTTTAAAAAATCACGGCTATACGAAAGACTTTGTAAAGGCTCTCAACTCGCCGTTTGGATACAACATTCCGAGGTTTAAAAATCTTTCAATTGAGCAGTTGTTTGACAGAAATGAATATCTTACTGAAAAGTAGCGTAGTGTAGATACCGCCGCTCTCTTGGGGGACAAGAGGCGGCGGTGATATTCATTCCTGTAAAAGATGTGGTGGATATTCTGTTTAATTTGTTTTTTGGAAAGAAAAAATAGGACAAGTGAAAATCAGAGCGCTGTATGCAATGTGGTGCGGATATCTACAAACGCTTAGCAGCATAAAGCTGATGAAGCTCCTTAAAAAGCTGAATATTTTTCGATTTTCTACCTCACCAGCGTCATTAGGGGAATAGTCCCAATCGTCTGTAGAAGCGATAACAACAGTATCGTTCTTAAAGTCAACTATAGCGCCAACACCATAGGTAGTGATAAGCTGAGTTTTTCTTATATCTCCAACGGAGATCTTTTTGTCTGAATATGTTGATATGCCATTCTTCTGCATAATCTCTTATTCTAGGCTCGATACTTTCGACACGTTCAAGCATGGTTCGTTATATCTGCTCTATATCTTTATCATCAGCAGTTTTTCGACGATGGCAGCAAAAATCCTGCTCTCACACAGAAGATCGTGGACAGCGTATCGAGGCTTTCTGAGAAGGATCAGAAGCTTGTGCTGGAGATTTCGGAGAGGTTGGGGGAAAGATTGAATCGATAAAGTGCCTTAATGCTAGTCATAAGGCACTTTTGCTATGTGGAGCATACAAAAAAAGAGTTACGCTTTTCGGTTCCACAAAGCATAACCCTACTTGTTTAGGTAATACAAAAACTCCCCCTGCGGCGTTAAGTTCTGATAATAAAAAAGCCATAACGGACGATGCCCGTCATGGCGAGTGACTGGTCGAGGTGACGGAACGTTGAACAGTGGGTTCAAGCCTGCGTTTCGACCAAAATAAAAAGGGTTACGCTTTTCGATTCCTCAAAGCATAACCCTACTTTTTTTTAGGTAATACAAAAACTCCCCTGCGGCGTTAAGTTCTGATAATAAAAAAGCCGTGACGGACAATGCCCGTCACGGCGAGTGACTGGTCGAGGTGACGGGACTTGAACCCACGGCCTCTGCGTCCCGAACGCAGCGCTCTACCAAACTGAGCCACACCTCGAAATACCACTGTAATATTATATCACACCCATCAAACCTTGTCAAGGCGTTTTTTTCTGTTTTGTATCCTCTTTGCTTTTTTTACTGCGTTGACCTTTGGTGTATGACGAATTTATTGAAATCATTCTCATTGTAACTTATTTTCATTGACATATGCCTTGCGTTGTGATATTATATATATAAAGGTGTTCTCGTTTAAAAGTTTTTGTATGAGGTGATGAAATTAATGAATATGAAGAAAAGAATGTTGAGCATTGTCCTGTCTGGCGCAATGGCTGTTTCTACTGCTGTGTCTGCTGGATCGTTCAGTGCCTTTGCCGTGGCGCAATGTGTTGCGTATTCAGGCTCTAATGTGAATGATCAGGACTATGTGCAATGGTCTGACACAGTGAAATCTTACCTGACAGTGTGCGACAACGGCAATTATATGCGTGTCCAGTCAGGCGCTATCAAGGGCAAGCTCCTTGTGGAATATTACAGCTCTGATTTTGAACCGCTCAGCACTAAGCTTATCGACAATGAACTGCCGGTCTTTGGTGCTTTCTATGACTCCGGCAATAATTATTATGTCCTTAGCGGTCAGGAAAATCCGAAACAAAACGACTCCCTCGAGGTTTTCCGTATCACGAAGTATGATAAGAATTGGAACAAAATAAAGTCCTGCGGTCTGTATGGAGCTAACACTACAGTTCCATTCGATGCAGGCTCGGCAAGAATGACCCATTGCGGTGACCACCTGCTTGTGAGAACCTGCCATGAAATGTATAAATCAAGCGACGGCAATAATCATCAGGCTAATGTTACCATTGAAGTGGATATGCCTTCAATGACTATCACTGATTCATATACCGGCGTCATGAACGTTGATTATGGCTATGTGAGCCACTCCTTCAATCAGTTTATAAAAACCGACGGCAACCATATAGTCGCCCTCGACCATGGTGACGCTCATCCACGTTCTGCCGTTCTGGTGAAGTATAATTCTGATTTTACTACAGGCAAATTCTTCCCAAGCTATTTTGAACAGGTCAGCAATATCGATGTTGTAACATACCCTGAATATACCGCCGGTCACTATAACTATACAGGTGCGGCTATAGGCGGCTTTGATGTGTCATCATCAAGCTATATCGTGGCACAGAGTACAGTAGACCTTGATTATATCAATACGTCAGAAACACGAAACGTCTACGTTTCCGCTGTTTCAAAGGATCTTTCCACAAACAAGCTCAATAAGATAACTTCTTATGCAGAGGGTACAGACTCAGCTTCTGCTCCACAGCTTGTGAAGATAAATAATAACAGCTTTTTGCTATTGTGGGCCAGAGATACAAAGGTAAGCTGTGTGAAGCTAAACGCTGACGGCACAGTAAACGGCAGTATACACCTTTGAGGGAAGCCTTTCAGATTGCCAGCCTGTTATCAAAAACGGCAGAGCAGTTTGGTATGTTTACGATAAAAATAACGTGACCTTCAACTCCCTGAACCTTTCAAATCTTGACGATATAAAGACGGTTGACGTCAAAACAGGTCATGACTACGAAACAAAGTACGCATCAAAAACTGACGGCACTGTAACACAGACCTGCAAGTCTTGCGGTTATGTGAATAAGTTCACAGTTCCGACCTCTACCACTGTTTATTGGCGCACAGACCTTTCGAATACGTCCTTTTCAAGCGTATTGAGCAAAACTCAGTTCAGTGTGGGCGACAGCATTGATTTCTGGCTTTATGACGATACAGACTACACAGTTGAATTTTCTGATCGCAGCATGGTAAGTGTAAATAAGCTTGAAAACTATGCTAATGATATCAGACGTATCACATTCAGAAACGGCGGTTCACTCACTGTAAAAATTTATCCTACATACAATCCGTCTGTAGCAAAGACATACAAACTCACCTGCGGATGCACGAGCCACACATATGGCAGTGCTGTTATCACAAAACAGCCGACCTGCACATCAGAGGGTACAAAAACAAAAACTTGTACGCAGTGCGGAGCAACAGTAACAGAAACAATTGCAAAGCTTTCCCACAGCTACACAACCACAGTTGTTGCACCTACTTGCACTACTAACGGCTACACTCTCCACAAGTGTTCAGCTTGCGGTACTTCATACAAGGATAGCACAACAAAAGCAACAGGTCACAGCTACGGAAATTCTGTTGTAACAAAACAGCCGACCTGCACATCAGAGGGTACTGCTATAAAGACTTGCACAAAGTGCAATGCGACAGTTACAGAAAAGCTTCCTGCAAAGGGTCACACCGCAGTTACCGACAAGGGCTACCCTGCTACTTGCACCACCGCAGGCAAAACAGACGGCTCACATTGCTCAGTTTGCAATACTGTTATCAAGGTTCAGACAGTGATAAATGCCACAGGTCACAAGTCAAGCGGTTGGATAGTCGACAAAACGGCTTCTATCGGAGTTAAAGGCTCAAAGCACAAGGAATGTACAGTCTGCAAGAAAGTTCTTGAAACGGCTGAGATCCCTGCACTTTCAAGAATTAGCATTTCAAAGGCAAGCGTGACACTTTCCACTTCGACCTATGCTTATGATGGCAAGGCAAAAACTCCGTCCGTTACTGTAAAAGTCGGTGGAAAGACTTTGAAAAAGGATACTGATTACACTGTTTCGTACAGCAACAACACCAAGGTAGGCACAGCAAAGGTCACTATCAAAGGCAAGGGCAATTACACAGGCTCAGTTTCTAAG
>ULLZ01020281.1_pt1 | contig 13451 bp, 10 predicted proteins | sample 1951531 | NCBI WGS metagenome assembly ULLZ01 (sample SAMEA4835538, study PRJEB28245) | human gut metagenome | biome: gut microbiome; material: fecal sample | place: Denmark | collected 2008
GCCATCCGCACCCTTACGCGGCATTATCCCGGCAAATACAGTCATGCCAGCTGATACACCTGCGACCAATAAAATGGCAGCGGTATAAGTATTGATGTTTCCGTAGGAAGAAGAAAACATGGTTTGCTGTTCCGGTTTTACACGGCCAAGCCAGCCGAAGATATCCATACCGAAAAAATCCGTAATTCCCCATACCGAAGAAATAACACCGCCCAATAAAAACAGATGGATCGGAACCAGATTCATGTGCCAAAACCGGCTGATACAAAAATACGTAATCCCATACAGGATCCACATAAGAAGTCCCTGGTATCTGCCATCCGTCCCCAAAAAGACGGCTTTCACATTCCCCGATAAAACCATTCCCACAGTGGCACTGCAAAGAAAGATCAGTAACAGCCAGTCCGTTTTCATCAGCCGGCATCTTTGCCGGATCACGCCGCGTTCCTCCCTTGGGATGCGACATAAAAGCGTAAGCAGGAGTCCGGATAAATAAACGCCGGTCAAGCACAGAAAGAAATTTCGCCGATCCCGTAGAATATGAAAGTAGCAATTTGTACTGTAAAACGGGAATACCAGCAACATCAAAAATAAATACACCTGTGTGATCCGGTGCAGGCTGCGCAGATAAATGTCATGCGCCAGATCACGGTCCTGAAATAAAAAATTATTCAATGTCTTCATGATGACCTCCTTACTTTCAGTATGTCACATAGTATACGAGGTCACTTTTTGCGGATAACACTTTTTGGTCAAAAGTACGCAAAATTTGCAATCCATCCTCTAATATAATTGCCAGATTTTTTTCTCCAGCGCCTAACGGACGCCAACTTGATTTTTATATTACTTTGAAGCGACGACATTCCCATACTGAAAGGGTAAAAACAAAAGAAAAGGAAAGGAGAAAGAACAATGAAAAATGATGAATTAGTGAAATGGGGTGATGAGTTATACAGTTACCCCAACCAACTCGGTGCAATCAAAAGATCGTATCGATATTTAGTTGGAAGCGGGACTGGCATGACTGGATTCATCAGGGAATTAGAAGCAATTCCCAATGTCCGGTATAAGCCGAGCTCAAAGGCTGGCTGCGTGCTGTACCGTACTGAGGCTGTATTTGACTTATTTAAGTCGCATGCTACCACGGCAAAGGTGATTGCAGCGCGCCGGATTAACAGTCTGGAAGAATTAGTCTTCCGGATGGAAAATTCCGAATGCTGACCCACCCACTAAAAAAGTGCAGACAGATGGATAACTTGCTTCCACCTGCCTGCAAAAACAGCATTTTTCATAACCGGCGGATAACTTGCTTCCGCCGGTTTTTTGTCGCCTTTTTTAGGATTATTCACGTTCCGGCTCGTCCGCTTCGCGGTTTTCTGCCGCTTCGCCGGTATGAATCTCGTCCATCTGATACTTTTCATACAGATGCTCCATGCGAAGCTCGTAAGCCAGTGTATTTTCTTCAATACCATTTTCACGGCATTCTTCTTTTAATGCTTCCAGTTCTCTCATGAACTGTTCGTTCAGTGCGATGGCATTCTCCGCGATCGCACGCTGTTCTGCCTTTTTGTGTCTGCTGCTATATACAGATTCCAACCCGTTAAAGAACGTATCCATATCACGGATACCGGAATGCTCCGGATCTACCGAGAATACGGACATCAGCGCTTCCTTAGACAGTCCGCAATCCCGTCCGAGGCTATACACCTGCATGATGCTTTCCATGTATTCCTTTTTGTAAGCCTTCTCCTCCAGCGCAGCAGCCTTCTCAATCTGTTTGGATGCCTTAATCTGCTCTGCGTTCACCCCCATGCTTAAAACATTGATCGCCTCCGTGATCACAGAAGGGTAAACCTCGCCATTAAATTCCGCATAGCCATTTTTAAAGGATTCAAATTCTTTTTTATTTGTTTCATCTGACGCCATTTTTCTGGAATGCTCAAAAAAGTCCGGATCGTTTAAGTAAACCTCCACGATTTTTCTCGCATTGGGAGCTGCGATCCCGTTTCCGCGCAATAACTGATAGCAGTTTAAGAGGAGCGTATCGGCTTTCTCGGACACGCTGTGCAGGTTTTCCGTTTTCTTGCTGCGGATATCCGCATCGATCATACCGCGGTCCGTATTCAGCGCCTGGAAGGCCGAACCCGCTGCGGCTAAATTACCATGACTGATCTTTTCCAGATACGGAGTAATGCTGCGGCGGAATCCGTCACGATACGTAAAGACTTTATCCGTTCCCACCACGCCTGTATTCTCAAGGCCTGTTCCTTCATCTTTTGCCGCCAGCTCCATATTTGCTGCTGTGCGCGCAAAGAGCGGCAACCCGTCATTGATATAATCTTCATAGTCGGATTCCACTTCATCTGCGAAGGTGCCGCAGTAATGTTCATCATAGTCTTCCGGTTCTACCCCATAATCCTCCTTCAGCCACTGCTTGAACGTCTTTTTTGCTGCCAGGTCAGGCACAGCAAACCCCGATGCGACGATCTCTGTTTCGTCCTGGTCAACCCATGACATTTCCCATTCGCCGGTCACCTGATTGCGCCGGTACAACGCCAGGTCATGGTTTACCTCCCAGCCGCTGCTTGCGACATATTCCCCGGTTTCATCATCATGTCCGAACCAGTATCCAGGCTGCAGTGTAAATCCGTGATAATCCGTATATGACGCAGCGCTGCGATTCTGTTTTAAAATAATCATAAATATCTCCCTTCCCGGCTACGCCGTGTGTATTTTCTTTTTTGGCATATCAATGTCAGTATGTGATATTTTTCCGAACCTTACATCAGACTTTTAATACACTCCCTTCGAATCAGTTTCACGTGAAACAAAACGGCAAATATAAAGAAGCATTTTATCAAACGATAAATTACGCACTTTCCAGCAAGTCCGCATCGGCATACACCATTGCTTCGGAAACCCTTTATATAAATGCGTCTTCCAGACGGTTTTACGGGAATTGCCGTTTACAAAACGATAAATACTTCTTATAATATATGGTACATAAAGAAAATGGAGGCAGTCATGAAGAAGCGTTTACCAACTGACCACATTATTACGATCATCAACCAAAAAGGCGGGGTCGGGAAAACATCAAGCTGTACCCTGATGGCAACGCTGCTTGGATTAGCAGGTTACCAATGCCTTGTGATCGACAACGATTCCCAGGCAAATACCACGGCAACATTGTTGCCGGACATTGCGTCTGTCACTAAAAGCATTGTTGATATTTTTAGGATGAATACGCCAACAGCAGAAGAAGTAGCCGCCTGTATCTACCATACCCCATACCAGGGAGTCGACCTGATTCCATCCAGACCAGAACATCAAAGAACGGATGATTATTTATATTCCCTCCTCGGACGTAAGGCGATCCACAAATTGTTGAAGCGGGCTATTAAACAGGTAGAAGAACACTATGATTACATCCTGATCGACACACATCCGGATCTTGGCGGCTCTGTGCAGAATGCGCTCTGCTGCAGCGACTACGTTCTGATTCCGGTAAAGCCGGACGGCTATTCTTACCAGGGTGTTACTCCCATCATCAACCAGGTTCTGGACATCGCATCAGACGAAGATTTAAACCCCGATCTGCAGCTACTTGGCGTGTTTTTAACCTGTGCAGAACCCCGGAATGCCGCGTACCGCAAATTTTACTCCTATTACCAGGATACATTTGGGGACGATTTTATCCCCGTGAGCGTCCGTCTGGATCGCTCCGTATCCGCCGTATGCAATTTTTTGATCCCACTACCATATCTGCTCGGATCATCGGACTACCAGGCTGGCGGTTCCTGGAAAGCAATCTACGACTACATCGAACTGATGAAATACACGGAAATCATAGGAGACGAAGACTATCTTGTATTAAGAGTGACCTATGAGATCCTGGAACGAAATTTGGCGGTGCATATACCATCCGGCGCATACGATAATCCGTACATCGCCCACATCACACCGATATCCGGTTTAAGCGATACATGCGCCCCGTACGAAAATCACCCATACATGGAGTATTCAGCTATGCTGGATATCTTAAATCAGCAACAAGAATTACGTGACCGCATTCAGCAGTGCCTGCTCACCGCAGGTGACACGACCAGAAACATTCGGTACTGCTCAGAAGACAGTGCGTTAAGCGAAAAATACTCGTTTGTAAGGATCGCCGCTTTGAAACCGGCACAGGAGGTATAGACATGGGAAAAATCAAAAACCAGTTCAATATAGATCGATTAAACGCGGTATCCGGAGGCGCGATGCCCTCTGCGAAGCAAGCGTTATCAGAAAAGAAACAGCTTGATCAGAAGAATGCTTATGAAATCCTCAACATTCCGGTGGATCAGTTACAGCCCATGTCTTATAACCGGGAAGTATACGAAGTTGATGACCTGGATTTTCTTGGCGCCACAATCAGCCAATATGGTCTGGCCCAACCTTTAGTCGTCCAACGCCAGCCTGGAACTGACAAATATAACATTGTCGCCGGTGAACGCCGTTATCAGAGCTATTTAAAAAGCAAATCGGACGGCAAAGCTACCGGATTATATCCAAACGGACTTCCATGTCATGTCTATCCTGAAAATATGAGTCCGGTGGATATTAAGATCATGCTTTTGATCACCAACGCAACTTCCAGAGCGCGTACCGCTGAAACACAGAGAAAAGAATTACAAGAACTGGTCTCTCTGTTTAACGAAGCAGAGGCGTCCGGAGCCAAGATTGGATTCTCTTTAAAAGAATTGGCTAAAAATCACTTAAAGATTGCGGAACGCCAATATCAGCGCTACATGAGTGCATTGCGTGTTATTCCGGAACTAAAGCCGTTTACCGATGCATCCGATGTTATTTTAGCCGCTGCCATCGGTTCCAAGCCAGAAGACGTGCAAAGGGAAATTTATGCATACATGCAGGAACAACATTGTTCCATCGAAGATGCACATGAAGCGGTCAATGAAGAGTACGGAGCTTACAGGCAGCAATTACAGGCACTTCGCAAACAGGTCCGCACCCTGCAGCATGAAAAACAGCAATGGCTTAACCAAAGCCGTGCGCAGGATACCACGACTCCTGGTAAAGCGGAGGAAGCGAAATTAAATCTGGCGCGATCCACAGAGAAACTGGAGAAAACCAGGAAAGAGTTGGATAAGCTACAAGCTAATGCCGGTAGGATTGTTCGTTCTGGCATGCAAAAGAAGCTACACAAAAAGGAACCTTCACATACGATAACGCAACCCACATCCGTCGCAGAAACCCAGAGCTGTCTTTCCGTTAAGGATGCCATCCGCCAGATGAATGCCGGACTTAATTCGGTTGGATTGCAAATGAAAGCCTGTGACGAAGAATCCATAGAACAACTGAAACTAATCCGTGATCGACTTGATAAGATCATCAACGTTATTGAACCTCAAAACCAATCGATTTTTTAATAATAAATTTTACTTTTGCAGAGCCTTGATTTTTCAGGGCTCTTTTTATATACTCACGCAAAATAAGAGCGAAGCTTATTTCTTGAAAGAAATAAAAGAGATGAAAGACATAAAAGAAATCAAAGACATGGCAGAACAAGATTCCGGAACCCTTATAACATCACGGTTTCGGCTTATAACCATGCAGGAAATCTTCTTAGAAACGGATAAAAAAATCATACAATGCATAAAAAAATATTGGATTGCAGATAATAAAACGGAAACGTGGAAAAAAGAGATTAAATGCAGATTTTTTTCTAAGTTATCCACAGGCGTGAGATGCACGATAGGGAGATAAATGGACAAAAAACAGCCAGCGCATCACTGAAAAATGGTAGGAGTAGGTACGATGTTTGAGAAAAATGTTATTTGAAGGGATTGAGCATGAAAAGAAAACACGAGAAAAGCCCGCGGTAAGAAGCGCGGGTGATACGAAGGGATTATGCAGTTGCGGTTTTCATCTGACACAGCTCCATGACGATTGTCCGGATCAGACCGCCAAGGGATTTCGCCTTATCAACAACAAAATGAACCGCATCAGACAGTTTATAATTTTGGTAGTACAAACGGAGCGCATCGATTACAGTATCAATACCGAAATCCTGGGCGATGGTCAGACAATCATTTTTTACATCGCTCGTAAGATCTAAAAGAGGGAGCATCGTGGTCTGGTGCATTGGGTCGAGACAATCCCACAGATTGATATGATGCTGCCATAAATGACTGGCATTCCAGGAATGGATCATGTTATCTTGATAAATATCCGTATTGATATCACGAATGATGTCATTGATTTCATCGATCTCATCAAAGATTGCCCGTTTTGCCTTAATACGAACCTGCTGTTTGATCTGTTTCGCGTCATAACTTTGTTGTAACTTAATATAAATAGATTTTTTGAGATCCGGATTTACACGCTCAAATAAAGACCCAAAACTTCCACTCGCATCACAGGCTGCTTTGATATCGCACAATCTGCTGGATACGGGGAAGCTCATAGCGATCTCATTAAGACCAATGCGCACACGATCAACGATTTTGGACGCACTAAAAGTCTGTTTGGTTGCAAAAACGATCATTGCGGTCAGCGAAGCGCGCAAAACAGCGATGGCTTTGGTTCCTAAGAAAACCCGTAGCAAGTCCTGATTGCAAATGAAATAGCCCTTGCCACCTTCACCACGACGTTTATACATATCACCGATATTTAAAATCCGCACGGAAACATATCCAGATTCCGGACGCCCGGTCACCTGAATAAAATTGCCCTGTTCCAGGATATCAAGGGAGCGATATACTGTTTTCGTTGTGCAGGATAACTGCTCTGCCAGATCTTTGACAGATAACAAATCTGTCAGGCCAGAATTGGAATTCGCATGAAACTGCAGAATCAAATAGAGATTTATCTGAGCAACCAAATATCGTTCATGTGCATCTTCAGTTTTTTGAATCGTGCATTCTCTGCCAACAAGCTCAAGCCCGAGCATTTTTGCTACTGCTGCATTCGATATATTGGTGAACGTTTTCATGCGAATCCCTCCTTTCTTTTCAATGTATCAACAGTTTATCCCAACAATTTTGATTTGTAAATACCGCCAAAAATCGACCGATTTTCCTCGAATTGCTCTGAAAGTCCACGTTTTTAGCGACAAAAATAGGGTTTTGTTCTAAAAGTCCATGTTTTTGGCGACAAATTTATCGTTTGAACGATCACCGTCTTTGCGATCAGATTTTAAAAAAAAATAATTTCGGCACATTTACGAACGAATCCCAAAAAAGCCAGCTTTTGGTCTGAACCAAAATCCGAATTGTGCTAAAAGTCCACATTTTCAGCGACAAAAATGGAAATTTATCGTTTAAACAATCCCGCCGGGATCATAGCCAGGAAGCACCCAATATCAAAAACAGGCGCAAACAATCGTTTTGCTCTAAAAGTCCACATTTTTAGCGACAAAAATGTGGTTTTGTCCCCAAAGTCCACGTTTTCAGCGACAAAAATAGCCATAGAACGAACGGATGGTCTACGAACAAGTATTCGCCTAACAATCGTTTTGCTCTAAAAGTCCACATTTTTAGCGACAAAATGTGGTGTATAGGCTTGAAATTTAGATAGTATTGTGCAATATGCACAATACTACGTTTGATAACGAGTGATTATCACTAAATATCACGAATCATCATCTCATCTACGCTTCCGTATGCCAGCCGAATCGCGACCTGTCTACTGAGTATGTAATCCGGATTCCCTTTCCTGGATTTTTATGTGGCCAAAAATTCAGGGCACAATATGTAGCGCATCCCTTAGCGTAGAACTGGTTCCTCCAAACGCAACAACCTGGCGCTATTGATCTCAAGACAAATGTTATGAGTTTTCTAAGTTCTCCTATAAACCGGATAAAATCATATTGTTCGATGTAGGTTACGTTGGCCTAACTGAAAATGCTTCAAATTGCTCCAAAAGTCCACGTTTTTAGCGACAAAAATACAGATGGAATTTACCGGGCTACATCGAACAAACTATGGTATATCGATATCGTAAGAAAGAATTGCTCCAAAAGTCCGCGTTTTTGGCGACAAAAATGAACGCAAACGATAAAACTCACGAAAATCCCGATAAAACCGTATGGTCAATGGCCCATATCGCGAACCTCTATCGGAATTGCTCCGAAAGTCCACGTTTTTGGCGACAAAAATACAGGAAGAATTTACCTGGCCACATCGAACAAACTATAATATATCGATATCGTAAGAAAGAATTGTGCTAAAAGTCCGCGTTTTTGGCGCCAAAAATGAACGCAAACGATAACACCTGAAAAAATCCCGATAAAACCGTATGGTCAATGACCCGTATCACGCACCTCTATCGGAATTGCTCCAAAAGTCCACATTATTAGCGACAAAAATATAGGTGAAATTATGCCGATTGAATCCGATGGATTATGGTATACAAGCATCCTAAGAAAAAATTGTTCCAAAAGTCCACATTTTCAGCGACAAAAATGGACGCAAACGATAAAAATCATGAAAGTCCGACGGATCCATGGGGAAATCAATCCGTCTCATTGACATGTTCCCGAATTGCTCCGAAAGTCCACGTTTTTGGCAACAAAAATACAGGAAGAATTTACCTGGCCACATCGAACAAACTATAATATATCGATATCGTAAGAAAGAATTGCTCCAAAAGTCCACGTTTTTGGCGACAAAAATGAACGAAAACGATAAAACACACGAAAATCCCGATAAATCCGTATGGTCAATGGCCCGTATCACGAACCACTATCGGAATTGCTTCAAAAGTCCACATTTTCAGCGACAAAAATATAGGAGGAATTATACCGATTAAATCAAACGCATTACGGTATACAAGCATCCTAAGAAAAAATTGCTTCAAAAGTCCACATTTTCAGCGACAAAAATGAGCCAAAACGATAATTAAGTGCAAATAAGCCAAAAAGTGTTATCCGCAAAAAATCGCACCCATGCATATCGCACATACTGCTAAATATAAAGCTGCAACGCATGCTTCTGCCTTGACGGAATGCGTCGGCTTCGTATAAAATAGCGACAGGGCAATATAATAATAGAAAGCGAGGCGTGAGGAGTGGAAGATAAATTCTTAACCGAAGGTATTTTAAACCAGTTTGTTAAGACGATCAGCGAAGATATCCCGATTCTGCTGGCAAGCTTGTGCAAGGATTATTTCTGCGTAGATGATGAAGTCACGAAAATCGTCGAAGACCATTTGCTGGAACGCATCTATCTAACGGACTCTACCTATTACGAAAAAATCAAAACACCGGAACAAAATGTCATGAAGGCATTAGAAAGAAAACGACGTTATCAGTTAAAACGTCTGTTTGAGGATCTTGACCACGACCAAGAGAAGGCGTTAAGCGGCAATCCGACCACAAGCCTTGGGTCTCCGTACAGTCAGTTTACCCTGATGATCATGTGCGATGCGACTGGCATGACCACAGAAGAAAGTGTTGAAATCGTCGCATCCAAAATTGAAGCATTCCGCAAACTGGTAAGCGATCAGGATTACGGAAAAAAACCTCAGACGCAGATAGAATTCCACGGCTTTTACGAATACCCATACTTCACGTTGTTGTCGGCTGATAATCGTCGAAAAGCCGAAAAATTCCTGCGTATCGACCTTGAGGAATTTATTTTGTGCTGCTCCACATCTCCGAAATACAATCAATACGTTTCTTATCCGGCGGACAGCGTTGGACGTGGGTTTTACGGCGAAGTCATTCGCAGCAAAAAAGAAGATACAGAATATGAAGTTGTAACATCCCAGTATTTACGGGATACGTTTTTCCCGGATGAGCAGGGAATTAACCACGTAAAAATCATCTCTAAAAAGCCGTGGGACTTAAAAGATATGGATCTGTTCGGGTATCTCTGTACAAAGGGTGTGACCGAGCTTTTAAGAAGCGGCATTGGAGGAAAACCAACTCTGGAAGTTAGAGGCACGATCAGGGAACTCTGTAAAGTAGTTTCACCGGAAGCAAAGTCGTACGGACAGAAATCATACACCTTAGTCCGAGCCCGCCTCGGAAACATGATCGATACAAAACTGGAAGCAATCACAGCGGACGGGAGACAGATTATTCAACAGCTTTTTGACCGCGTTATCATAGACAACCCCGCACACCAAAAAACGGAAACCTCGAAACGCGAAAAACAGGGCGGTTATTACACGCTCCGAATCGGATGGAGTTTAACTGAGGATATCTTATCGCATCGGCTATCTACGGTTATTAAAGCGCGCATCTCCGAATTAAAAAACCCAGTCAGTGTGATACTTTATGCACCACTCAAAAAGGATCGCGCCGTAGACCTGTGTATGTGTAATCGCAATAGCCATGAATATTCCATCATTGACTTGATGCTCCTGTACCGGCTGGATGCAAGACGTAAAGCAACCAGGATTGAGAAATTTTCAGAAGTCTTCGAGGAAATGAAATCGAAAAAACTTCTAATCAAAGAGTACACAGTGGTGAATTCTAAATTCATCATCACATGGATGCCGCTCAGTCTGGAGGAGAAAAATGATATCCGGGTTCTACAAAAGGGATCAGATGCGGTCATTGATGTAACTGCGACTGAAACACCCATTGAAACAGAAAAGAAGATTAAGAATAAGAAAGCGACCTGAGAGAGGCCGGAGCTAATCAAGCTCCGGTCTTTTTGTGCCAAAAAGTGTTATCCGCAAAACCAGATGATTCCACAAAACTGGTACATACTGTAACAAAAATGAGAGGGAGGTTAATCACATGCCATTGTTCTTCTTGCCGCAAAAAAAAGGAATAACGGATCATACTGGAAATACATTAAAGAACTCTGGAAATGATGCCATGTGCAAAGAACTGTTCGTGCAAGATACTCTTGCAATGTATACCGTACGGTTTCTGCCGGAGCAACCGGCAAATTACAAACCGTGCGGGAATAATCCAGAAGCTGGACTGAAGGTGCTGGCCGGGGTATTTCTTGGTTCCTGCATGGCGTCCGATGACATTGTGAAAAAAAATCGGGAGCGAAAACATGCAGTAAAATGCAATAATAGCAATATCCATGCACTTGCTGTCTGGATGGCCCTAAAAGAGTTGAAACGAAAGAATGCGTCAGTCGATATGCTGCCTGATATTTGCAGTCAGACCGTTAAAAAATGTAGCAAAAAATATAATGTTCTCTGTGACAGCGCTTCCGGTTTTGACAGTGCGCTGGCAATTGGTGGATGCGTAGCCGGAGCATTTTCTGATGATCCAAAAGAAGTGATCCGGATGGCTGCTATGAGTTCCTATCATCCATCCTGGCATCCGGAGGGTATGCGCGGCAGCATCGTTTCAGCTGTGTGCGTGTGGATGGCACTCCATCAAGCCACAATCGAAGAGATCACACAATATGCCTGTAATCATTACGGAAAAGATACCGCGCCGGTGGAATATTGTTTTTCGCATGGTCGTATTACCGTCGACATGACCATGGATGATCTGCTTGGAACTCCATCCTATCAGCTTACGGATAACAGTTGCATCATTGTTGTTCCGGAAGCACTGTTTAACCTGATTCATTCTGACCGGTTCACATCCGCAATCCACACTGCCCAGACCTATCCGTGTGATAAGCAAAGCGTACCGTCATTAACGGGAGCATTAGCCGGAGCGTTGTACAATGGTGTTCCCGGGGAACTCCTTAAAAAATATAAAGATCATTTTCCGGTCGAATTGCGAGCCAGACTCGCGCCGTAACAAAAAAATACGACCCCGGCATAATGTTGCCGGAGTCATAAGTCAGCAGAAAATCTGCATTTTGATCATCTCGAAAAGCCAGGTGGAAAAAGTAGTCCCCTGGTTTTTCTGTTCTTTGGACACTTCCGCCTGGAACATGCGGTAAGCTTTTCGCATGCTGATTCGTTCTGGTCTCCCGTTTTCGTAATAACAGAATCCATTTCTCATTTGGTCTGACTCCTTCCTGTTCGCATCGTGTCTGCCTGCGCATTCTGGTTGGCTAACCATTCCCGCTTTTTCAAATAGACTGCCCGCAGCTTATCGCAGATCTGCATTTTGTTTTCCAGACTGCGTCGCATTTTCTGATAAGCAGAATCATCGAACCGATCACCCAGGTAGTCATAAACCATTGCAGCATACGGAGCCAGTCTGTTACCGCATGCACGGTATAGTTTCTGATATTTCCGGGTCATTTCTTCTGCTCTCGCAATGATCAGGGAACAATAAAGCTGTGGATCCTGTTCATACAGCCCGCAAAAGCTGATTATCTTTTCCCCATCTGGCGTATCGATCTGCATGCCAGTGTTCGTAACTGCTAATGCGTCTGCTTCTTCTTGGCTCAGCCATACCGCGGATTTTTTTGATGTTTCCCCGATTGGTGTTGGCACAATCCCGTAAAATTTCAAGATCCCGGCGCAGGCTTCCTCATAGTTTAAGGAATTCTGAATCCGGAATAGTTCTACTTTGTTTGCCGACAGTCCGCAGCTCCAGCATTTCCAATATTCCCCATCCCTTGAAGTCATGCCGGAACCATTTTTACCGGAACCAGATCCACAGTTGGGACAGATATAGCTTTTTTTGTTTCTCGCTAACGGTAAAAATCCGGGTTCCAGATATCGGATCGCTGTCATATCATATTTCGTCATCACACATTTTTCTCCTTTCGCAATTTCTTATCGTTTTGCCTACAGTATGGATTCCGGTACCGCAAATTTCAAGCCAAAAAATTCAGGGCTAAAAACCCAGTAAAACAATTTCCGAAGTCTATATTACGTATTAGAGTGTCGCAAATTTTTTATACATGGACGAGAACCTCGGTAAAATAATGATTGTAGGGGGGTGTACAAAAAATGGAAGTTTATATTACGTATTAGAGTGTCGCAAGTGCTTTGCGGAATTTTTAAATGAGGTGAAAAAAGAGGGTTAAAAATCGGAAAAAGCTTTTTCGCTCTCTCCGATTTTCGTAGGTAGCGGATGAGATTTCAGTTTGTGAAGGAAACAATCTGGATAACAGAAACATAAAAAATGAAAAAATAGAGAAGTTAAAGACGCGAGGATAAATTCATTTTCTTTTATCGCGTTCTTAGGTAGCGGCAGATGCTTTCGCTTGGACGTGAGCCTGTAAAACAGTGTCCGCATAAGAAACCGTCCTACGCCCTCTGTCTTCATTTCCGCCGTAAAATCCCGGCAATCCCATAAAATCCTGACAAGAATCACGAAAATAAACCGATCGTACCGCCCGACGTTCAGTTGAAAACCCCTTATTCCATAAAGATCCGGCAGAAAATGCAGAAAAAAATCCAGAAAGGAATGCTGGAACACATTCTATCCATCAAAGTGATAGAGAAAAGACGTTCAGACGTACCTTTGAAGCCCAACTGACGCAAATTCCCGTCCTTCGGCTCTGGGAAAATGGTCAGTTCCAATGTCAGAGAGAGTAGTGCGGTTATACGTCCTCCTGTATTTT
>ULLZ01043027.1_pt1 | contig 12937 bp, 10 predicted proteins | sample 1951531 | NCBI WGS metagenome assembly ULLZ01 (sample SAMEA4835538, study PRJEB28245) | human gut metagenome | biome: gut microbiome; material: fecal sample | place: Denmark | collected 2008
TAAAATACCTCACAAGCCTTATGGCTGTCTTTGACATAATATAGTATTAAAATTCAACTACGTTGATACAGTGAAAAGCCAGAAAAAGGTGGGATTGAGTACCTCGTGCTCAATCCCACCTATGTATTTTATATTGAAGTGGTGAAAATTTGACTCTATTTGCAAAATTGACAATCCATGTCATATTTCACTGCTTGTGTCATATGCGTTGCAAGAAAAGGAAGAAAAATGTATCTATGCTTCTGTAATATTCTTTGCTGCCTCTCCATAAGCCCTTATGAAGTCCTTTATATCTTCAAGTGCTGCTGCCTTATCTTTATCAACACTGCCCTTAAGTGCAGCTCCAAGCTTCCCAACCGCTTTATTTACCTCTGTTTCATCTATATCTGAGTATTCCTTTACAAGCGTGCGTGTTGCGTTATACATCTCTAATGTGTTGTTAACCGCATCTACTGTCATTCTAAGATACTCATCTGTATCATCCTTCTTAGCACCTTTAAGCTCAGGAATAACAGTATCTATACTGTGAAGCACCTTCATGCAATAATCCTTAGCTTCTCCTAACACCTCTAACTGCTTACTTCTTATATCCTCCATGATATACTACCTCTCATCCTAATAATAATATTATCATACCATCATGTTTACTATCGGTTCATAATACACAATAAATATATCGGCACACGCCAGTCATTCTTAACCCCGGCATACCAGATATCACCCTTTATCCATAAGCTGTCTATCCAACATCTGTCAGATCAACCATTAAATCATCAACAGCATCCTGATCTATATCTCCATTATCAAGTCTTGGCAACGGCTCCTTTATAAGCTTAACCTTCTGTATCTCCCAGCGGAAGCCCTTTCTTTCATTATATCTGTTGATAAGCCTTACAAAACGGTCTATCCTTGCTTCCTTATCTATAGGTACTATCAATGCTGTGAGTTTATCATTATACAAGGTTACATAACTTTCTGAAACACCATCAAGTGCTGTGATTTCCCTTATTGTAACAGTACGGCTTATCTTCTCACCTGTTGGAAGAAGAATAATCTCAGGGTTACGCTTAAGAAGCACAAGACGTCCCTTCTCGTTAATCCTTCCAAGATCGCCTGTATGATACACACCATCCTTTAGTACACGTGCTGTATAAGCTTCATCCTTATCATAACCATTCATGACACAATCTCCGCTGACAAGAATCTCACCATCAGCTGCGATTGTAACCTGCGTTTCACCAAACAGCTTATAAGTACCGTCCATTGTATCATTTATTCCTATACAGCCAGATGTTTCTGTCATGCCATATACATTATATACCTTTAAGTCCCTGTCACTTAAAGCCTCAAAAAGCCTGAACGGACAGCTGGCACCACCGATAATAACCGTCCTTAAATCGTTGTTAAATGCTTTGATTCTCTTTAAATAATCTATCATAGATGGTGAACCAGGAAGAATTGTAGGATTATAATAATATGTGTCCGCATCTATATGCCTTAAGCCTCTTCCTATGCACACACACGCACCATTATGCAACGGCCATATAAGACTATATATATAACCAAATATATGATGAAGTGCTATCTGTGCCAGAACCTTATCATTCTCTTCGCATAAGCAGAACTCATTAATCTCATTGATAGTATTAAAAATATTAGATACAGTAAGGACTACTGCTTTATCACACTCCTGTGGAACAGCCGTAAGCATAAGTATATTGCCCTCCACAGCCGAATCCTCATCATACACAAAGCCTTCCACATCATCCTTTTCGGCATCCGGTATCATAATTGCGTTACTATCTGCAAGAATATACTGATTCGTAGATGTAAGTACATAGTCAACCCCGACCTTTTTAAGTATATCGTTGCGGGTATTCTGTGGCAGAAAGAAATCAACAAGCATAACATCCTTACCAGCAAGTATTATACCAAACATATTAACAATCCACCTGTATGATGAAGGTCCATATAGTGCAATACGGTTTCCTGTAAATTTCTTAAGGTGAAGTGCTTTCTTACATACATCCTCAAAAAGCTTGCTATATGAAATAGTCATAGTATCATATATTATAGCTTCTTTATTAGGATATTTCTCTGCATTATTTTTAAGCATTTTATAAAATGAATTAAGCTTTTCCATAATCTGTACAACCTGCCTCTTATAATCTTTCTCAATATGCATTACTAAATTCTCATAATCTGGCTTTATGATATTACTTATATGCCTTTATTGTAAGTTAATCAATGATTTTATACAAGCATAATTATAACATTCCTGACAAAATTTTATTCATTCTTTTTTCAAATGTACATTCCCTCTTTACCTTTTCATATCCATTGCACGCTATCCTTAGGCGCTCATCATCATGTGACAGATAATAATCCACCTTTGCAATAAGATCAGGAATATCCTCATATATTACAAGTTCCCTTCCATCCTCAAAGTTCTCTGCTATCTCCTGCTGGTAATTCGTTATAAGAAAGCCTCCACAGCCCAAAACATCAAACACTCTTAACGGAATCCCTGACTGTATAATCTTTAAAGATATATTTAGGTTAATCTTTGCCTGATTAAAAGCAAGCGGCATCTGATTATAATAATCCACCGGACCACACTGGTTAAGTCCTGACAGCCTGTCATCCTTATCAGTTGAATAAAGATTAACCCTGCACCTGTTCTGCAGCAGCGCAAGTGCCTTATAACGTTCTCTCCCCGTAACCTCAGTTGCAAGCGCATAAGTAACCTCCGGCTTAATAACAGAATAAGTTCCACCTGATACTTTCGCAAAGTTATCATTGATACATTTCATAATATTATCATTCACACAATCATCTATAACATATCCCCCATATATCTTCTCCTGTGTAGATACTATACCTTCAAGATAGCCCCTTGTATACTCATCCTGATACTTGCTTATATACTGATAATCCGACCTATAAAGCTTGCCTACAAATGCCACATCACTAATACAAGAATTTCCAACATTGTTTACAACATTACCAAATGCATTATTAATAGCCTCAGCAAAGATATCAGTATCAACAGCAAGTGGCATATGTCCAGCACCTCTTACTCCCTGCTTTGCATAGCTTTCAGCCTGGATTCTGTCAAAGAAATATATGATATTGCAGTCATTCTTTAACGCAGCTGTCCTTCTTATATTTACAGGGCAGTCATATACCCATGATATGTACCTAAGCTTCCTGTATCTATCTGTATTAAACTCAGACACTAATCTGCTGCATACATCCGATACCATAGGAATAAAATTCACTGAAAACACAGCATCATATGTAACATTACTATTCTTAAGATAGTCAGACAGCTTTCTCTCAAGCTCATCATCATTATCCCAGTCTTTCATGTCATAGTAAAACACATCATAGCTTACATTCATCTTCTTTAATGCATTCTCTATACCCTTCTGCATGAATGCGAACCATTGGAAAAATAATATATTCATGTTCCTCTCACCCTCTTTGCTTCTATTGTATACCATCATATAGTATTGTACATTTTTCATCTAGCATCTGTCTATGACACCTGTTACATTCTTATTACATACCTATGATGTTCTCATAATATTATTATGATATTCTCGTAACATTCTTAAGGTATTCTTATAACATTCTTATGATATTCTCATGGCAGAACCTTGCTGAATTATAATACAATGGAATACCAGTTACGTAAACAATCACTATGAATCCAACGCACAAAATCTTTACTCTATTACTATGAATTAACCCACTCATCTAAACAACCACTATTGCTTTCTTACGAAAATACATTTATATTAAAGATATAAGGCTTGTATGAATATTAAAGAGGAAACTTATCACTTATAGATGCCAGAATAAAGAGTTACTTTGACAGCACAGTTATATTTAATTTAAGCCTTTAGAAATGAGGTTTTTCATGAAAATATATATATACAGATACGGCAGCATATGCGAGCCTGACATAATAGATTCTTTCAAAAGACTTGGACTTGACGTTCATGAAGAATGTATGGAAATATTTGATAAAAATCTTACTCCGTCTGAATGTATAAATCGGACAGCTTCTGATATAGTTGACGGCGGCTACAGCTTTGTGTTCACCATTAACTTTTTCCCATGGCTTTCCGAGGTATGCAATATAGCAAATATTGTATACATAAGTCTTATTGTTGACAGTCCCGTGCTTGAGCTGTACTCAGAATCACTATCCAACCCTTGCAACCGTATATTTCTTTTTGACAGCATGCTTTATAAGGAATTCGCACCTTATAATCCAGGTCATGTATTTCATATACCACTTGCGACCAATGTAGCAAGAACTGACAAGGTCATACAAAATGCCAGCATAAGTGAGCGTAAGCACTTTTCAAGTGACATATCCTTTATAGGTTCTACATATCAGGAAAAATGCGACTACAACAAGATAAAACTTAACGAATACGATACCGGATATGTTGATGGGTTAATAGAGGCACAGCTAAAAATATATGGATATAACTTTATTGAAGATGTCATATCTGAGGAATTCGCAGAAAGATTCATAAAAAGCAACTTAGGAACTTATGAATTTCCTGAGAACTCCCACTGTAACTACAAAGCACTTGTAGCACAGCACTACATAAGTGTCAAGGTTGCAGAGCAGGAAAGACTCCGTGCCCTGCGTATGTTATCAGATTCCTTCAATGTAGACATGTATACAGGTAGTGACACATCATCCATGCCGCATATCAACAACAGAGGCTTCGCCAAGTCACTTGAGGAAATGCCGCTTATATTTAACAACAGTAAAATCAACCTTAACATAACCGCCAAATCCATACGCTCCGGACTTTCGCTGCGTGTATTCGACGTTCTTGGCTGTGGTGGCTTCCTTATAACCAACTACCAGGCTGAATTGCCCGAATTCTTTGAAATTGGCAAAGACCTTGTTGCATACGAAAGCATGGAGGACCTGAAAGCAAAATGTGACTACTACCTTAAGCATGAGGATGAACGTATGGAAATCGCCAATCACGGATATGAAACAGTTAAGAAGCTGCATACATATGATACAAGACTTATACAGATGATAGATATGGCATTCCCAGCAAAATGATGAATATAAAAACTGGCTTTGCAGAATCAACTCATGATTAAGAATATTTTAAAATCTGTCATATATACATGTACATGAAACACGAATTTTTAAAAATAGAAATTCAAAATAAAAAGAAAGGAATGTCAGCTTGTATACACTTTACCCCTTACAGCAGCCATCTATAATAGTGAAAACAACTGATATACAACAAACAAAACATTATGCGTATTCTTGAGTTTGAACATAAACACTTCGGTGTTGAAGATATGAAAGAAATACTTCCTGCCATGGGCCATGAACTCACAGTTATATCCACTCCGCTTATACTGGAACGGACAAGCGAAGAGTTTGATAAGCTGTTTGATAGTCTCATTATAGGAAATAATGATAGTCACAGTAGTAATAGCTATTGTAATACGGTCATGCCTAGCAAGCAGAGCAGATATGATGCTGTATTTACATTTAACTACAGCGTTGTCGTATCCAACTGCTGTAACCGCCACAACATCCCTTATATAGCATGGGTATATGACAGCCCTCTGCTTACAATATACTCATACACTATAACCAACCCCTGCAACCACATATTCCTTTTCGACAGCGCACAGTATATTGAGCTTAAGAATGGTGGAATCGATACAGTGTACTATATGCCACTTGCTGCCAACACAGACAGACTGGATAAGCTCACACTGAATGAACATATTCATGAGGTATTTGACAGTGACATATCTTTTGTAGGCTCTATGTACAACGAAAAAGGAAACTTCTATGACAGAATATATGACAAGCTGAATCCTTGGGCGAGAGGCTATCTTGATGCCGTCATATCCGCCCAGCAGAATGTATATGGAATGAACTTCCTCGAAGATATGCTGTCTGGAACACCAGAAACTAACAAAATACTTGCAGAGCTTATGCGTGTAGAGCCCTATACGCCTAACCACGATGGCATAGAAACTCCTGCATATGCATATGCCAACTACTTTCTTGCAAGAAAAGTCGCACAGAACGAACGTAAAGCCCTCCTTACTGCTGTATCAGAGCATTTTAAAACAAAGCTGTATACACATAACCAGACACCTGATATGCCGCATGTTATCAATCAGGGACCTATAGACTTCTACGACAACATGCCATATGTGTTCAAATGCAGCAAAATCAACTTAAATATAACACTCCGAAGCATAAAAAACGGAATTCCGCTCAGATGTATGGATATCATGGGTGCCGGTGGCTTTCTTATGACGAACTTCCAGGCCGACCTGCTTAACCACTTCGTGCCTGATGTTGATTTCGTATACTTTGAATCAAAGGATGACCTCATAAGAAAATGTGATTACTATCTAAAACATGAGGATGAACGTATAAAAATCGCTACTAATGGGCATAAAAAAGTCCTGCAGCTGCATAACTACAGGACAAGACTTAATGAGATATTTAGTGTATGCGGGCTTTTATAATGCCCGCATATACTAAATAAATCCAGCTTTTAAGGCTTTTGCTATGCTATATTATGATGTCGGGGTCAAAAGTCCCCGACTTTGATACCTACGGATTGTTCCGTGCTACGCACTCCCACAATCCTACCCAATATTCGCATATCGTGTGATTATCATCCCACTTTTATGCTCATATTGGGGCGGGTCCCAAGGTCTTTCACCCACCTATGAGCGAGCTCATGTGGGTTTAGACCTTTTGACCCTGGTATCATATTATGTTATATTATGTTACGTTAACGATACCGCTTTCAGATCCTATGAAACATTCATCTTCTCAATTCTACACTCATGTTTCTTAAATTCTTCACCATGACTTTCCACCGCATCATAATTAACTCCAACAAGAACAACTTCACCAGAATATCCTTTCAGACTTTCAACATATTGTCTATTCTTTATCTGATTTATTGCAGAATCAGCCGACTTATTCCATTTAAGTTCCACTATAATCGCTGGTTTATTAACATTACTTCTTGGTACAAATACCATATCCGCATAGCCCTTGCCACCTGCAAGCTCACGATAAACTACATAATCTTTCTTTGCTGAATAATACGCAAGTGATATAACACACGCAAGTGAATTTTCATCATTATACTTCAATATAGATGTATTCTCCTGATGTACCTGCTCTATCATTGATGCCACTTTTTTCTCATCACCGTCTAATGTTGCCATAAGCAGTTCATCCGAGCTTCTGATAGCATCCATAACCTGTTCCCAGCCGCCATCTTCTATACAGTTGATGAATTCTTTCTGTACCTCCTGGTTTGGTATCGTAACCATCTGATTATAAAAATCATATGTCAGATATCCAAGATGTACAAGTAATGTCAAAACATCATCAGCACTTTCAAGAGTTGTCATATCATTCTGGAACTTATCTGGATTAATACGGACACTTTCCCCCGCTATAAGCCTTGTAACAAAAGCTTTAAGATTATACATATCAAGCTGAATATATTTCTTTAAAGCTTCGTAAGTTTCTGTCTTAGTCCAGTAGCTGTCAAAATCGTGTCCTAGAAGCGACATAACAACCGACCTCGGATTATAAATCTGAATTCCTTTTAACTCATATCCATCATACCACTGTTTCATTTTTTCATATGGCATATCATACTGTATGCACAGCTTCTTAACCTCATCCTCTGTGAAACCAGTAAATTCTGCCAGTTCACGCTGATTAGTCATTGAATATTCATCAAACATATTTAAAGCTGAATGTTCTCCATATTTCTTGATTGGCAATATACCTGTCATATACGCGAGAGCCACGTACGACTTTCCCTTTATAAAAAATCTTAAGAAATCCAGATACTTCTTCTGTTCCTCAACATTATCAGGGTATTTTCTAAAAATACTGTCCCACTCATCAATTATTATTACAAAAGACTGTTTTTTCTCGCTATATATAGTTTCAAGAACATCCACAAGATCATTCCAGTCAAAGCATTCCACATCTGAATATTCTTTTCTAATATCCCATAATAGTCTTCTTTGCAGATAATCTATCAAATCATCTATTGATTCTGCCCTTGTTAAGAAATCTATCATATTGATATGAATTACATTATACTTATTAAGATGTTTTTCAAATGTTTCATCCTCTGCAATCTTAAAACCACTAAACATATCTTTGGAATCAATATTCTTACAATAATATGCCACCAGCATATTAGCAGCCATAGACTTTCCAAAGCGGCGTGGACGACTTACACATATATTCTGATGCTCAGTATTAAGTTTACGGTTTGTAAATGCAATCAGCCCGGTTTTATCAACATAAATCTCTGAGTTAATTGCTTTCTTATATTCATCACATCCCGGATTAAGATATATCCCCATTGCTTTAACCTCCACATATCATATTTCACATCTATTACTATAAAGCTTTACTTTCCTTTGCTGCAAGCCTTTATTCTGTTATCTTTGACTGTTATCTCTAACTGTTATCCCTACCAGTTATCTCTGTCTTTATAACTCTTTAATATATTTCTTTATAAGACAGGTATACTCTTTGGTATGTGTATCATAATTAATTCCAACTAACAATATGCTGCCTGTATATGATCTTACAGAATCTGGATAACGTCTTTCTTCTATCTGCTGCAAAGCCGTATCAGCACTCTTATTCCACTTTTTTCTTCTAGTCGCTTTAACAAGCTCCTGTCTGATTTCCTCATTAAAAATAACTGCTGTTTTAAAACCTTGATCATAAGCTAAATATCCAAGATGAATAAGATAAGTAATCACATCATCTTTGTTGACAAAGCTGATCGTATCATTTTGAAAAGTTAAGAGCTGACTATGTTTTCTGCTTCTTTATAGGTAAAATACCTGTCATATATGCAAGCTGGATATACTTCGTTGGTTCAGTTCCTTTAAACATAGTTCTAAGGCCTGAAACGCTGAATTATCTGGATTAACAATTGTCCCCATAGTTGCTTTGCCTTTCTTTTAATTAACGATGTCAAAAGATTCTTTTATATAATTCACTACTGTAAATTCATTCTATCATTTAATCATCTAAGTCTCAATCACCTGTTATTACGACTTTCACTTTTTCATTTGTTTTTTTTACTTCAAATGTTATAATTTCATTATTAAATAAATTATCTTACAGGTGAATCAATGAACGAATTAGAACAAATAATATCAATAATGGAACAATTCCAAAAAGAACAACAGCAAATGAAAAATGACATAAATAATCTATATAATACTGTTAAAAATAGTCTTATTATGCAAAAAAACAGTACAACGGATATGAATGAGAGAGTCCTTCCAGCCCTAAAACTTATGATAGATGGATTAGGAAACAATCTTAAATACGAGATTGCAGATTACATAACTCATAATAACCATTTATTTTTTCCAAAAATTGAATCTCATAAAACAACCATTAATAATATTATTAATGAAGGTAAATCACTTGCAAGATTCGGAGATGGCGAATTTAGTATAATATACGGCACAAATAGATGGAGTTTCCAGCAATATGATGGGCAATTATCAGAACGTCTACTACAAGTCTTACAGTCTGATAATGATAAATTAATGATTGCTATAGCTGATAATTATGGTGATCTGAGCAAATATACATCAGAATCAAAATCCGAAATACGTGCTTATATGACTGATGAAACAAGAAAAAAACATGAAATACTACTAAATAAAAACAAAACATATCACGATGCATATATCACACGATGGTATATGATGATGAATGATAAAAAAACCGAAGCACCTGCCAATAGATTATCAAATCTTAAAAAAATATGGAATAATAGGAATGTAATCGCAGTGGAAGGTGAATTCACACGTTTAGGAGTTGGCAATAACCTTTTTGATAATGCAGCATCATTCAAACGTATTATAGCCCCAGGAACAAACTCATTTCGTAAATATGATGATATACTAGATGCGTGCCTTAAGTATGGTTCAAAAAATGATTTATTTTTATTAGCAATAGGTCCTTCATCTGGCGTGCTAGCTTACGATTTAGTACAAAATGACTATCAAGCTATTGACGTTGGACATATTGACCTTGAATATATGTGGTATCTTGCTGGTGCCGAAAACAGAACCAGCATACCTAGCCGATACAATAACGAAGTTGACCCTGATGTCATTCCTGAACCAGTTCAGGATAATGCATACTATGAACAGATTATATGGAAGTATACGGATTAGATTAGATAATCCGTATATTCATTCCACATCAAATATTAACGCATAAAATCATTGGTTCCCACTAATCCCACACTTCATTATACCCTTCTGACTCTTCCTGCACTATCTCAACCATCTGACGTGCAGTCAGTTTATCCTGATATCTCGGATTATTGAACAGATTCTCATGATCCTCTCTTACTGTGTGCGACTTTTCAAAAGATATAGCATAAAAGTCCCTGCCCATCCATTCATAATCACGCTCAGTCATCTGCTCAGGATGGAAATAATAACCACCATATCTGAAAGAATGCCAGCTACGATAATCATACACTTCTGGATGTTTGCTCATCATATAAGAGCCATATGTTTCAAACTCACTGAAACTGTTTTCCTGTATATGTTCAATTCTTATTGCATTAAGAATCTTTTCCCAAAATACTGCCCCTTTAATATTCTTGTTAGATTCTATAGCTGCTATAAGTTCTTTCATATATCTGCTGTTAAACAGCATATGCTCTGATATAAAAGATTTATCAGTAACCTTTTTTATTCCTGGCAGGATATTCTCTAATGTAATAAAATATTCTTCATGATATTCATGCTTCATATCAAAATATGGCTTTCCACTCGCATTAAACATTGAAAAACACTTACATGGAACTGTATCCCCATCCCAGGTCATATAATATTCATCCTCACATATAGCTGAATATTTCATTTTAAGGAATTGCTGATAATACCATCCTACAAGTCCTCTTGGAAGCTCACGTCCACATAATATATCTGACATAACCTCTTTCATGCAATCATATACATCCTGAAATGGTATAATGTCATTCTCATTAACAAAACCAGCCCTGTCACCTAAATCAGATTCCTTAACCAGTTTTTCAAGCTCAGAGCTTCCTACAAATATAACTTTCCTTACGGGTAAATAATTAACTATTCTTTTATTGTTGCATTCAACACGCTTGAAATCAGCTGGTGTTACTATTACTATAGCATCATATACTTTTATATCTGTCATTTTAGCCTCCGTATTGTATATAGCCTTTCATATTTTATGATTATTAACATTTCACATGATTTTTCAGTTCAATATATTAACATTTATTGTTCCATTAAATATTTCCTTGCATCTTTAAAGAAACTACAAACTATCAAAATCATAACTATTCCTAGCGGAAATGCTGCTATTATACTTACTGATTGTAAGTTATTCATAGAGCTGTCGGAAAACACAAGTGCAACAGGTAAGATTATAAGCAGTATACACCATAATAACTGTATAAGCTTATGTGGATTTTCTTTTTCTTCTAACTTTTTATAACTGTAGCAGGATGCAGTATATGCTATTGAATCAAATGAAGTCGCATAAAAAGCTATCATCGTTAATAATACCCATATAAGAACTATTTGAGCTAGCGGTAACGTCTGAATTATGTTAATAATTACCTGGTATGCATCACCATTTGATCCATATTGTGAAATAAAATCATACTCCCCAGAAGTCTGAAGTCCCATACCATAATTTCCAAGGACTATAAAGCTAGTCAGCGTAGAACCTGCGCCAAAAATATATCCACCAAGAACTGTCTGCTTTATAGTTCTTCCCCTTGATATGTTACCTATAAAAAAAGGGGCTGCTACACACCATACCATCCAGTATGCCCAGTAATATATAGTCCAATCCTGTGCAAAACCAGTACTTCTTAACGGATCTGTATATGTCGATAATACAATAAAATTCTGAACCATTCTTCCAAGTGATTCTATACCTGTTTCAATAATATATCTTCCATGTCCACCTGCTAATAATACAAATAAAATCAATCCAAAAAACATATATATACATACCTTAGCAAGAACACTTATTCCTTTAAAACCATGTAATAACGAATATGTATACACAACACATGTTATAAATATAATAAATATTGTGATTATAGTTCTATCTATCGTAACATGAAAAACATTCTCTATAATAGCTGCCATTAACGGAGTAGCTACGGAGAAAGTAGTCGCTGTTCCCGCAAGTAACGCAAACACAGCTAGTAAATCTATTAATCTTCCAATAACTCCATCTGTGTGTTTTCCCAGTATAGGCCGACAGGCTTCAGAAAACCGCTGACGTTTTCTTTTTCTTACATGCAGCATGAATCCAAACGCAACTGCCAACACAAGATAAAACGCCCATGGTATAAAACTCCAATGAAACAAAGGAAATACTCCTGCCCATTCCTGCATAGAACCTAGCTCTTTAATATGTGGATTATCAGCATACATTACCCATTCTGAAAAGGAATAAAATAAAATATCCGCCGCAAGTCCACACGTAAACATCATCGAACCCCATGTTAAAAAAGAATATTTCGGTTTTTCATCAGACTCGCCTAATACTATGCTGCCATATTTTGATGTACATAAATAAATAGATACAATAAATATTCCTGAACCTATTACAATATAATATGTACCAAATGTATCCCCAAAGAAAAAACGTATTTGTCCCAATATATCATTTGACTGTTCTGGTAAAATAAAAAACAAAAAACTGATTCCCACTATAATAAACATAGGAATTAAGGTAATAAACCAGTCTACTTTCTTTCTATTTAACATTTCCTATCTCCTCAAGCTTGTGTGTATTATAAAAATATTTATATCTTTTTCT
>ULLZ01036409.1_pt1 | contig 12768 bp, 15 predicted proteins | sample 1951531 | NCBI WGS metagenome assembly ULLZ01 (sample SAMEA4835538, study PRJEB28245) | human gut metagenome | biome: gut microbiome; material: fecal sample | place: Denmark | collected 2008
CCTGTCTGCCGCAAGGGCGGAATCGATTACAACATCTCTCGGCATGAAAACCTCTACAAGCTTTGTCCCATCCCCTAAAATCACGGTAAATCTGCATTTCTGGAAAACGGTCAGCCCAAGGATGCTGCCATCGCTGCACAGCGGCAGCATTTTCACATTCAGCCCAAGAACAGAACTTGCAAACTGCTCTAGGTTAATAGGTGACGGGTCATCTTTGCTGATGCCGAAGCAGGTATAGTACTGATCGACATACTTACCCGCTATGCGCGAAAGGTCCGCGCGAGATAAGTACCTTGCCATTACGAAGCACGGCTTTCCGGCACGGAGCAGTAGGCTTCCACGAACCACTTGCCCCGTTCAAGCCAGAGATTCCGCTTCTGCCCGCAGATCATGCAGGTGAAACACTGACCCTTCCCGCCAAGGCGCGATGTGCCACGCCTGACTGCCAAAACACGGTCGATTCCATAGATATGGCTTTTGTCGTAGTTGATGGCAAGAGGGCGGATCTTGCCATCAGGTGTAAAGCGAACGTCCACTTCAACGTATCTCTTTTCACGGTGGAGCTTGTTGTCATCACGCATCGAGGGGCCTCCTTCTCCTTTTTAGGTTGTTTTTGCGGTGGTTTAATTTGGATTTTTTACACCAAATTGGTGTTTACGGCTTGATTATACTGCGATTGGTTTTAGTTGTCAACTGCAAATTTACGAAAATATTTTCGAAGTCCTGTCGATTTTACTCAAACCGCACACCACAACGCAGTCACAACTGTTAGTGTTTCTTTACTCCCATTTTCTCCTTAACCTTGTCCGGCACATCGATCAGGCCAAAGCGGTAGAACAACCCATAGATATACGACACACCCCGGATATCTCCCAGTGCCTTGGGTCTGTCCACTACCTCTCCGATTTTACCGATATTGTGATACGCCAGCATCACGGAACTCCACGCAAGGGTCTTGCTGTCCTCTCTGCGGTCGATCCACAGTTCCTTGGTGAACTCATCTCCCCTGCCCTTTTTCAGCGTATAGGTAAAGGGCAAGCCGGACATCGTCTTGAACTTGTATCCCCGAAAAGCCACCACGCACTTCCAGAGGTTCTCTTCGCAGGGGTCCTTCCTCAGCGCAACCACAGTTCGGTAGTGTCGCTGTCTCTCTGCCCCGGCACTGATATTCGTCGCTTCAGCGTCCTCCGGGAAGTACACGCATTTCTCATACGGCAGATAAGAGGTCACCGAGGGACGGGACAGCTGCAAAACCGACATGGTGGAGGTGACAGCAGCAGAATAACTCTGCGTGCTTCTAAAAGAACAAACCGTCTGCTGGACGAGTTTTGCCGTGTCCGACTCGTAGACCCCGGCTGTGATGAGCAGCTTCCGAACCTTGATAGGGTTGAGGGACAGGGCGTCTGCGATGGCTTGCAGGCTCATTTTGTCCGTATAAAGGTCAGCAGCCGCTTTCACCAGCTGTGCCAGTTTCTTGGCTGCACTGTACTCTGGTTTTGATGGCTTCCAACCACCGCCGGGCTTGCGCGCGCGTGTATTACTCACTAGTTTTCACCTCGTTTTTATTTCCATCACAAACTATATATCGTGCTCAAGAATATGCCGTGTGAACTTCTGGAATTCAGTCCACACGGCTGATTGTTTTATTTCGTTTTTTTTGAGGATATCATCTGCTGTCACAGTGATATTCGCCGGTCATGTTTTACACTCCATCTTTTGAGATTTCTTAGATTCTATTATCTCACTAAATGGGGTTGCCTTACAGCCGGGCGCTTATTGACCGCTTACAGTGAAACCTCCCGCATTAAAGATATGTTGGGTTTGCTTACCACAAATTGACAAATTTTACATAGTCCTATTTTTCTTATTAGCATCCGTTGTTTTAACAGAACAGCACATGGATAGTAGATTATCTCAACAATGGGAAACGATTTTACTATCTATTATTCTTTCAATATATGTTAATACGATTCCCGTTATAGTTGATAATGCTACAGTTTCTGCAAACATAAGAATCGAAAATTTTGCTGATACAATTATAGTCTGAAAATAGTAATAGCAAAAGAATGTATGTGTAAGCCATATATATGTAGAATATTTTCCAAACCAAATTAGTACATTTGCTGCATTTAAATTATCAAGCAGCCAAATCATGCAGAAAACAAAAGGCATTACTACAAATATATCCGACATACAATGACCTGCTGATGATGCGAAATAATTTCTCAGAAGAATAACTATCAGCAACCCTCCAGCAGCAATCACTTTTCCATACCGAATGTGTTTCAAATTCTCATTCTTAAGTTTTTCTATTTTTCTATAATACACACCCTCAATAAATATTATACTATAAACAACTAGCGATCGGTTCACTAAAGAAACGACATCATTGGCAAACTCATCGCCCTTCCAATAGCCAAATCCAATTGCAGAAACCACGATAATCAAACAACAAGTTAGCAACTTTCTCACTTTGCTTGGAATCAACACAACTTTGTCCGACAGTGCATTTATAATTGGAAACATCAGCATCATGAGTAAATATTGTCTTACGTACCACCATTCTCGATTATATGATGCTTTCAATCCGACTAAATTTAAAAGAAAAGCCTTCACACTGCAAAATTCAACTTTTCCTGTAATCAATCCGTATGGGATAAATGCCATAAAAACCAGCCAATATTTCTTCATTAGCGAAAAGATATGCTTTCCTGCATAACTGTAATCGCTTCTTATTCGCTGTTCAATCCCTATGTTTTTATCATGGACACACTTTGATGCGCTTCCATAGCCACTTATAAATGCGAAAAGAGCAACGCATATTTTGCAAAGCCATGAAATTCTTAGCCCTATACCGTTAGTTTTTAGTAACAAATCTATTGTAGATATGTACCCCCCCATACGTTCCGGAATACAGAACAAATGATGATATACCATCATTAAAGTTGCTAGCCCATACAGCCTTTGGGAATCCTCTTTTGTTAGCTTTCTTCTTAACATCATACGCTTCTTTCTACTGTATTTATACATCAAATTTTCAATTTTTTTATATAACTCAGTACTTTTTTCCTTTTCCAAATACACATACCTGTAATCAGTATAATCAACAAGTATCTTAACGCTGTTACATTGTAAACGAGCAGACAGCCCATCATTGCAAGTATCATCCAAGCTGCCAGCTTAACCGTATCATATATTTTTACATATTCATGTTCAATACTCATACTTCTCAACATTTTTTTATAGACAAAGTAATGTCCTATGCAGAATAGTAAATAGCATAAAAAGGTAGTATATCCCGCTGCAACATACCCGAATGTTTTTATTCCAATATAGTTCAGGACAATATTAAGCCCTGCCAAAACCACTGTCACATACATTACATACTTCGTTTTTTCATAGTAGAATTCAATATTAACGAACACACTGTAAATACTATTAAAAAACACCGACATTGCTACAGGTGGGATGATCCAAATCGCCTGATAATATTCTTCTGTTGCAAAGATCTTAATAAGTTCTGGCCCGAACAACATAGCTGCAATCGTTAATACAGCAACAATCACATTTAAAGTAAGACTTCGATCCTGAATATCCTTTATATTTTTATTTTTTAAATCAGAGTATAAACTCGGAATATATGTAGCAACTAATGAATTTGTAACCAACGACATAATAAGTGATACATTATATGCAACAGAATATATTGCAGCAGGGCCACTTCCCACCAATCTATCTATCATGATTCTATCCGATTGAATTAACAGCATTTGAGACAGATAATGAGGAATCAACGGAAGATTAAAAGCTAACGCATATTTCCAATACTCGTTTACATAAAATTTCTTTCCTCTCGCACAAATATAAATATAAAAAAGTAGGCCGAAACATATTTGTACTGTTCCAAATGAAAATACCAATCCGAATGCTTTGTCTCGAAGAGTACAAACGCTAAAAATTCCCAAGATTGGTCCTAAAGCAGACATTAAAACTGTAACAACAACTAAGGACTTATAGCTATACTCATATCGTTGTTTCGCTGACCAATACATAAAAGATGGTGCAAAAAAGAATTGAAAAAATAAAACAAGAATCAGTTCTTTTCTCATCCCTAATAGTTTGCACCAAATTTCAGGAAAAGCAACAAAACTCAAGAAAAAGATTCCCGTTGTCAAGGTTGATAATGTTTGAATTGATGATAGAAATCCCCATCTATCATTTTCATATTTAACCATTCCCTTATTTAGCACCCCTGCAAATAAGTTCAATGTAATAACGATTATTAAAATATTATACCAAGATTGAAAAACAGAATATACACCATACTCCTCTATACTCATCATTCGTGTGAAAATTGGCACTGTGAGCATACTTATTCCTTTTTGAAGTATATTGCACACAGTAAACCAAAGTGATGCCTTTACAACAATGCTCAGTTCTTGATATTTTTTTATTAGACTATTTAACATGGGATTCCTCATTTACTTCACATAACCAATATGCACATTACATATCACATTAAACGATGCTATAGCCCATAGCAGATAATTATCGTGAAGCAACGCATCCGAAATATAGTTGTTTACGCCATAAAACGATTTAAAACTCCCATTATAATACTGCCGCCCCATCTCCGCTGCATACACAAACAAAGTTTTTCTAAACTTTTTGGACATCTTTCTAGTTCTCAACCACAGATTCGGCCCCAACTCATATACCAACTGATTGTAAAAAACACCGTCACTTGCTATACCCAATTCATTGTTAATTTTACACAAATCATTCAACAAATAGTAAAAATCCAAGGTCTTTAAATCGTCCTTTTTCCACAAAGTCTTTGATGAATTAGTTTTGTGAAGATAATAATAATACAAATTTTCATCAATGAATTCAAATCGTTTTGCGATTTTCATCAAGGTAAAACGCATCATAATATCTTCATACCAATATCCTTCTGGGAAACGGATGTCCGAAAACAAAGTTTTTCTTATTATGCCACCCCAAATGTATCCTTTAAAATCCATAATATTCAGCCCAAACTGACTTATAGAAGCATCATCATGTCGAATGACTCCTGTTATCGAGTTTGATTCCGCAGAATAGTTTACGTGGTTACATTTAACAATATCCGCACTGGTTTTGTATGCCCTATCCAGCAGCTTTTCCACATAGTCCTTTGTTACCCAGTCATCATTGTCAATAAAACCAAGATATGCCCCTGATGCCGCACGAATACCATTGTTTCTTGCATTACTTATACCACCATTTTTTTGTGTGATGATATAAAGGTTTCCATATTTCTTTTGATATTCATTCAAAATTTCTAGTGAATCATCTGTTGATCCATCATTAACGCAAATAATTTGATACTTATATCTTGTTATTTGATTACAGATAGAATCCAAGCATTTCTTTAGATATTTTTCCGAATTATAGACAGGAATGATGACCGAAAGATCAAATTCTTCATCTGCAATCGGTGCGTCTAAAAAGGTGTCCTTATTGTATAGTTCTTTTCTGGGATAGGATTCAATTATTTTAACGCACTCACTGTCTTTTCTTGCTGGTACAATATTCGCTTTACTCAGCACTGGTAATAGCATCATTGAAATTTTATAGAGTCCCTGATAAATCATTTTCATCTTCATTTTCCTCCACTTTATAACCCGCCATAATTAAGTAAATCGGGAACAGCACCGCTTCATGTCTTACCCATGAGCCAAAATCCGGCTCAAACGTTGCTGACCCAAGTAGAAATGCTAAATAAATCGCTACTGCTATCCTTCGATTACTTGTTATTGAATTATATTGACGAATCGTTTTTATCAATATATAAGTAATCAAAATTTGATAAATTGCAAATATTGTATACTTAGGACCCATGAGGATCAGTTCAAGCGGTACAAGCATTCTGAAAACCACCAGCAGATAATCCAACGAAAATAGTATCGGTTGAGTAGATTTAAAAATAGTATAAATCGTTGACGCTCCCGATTCGCCTCTAAAACGCACCCTGATAAGTTCATTATAGTTTGTTGGGCTAACCACCTTGACCGCAGCCATAAATGCCAAATGGAACAAAAACAATCCTGCTACTATCAATATGATATGCCATATTTTCACTCTTTTTGTCCTTACTAAAAGAAAATCCAAGGCAAAATAAAAATACAACAAAAAAACCGCCATTAAAACATAATAGTTCCTGTATGTAACCGCACACAACACATAGACCAAAAAAGCCACTGCTATTTTCTTATTTCTCTGTCCTTTTCCTTTCAAAACATAGAACATAATGATAAAGTATATCATTTGAACAGGTTCTTTTGCTAGGCAAAATACAAATATATTTAGCACTGCAACTGATGCAAAAATAAACATGGATTCGCCTACAGTATACAGCCATTTCAATCTACGAAACAGCACAAAAAGCACTATATTGAATACAATCGAAATTAGGATTTCATATCCATAATAGGAACTTGCAAAGTGCAAAAAATTCAATTTTGAAAAGAAATAACACGCATTTAATGTCGCATTTGATGCTGCTTCATTTATTTCTGTTCCAGAAAAGGTTAATCCAAACTTCGCACGGCCGCTATTAACTATCTCCACTAGGCTCCAGCCAATTCCCGGAACAACAAGTGTGCGATACATTATTGAATGACGCACAATTTTCCCTAATATTATACTGAGCAGCATCCCCACATATAATGATTGTTTATTTAGATATTTTTTCCCCATTTAATGCTCCAAATAGTATCTTTCCAACTGCTTTGCAGTTTCAACTATACTGTATCCTCTTTCTGCAATAGCATCTTCCGGTGTTTCTCTCTTGAATTTCTTCCATGTCTTATCAATTTGTTCAGCCCACATCTTCGGGCCATCTTCCAAAGGGATATACGTCAGCAAGTCGCTTACTTTTGCTTCCTGCGGCACAACTTTCTCCGATGCATAGCACGGTAATCCCGCAGCTTGCGCTTCAATTAGTACAAGACCTAAGCCTTCAAACTCTGATGGAAACACAAACAAATCCATTGCCTGCATATAATCTTCTACATTCGTCTTAAAGCCCGCAAATATAATTTTATTTTCAACTCCGTATGTTTTTGCCTTGGCCTTGGTTTGTTCTTCAAGCGCACCCTCACCAATGAGCAGCAACCTGTAATCAGAATCCAACTCAACAAGTTCTTTAAAAACATCTATTAAGAATGTATGATTTTTTTGATGCGTAAATCGACCAACATGACCAACCACTTTTTTCCCGTCAAGTTTTAATTTTTTCCTCATACAGTCAGCTTTAATTGGTTCATATCTATATTTATCAATGTCTACAGCATTTTTAATTACCGTTATCTTTTTTCTTCCAAACAACCACCTTCCTGCATCTTCTGAGCAAGCGAAATAGTCAGTTGCATAATATTTTAGAAGTGGCTTAAACAAATTTCCAATTAAGATTTGAACCTTTGACGTTGTTTGAAAACCGATATTATGTGAATGGGCAATCCTTACTGGAATCCCATATTTTTTTGCACACTTTAGAACCATATAATTCTTACTAGATGAGTGCAAGTGTACCACTCTATAATCATGATGTACCTTAAAAAAAGCATCTACAGCTCGTTGATAGCTAACGAAATCCTTCGGCTTTTTCACCCAAATTCCCTTTAGTTTATATATTCTGCTGTCCAACCCGCGTAACGTGTCTTCCAATTCGTATGTATTACCATCATCTAAAAGCAAAAAATCAATTTGCACTTTAGTATGATCCATGTGTCGCCAATTTTCCAGAACAAATGTTTGTATTCCGCCTCTGAGCATTCTGTCAACAAAATATAGGACTTTTACTGGCTCTTTTGTGTTCTCCATCCCTCTATCTCCCTATTTTTCTTTTCAGCTTCTTAACAAACATATCCAAGCCTATGCCGTTGAGTATTCTTCTTGTAAGTTTTTTTACTTTGACTTTGAACGTCATTGGAAACCATTCATTCAGTAGTTCCTCCATCGACAATTTATTATAATCTTGTATAAACTCGCGTTTTCTCTTATTAAGATCAGGCTTTTCTGTAATACCTACCGCAACTGTATTCACATCAGCATCCACAACATAGAATCTATCTCTAATTTCATTGAAAATTTCTTGTCCACGTTTCGTATGAATAAGCATACGAGTTGCGCCCTTCGTTTCATCTAAGTCCTTTGTCAAATCAGATACATTAAAACAGTCCCAAATTGTAAAATCGCTGCATCTTTCGACGCTTCTAAAATTGCAAGCCGGGCATGATGGTCTTAAAATCATTCCAGAAAAGAACATTCTAAGCCACTGATCTGATTCAATTCCATTTCTTTCGATTTTCCCATCTTTATAAACCACTTCCATAGTGGAATATTGATACCCAAGAGATTTATCACGGAATCTTACACTACTTAACTTTCCTTTTCGTTTCAGGTAATCAGTATATTTTTTCCACACTCCCGGAGATGGAACACCACGGCAGACCACATCAACCGTAATCAGATTTTCATACTCTTTATGCAGATAATTTTTCAAGCCTTGAATTTGGCATGGTGTCCCGCTAAAGCAGACTAGCCTACCTTTTTGTAATTCTTGCTTTGCATCGTCAAATGAATTTCCAACATAACTCTGAACATACTTTGAGTTTCTAAACCTGATAAGGCTCTCTTCTCTCTCAACTTTTATATGTTTAACAAAGTTGCTATCCTCATCCATCTCAACGCCAAAAACCACTCCATTTCTTTGAAGTATATACTGTGCAATCGGTGTAAAGGCTCCACCTGAAGTACTCTGTCGAAGCACTTCTAAATCCTTATTCTGAACAATTTCTGATTGAACAACACCATATTTTTTGTTGTTCTTCTCATTTAAAGGACACGTCCGATCACAAAGGCCACAATTAGCACAGGCGTCCATATCGACTTTCGGATAAAGAAATCCCTCCTCATCCTCTATCATCGAAATACATTTTTGCGGACATATATTGTAACAGGCCATACATCCTGAACATTTTGTCTTTTCATCTGCTTTAATCACAAGTCCGTACTCTCCTTATCCTCTAAGGCATTCTGTAAGTATTGATAAGATTCCTCACGAATTTTCGCAAAATTCTGGTGGACGCGATCATAGTCAATTTCCATGCTCAGGCATTTTTGAATATCTTCTGTTCCTTCTAATATGCGTCCCGATACCCCCGCAAGTCGAAACAATGTGTCCAGCCTACTATTCGTAGAAGATTTCGTTTTCCGTGCGTATCTTCTAAATGTAAAAAACACCTTCTTATAGAGCATCGAAAACACTGAGCAATGGAAAGAATCCGTGCATACATAAGTTGCATTCCGAATCAAATTCAAGAAATCCGCCGGATCAACATTATAAGGTGTCTCATCGGCATAGCCTTCATCGCTTTTTACAAATTCATCCAAGTGCGTCAGTGCAACAATCTTGCATCCTGTTGCTTGCCTCAATCGTTTTGCAAACTCTCGATGAGGTGGGTTATTGCCGAGAAAATAGCACAGAATGTATTTATCCTCTACAATCGGCTCATCTTTTTGGATGCTTAGCCATTCCTCTCCGGTAAACAGCAAGGTAGGGTCGCAAACAACAGGAACATCACGTCCTGCAAGCTCTTTTACAAGTTTCTGGCCCGATTCTTCTCGCACCCCAATATGCCGAATTTTCTTCAAAAAAAGAGCAGCTTTTCGGGCCGAATCTTTCGGAAGGCTCGATTGACCAAAACTTGTTGCATATGCAATGGTGTTCACCGTTTCCGGCACAAAATTCAATGTGTAATAGTCCGCTGCAATATTTCCCGGAAGCCAAAGCTGGTCGCTCCCAACCAAAACACTGGAATAATTTTCTTTACAGCTATCTCCAAGTTCTTTTTTCGATGTGTATTTAGGCGACTTTCTAAACCACTTCTTGCTGAAATCATCAAACTTTTCAGCGCGAATCCGAGACACTGCTGCATATTCGTTTTTCGAGAACTTTTTTATGAGGACATTTTTTGCCATTCCCAGCTTCGACAGCAAAATATCTGATGTTAAACTTGCTTTTGCAAAGTATAACAGTTTGGCCTTCTTGATTTCATGGTTAAATCCAGAAATATCAACTGTTTCATTCTCATAATTCAATTTGTCCAAAGCCATTTGGGTAGCTAGTGCCTGCAACATACTACCGTAATTGTGTTGAAAATAACACGAAACTATTCCTATTCTTTTCATTTAATGTTCTCCATGACAACCACTCTGTATATTTTCTGCAACAAAGCTGCTGCAAAAAAGGACAATGTAATCGTTATTATTGTATTTATTAAAAGATTGCTTGTTAGTCCCATTCTTCTCAGTGGACCAACCATAAACATATAATGCGTAATATAAACAAAATAAGATATATCATCAAACCAGTCGATACTACTTCTTGATTTCAGATCAAAAATCCTCCTACCTAAAAAACAAACCAATCGCCAGTGCGGTATGTGTCAAATATACTAAAAGACAATCGTATATTACCGTTCCGTCCAAATATTTCATTGACACCAATCTAATAATCAGTGACAACATGATTATTGCCACCGCATTTACTTTTGTGATTCCTTTTTCTTTATTTCTAAAATAGTAACCAATAATATAAACCGAGGTATAAAGAATCGTCATCCCTCCGACATGACTCAAATAACATAAACCGCCTCCCGCAGCAATATCAAAATAACGATCATTAACCGTTTTTTAATCTTTTGTAGCAACGGCGTAACTAAATAGCAGAGGGAAATAATGCTTATAAACCATAGGTGCGCCCCCCTCCGATTTTTCCAAGCCAATACTGAGTGTTCGACAAATAAATCGGGACGCACTTCAATTTCATCGTCCCCTGATAAGCATGAATTCCAAATAGAAATAGCATAAAAATCCACATTGGAACCAAAACTTTTTTATTCTTCCTAGCATCCAGTTAAAAGTATTTTGAATATTTTTTATCCATAAAGCCACCCAGACAGAAACAGAAAAATATAAACACCAGCATTAAAAATTGTGCTGTCTTGGCTACCGTCGGATTATTTAGTTCTTGAACAAGATGGCATAAAATAATGGAAACTATTGAAAGAATTCTTACCATTTGAATTGATACATCTTTATTTTTCATGTCACTGACTAAGGCTCTTATTATATATTGCCATATATCTTTTTGCTTGAACTTGAGTATCATAGTGCTTCATCAAGTCAAGGTATGCTTGTTCCCGGTATTCTAAATTATTTTCTTTAATTGCAGAAACGAACTCCTCTACCGTGTTGCAAACATAACCATTCTTCCGATTATGAATAACATCCCGATTTCCAATAACATTTGAAACAACGCACAGTTTTTTCATATACATTGCTTCCAGTAAAGAAATTGGAAGTCCTTCCCATAGTGACGTTAGTACAAACACATCTGCGTTTATACTCTTCTTCAACGCTGTTTCTCTATCTACCCACCCTGTGATTTCTATATTCGGTGCTGACAGTTCGCTTCTCAAATCGCCATCACCAATCCACATAAATTTTATATCGGGCATCGCCTCTGCAATTTTATTAAACTGCGCTGGGTTCTTTTGATAACATATTCTTCCCAGTGTAAACACTGTAAATGGATGTTTTTCCTCTTTTACTTCTTTCAATCTTTCCTTCAACTTTTCAGCATTTATAGCATTATCAACATAAGTAGCCTTCGAAGTCAGCTTTAGAGATTCCAGATATTCACCTTTACTACAACTTATAATTGTGCAGTTTCTATTCGCGAATATCTTTTCAATGCCCCAATAGATACCTCTTTTTATTACTCCTGCATCTTTCATCAAAAAGCTATACCCATGTGGTGTATAAAACAATGGAACATCTTCTCCATTAAATGCGATTCGTCCAATCACTCCTGCCTTACTGCTATGCAAGTGGATAATATCCGGCTTGATTTCATTCGCAATTTTCTTTATTTCCTTTATTGCCGCCAATTCTTTCGTTGGTTTGATTTCTCTGCAAAAGTTTTTTACTTCTATAAGTTTAATTCGTTTGTCAAAATAGTCTCTATAATTTTCAGGTGTTTGTTTCCGTATCGCGTATGCGATGTACATATCGTATGTATCGGCCAAAGCATTTGCCAGATCCACTATATAGGTAAAAACACCACCACCCATAGCTTCAACCACGTATAGTATTTTTTTTCGTTCTGTCAACACATTATCCTCCCACAACTACTGATTTTCATGTCATTCACCACGCCCTAATAAGCAAACCCTGAATGTTTTGAATATAATTTTCCAATCCACCAAAAAAACTACGTTCCTTCACATACTTCACATCCAAGGACATCCACTCCTCGAAAGACAAATCGTTCCGATGGGGCGCAATCTGCCAATAGCAACTCAAACCCGGCGTCACATACAAACGCTGTTTCTCATACTCACCGTCCTGCTCCACCTCACGCGGCAGAGCAGGACGTGGACCAACAATACTCCTGTCTCCCTTGAGGATATCCTCACTCTTCGCGCTCTTTATCTCAATGTCGAAAATCAGACCTTACCCCAGTTTCAACTCATTCTACTCCTGATTTTTCGTACCTAATATCTCTGTGGCTCCAAATACCGCAATTCTAAGGTCTCTCTCCATCTCGTCTCTCCAACCGTTTTCCTTCCATGTACCATTTTTTACTCCCCATGCCCCAGCAGGCACACCTTGAATGTCTTAAAAATAATCTTCCAATCCACCCAGAAGCTGCGCTCT
>ULLZ01000610.1_pt1 | contig 12630 bp, 10 predicted proteins | sample 1951531 | NCBI WGS metagenome assembly ULLZ01 (sample SAMEA4835538, study PRJEB28245) | human gut metagenome | biome: gut microbiome; material: fecal sample | place: Denmark | collected 2008
TGGCGCCTTTAGGGCTGCGCGATAAAATTTATGAGCTTATTGATAATGAAATAGCGCAGGTCAAAGCTGGCAACAAGGGACACATCATTGTAAAAATGAATTCTTTGATCGATCAGCAGGTCATTCAAAAATTATATGAAGCTTCGATCGGAGGCGTACAGGTAGAATTGATTGTACGCGGTATTTGCGGATTGCGGGCAGGAGTGGAAGGTATCAGCGAAAACATCACTGTTCGCAGTATTGTAGGCAGGCAACTGGAGCATAGCCGCATCTTCTGGTTTGCTAACGGCGGGGAACAGCAGCTGTATCTGTCCAGTGCCGATTGGATGCCCAGAAATCTCAATGATCGTGTGGAACTGTTTTTCCCGGTCGAGAGCGAAGAGCATATTAAGCGTATCAAAGAGATTCTTGACTTGTATCTGCGGGATAATGTCGGTGCGCATATGATGCAGTCTAACGGGACCTACAGACGTGTCACCAATAAAGCAACGCCTGTAAGCGCTCAGAGCTCCTTATATGAGGAAGCGCTTTTGGCGGCCGCTGCTGATAAAATTCCGATGGAAGTAAGACTGCGGCCCATGTACAGCAAAGACAGTAAAGAGTAATTTAATCGCGTAAGTAATACTGCTTATTGTAGAATTTGCTGCGAGTTGCTATAATGTATGCAGAAGTTTTGAGGAGGAAAAAGAATGAGCAAATTTGCTGTAACCTTGAACTATCATGGCAATTATGGCTATGTTGAATATGATAGCGAAAATAAAAAAGCAGAAATTGTTTTAGGCGTTGCTGAAGCAAAAGCCAAAGTAGAAAAATTTTTAAATGAAAAGCTGACTTTGGATGTGCAGGAAGGCGATACGGTCCGGCAATTTGTTACTAAAACACTGGATCCGTTGGAAAACCTTGATAATTTTAAAATTTGCCTGACAAGACTTTGGTTCAATACGGACGTATTGGTGGAATGGAGTATGCCTCCGGGAATGACAGAAAATTTGTGATTGAACGCTTTCTCTATTTGTGTTATAGTAAAAGGGTTCTGAAAACAATAGAACATTTACGTCTTGGTAGCTCAGTAGGATAGAGCGATCGCCTCCTAAGCGATAGGTCGGGGGTTCGATTCCCTTCCAGGACACCAGTAAACACACGCGTTTGCCGATTCGGCAGGCGCGTTTTTTTGTTGGCAAAACTATTATTGGAAAAATGTGGATATGCATTTTAGTACTAAGGATATGAAACTCATGAAATTTTATTTTAGTTCAGATTAATATGGAATAATTGACTTGCAAAGCAGTAGAGAAAAAATAACTGAATAATAATCAAAACAAAAAAGCCCTACCTTATAAGGCAGGGCTTTTTTGTTTTTTAGCTGTGAGAATATGCAACAATTGGTTTATTTACAATATAAAAAGCTGCCAGGGGTTGCTTGAGGCTTAAGCTACTGCTGTATTAGCGCACAGTTTATTTTTGTCTGGAAAATACTTTAGTAAATTAAGCAAAGTAAAAAAATAACTCAGATCAGTAAGACGTAAAAATGATTTGGAGATTATTTCTCCGTAGAAAATTATATGTTGGCGGCAAGCCCATGCAGGCGGGATTGTTACGATAGAAGTTCTGGCGTTTTACTCTAACTTTTTTAAAAAAACATATTAAAAAGTAAATGAAAATTTCTTGCTTGGATATTTTGTTTGTAACGGGTGTAAGATTTATCCGAAGCAAGAAACCGCATAAAGAAAAATGCTGCAAAGCTGGCTTTATGTATGATTTGCCGAAAGCCAAGATTCCCATCCGCTGCTGACGGCAAATAATCGAAAGGAGAGGTTTTATTATGAATCAAGACGACAACAGTAATAAAATAGGTGTCGTTGCTGCAACATTGATGGTTGCCGGTAATATGATGGGTTCCGGCGTATTTATGTTGCCTGCGAATTTGGCGGCAATAGGAGGCGTTGCAGTATTCGGCTGGATAGTTACCTGTATAGGTGCTATTGCTCTGGCACTTACATTTGCAAAGTTATCTTCTATTGATCCTGCTGCCGGCGGTCCTTACGCTTATACGCGTCAAGCCTTCGGCGATTATATGGGGTATCAGACAAACCTCATTTACTGGCTGGCAAATGTTATTGGTAACGTTGGTCTGGCAGTTGTAGGTATCGGTTATCTGATCAGTTTTTTCCCGGCTTTAAAAAATCCATTTGCTTTTGCTCTGGCGCAGATCTGCGTTATCTGGCTGTTTGCTTACGCTAATATGATCGGCCCTAAACTGGTCGGGCGTATTCAATCAGTAACCACTACTCTGGCATTGATTCCTATTATCGGTACCGCAATCTTAGGCTGGTTCTGGTTTGACGGCAAAACCTACATGGATGCATGGAACGTAACAGGTAAAAGCACTGTCAGTGCTATTGGTATGACATTGAACTTTACTTTGTGGGCTTTTATTGGCGTCGAGAGTGCTTCTGTATCTGCCGGCGTTGTTAAAAATCCTAAAAAGAATGTTCCAATTGCAACTATTGGCGGTGTAATTTTAGCCGCTGTCTGCTATGTTTTAAGTTCTTCTGTTATTATGGGCATGATTCCGAACCATGCACTTGCAAATTCATCGGCACCTTTTGCTGATGCCGCAAGACTGGCCTTCGGTGAAATCGCTGGTAACGGCGTAGCTATCTGTGCGGCTTTAGGCTGCCTGGGTTCGCTGGCAGGCTGGACGCTGCTGGTTGGACAAAGTGCTAAAGCTGCTGCTGATGACGGTTTGTTCGGTAATGTTTTTGCCCGTACCAACTCTAAAGGCGTGCCTTCTGCAGGCTTGGCTATTGTTGCTGGTATCATGACAATACAGGTTTTGGCAACCATGTCGCCGTCTGCCAGTCAGCAATTTGGTAAGATCGCATCAATAGCCGTTATCCTGACTTTACTGCCTTATATTTATTCCAGTATTTCTATCAAGGTTTTAGGTTACGGAAAGTTATCACCGAAAGATTACAATAAATCATGTATCATCGGTTTGATAGCAGCTGTCTACAGTATGGCTGCACTTGTAACATCCAATGGTAACCAGACACGGTGGTCACTGATCTTCGTTATCGCTACGATCGTATTCTTCTCCGGCGCTGTTACCAGAAAACATGAGCTGGAAGAGCTGCACGAAACTCCTGGCGGATTCTCGCCGAGATGGGTTCGTTACACTTCCCTGGCTATTACGATCCTTACCTTGGTCGGTACGTTCTGGTACTCTGTCGGTATCGATAAAAATATGGAACTCAAACATCGTACTAACATAACGACTACTACACAAGCTCCGGATAAGGTAGGTTCTACTACTACTCAATCTGTTAGCATAGATAACTAAAAAATTAATTAAGGAGTGAAAAAAATGATTATTTCCAAAACAAAAGGCAAAAGAATTTTGTTGGTACATGACCTTTGCGATCATAATACCCTGGATGAAAGTGCTCTCGATAAACTGAGTAATGTTTTAGGAGAACATGAAATTGAAGTGCTCACCGCTACAACAGCATTCGATGCCGAAATGATGATTGTCGCTGACCCGATGATCCAAGCAATACTTCTGGACTGGGATCTGGCAGAAGACAATACACATCAGGCTGCTAAAGATGTTTTAAACAAACTGCGCAGCCGTGCCGAAAACGTACCTGTATTTTTATTTGCAGATCGTGCCGACGTTGCTGATATTCCTCTGGAAGTATTGAAAGAAACCAGTGACTTCATCTGGTTGTATGAAGATACTGCTAACTTTATTGCCGGCCGTATCGAAGCAGCGATTGATACTTATTTGAAAAATCTGCTGCCGCCGATGTTTAAGGCTTTGGCTAAATTCTCTCAGGTGCATGAATATTCCTGGCATACTCCGGGTCATACCGGCGGTACTGCTTTTATGAAAGCACCTGCAGGACGTGCTTATTTTGATTTCTTTGGCGAAAATCTGTTCCGCAGCGATTTATCGATCTCTGTCGGCGAGCTTGGTTCTTTGCTTGATCATTCCGGACCGATCGGTGCCAGTGAAAAATATGCCGCTAAAGTATTCGGCGCTCATCGTACCTATCATGTTACCAACGGTTCTTCTACCTCTAACAGAGTAATCTTTATGGCTTGCGTAACTCATAATCAGGTTGCATTGTGTGACCGTAACTGCCATAAATCCATAGAACAGGCGATGACCATGAGCGGCGCTATCCCTAACTATATGATGCCGCTGCGTAACTTCTACGGTATTATCGGTCCTATCCCGCCGCAAGCTTTGCAGGCTGAAGCAATCAAGAAAACTATTTCTGAAAACTCCTTGATTACTAAAGATATAGATTCTACTCCTGTACATGCAATCGTTACCAACTCCACCTATGATGGTTTGTGTTACAATGCCCGTCGTGTTGAAGAATTACTTGGACAAAGCGTTGACCGCATGCATTTTGACGAAGCATGGTATGGCTATGCCCGCTTCAATCCTATTTATAAAGACCGCTTTGCCATGTACGGCAATCCTGCCGACCACAAACCAACTGATATGACGGTTTTTGCAACTCAATCCACCCATAAATTACTGGCTGCTCTTTCTCAGGCTTCCTTCATTCATATCCGTGAAGGTAAAAAGAATGTCGATCACAGCCGTTTTAATGAATCCTTTATGATGCAGGCATCTACCTCCCCGAACTATCCGATTATTGCTTCTAACGATATCACAGCAGCAATGATGGATGGTAAAGGCGGTAAAGCGCTGACTGACGAATCGATCCATGAAGCAGTAGCCTTCCGTCAATTGATGGCAAAACTGAATGCAGACTTTGCCGATCAGGGCGAATGGTTCTTTAACTGCTGGCAGCCTGATTTTGTTAAAGACGCTGAAGGCAAGAAAATTGCTTTTCGTCTGGCCAACCCCGAATACCTGGCTACCGAACCGGAATGCTGGGTCCTGCATCCTAATGACGCATGGCACGGCTTCGGTGATATCGAAGACGGATACTGCATGTTAGACCCGATCAAAGTATCTATCACCACTCCGGGCATCGGTCCTGACGGGTTGGGTAAAATGGGCGTACCTGCTTCCATTTTGTCCGCTTATCTTACTGCCAATGGCATCATTCCTGAGAAGACAACTGACTTTACTGTTCTGATGCTGTTTTCTATCGGTATTACTAAAGGTAAATGGGGCACTTTGATCGATACCTTGATCAAATTTAAAGAAGACTATGACAACAACACTGCTTTGGAAGAAGTATTGCCTGATGTTGTTAAAGCAGCTCCGCAGCGTTATGCAGGTATGGGCCTGCGCGACTTGTGCGAGGAAATGTTTGCAGCAATGAAAGAGCTCAAAACGACAGAATTTATGTCCGAAGGTTTCGCTGTATTGCCGCATCCTGATATGAGCCCGGCAGCAGCTTATGAACAACTGGTGCTTGATAATGTTGAAAAAGTAGATCTTGACGGTGTTGCTGAGCGTACCTTAGCTACAGGTATTGTTCCTTATCCGCCTGGAATTCCGCTGATCATGCCTGGTGAAAATGCCGGTCCTGCCGACGGCCCTGCACTTGGTTATCTGAAAGCCTTAGAAGGCTTTGACAGACAATTCCCTGCTTTTGAACATGATTCCCATGGCGTAGAAGTAGAAAATGGTAAATATTACGTTACCGTTTTGAAAAAATAACGGTCAGCTACCGTTCATATAGATACCCTTTCCCCTTGATAACAGGCGTCACCAGTTTCGGTGGCGCCTGTTATTTTTATACCTTTTTAAAGATGGGGATGTAAAATACAAAACCAGGTCTGAGAGTGAAGAAATAAATAAAATAAAGCTTGCGTTTTTACTGTGTATAGCTGACAATAAAAGCAGAGAACTTTTGGTAAAGGTTGTGAATTGTGATGAAGAATATAGATTTGACAGAGGTCTTGGCTGCTGCCAGAGGCGAAGTCCCTGCTGACATAGTGTTAAAAGGCGGTTGTATTTTCAATAGTTTTACAGGTGAATGGGAAATTGGCGATGTAGCTATAGTTGGAGAAACTATTGCCGGTATTGGCAGCTACAGCGGTAAAAAAGAAATTGATGTTACCGGTAAATATGTGACTCCCGGTTTGATGGACTCTCATCTTCATATTGAAAGTACAATGGTTGCTCCGCGTGAGCTGGCAAAAATTTTACTTTTGAATGGAGTAACGACGATTTTTGCCGATCCTCATGAAATTGCTAATGTCCTTGGAACAGCAGGGATTGAATTGATGCTTACAGAAACAGAGGCAATACCTTTAGACGTTTTCTTTATGCTGCCTTCTTGTGTGCCTGCTACTGAAATGGAGACCAGTGGTACCGTGCTTACAGCTGCAAAGCTGGAGCCGCTGGTCAGTCATCCAAGAGTACTGGGATTGGGTGAGATGATGAATTATCCGGGGACGATCAATGCTGCGGCAGCAGTGCTTGATAAACTTGCGTTGGCTGGCTGCAGCCTGTGCGACGGGCATGCTCCAGGTGTAAGCGGTAAAGCTCTCAATGCTTATCTGGCCGCAGGGATCAGTTCTGACCACGAAGCAACAACGGCGGATGAAGCAATGGAGAAACTGCGCCGAGGTGCTTATCTGATGCTGAGAGAGGCTTCTGGGGCCCATAATTTGTTAGCGTTACTGCCGGCAGTAACGCCGCTTAATTGCCGTCGCTGCTGTCTGGCAACAGATGACAGGCATTTAGATGAGCTTGTGAGTGAAGGCAGCATCAATTATTTGATTGAGATTGGTACAGCGCATGGTTATCCTGTTGAACAGTTATTACAGATGGCGACCTTGAATACAGCAGAAAGGTTTCGACTGTATGACAGAGGTGCATTAGCACCCGGTTATAAGGCGGATATCTGTGTTTTTAATAATCTGGTAAATTTTCAGCCACAGCTGGTCCTAAAAAACGGTGTCGTTATTGTAAATAAACAAAAACTGCTCTGGCAGTCACCGCCGCTGCTAAAAGCTCCTGAGAATACCATGCACTTGGAAGATGTGCGTGAACAGCAGCTGCGCTTGCCGGTAATGAATGGCAGAAAGGCCCGTGTTATTCGCATTGTTCCAGAGCAGATTTTGACTGAAACAGAATATGTGCAGCCTAAAGCAGAAGCTGGTTTCGTTGTGAGTGATACTGAGCGTGATATTCTAAAACTGGCAGTTTGGGAAAGACATGGTAGTAATGGGAATACAGGTGTAGGCCTGGTACGGGGCTTTGGTTTGCAGCGCGGTGCTTTGGCTTCGACTGTAGCGCATGATTCGCATAATCTGATTGTGGTCGGGGTTGACGATCAGGACATGCTGACGGCTGCAGTTGCTTTGCAGGAAGCCGGCGGTGGCCTGGCAGTGGTGGCAGATGGAGAAGTAAAAGCTATGCTGCCTCTGCCTCTTGCCGGTCTGATGAGTGATCAGAATACTGAATTTGTGCAGCATAAGCTGCAGCAGCTGAACTTTTGGACTGCTGAACTGGGAGTGCCGGAAAATGTGAATGCTTTTAATTGCCTTTCATTTCTGGCGTTACCGGTTATTCCCAGTTTGAGGCTCAGCGATAAAGGCTTGGTCGATGTTGGTAAATTCGCAATTGTTGATCTATGGGAATAAAATATAAAAAAACGCTCCTTTTTTAAGGAGCGTTTTTTGTTTCAGGCTTGTACTTCAGTTTTAGGGGCATCTGTTGGTGGAGCGGCTTGCTTTTGGACCAGCGGTGTTTCAAAATAAACGCTGGTACTTGGGAATGCACAGCCAAGATTTTCTTCTTCTAACATTTTCATGATATCGATGTTGATTTGCTGGCGGACATCCATAAAACTGGCGTAAGCGCTGGCCTTAGTATAGCAGATTATTCTGATGTCCAGGCTGCTGCCACCGAAATCCTGAAAATTGACGGTGATGCCGTCGTCATAAACACCATCATGATGCATGAGATATTCGCGCAGGCGGCCGACAAATTTTTCCATTTGCTGATAGGTCGTGTCGTAGGTCAATCCCAATACAAAATCAAGCCGTCTTTTTTCACGTTTACTGAAATTGGTGATGGCCGTGTTGGAGAGCAGGGAGTTGGGGATATAGACAAGTTCCTGTGGAAAAGTACGCAGACAAGTGCTGCGGAAGGTGATTTTTTCTACAGTGCCTTCGATGCCGTTAGCCGAGATCCAGTCGCCGATCACAAAAGGTTTGTCAATGATGATGACCAGACTGCCGAATACGTTGGCCAGAGAATCTTTAGCGGCTAGGGCGACAGCCAGTGAGCCAATACTCAAACTGGCGATAAACCCGGTAATATCGTAATTCCATTCTTTGGCGATCATGACAAAACCCAAAATGATAAGCAGGATGCGTAAGGTTGTGGAAACCACATTGGATAGCGCCAGATCAAATTCAACGCCTGCTTTAAGGAGTACCTTCATGGCGATACCATGCGTGGTGTCGCTGAGGTTGTAAAGGCCCCAGATGAAACAGATGATGAAAAAGCTGCGCAGAAGCTGATCGATAGAAGGATGGTCAGCTATAAAGGTCAAAGGCGAGCAATTAAGCGCTGCATAAATAGCAAAAATAAATAGGAAAAAATGCACTGGCTTTTCAAAAGCGTTCAGCAGGTCTTCTCCGTATTCAAAGGATGTTTTGCTGTTAAAACGATGCAGTACACGCAGTAATACGGCTCTGTAAAAATAACGTAAAAATGTAAAAAAAACAAACGCCAGAAAAGGTCTGAGCCAGGGCTGCAGAAGAATAAAAAGAGCGTCCAGATCCATTGTAGTTACTCCTCTAAAAGATATTTGTAGATATTGTAACATTTGCGTAAACAAAAAACAATAATTCACATAAGAGTCATACAATTATCTAACTATTTATCATAAATATGTTATAATATATTTTAATCTTCGTTAAGGAGGACTTTGTGTGGAATTTTTAGTAGAGTGGGCATTCGGAGCCTTGATAGTGGTTGTAGGTCCGTTGCTGACGCTGCTCGACCTGCCGGGCAATACAATTATGTTAGCTGCAGGCATAGGTTATGCTTTTTTTGATGAAGCCAGATACTTTGATGGACGTCTTTTATCGGCGCTGGTGCTGGTTTATGCTTTTGGTGAGATCTGGGAATTTATCGTATCGTTTTTTGGAATTCGGCGGCATAAAGTATCGTGGGGTGCGGTATTTCTGATTGCTGTCGGTACTTTTATAGGCGCTGTCATCGGTACAGGCTTTTTCCCGGTGCTGGGCTCTGTTTTGGGCGGCGCAGTTGGTTCGTATATCGTTGCCTTCGGTTACGAGTTTATGCGTACCAGGAATAAGGAGAATGCGTTCGCGCTGGCATGGAAGGCAGCACAGACACAGTTTGTTGCCATGCTTGGCAAAATCGTCGCATCGTTTGCGATGGCGCTGCTGCTTTTTAAGCAGATTTTTTTGAATAATTGAAACAGTACAATATTAAAGGAGGGTAAAAAATGGTATTTAAATTTTTACACAACAATTTTAATGTGCTTAACTTGGAAAAAAGCCTGAAATTTTATGAGGACGCTTTGGGATTAAAAGAGGTCCGCGGTAAAGTAGCAGGTGACGGCAGTTTTATTTTGGTTTATTTAGGCGACGGACAGACTCCGCATCAGTTGGAATTGACCTGGCTGTGTGACCGTAAGGAACCGTATAATTTGGGCGAGAATGAGTTCCATCTTGCATTTGAAGCTGAAGACTATTCTGCTGCCCATAAAAAACATCAGGAAATGGGCTGTATCGTGTATGAAAATCCAGCGATGGGTATTTATTTTATTGCTGATCCTGATAATTATTGGCTGGAAATTATTCCCAAACATTAATTTTTAAAGAGAGGTGACAGTAATGACCGATCTGAAAAAAATGACTGTGGCTGCCAGTGGTAAACTGCGGCAGGTGGCCTATGATATATTGAATGAACAGACTAGACTGCTGTCATGGCAGCAGGGCGGCAAAGTGCCGCAGGAACAATTTGACAGCTGGCTTGCAGAAGCTGAAGGACTTTATTCTATTGGCAATATTAAGGTTGATGAAGCTTTCCTGGCCAAAGCACCGAAGCTGAAGGTAATTGCTCAGGCATCGGTTGGATATGATAATATTGATATCGCTGCCTGCAGCGCACACGGAATTGCAGTAGGTAATACGCCGGGCGTACTGGTGGATGCTGTTGCCGATCTTGCGTACGGGCTGATTTTAGATAGTGCCAGAAGTATTGCCCGTGGCTGGCGGCACGTTGAAAGCGGCAAATGGGGCGAACGGAAGGGCCTTGGCTTCGGCGTTGATCTGGCTGGAAAAACTCTGGGAATTGTCGGGTTGGGTGACATTGGCAGTGCCGTAGTGCCCAGGGCCCAGGCCAGTAAAATGAAGGTTATTTATCATAACAGGCACCGGCGTGCTGATGAAGCAGCGCTGGGCATCAGTTATGCTGGATTTGACGATTTGCTGCAAACGGCGGATTTTGTTTTGGTAACAGTTAATTTAACACCGGCAACGGCTGGAATGTTCAATGAAGAAGCTTTTGCTAAAATGAAACCAACGGCGCGTTTTATCAATATTTCTCGCGGCAGAGTCGTCGAGACGCAGGCACTTTATGAAGCTCTGCGAAGCGGGCAGATCGCTTATGCGGCGATTGATGTGGTTGAACCGGAACCATTGCCCGGTGATCATCCGCTGCTGACACTCTCCAATATTACGGTAACCCCGCACATTGCCGCATCAACGGTGGAAACACGTGATGCCATGGCGAAGCTGGCAGCTGCGAATATTTTGGCAGGTTTGGCAGGGGACCCCTTACCGGCGCAGGTGCAAATAAAAGACTGACAAGTAAAACAGACCAGAAGAAAGGAGGGGGAGCAGTGAAGAAAATGTTATGCCTGCAAGATGTATCAGGTGTGAGCGAAGTCGATTTGGCTGAACGCCTGCGTATCATTACCGGCTGGAAAGCCTGCAGAACTGAAGAATGTGAACGGCGGTTTGAGATCGACGGGGAAGAGGCAGTATTGAGATGCCGCGAAACGGAGTTGCAGCCGCCGGTAAAAAACAGTGAATTAAGGCTTATTGCGAAAGAAGGCATCGTAATCATGGCGGCCAAGCTGCTTCCTCTTCGCGAGATGACTGTTGTTTATACCAGTAAAGAGCTAACGAAGCTGAGTACGGTTATCGAAAAACTTTGCTGCCGGATGTCGCTGATTATAGCCGAACCGGATCTGAAGCAGCGTTTGGCCCAGGAGAACGGAACCTATGATTTTAGGAAGCTGCCTGCCTATAAAAATGGCAGTCTGCAGGCGATGGCCGTTTGCCATCTTCCTTGGCAGATTTATGTGGTCAGTAAAGCCTGGCAGCAATTTCTGCAGCAGCCGGAAGAAAAGGTTTTTGTCAGACAGCTGCGGGTAAAATTGCGCCGGCTGCGTTCGACTTTGAGTTTTTTTAAACCGGTGCTGCAAAAAAACAGTACAGTTGCCTGGCAAAATACCCTGCGGCAGCAGGGTGAAATACTGTCACGGCTGCGTGAGCTGGATGTGGCTTTAATGACCTGTGAAAAAATAAAGTTGCAGGCAGCTGCTTCAGGCGGTAAGCTGACAGTACCAACTCAGGTGGAAGAGCTCCTGCAGAAGCTGCGTGTGGAGGAAACTGCAGCATGTCTGCAGAAGGCGGACCTTAGCATCATGACCAAAACGCTGGCGCAGTTCAGTATTTGGTTGCATGAGAGGCCACTGGCTTCAAATCTGGCTGATAAAAAAATCAGGAAATTTATCAGCAGACGTTTGAATGAGTGGAGTGAAAAACTGGAAACTATTGATAGAAAATATCCGGATTTTCATAATATGCTGGAACTGCACCAGATCAGGATTAAGATCAAACGTTTTCGTTATGCGCTGCAGACCTTGCCGGAAGTACCGCGCGACAGTAATCTGCTGCGGCGGTTGAAAAGACTGCAGGATATGCTGGGCTTTTTACATGATGATTTTATCAACGCTAAGTTAGTGCAGTGTTTTCTCGAGGATGCTGGTAATGTGCAGCTGCGCTATGAGGCAGGGCTGTTTGCCGGATGGGAACGCGCTAAAGCAGAGGCGGCGGTAGAAATGCTGCCCCAGTTGTGGGAAGATTTCTGTGGCGCGTTGAACGCCTGGCGTAAAGCAAACTTGTAGACAGGAGCGCTGTATGAAAGAGTGGGAAGATTTTTTAAAAGGTTATGGCTTTGTGCCCTGGTCAGCTGGCGGGATGCAGGGATGGTATCGTCAGACTGCATTTGTCAAGGATTGTCTGGCAGGTGAAATTGCCCGCTATTATGCGGATGATTATATAGTAATCCGTCATGAAGGCGATAGATCAGTAAATTGGCTGCGGGAAAATTGGCAGAGCAGGGAAGACGTTATGACGCACAGGTTTCTGCTGTTGGACTGCCATGAGACCAGATTGACAAAAAAAGTTTTTTGGCTTGGTATACGCGGCTGGTTGGAAATATTGCAGTATAAGGAGGGGGATGCGGAAAAGCGTTTTGATGATTTGATCTATTTAGCGCAGCAACGGCGCTGCGGCAGAGTAATTCTGCAATAAGTTCGCGAAGGGGATATTTTATGTTACTGACCATTTTTGTAATTACGATTCTTTGTTTTGCTGTCGCTTACAAATTTTATGGCGGCTTTCAAAGCCGTT
>ULLZ01016623.1_pt1 | contig 12475 bp, 8 predicted proteins | sample 1951531 | NCBI WGS metagenome assembly ULLZ01 (sample SAMEA4835538, study PRJEB28245) | human gut metagenome | biome: gut microbiome; material: fecal sample | place: Denmark | collected 2008
TTGTTAAAAACACAACAATATTATATGAGCCACGTTTCGATACTCATTTGGTGAACTTGTACTATGCGTTTTTGTCAAAATGGTAAAAATATTCCTCCTTTATTTGTTGTGTTTGTTTACAATCGAAATCCGCCATGGGGCGCATATCGTGACGGCAGGTGTCGTCGGAAGTATCTGCTTGCTTTTGGGCAGAACTTAGGGGAGAATATGGAAAAAGGCAGTAATGGACAGTTTTTGGCTGATGCGGCCTTTGTTAAACGGATACGGAGAAAAAGTTAATGGGTCGTTAATTCATGCTAATCGTCTTGCATTTGGCAGGGCGTGGGATTATCTTTGTATAGTTGCTGCGCCTTGACTATTGATGTGTCAGTCATCTTTGCATGAAAGATGGGGTGTAGTGAGTAAACAAAATGTAAAATATAATACAAAGAAATATTGATGAAAAAGTTAAATATCTTGTTAAAAACCTCAGTTGGGAGTCGTCTCGTATCATTCTCGTATCATTCTCGTATCGATCCCGTATTGATTCCGTATCAATCCCGTATTGTTCTCCTATCGTTCTCCTATCGTTCTCGCTTCCGGAAGCGGAAACAATACGGAAACGATACGTAAACGATATTTGTTCGAAGGGAGGATGATACGTGGTTGATACGTGGTCGATACGTAGGGGATACGTGGAGGCAGGGTTCCTGGGGGGCAAGCCGCAGCATCTACCATAGGCAAACTTGTCGATGGTGTATCCACAAGTAGCTCCTTTGATGGCCTTGGAGGTAGTGTCAGTACTGCAAGTATGAAGGGCTGGGGGAAGAGGCCAATTTGATTAGTTTGGCTACGGACAGTTCTTCTAACGCTATTATTTCTCTTTGTGAGTTGCCACATAATGATTGTTTTTACCTTTTACTTGGTCTTGCACATTCTTGGTGACGAACACCAAATGGAAGATGCAGGTAGCTGGGAGTCAAATTACCGATCTTTTATTAGGGGTGACAAAGATAGTAATAATATTTTTGTTGTCTCTCATTTTTCCGCATTGCGCCTACGCTTTTATCGAATGGACCATGTTTTTTCTCTTAACTTCAAAAAATCTTTCTGATTTTTTTGGGTTGTTCAATATTTCTTTGTAAATTTGCCCATGTGAACCGCGTCCGATACCTTATAGGCTGAAGCTGGCGCGGCCCTTGTGGCCGTCCGAAAATGCAGAAGTCCGCAGAGGTGGGACAGATCTGCTCATGAGGAGCAGTTGACAGTGGGAAACCATTTGTGGATTAGGCGTTTACTAAGCGCTTTGTTCTTGACGCATAGAAATCTTGCAACCTTCTAATCAGTCAAAGAACATGGCAGCGGTAGATGTTCATGGGTGTGTATTCACCAGCCGGCGGTGTACCTTATTATATATAAGGTATGCCAAAGGTGCGGTATACATACAGGCGTGGGCTTCTGCGTTGCTCGTTCTGACTGATTGGGCAATGCAAGAGCCTCTATGCGTGGAACGGGTGACTAAAGTTCCACGCTTTTTCATACACATAACTAAATCCTATGGACACGTTGTCTAATGTGTACAGCCGAGAAGGCGGCAATCTCCTTTCTAGTGCGCGGCTTATACCTTGCACTATCTCCTGTCAGAACAAGACAGGGGTGTCGGTAGAAAACGCTCAACAGAATTCGGAAGACACGTCTCAACAGAAACAAATGAAACAATGGTTCGTCCTGCGTGTGGCCTACCATCACGAGCAAATCGCCAAGGACTGGCTGGCGAAAGTGGGCATCACCTCTTACCTCCCGATGCATTATGTAGTGAAGGAAATTAACGGCAGGAAGAAGCGGGTGCAAAAACCACTTGTTCCCAATCTTCTCTTTGCTCAAGCCGCAAAAGAAAAGATAGACCTTGCGTTAGCTTCACCTGACAATTCCTATCTCAGCTACTACTATAACCACTTTAAAACCAATGCTGACGGTAAGAATCCACCACTTGTCGTTCGCGACAAACAGATGGATGATTTTATCCGTTTGACGAGCATTAACAGCGATCACATCCTCTTTGTGGACCGCTCGCAATGCCATTTCAAGAATGGTGACCGGGTCATCATCACCGATGGCGACTTCCGAGGCATCGAGGGACGTGTCGCTCGCGTCGCCCGCCAGCAGCGTGTCGTCGTGGAGCTCGACGGAATAGGCTGCATCACCACGGCATATATACCCCAAGCTTTTATCAGAGTGATAAGCACTTGAATTTACAAAAAACGGCGTTTCACGGAATGGTTTGACTCGTGTCATGTCTGGTGACGTTTCTGTGGAATCGTTATCAAACATTGAAATCGGCTCATTTATGAATGATTCACAAAAAAACATGTGGTAGGCTATTTAGATTCATTATGGCGTCTGATGGATAAATTGACAACTCAGAGGTGGCTATGTGGAGCCTTATTCCTACTCTTGCAAAAATGCATACTAAAACAACTGGTCAGATATTGGAATTCTGAGAGCACATTAAAAAGCACTTAATAGCAGAATTTAGGTATAATAAAAAGACTACAATTATGAGAACAAAATGTCCTAAGTGTAACACTACGCTTCAGTTTGACGAAAGTAAGTTTCGTAACAACAATCTAATAGAGTATACTTGCCCAGTGTGTGGCTGCCATCTTCGAATTGTGGACAATAGTGCAGGGTATACCCCCGCCGCTCCTGTCAACGGATATTCCAAAGAATCACGGCAACCTGCATACCAAAAGATTCCACAACAACATGCGCAGGCCACCCCAGTAGATAATCATTTCGGTCCGCAAACAACTTCCACAAACGAAAATGACGAGTGTGGTTCTCATCGTTCACCGTTGATTTGGATTATTCCTATTGTCGTTTTGCTACTTAGTGCAATTGTTGGTGGATATTTCTATTATTACAAGGTTAATTTGCCTGCAAAAATAGACCGGGAGGCTCCGAGGTTTTATACAATATCGAATGCTACTAATATCCGTTCATCAAAGTCCGCAGGTGCCGATTATAATAAGATTGGCTCGTTGCCATTTGGTAGTGAACTGATTACTTACAGTAATGATATAGATTGGAGCGAGATAAAGGATGCATCAGGAAGAAAGGGCTTCATAGCTTCAAATTATATAGTCAATAAATCCGATTTCTGTCGTCTGAACAGTATCTTTGGAGATGCATCCTCAAGGACAATCATTGAGACAGTTAAATGCCGTCGTGCCTTACTGAATTATTTTAAGGAGCATAATTATATTGGTAGTATTTCGCAAAGTGAACTTCCTTCTATTGCTCCTAGTGTAACACCTACATCTGACAATCAATGGCAGGTCTTTACTAGAGCCAAAGGCATAAAACCTAATAGTGTGTGGTTTGGTAGAGCAACCAATCCTAACTCAAAGTTCACAGATTTTGCTGTCATCATCACGAATATTAAGACTTCTGTTCATCATTTCCTCCTTTTTAGTTTTGATGACAAGGAAAATGCGACATTGGTGTATGAAGAAGACACCAACGCAAAATTTATAGATGACGTATATCGCTATGAATCAAAGGTTGAAGTATCGTACGAATACGCAGACTAAGTCCAAATCTCATCAGTTGAAAAATTTAGGACTCGTCCTTCTATATACAATTTCGCTACTTGTTCCTATCGGTGGATTAATAGGATTGTATGACTATTATCAGAAGCAGTTGGATGATATTTCTGAAGCGCGTATTATAGTTGTTTCTAAACAAGACATGCGATTGCGTGTGTACGATTATAAGGGAAATAAACTGATGGATTATGGTATAGCATGCGGCCGTAATTTTGGACAGAAGCATAAAGTGGGAGATATGAAAACTCCAGAAGGTATGTTTTTTGTACAAAGTATAGAAGATTCATCTGAACGTACACATGATTTTGGGGATGGACGAGGAGAAATCCAAGGTGCCTACGGCCCCTATTTCATCCGTTTAGACACTCCTGGTTGCAAGGGTATTGGTATTCATGGCACTCACAACCCTCAGTCGATAGGTACTCGTGCAACTGAGGGATGTATCCGCTTGAACAATAATGATCTTTGCAAGCTTGTAAATGTAGTTAGAACTGGAATGATGGTGTTGGTGACAACATCCTTTGAAGACTATGAGCAGGAACAAAAACTATTTAGCAACAAGCGCGATAGCACAAATATAATACAGTAATCGTTACAAACGAAGAAAATGGAACATTCTATTATAGCCAATTCTGGTATTCAACTCTTCACTTTTCCTCTAGAGATCGACCTTAGAAAGAACTTTAAGAGATGGTTTCATGAGTGGTATGACAAGGAGGAGGGTGTACATAAGCTTGACCTAGTGGAGTGTGTGAATACAGAAGAAGGTGATACTTTTTATTACAACAAAAAGGACCTTATCAATAAGGGGTATCTGACGGCATTTGAAACTTGTCAGACAGTTAATCCTACGGAAGTTCGTGAGGATGGCTTGGTCCATCCTTTGGCATCTAACACGGGAGAAGATGATTATGTTTTTGACGAAATCTTCTCTATGTCATTTGAAGATAGTCAGTGTAAACTGTCATTTTATGAGAATCAATGGATTCCGCTTCCGTACTTCCGTCGACGTGTGCCTGCCCTGCAATTTGACTTTGGAGCATTCAATTGGGCGCGTGCCAAGTTTGTTCTAAAAAGCGAAAAGAATGGAAAGCGCTGTTATAATGTGCTGCTTGCGCTTGATACTCGTATGAACCATCATGCTACTACCTTAAAGGAGACCTTGGTCTTTCCGGATAGTTTTCAGAATGAACTCACTTTCCAACTTTGCACTGACGAAATGCTGCTGATGGATTATTGTTCTGAAGCAACAGAGGATTGTAACTATATCAATGAATATCTGCGAAGATTGGTTCATCCAGAGGCACGTTCTGTGTCAAAAATCAAAGGCGAGAGACACAAAATGTCGTATATTGCCACTTATTTCTTGTTAATGAATTATCTGGCTCTTGAGGACTTGATGCCAATATTGAAACTGCAAAAGGATGAAAATGTTATCGTCAAAGACGTAGATATGTTTATTGATATAGGCAACTCTCGTACAACAGCCTTGTTGGTAGAAGATCCTCAGAATGGTGATTTTACAAAGGTTCCGCTATTAAGTTTGACAGATTTCACAAACGCAGTTGTTGATACGCCAGACGGGCCTCGGCTTCATCGCTTTACCGAGCCATTCGATATGCGCCTAGTGTTCAGAAAGGCAGACTTTGGCGACTTTGGGCCACGGGACAGTCATCAGTTTGTGTATCCAAGCCTTGTAAGATTAGGAAAAGAAGCTGAAAACCTAATGCACGCTGCTTCAGAAGAATATTCTTCCCAAAGCCTTTACACTTATTCTAGCCCGAAAAGATACCTTTGGGATAGGGATGTAACGAAGGACGAATGGCAATACCTTGTGCTAGAAGGAGAGAAGCAAAGCCACATCCTTCAATTAAATGGCATTACAAATCAACTCAACAGTAATGGTACTGTTGATAGAGATGGTTTTGGAGGAGGTAAACATTCATATTCTCGTAGTTCTCTAATGACGCTTGCCTTCCTGGAGATATTCTCACAGGCAAGAATGCAGATAAATAGTGAAGAATATCGTAAGTTCCATGGTGAGATCCATACTCCGCGTCGAATTAAGCGAGTTGTTGTTACCTGTCCGACAACAATGTCTGAGTGTGAGCGAAAGGCACTTGTTCGCTGTGCAAATGATGCCGTTACTCTATTGGCAAACTTCGAGAAAGCATCAATGACAACCGAATTGCCAACCAAGAAGTTTGACATTGAAGTTTTCCCATCATACCAGCATGATGGAAGAGGAGTCTGGTATTACGATGAGGCAACCTGCTCGCAGATGGTTTACTTATATGGTGAAATAGCTCATAAGTTTAAAGGTCGTAGTAGAGACTTCTTCCAACTCTATGGACATCTGGATGAAAGTGGCGATCATACATTCATCTTAGGCTCTCTCGACATTGGTGCAGGTACATCAGATTTGATGATCAACGAGTACCATATAGTTAATGACAGTGATTCGACAATTAGTCCAAAGCCACTATTCTATGATAGCTACTATTACGCTGGCGACGATATGCTTCAGGAACTCATTCGAGAGATTATCCTCACAGGCGACGATTCTGCACTGGTTAAAAAAATGGGCACAACTTCAGGGGCGCAACAGAAGGTCAAGGACTTCTTTGGACATAACTACAACGGTCAGTCTATCTCACAACGCATTCTGAGAAAGAACTTCAATATGCAGGTACTGATGCCTTTGGCATGTCATTATCTTGAACTGTTGAAAAACCAGAGTCATGATAGTGTAGTACATTACGAGGATGTGTTTAGAGACAGTGAACCCAATCATTTGGTTCTGAAAGGTTTCCGAGATTTCTTCGGTTTTGACTTCAAGGATTTAGAATGGCATTATTCAAACGATGATGTCTATCGCGTTGTTGCTAAGTGCTTTGATTCTCTTGCCAAGAAGATATCCGCTATCATGTATACCTACCACTGCGATATTATTGTTCTCTCAGGGCGCCCTGCTACATTGCCTCCGTTGCACGACCTATTCATGAAATACTATGCAGTTGCACCTAATCGTCTCATCCAGCTATCCAGCTATTATATAGGTGACTGGTATCCGTTTGGCAATAACACTGGTTATATACGAAATCCAAAGACGGTTGTAGCGGTTGGTGCAATGATCGGTTTCTATTCATCAGATCTCATCCAATTTTCAAACTTCAGGTTTGACAAGACACCGTTGAACAACCTTCCTTCAACCATCAACTATGTAGAGACGCCAGAGTCGATGATGTTTGATACACAGTATTGTCTTACTCCTGTGATGAACCGCGGAGAGATTACGGCCAAGCAACTTCCACTTTCTCTGAAGATCAGGCAGGAAAACTTTGACGGCTATCCCAGTCGTCCACTCTATGTTATAGACTATAATTTTGGCATGATTCGTAAACGCATAAGACGTTTGATGGAAGATGTGAATCCAAATATGCCAGAAGAGTCTCTTGCCAATCTTGTCAATGAGGAAATCAATCGTCTAAAGCGCCTCCTCCCTTATCGCATTGTTCTGTCTCGTGAAGTCGATCATAGAGAAGAAATTATGATAGAACAGGTTTTCGATAACAAGGGCAACGAGATACAGTCTCAAAACATTCGCCTTAGTATTCAAAGCCTTGGCGCTTCAGAATGCTACTGGCTTGATTCTGGTGTCTTTGACTTCTAAACGCAAATGTTATGAAAGAAATTACTATACAAGATATTGACCATCTGCTTCATGTCATTGACGACTCCATAAGGTGGGCTTCTGTGCATGATGAGCATGCATTTCCTGTGTCTGCCTTTAAGGAAAAACGTAGGAATCTGAAGAAAATTAGATTTGCACTCGAAGAGAATTGCTCGGCTGCTGCTTATGGTGAGAGCCAAAATGGAAAGTCTTACCTTATTAGTAGTCTACTTTCTAATCAAGGCGACGCGTTGACCATATCTGGGGGGGATGGGCAACTCTATGGCTTCATCGACGATATCAATCCCAGTGGGGGGAATACATCGAAAAAAGAATCTACAGGTATAATAACTCGTTTTACTGTACGTCCAGACATATCACCTGCTGCTGCCGACAAAGTAAAGGTGCGACTGCTAAGTATAGCAGATATAGTGAAGTTGTTGGCTGATACTTATTATAAAGATGTCAAAATCAACGCCAGCGCACTTTTGCAAGCAGATGATATCAACGGGAGTCTGGAGGCTATCCTCCCTCAAATTGTAGACAAGAATAGTCGTCAGAATTATATTGACGAAGATGATATCTTTGCCATCCAGCAGTATCTTGATGCTATAGGTGGAAGTGCTTCTTATGCTTACAAATCTAAATTCTGTGAATTGGTATTGCCGAAAATCCAATATATAGCTCCTGAGCAATGGGGAAGGCTTTTCTGTCTGCTATGGAATAACAATATCTATATCACCTCTTTGTTTGAACGACTGATCACAGAATACCACAAGTTGCATTTTGCCCCAGTGGTGTATGTGCCTTTTGATGCTATTCTCAGGCGGAAGGGTACCATTCTTGATATATCCTGGCTTGATTATCTTTTCTGTGACAGTACAAGCGGTGTTAATCCAAACTATGAAATGTTGTGTGATGTTTATGATGCACAGAATAATCTGCTTGTACATGGATTTCCAAAGACATCATTCACCGCCCTGATAGCAGAACTAACGCTCGTTCTACCTGCATCTGCTGCAAATAAGCGTGTTTTCTTACGTGAGCTCGATCTTTTGGATTTCCCCGGTGCACGTCATCGCATGAAAATACCAGAGAGCAGTATTCAAACCGAAATATCGATGATGGTGCGTAGAGGCAAGGTGTCTTATCTGTTTGATAAATACTCCGAATCGCTGAGAATCAACGCCATTCTCTTCTGTCAAAACATGGACAAACCGGAGAGCGAGCTAGGCGAGGTGCTAAATAATTGGATCTGTAAGAACATTGGAAAAACTCCAGAACGGCGTGCAAAATATATCAGTACCATCAACCATACATCTCCTTTCTTCATAGTGTCTACATTTTTCAACTGTAATCTTCAACGAACTAAGGAGACACCGACGTTCATCCAGACTGTGCCGTTAGAGGAACGTTGGAAAACGCGTTTTGAAAATCATCTGTGTAATGAGGTTATCAAACCAAGCATTTATTCGTGGTTTGATAAGTGGGTGTCACCAGGTGCTGGCTTTGCATCAGAGGCTTTCCAGAACATCTATATGCTTCGTGACTATTTCTGGTCGTCAAACCAACATGTGTTTGCAGGATATCAGGCAGGTGTGAGTGGAGAAAAAAATGTTGTAGAGCATCCTGAGTATCCTAGATATTTAGATGATTTACGCAAATCGTTCATTTCATATCCATTTGTTAAAAAACATTTTGCGAATCCTGAGCAGGCTTGGGACGATGCGGCTACTGTCAACCATGATGGTTCACAGGCCATCATTTCTTCGCTTGAGAAAATCGCTGTGGTTATCGATCAGGCGCGTAAACAAAGATACTATGATGATGTGAAGTCTATGCGCGATGAGATACTTACTGCTCTTCAGCATTTCTTTATCTCAGGAGAAGAGAGTGATAAGCGCGAAGAAATCCGCCGTACTGCTGGTGAGATCAAGTTTGGCCTCGATATGTTATCACCATCGTCATTTGGAAAGTTAATCAACCATTTCATGATCTCTGCACACGAGTTAAGATACCTTGCTACAGACATTGTACTTCACAAGAAGGAGTTGCCGCAGGATTTTACACTCATCAATGTATTACGTCTTAATGCTGGTATCAATCCGAACGACGGTAAGGATGTGAATATGAAAAAGCTATGCGATTATTATCATACAGATGAACAAATGTTGCGCAATGGACTTATGATGCAGAATGTCGATTTGGATGAAGTAATATGTGGACAGAACAAAACGATGACAACTGAGGCTGATATCTTGGCAAAGAACATATCTGAGTATTGGGCTGAACATATTGAGTCGGCAGCACACCAATTGAATAAGCAACTTATTCACAGTGAGCGAATTTCCTTTATGTATAACGCCCTGTTCAATAAGTTCAATATTAGGCAGGTGATTGCTAATAAAATTCAGAATTATGCAAATACAATTGAGGATAGAGATGTGCTAGCTAATATTATAGCTGATGCCATTAGCCTGATGCTCAATGATTTTGTGACTTCTGTAGGCAATGCGTATATGAAAGAAAATGACTGTAGCCAGGTTAGAGCCATTGCTGACGATTTGCATGTTCAGATTGACATCAATGAGGATAAGCAATTAAAGCGTCTTAATTTGCGTGATACCATGGAGGCCTTCGAACAGTCTGTTGAGACGCTTCGCTTCCAAGTCTTTGATGAGCGTTGTACCAATATGCTTCGTCGTCTTCCTCTATGGGATAATTTTAAAAGATGGGAGAACCGTCTTGTCATAGCTCTCATGTACACAAGCGATGTTGTAGAAATTGACGAAGAAGCCAACGAACAGATGAAAACTATCTTTGAAGAGTGTAGAATGATATTAAATAATTAAGTATGACAAGATATATAGGCAAGAAAGCCCTGTGTACTACACTACTTAAGAGTTTTTGTGAGATACAGGGTGTCGGCAATGATCCTATGTATATGCGCGCAGGAAGTGTTCAAAGCATTGTCGGCAGATATATACCTAAGGAAAAGCAAGATTTCTTGGCAATGCCAGAATACTCTGCTGAGGATGATGCTATTGTCTGGTTTGCTCCTGATTGGGTCGACACTCCACGCCGCATCAACGACTTATATGGTGAAGAAAAAGAAAAATACAATAGAATTTATCATGATACTCTTAGCAGTTACTATGAAGCCAAGAAGAAACTTCACGGTGAAGCTTTAGGTATCCTTGATTCAGCACTTAAGTTTGTCAATGACGACTTTTTGTTCTGTTACGACAATAGAGTAATACTTGTGGCATGGGGAATGAACCTTCGTGACAGTGTCTATGATGCCAAGGGTAGTGTTGTGTTCAACTTTTCGCAGAAAAAGGGATATACCATCATTTTTGATCCTGGAGAAGGTGCAGAGTTTGTAAATCCCAATGACCGCATTATCCGAAGGAAAGAGAAAGCCGAGTTGGTCACGGCAGACATTCCTCGATTGAAATCTAAGCCAGGATATCATTTTTTGGGATGGAAACCACAAGTACAAGGTACGATTGTTGTGTCCGATATGGTCTTTCGTGCTCAATATCAGGCTACTCCTGTCAATATTGTTGTACCTGGCGAGCCAGAAGTAGAGGACGTTCAACCTCTTGCCGTTATGCATACCATACTTTTCGTAACGGATGGAAATTGTCATATAAATGGGCAGGATAAACTTGTTGTAGAGGACGGATATATACTCACTGATGCAGACTTTCCACCACTGATTCCTGAAGCCGGATTTGATACGCCATATTGGGATCCTACTTATCTTGGCCCAGTACATTCTGATTTGCTCTTTACTGGAAAGGTGACACAGAAACAATACACTGTGAGATTCCTGCCAGGGAAATATGGCGAGTTAAAGGGATTATCTACATTCACAGTTCCTTATGGCGGCCGTATAAAACAAGAGCAGATTCCACTGGTGTCTCCTTTTAGTGGTTATACCTTTGCTGGATGGGATGTCACACCGTTAAACTATGTTGTAGCAAAGGACAGCATGTTTCAGGCACAATACAGGCATATTTGGTGGTGGACACGCCTTTGGATGTGGTTTACTAGCTTCGGTTGTCTGAAATGGTTGCTCCTATTACTTGCGCTTCTCCTTTTGAGTTGGCTGTTCAGTTGGCTCTTCCCTGGTTGCAATGGAAACAAATGGAATTACTGGCATAATAATGTTGTAGTTACTGATAGCGTGCAATATCATATTGATGAATCTACTGGTGATGTACAATATCAGCGTGCAGCTAGTGAGCAGAATACTGATTACATCTTCCCTCAAGATACTGCCATTGACCGCTTTGGTATTCGTGAAGAGGTTCAGGAGCGTGGTGGAAACACCAATGCTTACCTTCGTTTCTCAATTATGTGGAACCAACATGGTGGCGATATAGTGGATCTTGATGCCCATGCTATCCAGCCTGATCAGGAAGAGATCTTCTACCAATCTCATATGAACCATCCTACTTCAATGTCGGGCGTACTAGATGTCGACGATATTCGTCCACAAGGCATAGGCGTGGAAAATATAATTTGGACTGACCCACAGAAGATGGATGATGGTACATACACCCTGTTTATCAGGAACTACGATGGTGGTAGAAACCATGGTGCAAAAGCTGAAGTGGCTTTTAATGGACATACATGGTATTATACCATTGATGAGCCAATTCGAAAAGGTAAAGATATACCAATAGCACAGATAAAGATCATAAACAATAATCATAAATTCTCTATCCGCCACTCTAAATATCTGGATAGGACAGAGCAACAATAAACGGAACGCATTATGCCAAAAAAATCAGCTATATTAAACAATGTGACGGAATACTCTCCGGAGGATTTGGCAAGTTACATCCAGCAAGGCTTTGTGACGCTTGATGAACTTGTCAACAACACGGATGGTGAGTTCACTGCTAAGATGCAACTTGGAGTGGAAAAGCTACTTGCTGGAAGCGAGGATGAGGATTTCAAAAAAGTTATGGAATCTGCTTCTATTGCTGACCTTCAGGATTTCCTTAATAAATATCCAATGGGCACAGTTGCTCATTTGGATGCTGTACGCGAACGAAAGCATGTGCTGGAAAAGATTCCTGCTTCTGAGCCGATTGTGGAAGAATCGAATGGTGAGGAGGAAGAATGGTTTAGCATTAAGAACGCTGGTGACATTAAGCTTTTGGAGGCCTTTAACCCAAGTTTGATACTCAATATTTTTTTT
>ULLZ01030051.1_pt1 | contig 12475 bp, 8 predicted proteins | sample 1951531 | NCBI WGS metagenome assembly ULLZ01 (sample SAMEA4835538, study PRJEB28245) | human gut metagenome | biome: gut microbiome; material: fecal sample | place: Denmark | collected 2008
CTTTGAGATGATAGAAGGAGTTCCGCATTGCATAGCCTCTAAAGGAGCAATACCAAAAGGTTCTGACACAGAAGGCATTACGAATACATCACTGTTTTTATATGCTTCATAAACCTGACGCCCACGCTGGAACCCCGGGAAGTGAAAACGGTCTGCAATACCTCGTTCCGCAGCCAGATTGATCATGGCATCCAGCATGTCTCCCGATCCTGCCATTACAAAACGGATATTACGGGTACGCTTCAAGACCAATGCGGCGGCTTCCACAAAATACTCGGGTCCTTTCTGCATCGTGATACGCCCCAGGAAAGTCACCACTTTTTCTTTCGAATGATCAGGACGAGGAATGTCCAGCAAATCTTGCGAAAGCGGATAAACGGCATTGTGCATGGCAAAACATTTGCGCGGGTCTTGATGATATTGGTGAATAACTGTCTGACGGGTCAGCTCGGACACACACATAATACAATCGGCATGATCCATGCCATTCTTTTCCATAGCATATACCGTAGGATTCACCTTACCGCGCGAACGGTCAAAATCAGTAGCATGCACATGGATACACAAAGGTTTGCCACTTACCAGCTTGGCATGCACACCAGCCGGATAAGTCAGCCAGTCGTGCGCATGGATAATATCAAATTCTTGCTGGCGCGCAACCACCCCTGCAATAATAGAAAAATTATTGATCTCATCATGAAGGTTTCCCGGATAGCCGCCGGCAAACTCCATACACCCCAGGTCATTGACGTGCATGTACGAGAAATCAGAATAGATATGATCACGGAAAGCATAATACTGTTCCGGAGTCGAAGTCGAAAGACGTGACTTTAAGTAATCGTAATTCACATCACGCCACACAATGGGCACTTGGTTCATGCCTATAATGTTCAGAAACTTTTCTTCGTCGCCGCAAGGTTTGGGCAAACAGAAGGTTGTTTCCATATCACCTTGCAGGCTCAAACCTTTTGTTATACCGTAAGATGCTACAGCAAGACCACCATATATTTTGGGAGGAAATTCCCATCCAAACATTAATACTTTCATACAGGTCCCTCCTTTCAATAATTGTATTTACTCAATAAATATAATACTCGCAATATCTCTGCCACATTCATAGCGAATGATACAGCTCCACGACCTTTGAAAGGCGGGTTACCATCAAACAGTTCAGGTATAGAGCCAATACAATGAGAAGTCATTTCGTCTTCGTAGCCTATCAGCTGACGCTCCACAAATCCTATACCACTCATCTTATAAATACGAAGGTAAGCTTCAAAATAGAAGCCTGCCAGCCAGGGCCATGCGGTACCTTGATGATAAGCATAATCACGCTGCATCTGAGGACCTACATAATTTGGGTTGTAACCACCACTCTTCGGGCTGAGCGAACGGAGCCCTTTCGGGGTAAGCAGTTCTTTGGTCACAATGTCCAACACCCCTTTCTTCTGACGGGCATCAAGCGGAGAATAGTCGAATGCTACAGTAAATATCATGTTCGGACGCACGCTCCAGTCCATCATATTGCCATCCACATAATCCAGTAAATAACCATACTCATTCAAGAAAGTATCCACGAAAGCCTTCCCCGTCTTTTCTGCCAATACATTTAACGCATCAGCCAAATTATTGTTTCCACCTTCGCTCAATAGTTCACTTGTAAAGCGTAAAGCATTATACCACAAAGCATTAATTTCTACGATATAGCCTGTACGAGGAATCACAGGGCGTCCGTTTGCGGTAGAATTCATCCATGTGATAGCCTTTTCTGTGCCGTTGGCATATAGCAGACCGTTGGAATGCAAGAAAAGATTCGGATGATTCTCCCGGCGAAGGTACTCCATAATATCTTGCAACAATGTACCATATTTCTCACGGCATTGGTCGCGCGACACCATCTTGGCATATTGCTGGATACACCACACCGCCCAAAGCAAAACATCAGGATGCTCCATTTCGTACACTTTAACATCATCAGGCTCATCATTAATAAAGTCATGAATTGCCTTGCGGGCCGTTTCCATCACCATTTCAAACTTAGCCACTTCATCAATCGCCAATGTCAGTCCCGGCAGGGAAATAAACATATCGCGCGCACGGCATTTAAACCACGGATATCCTGCCAGAATATAAAACTCATTTCCTTGTTTATTCAAGAACTGATGAGCAGCATTTATCAGACAGTGCTGGAAATTATCACGTGGAGTACGTTCTTCCACCTCTTCTTCAAAGGTTCTCTTTAATGTACGGGTACTGGCCTCGGACACACCTCCTGAAAAGACGATGCTTTCACCTTTCTTTATGTCCACTTCAAAATAACCCGGGACGTACAAATCTTCATTAAAATCATATCCTCTCTCCTGCTCTTTGGGATACTCAATTCCCCGATACCAATCCGGCTGATAGTGGAATTCGTTCTTCTTGTTCAATTGCATATATAATTCGGGATAGCCCGGATACATGCATGTCTTAATTCCATTATCCACCTCCTGATAGTCACGACTGGCTTGTGCGTTCTCATGAGTATACTGACGGACACTGCGGAAAGCCAGAAACGGACGCAAACGCAACGTAGTGGCCGAATGTGCCTCCAACAAAGTATAACGGATTAAAATTCTATTTTCATGATGAACGAAAAGCTTTTCCTTCTTCAGAATCACACCACCTACCCGATATATAGTGGTAGGAACTTTCTCACACTCGAATTCCCGGATATACTTGTGTCCCCTTGGGCTGTAATTGTCGCCCTGATACTTATGAAGTCCCAGATTAAATTCAGCGCCGTGTTGTATCACTGTTTCATCCAACGACGATAGCAATACATGGTTTTCATCATCCAGTTCAGGCACCGGAATGACAAGCAATCCATGATATTTTCTCGTATTGCAATCAACAATGGTTGTACAATGGTAAGCCCCTGAACGGTTTGTGCGGAGAATTTCTTTCGGTAATGATTCCCCGAGGTTCGTCATAAGAGTCTTGTCAAATCGTAAGTAACTCATAGTTGTTATTTTAAGGTTATAAATCAAATTTCCATATCAATTTATGTCACATATTATTTTTGTATGCAACGCTCAAAATTAGTAATTAAACGGATAAAGCAAAATTAAATAGCAAAATATTTTTCATTTTTCGCTCAAATATCTGTAGTATTGCACAGAAATCAGCATAATTATGACAAAAAGAAACTTGAAATTCAAAAAATTCTATTGGCTTTTTCTCTTCCGTTATTACTTCTTTTCATTCTGTACACCCTGCGTACAATGGAAAGTGTCATGAATTGGGATTTTATCACCTGGGGCATATATCCCAGAGAAACCAAAGGAATAATGGGGATTTTCACTTCTCCATTGATACACGCTGATTGGGGACATTTATTTGCGAACACTTTTCCTCTTCTTTTTTTATTATGGTGTCTGCTCTACTTTTATCGTGATTTGGGCATTGGTATACTTTTTTTCATCTGGATAGTCAGTGGAATACTTACATTTATAATAGGCAAGCCGGGATGGCATATAGGTGCCAGCAGTATAATTTATTCACTCGCCTTTTTTCTGTTCTTCAGTGGCATTCTCCGCAAACACGTCCCTTTAGTAGCCCTGTCGTTGCTTGTCACTTTTCTATATGGCAGTCTGGTATGGAACATGTTCCCGCAGTTCGCCTCCTCCACCACTTCTTGGGAGGGACACTTGGGGGGCGCGGCGGCCGGAATAGCCGCAGCCATATTGTTCAGACACAAAGGCCCCCAACAACCGGAACTTTTCATTGACGAGGAAGAGGAAGACAACAGCAGTCATCCGGAAAACGAAGAAGTCATTACGAATCCGGACCAAGAAAAAAAGAATGACTAAATCAATCTTTCCGCCACCATGAAGTTCAAAGGGCCGGAAGGGCTGAAAGAAGCAATAACCCGCTAACGGAATTAAATGAATGTTCATATCCTCCCTATTGTATAAGTCTTTTCTATCTTCAGATTAAACCTTTTTATACAGATATATTCTATCTCCATAGCCTTTGGAGTTATCTCCCAAGACTATGGAGTTAACTCCAAAGCTTATGGAGATAACTCCAAAGGCTTGCGGAGATAAAACAAGCAGGAAGAAAAACCTTAACCACACGGCAGGAAAGGGTTAGGGATACAAACAAGATCTTTTAAGGATGAATCTGATTACAAGGCTTGCACTCTTTACAGAGAAAAATCCCCTAACACCCTTCTTTTAAAAAGGTAAAAAAGCATGTGGCAAGAAGATATGCATCTGGCCATATGTGGAAAGACTAAAACAGACTATTATTTTGCCATCTTAAATTTTAATGCATCATTTTACAACTGAAAAACAGGGTAATAAACCTTTCCGGACAGCATCATTCAAGCTTTAATACCTACTCATTACCAATTTTCATAAAATAATACCCATTTTTAGGTATTGCCCACCCTTTTAACCTCCCATAACTTTGCACCGATTTAAAATTATAAAAATTAAAGCAAAAATGAAAAGAAAGGTTTTATTGTTCTCATTATGCTTGTCGGCCTGTCTTGCAAACAGTTATGCAGAAAAAGCAATAAGTATAGATAAGGATAACACAGAGAAAACTACGGAGGAAGAACCTAAAAAAAAATCCCGGCTAACATTGGGAGGTTACGGAGAAGCAGTGTACACACGTAACTTTTATAGTGACAATATGTACCGCTATTCTAAAGCAGACAGTTACAAAGACTCTGACGGACACGGACGCGTAGACTTACCTCATGTAGTAATCATGATTGGCTACGATTTCGGAAAAGGATGGAGCATGGGTAGTGAAATAGAGTTTGAACACGGAGGAACAGAATCGGCTATAGAAGTAGAAGACGAAGAAGCCGGAGAATTTGAAAAAGAAATAGAACGTGGGGGTGAAGTGGCTTTGGAGCAGTTCTGGATTCAGAAATCTTTTTGCTCGGGCTTCAATATCCGCGCAGGGCACATCATCGTGCCGATAGGACAAATAAACAACGCCCATCTTCCCACTCAGTTCTTTACAGTATATCGTCCTGAAGGTGAAAACACAATAATGCCTTGCACATGGCATGAAACCGGTCTTAGTGTATGGGGGCGTATAGGTGACTGGCGTTATGAGGCAATGGTTATTCCCGCATTGAATGCTAATATGTTCAATCATAGCGGATGGATTCATGATGGTTCTGCATCAGCCTATGAATTTAAAGTAGCCAACAATCTGGCAGGAGCGGCACGTATCGACAATTACTCTGTCAAAGGATTGCGTATGGGAATAAGCGGCTATATAGGTAACAGTTTCCAAAACGACATTATTAAAGATGAAAAATCCACCAAATATAAAGATGTGAAAGGAACAGTGGTCATAGGTGCATTCGACTTTGATTATAATGATCATAACTGGGTAGTACGCGGCAATTTTGATTATGGCCATTTGGGAGACGCTGATCTGATCTCCACTCACAACAAAAGCCAAGACAATAGCACACAGTCCCCTTATCCTCACACAGCCGTGGGCAAGACAGCCATTGCCGCCGGAATCGAGGCAGGATATGATATTTTTTCTCAAGTAAAGAAAATGAGAGACAATGGTAAAAAACTATATGTATTTGGACGATATGAATACTATGACTCATATCATAAGGCTGCTAAAGGTTTCAGCAAATATGAATGGACTAAAAAACAACGCATGGCCGTCGGTTTGAACTACTATCCTATGAAAGACATCGTAGTAAAAGCCGAATACTCAAAACGCTTCTTGAAAAGCCAGTATAATAACGAACCCTCTTTTTCATTGGGCATAGCTTATGCAGGATTTTTCATTAAATAAACCCGATTATTCATTTTTTAAAATTAAATAGGTATGAAAAGTTTGTTAAAATTCCCCTTACTTGTTGCTGTAGCAACAATGATGAGTTGCAGTTTCAGCGCATGCAGTGATAACGATGATCCGACTCCGGATACCGGTACGTCCGAAACAGATGCAAAATTCGAAGCAATCGCAAAACAGTATCTTGATCACACGGTATATGTTACTTACAAGAACCTGGCTGATGAAACCGAACAGCTAGTAAAAGATTTACAAGCATTAAAAAGCAGCAAGACTGATGCAAATGTAAAAGCTACCTGCGAAACCTTCCTTGAAGCACGTGCATGGTGGGAAAAGAGTGAAGCTTTCCTGTATGGGGCAGCTACCGATTTCGGTATCGACCCGCATATTGACTCATGGCCTTTGGACTTGGACGGATTACAGACCGCACTGAAAAATACGGAACAGGTAGAAGCAATGGGTGGTGAAGACGGAGATATTTATGCCGGCGAGAAATTGGGTAATTCTTTATTAGGATTTCATGGTATTGAATACATCCTTTTCGAAGATGGTAGCCCCAAATCAGTTTCTAAAATCAGTGACTTACATCTGACTTACGCCGTAGCTGTAGCTGGTGATTTGCGTAACCGTTGCTGGCAGCTGGAACTTTCATGGAGAGGCGAAAGTGCTGTCAATGCCGACCGTGTCGCTAAAGTCGCAAATGAGTTAGAACTGCCTTACACTGTAAACAGTGGTGAATATTCTTATGGTGAGAATATGCTGAATGCAGGAAAAGCAGGTAGTACATACGCCAGCTGGACATTGGCCATGCAAGCTATCATTGACGGCTGCAAGACTATCGCAGATGAAGTAGGAACTTCTAAAATAGGAAAACCTTATAGCGGAGAAGACCCTGCTTATATAGAATCACCATACAGTCACAAGTCCATTCTAGACTTTTATGACAACATCATCAGTATTCAGAATGCTTACATGGGCGGTATAGAAAATGAACGTGACGAAACCAACTCACTACACAACTATATTGCCGGAGTAGATAAAGAACTGGATACAAAAGTTGTAAATGCCATAAACAATGCTCTGACCAAAATCAATGCCATGGCAGCTCCATTTGTAAACAATATTAAAGATCCAAGTGCAGGTGAAGCAATTAAAGCTTGTCAGGATCTTGATGCCATATTGTCTGATGTTAAAACAGTTTTAAGAAACAATTAAAAAGAACTGTTTACCCCAATGACCACAAAGGATCTGCAAGAGGGTGTCCGGAAAAGGTCTATTGTACTATCTTTTGCTGTAGATGGTGATTTTACATTCGCTCCAAGCACCGGCTTTGTGCTGCCGGATGTCCCCTCTACAACAGACATGATAGTGAAAAAGACCGGGGGAGGACAACCTTATGTAGATTCTTTGGTATATAAATTTGAAAAGTAACTAACTTTAAACATTCTTATATGAATAAGTTATTTAAAATACACTGGCTTGCTGCTCTATGCGGCCTTACAATGCTCTCGCTAACAGCCTGTAATGACGATGACAATCCGGAAAACAAATCTCCGGAAGTCAATCCTGATATCAACGTAAATGTAGAGACCTATGCAGGCGGAGAATTGGGTACAACCTTCAACAATTCCGCTTCTGCTTATGAAGATCCTACCCCTGCAACGGAAAATGCAGGTATGACCGACAAATTCAAATATGGGGAATATTTCTTTGAACGTTCTTATACGCAGAATTCCAAACCTTTCAATGGTTTGGGACCGCTTTATATCCGCAATTCATGTATGAACTGCCACCCCGGATACGGTCATGGCAAACGGGTAGACCGTTATCGTGCTGATGACTGGGGAAATGGATATCTACTTGTTGTGACCGATGGAAAGGATAACTACCTAAGTTCTTTAACGGGAATGCCTCAAACCAAAGCTGTAGCCCCTTTCAAAGCACCAATAGATGAAGATAAGATAAAAATAGACTGGCTGCCTTACACAGACGAATGGGGAAATAAATTTCCTGACGGAGAAACATACAGTCTGATCTATCCGGAAGTGACTATTCCTCAAGATGCATACTACGTACCTTTGGAGGCTACTTATAATCAAGTTGTCACCCCTGTCAACTACTCTGATGTAGTAGTTTTGCTGGAATCTACCATTGGTATCTACGGAACCGGATTACTAGATGCCATTCCCGATGATTCGTTGAAAGCAGAATATGCACGTCAGGAAAAAGCAGGTGTAAAATTGAATCCAGCCATCTTCGCAAACGGAGAGTGGACTTCACTCTATAAGGGACTTACAGGTAAACAATATCCCAAACGTTATACTTACGCTTTGACCAGATCTTCCATACAGGATGGTCCCGGTGCCAATGCAATCTGGAACATCACCAATGTTACCCGTAGTGACCGCCGTTATCACTACATGACTGACACGTATGCCAAAACAGCCTCCAAAGACCCGGATGTACAAAAAGATTTTTATAACTATTTCCCTGAATGGAAACAGACCGGTAATGTAGAACAAGATATATACAACTATCTGATGAATAAGGAACTTCCGGTGGAAATGACAGACGAAGATTATGTAAACTTCATGATATGGCACAGAGGACTGGCAGTTCCTGCCGCACGGAATCTGGATGACGAAACAGTTCAGAGAGGTCACAAATTATTCCGTGAAATAGGCTGTGCTACCTGCCATCGTCCGTCATGGACTACAGGAGACGATAATTATCCCGATCCGAACGGATACTTCAAAGATGGTGACAGCCGTCTGCCACGCTATCCACACCAAACTATCTGGCCATATTCAGATATGGTTCAGCACCGCCTGGAAATGAAGAACAATATCCGCACGGGATGGTGCCGTACCACTCCTCTTTGGGGACGCGGACTTTCCTTAATCTGTGCCGGACACAGCGACCGTTTGCATGACTGTCGTGCACGTAATGTCATTGAAGCCATTATGTGGCATGGAGCTTCAAATAGTGACGCACGCTGGAGCATTGACAAGTTCCGCGAACTCAGTAAAGAAGATCGTGACGCCATCGTCAAATTTATTGATGCCATTTAAGCAATGAAACAGATTGTCTCCCTCCTGAATCCTATCACCAATAATATGACAGGACATTCAGGGGGATGAGACAAATTCAAGATTCACCTTCTGGTTATCTTTCAGAAAATTATAACTACATGAAATTATTAAAACGAACTGCCTTCAGTCTGCTAGGCATATTACTTCTGATTCTTACTATAGCTACTATATTGGAAAAAATATATGGTACGGACTTTGTAAACGAGTATATCTACAGTTCCGTACCTTTTGTCATTTTATGGGGAGTAACCGCAATTACTTCCTTATTATACATCATAAAAAGCAAACTGCATCGTCAGCCTGTTATTTTTTTGCTTCATCTTTCTCTTCTCTTTATATTGGCAGGGGCATTCACCACATGGATATATGGAGAACAAGGCACTATGCGTGTCCGCCAAGGAGAACAACAGACCTCTTTCACCGATTCCAAAGGAATTTCCCACCGGCTACCTTTCAGCATCACACTAAACCAATTTGAAATTATTTATTACAAAGGAACCTTGGCTCCAATGGACTTTATCAGTCATATTTCAGTAGCAGACAAAGACTGCCACCGCCAGATACAGGGGAAGGTTTCCATGAATCATATATTTTCATACCAGCACTATCGCTTTTATCAATCAGGCTACAGTGAAGATAATGAAGGAAGCGTATTTAGTGTATCTCATGATCCTTATGGTATAGGAATCACTTATGCAGGATATACTTTATTGCTACTTTCCACCGTTTTCTTTTTCTTCAGCCCGCAAAGTCGGTTCCGCCAACTGCTGAAAAGCCCTTTGCTACACAGAAGCTTGACAGTCATCTTGCTTTTATTCGCATTCAGTCTCAACAGTAATTTTCTCAAAGCAAACAGTACATCCCCCAAGGTGCTTCCGCGCGAAGTAGCCGAACATTTTGGAGATTTATATATTTTATACAACAACCGTATCTGTCCTTTACAAACCTTTGCCCGTGATTTTACAGTCAAACTTTACGGTAGTTCCTCATATAAAGGACTGACACCAGAAGAAGTACTTACCGGATGGCTGTTTTATTATGACAGTTGGAAAAATGAGCCAATTATACGAATCAAGAGTAATGAAGCCCGTAAATTACTGGAAATAGAAGGGAATTACGCCAGGCTGAAAGACTATATCAGTACCATTAATGAATACAAGCTGGAAAAAATGATGAACCATATCCGTTCAGGAGAACAGGTGACTGACAAACGAGGCATAGAAGAAGCTGATGAGAAATTCAATATCATCAATTTAGTATGTACCGGTGCCATGATGAAAATATTCCCTTGTCGCAATATAGCCGGAAAGACATTGGAATGGTATTCGCAAAGCGACCAATTACCTCAAGATATGGATAATGACAAATGGGTATTCATTCGTAAATCTATGAGTTATGTAAACGAAATGATTGTGATGAAAAAGTACAATGATGCCTGCCTGTTATTAGAAAAAATCAAGAAATACCAGCAGAAAGAGTGTGACGGACTGCTTCCTGCAGATAATAAATTCAAGGCTGAGAAAATATATAATCAATTTGATTATAGCAAATCTGTCGCCATGGCATGTATTTGCATCGGCCTGATATGTTTTATCTATTATTGCCATTGCATGGCATCGCAAAAGAGAACAAGCCGGAAGGCAATCATAATATTGAATATTTTGCTATGGATTGTTTTTACCTATTTGTCGGCTGCTATCTGCCTGCGTGGTTATGTGAGCAATCATCTGCCATTGTCCAACGGCTTCGAAACCATGCAGTTCATGGCATGGTGTACGCTATTGCTCACTTTTCTGCTACAACGTAAATTCGCAATGTTGCTCCCTTTCGGTTTCCTGCTTTGCGGACTTACGCTGATGGTATCCATGCTGGGAGAATCAAACCCACAAATCACACAACTGATGCCGGTTCTGCAATCTCCATTATTGAGTATCCACGTAGTAGTTATCATGATCGCTTATTCGCTGCTGGCATTTATCATGCTGAATGGTGTAACAGCGGTCATACTCCACCAATCACAGAAAGAATGCAAAGAACAAATAGAACGATTGCAGATAATAAGCCAAATAATTCTTTATCCGGCAATTTTCTTACTCGCTATCGGTATTTTCATTGGTGCTGTATGGGCAAACGTATCATGGGGACGCTATTGGGGATGGGATCCTAAAGAAGTATGGGCCTTAATCACCATGCTGGTATATGCCTTGGCACTGCATCCGAGATCACTGCCATGGTTTCATCGCACCATGTTTTTTCATGTTTTCTGTATAACTGCTTTTATAACAGTACTGATTACTTACTTCGGAGTGAATTTTCTGTTAGGAGGAATGCATAGCTACGCAAACGGATAGCCCTCATCCATCAATGAAAAACTATCCTTTCCGAAACAAATAGAAACCAACTTGGACAAAGAACCTGAAACACTATAAAAAAAGGAAATTACCCCATAAAAGAAGCACTCCCCGCGAATCACTTCGCAGGGAGACTACTAACTAATAACTAACTTGTGGTTTACGTAATTTTTATATGACTTATTTACAATGCAAAGATAAGGTTTGCCATCTGTCTGTGCAATCGCATGATATAGGTATTCTGGACAGTCAGACATCCCTATTTATAGCTATAATAAACGAAAGTAGAAAAGGTATCTATCAAAATCATTATTTGTAGGTATTGTCTGAGATTATTAAATGTTGCAATTTTGCCAAAAAGAATTTATCTTATTATACCGTAACCATTGATGTGGAGTTCTCTCTATTATTATTTCTCTGTAATGTTAGTCACAAAAGAGAGACTATAAAACCTTGTTCCAGGGAAGCATATCTTCGGAACAACAAAAAGTCCGGACTTGGGAAAGCCCGGACCTTTATTTTATATCCATCAATACAAGATATTAATACACCTCTACCTTTGCAGCAACAGCCTTGCATTTGTCACGCAGAGCGTCCAAGTCACTGCCATTAGGAGCATAACAAACCACAACCCCCATACGGCGATTCAATTTTGTATAAGGTTTACCAAAAATACGGAGATAAGTATTTGTCTCCTTACAAACCTCTTCCTCACCACGATAACGGGGAGCTTCCTTGCTGGCAATAGGAGAAAGAATCACTGCACTGGCCCCTATGCGTTCTTGTGTAATTTCAGGAATAGGAAGTCCTAACACCGCCCGCAGATGCAACTCAAACTCATTTAAATTCTGAGTACCTGCCAAAGTCACCATTCCGGTATCATGCGGACGGGGAGAAAGTTCGGAAAAATAAACTCCGTTTTCATGACTCAAGAAAAATTCAACTCCCCAGATTCCCGCACCAGTCAGAGCTGCCGTTACCTTATCAGCCATACGTTGCGCTTCCTTCAAATGTTCGGGATCAATATGTGCCGGTTGGAAACTTTCTCTATAATCTCCTCCTTTCTGTACATGTCCGATAGGCGGACAGAACAAAGTAGGACCGTTTTTCTGAGTGACGGTGAGCAAAGTTATCTCACTATCGAACTGAATAAACTCCTCAATAATCAATTCTTTGATATCTCCACGACTGCCTTCACACCCATAATGC
>ULLZ01003119.1_pt1 | contig 12429 bp, 10 predicted proteins | sample 1951531 | NCBI WGS metagenome assembly ULLZ01 (sample SAMEA4835538, study PRJEB28245) | human gut metagenome | biome: gut microbiome; material: fecal sample | place: Denmark | collected 2008
TCACCAACTAATATTCAATTAAACAACAATTATCCTATCTCGCTTCCAGCCACGATATCCTTATCTACTGTCATAACTGAAAGATTATCCTTATCATCCATGGCTGCAAGTATCATACCCTGCGATTCAACACCACATATCTTACGTGGTGCAAGGTTAGTAACCACTGCAACCTTCTTGCCAACCATTTCTTCTGGCTTGTAGTACTGTGATATTCCAGATACTATCTGGCGCACTTCATCACCTACACGTATCTGCGAGCAAAGAAGCTTCTTAGCCTTCTTTACTGGTTCACACTTAAGCACTTCTCCAACCTGAATCTGTATCTTTGAGAAATCATCATATGTTATCTCTGGTTTTTTCTCAACTACTGGATACTCTGTAGCTCCGTTAGCCTTTCTCTGAGCCTCCTGAAGCTTCTCAACCTCTTCCATAACTACATTTATATCAAGTCTTGCAAAGAGAATCTCTGGCTTATCTGTAACCTTTTCTCCTGACTTTCTAAGTCCGAACTTATCAAGGTCATCAAAGTCTCTCTCTCCTTCTGCAGGGTTATCTGGATAAAGCTGCTTTAATATACTTTCAGTTGTGTTTGGCATAAATGACTTAAGAAGATTAGCACCGATAGTAATACTCTCAACAAGGTTGTAAAGTACCTCTTCAAGTCTTTCCTTCTTAGACTCATCCTTGGCAAGTGCCCAAGGCATAGTTTCATCTATATACTTATTGCATCTCTTAAATAAAGAAAATACCTCAGTCATGGCATCTGCAACATGAAGTGTAGACATTTTTTCCTGAACCTTATCTCTTGTTGCTGTTACAACAGCCTTAAGGTCAGCATCAAAGTCGAGACTTGCGCCATTTTCATCAACACCGGCACCCTCACTTGTAACGCCAGTCTTGTTTACTACTCCGCCAAAGTACTTGTTAGACATGGCGATAGTTCTGTTAACAAGATTTCCAAGTGTATTGGCAAGGTCTGAGTTCATACGCTCAACTAAAAGCTCCCATGATATAACACCATCATTTTCAAATGGCATTTCGTGAAGAACGAAGTATCTTACGGCATCAACACCAAACATATCTACAAGGTCATCTGCATATATAACATTTCCCTTAGACTTACTCATCTTGCCATCATTCTGTAAAAGCCATGGATGACCAAATACCTGCTTAGGAAGTGGTTCGCCAAGTGCCATAAGGAATATTGGCCAGTATATAGTATGAAATCTGATAATATCCTTTCCGATAAGGTGAAGGTCTGCAGGCCAGAACTTCTTGTACTTCTCAGAAGAGTTGCCGTCAGCATCATAACCGATACCAGTAATATAGTTAGTAAGTGCATCAAGCCATACATAAACTACATGCTTAGGATCGAAATCTACCGGAATACCCCACTTGAATGATGTTCTTGATACACACAGATCCTGAAGTCCTGGAAGAAGGAAGTTATTCATCATCTCATTCTTTCTTGATACAGGCTGTATGAATTCTGGATGAGTGTTAATATGCTCGATAAGTCTGTTTGCATACTTGCTCATTTTGAAGAAATAAGCTTCTTCCTTTGCCGGTTTAACTTCACGTCCACAGTCCGGACATTTGCCATCAACAAGCTGTGACTCTGTCCAGAAGGATTCACAAGGTGTGCAATACATACCTTCATATGAGCCTTTGTATATATCTCCCTGATCATATAGCTTCTTGAATATCTTCTGTACCTGTTTTTCATGATAATCATCAGTTGTTCTTATGAACTTATCATATGATGTATTCATAAGATCCCATATTCTCTTAATCTCTGCTGATGTCTTATCAACAAACTCCTTAGGTGTGATTCCTGCTTCTTCTGCTTTTAGCTCTATCTTCTGACCATGCTCATCAGTACCAGTCTGGAAGAACACATCATATCCCTCCTGACGTCTGAATCTTGCGATACTGTCAGCAAGTACTATCTCATAGGTATTGCCAATATGTGGCTTGCCTGATGTATATGCAATAGCTGTTGTCATATAAAATGGACCTTTACTCTGTGGCATATCTATAACCTCCATTTTCCTTGTTTTCTCTAATTAATCCTGATTATTTGTACAGGTTTTCCAATCATTTAATGATAGTTAACTTTTGATAATATGTCAAGTTTTGCAAATCCCTAAAAATTCTGTGTATGCAAATCCCTAAAATTCTGTGGCTTTTGACCACGACATCTTATAATGTTATGATATGAATAATCATCCTTTGACATTCCAGCACTTATATTGACATATAATATAACATGCCTCAATATGAGCATAAAAGTGGGATGATAATCCAACGATGTGCGAATGGAGGGTACTATGTACCAGTGACACATGTTTAGCACGGACCGAAGCGAAGCTAAGACGTGTGAGTGCGTAGCACAAAACAACCTGTATGTATCAAAATCGGGGGCTTTTGACCACGACATCATAATGTACAGATATATAAAAATCAACAGAATCGTTAAAATAGGCTTAAAAGCCGGTGGAATATATGAAAAATCCGCCTGATATCAACTTTCCATATGCGGGATTTGTGTCCGCGCACACTTGACACAAACCCGATACGCCCCAAAAAACGTGCGAAGCACAAACTTGAGATGCGCAAAGAAGCAGCGCAAGAATGGAGGATTATTATGTTTAAAACATTCAAAAAAACAATTAGTCTTGCAATGTCTTTAATCCTGTCAGCTGCAAGTATATCACTTTACGGCTGCAGTACACAGGATATACGCAATATAACAGAAAAAAACGACTCTTCAATAACACAGGAATACTCCTATAGCCAGACAGGCAACACCGCCTTTAACGAATATACTGATAACTTATTTTGCGAAATAGTAACCGATGATACTCTTTCTCTTCACACATTGCTTGAACATCCAGAGAACTATGGGATTAACGATTATAATATTACTCTCGGAAGAATCGACACAGAATCTCTTTATGATACGTCTGATATAACACAATATATAACTGAACTTAAAGCCTTTGACAAAAACTCCCTGTCACAAACCCAGGCTGTAACTTATGATTATCTTCTTTCTTATCTTGAATCACGCCTGTGTTATAGTGACCTCGACCTGTATGGCTCACAGCTCACTCCGACAATAGGCATACAGATAGAGCTTCCTCTTGTATTTTCTGAATACTCATTCCTTGAGCAAAAGGATGTCGAGGAATATCTTGAATTACTATGTGATGTTGATGGTTATTTTGAAAATATGCTTGAATACGAAAGACTGCGTGCAGACAAGGGCTTCTCTCTCAAAGACTCCTTACTTGAGGATGTCATAAGCTCATGCCAGTCAGTTATAGATTCCATAAAACAGGAGAATTCCACTAACCGTCTTTTTATAGATGATTTTAATTCACGCATTGATGCTCTTAACTTTATCTCTGACAGTGACAGACAGGACTATAAAAAACGTAATATAGAAGCTGTACAAAAGCACGTAATACCGGGCTATGAAGCATTAAGAGATGGTCTTACCCTGCTAAAAGGAACATGCCGTTATCAAGATGGAATAAGCAGCTATCCTGATGGTCAGAGGTACTTTGAAGGTCTTCTTGAGCAGACACTTGGATGGAGCAAATCTATTGATGAATACTCTTCCCTTCTTGAAAGCTATATGAGAAACTATCTGATCGTCATGAGAAAGCTCATACAAAAAAATCCTTCTCTCACCGATGCTTTCAGTTCTTATTCCTTTGGCACTTCCAACCCACAGGATATTATAGAAGAGCTTAAGCAGAAAATGTCTGATGACTATCCTGCCCTTGATGATATTGACTATTCGATCAAATACGTGTCAGAAGCACTTTGTGATTATGCAAGTCCTGCCATGTACTTTATGCCACAGCTTGATAACCCTGATATCAACTCCATATACATCAACAAAACTGGCACAACAGATAGTTATATATATCCAACACTTGCACATGAGGGTTATCCTGGCCATATGTATCAGACACAGTACTTTCTTAAAACTAACCCATGTCTTATCCGTTCACTTATAAAACCAGGTGGCTATGTAGAAGGCTGGGCTTCGTATATAGAAGTACATTCATACGAATATGGAAAAGAAAGCCCCGAACTAAACACACTCGCAAAATGCAACTACGCATTAATACTTTGTCTGCATGCCATGGGTGATATAGGTGTCAACTACTATGGATGGGATGAGGCCCGTCTTTCCTCATTCTTAAGCAACTGGGGCTACTCTGATGTGGACACTGCACATTCCATTTATACAGCACTTATTGCAAATCCTGGCAACTACTGTAAATATGTACTTGGATTTATAGGCTTTGAAGAACTAAAAAAACAGGCCCAGAATGACCTTGGCAGCAACTTTTCTTTAAAAGAATTCCACCGTTACATTCTTGAAATGGGACCTGTCCAGTTCGATATTCTGTTTTCTTATCTTAAGCAGTGGGAAAACAGCCTAGTAGTAGTATCTTCCAGGGCAGCATAATCCACCACCGCCAAGACAACAGTTGCAGGCAAGATTAAGGACTATCAGTTTCATGCACCAGCTTCCCATGCTGCTGCCTGGATTCTGATATGTCTGCTGTCTTCCTGTATACCACTCACCACCGCTGTTCATCCGCTGGTAGAACATCCTGTACTGCATATTATCAGGAGCAAGTTCAACAGCCCTCCTTGCATGTTCCATGGCAGTCGCCTGATTGCCTTTTCCTGCATTGGCTTGGGCACTGTAATAATACCATCTTGCATCTCTGTCCTCCATGCTGTTAAGAACATTAAGTGCTTCGTCAAAGCTTCCATTGTTTATATAGTTAGCTGCGGCTCTAAGATGTATGGTAGTCTGGTCGTTCCCATTCATGTCAGAGGCACCATTGGCATTTCCGCCTCCTCCATAATATCCGCCAAATCCAAATGGTCCATATCCCCAGAAATCTCCACCAAAGTTACCGTAACCGCCATTCTGGTTGTTATTCTGATAATCACCATCATAGCCGTAACTTCCTGTACCGCCGCGATTCTGACTGTAGGATGATGTATAGCCACCTTCCTTTTCTTTCATTATCTGGTTATATGCCTGCTGTACAGTCTTAAACATTTCCTCAGCCTTATCCTTGTTTGGATTATTGATGTTGGCATCCGGATGATATTTTCTGCTTAATGTTCTGTATGCCTTTTTTATTTCTTCGTCCGAAGCATCCCTTGACACTCCCAATACTGAATACGGATCAGTCATAATTCCTCCAATATATATGTTATATAGTCTATCCTCTGCCATAGCTAACTAAGCTTAGTTAATATGTTTTACCAGGATTTTCACTTTGACTTTCATTTTTTGTTTTCAATTCTCTTTTATTCCTGCACAGCTCGAATCTTGTCCATACTCCTGAATATATTATGTTTCGTAAAAGATTAGCATTTTCTATGACAGGAAGCCTCTCAAAGGCTGCTGCACACTGTGCCATAAGTGATTTTAATATATTTTCAACAAAGGCATCATAATCAGGTCTTTGTGAATACGCCCTGAGTCCATTATATCTGCCCTTTTTATTATCCTCTTCAAGATCCTCATATGCATCTAATATATATATGAACCTTCCAAGTGCGCTGCCTGTCTTGATAAGTGTATCTTTCCACTCATCATCTTTCATAAGCAATATCTGTGACATTATAATCCCAAACTGCTCCGCAGGCATATCAACATTTCCCTCGCCTGCCTTTTCAAGCCCGCTTATTTTATCCAGTGCTTTTTTTATAATATCAGCTTTTTCAGGATATGCTGCCTCTATACGCTTTACTTTACCTGACAATGTATCTGCAAGCACCTTCCTTGTGACTTTCTTTTCATCATTCCAGTCGTCTATGCATTTGTAATATGTCATAAGCACATTCATATCTGCCACATAGCCTGATATATCATTCCTGCTGACTGGATGTCTGTGTAGTGGATGTGCTATGCATCTTGTCTCATACTTTCTTGTTTCCGGCTCGTATAAGCCAGTAAGAAGCAGAAGAAGAAATGTCATATCATAGCTTATGCATAACTGTCCGTTAACCCCATACCGCTCTTTAAGTTCATCACATAGTCCACAATAATATGAACGGTATACATCATATTCTTTAATCTTAAGCTCTGGCTTGTTTACTACAACATATCCGTACACTGGCACTATCTCCCTATCTTGTTAAGTCTGAGGCTTCTGTTATAAAAATATAGCAGCATAAAAACGAAAGCATATATCTGTACACAACAAATACTGCTTTCGCTTATCATATAACATATTTAAAACTCACGTCAATCAATGCCTGAAAGATTAATAAATCTTTTAGATTATTTAGAAATACTGGTCACGGTAATCCGTCCCCCATATAAGAAAATCCTCATAATCTGCCAGGGAATTAAATCTCATCTCATCTGTATACACATCTTGACCACTGTCAGAAGCTTTATCTGCTTCAACATCATAAGTTTTTCTGTGAGGAAATGTATACTTGTGTATATCTGTTCCATCATAACCTTCACAATCATAACCTTCACCATCATACTCTGGGTACACATTAATCACCTCCATAATGGAAGTATCCCCTTTGTGTGATGATTTATTCTAATATATAACTATCGCCTGTCTTCCCATATCCTTGTATCTTTCTTCTACAACTTCTTTATCATATTCATAGATACCTCTTAGCGGATCAGCCATAATATATGTATCAGCTGTATAACCAATAAGCACCATGGCATGCTCATGTGATTTCCACACTATTGTTTCTCCATCAACATTCCACTCAGCTGCTATATGTGGCTTTGCCATCCACATTGTTTCCCATACCAACACAGGATGTCCATTATCTACATAGTCAACAAGCTCACTATAATCAGCTCCTGTAACATTATAAACATTCGTATCCGAATTCTCGCTGTATAGATATCTTTTTGCAGAATTCACAATTACCGGTGCAAATGCCCCACATGCATCCTCATCTCTTGGATTACCTACAAATGCCTTGTATGGTGATGTTTCACCTACCCTTCCCTTATCAAGGAAGTTATCAGCCAGTGTAAGCTTGTCTACATCATAACCAAGATAGTTAAGTACTATTGTTAATGCTGTTATCTCGCACCCTGTTGGCAGTTCAGGATTCTGAAGCACACACTTAACATCCAGCTTCTTATATGACTTACTCCTTGCAGCAGCTGCTTTAAATGACTCTTTTTCATCCGATTTCTCTTTTTCAAATGATTCCTCTCTCTCAAACGATTCCTCTTTTTCCGCTGCTTTAACAGTTTCTGCACCAGTCTTTTCATCTTCTGTATTTTTGTTTTTTTCTTTCTCCTGTATTTCTGTCTGTTCAATCATCCTTTCTTTTAATAACATCTGTTCTTCTGTCTGCCATACAGTATCTTCATCATAAACAGCATCCACACTGCTTACAGCTTCTATTTCACCCTTCATATAATCAGCTCTCTGAATAAATCCTGTAATATGCCCATTTTTTGTCCTGGCTGCAACTGCCACCATAACTATAACTGCTATCATGCCAGCCAGTATAAATGCTGCAGCAATATTTCTTTTTTTACTGATTTTTTTACTAATTCTTTTCTGTCTATTCCTCTTTTTCTCCATACTTACCTCTTTTCCAGCAGAACACACTGCCGTTCCCCTTTTTTGTTTACCATGCCGATTTATACCTTTATTCTTCGGCCATGACATAGTTCTTTTCTTTAATACTAATATAAATCATTGACCTTACAATATTCTTACAAAACAGTGTTTTATCATGGAAATTTCAGAAAAAGAGAAGAGTAATTTTGAGGAAATGTTTTTAGAAAAAGATTTTTATAGAAATGTTTAAAGAAAAATGTTTAAAGAAAAAGATTTTTAGAGAAATATTTAAAGAAAAAGGAGTAGGGAATTTAAGGAAAAAGAAAGTTGATTTTTCAAATTGATTTTCAGGAAGAGTGGGGGTTTTAGAAGATTGATTTTTTAAGAAGGTTGAATAAAAAACAAAAAATAAAAGCCCCTCAACCTGACTCCATCGATCAAATCAAAAGACTTTCCTAAATGCACCGCCAGGGGTTCGAACCCTGGACACCCTGATTAAGAGTCAGGTGCTCTACCAACTGAGCTAGCGGTGCGTATATTAAAATGTATGTGAAGCTTAGCGACTTGTGTCTTACGACTTCACAAGTGCACCGCCAGGGGTTCGAACCCTGGACACCCTGATTAAGAGTCAGGTGCTCTACCAACTGAGCTAGCGGTGCATATATAACAATTCGTTGCCGTAACAACAAAAGATATATTATATTCTTTTATGGAAAAAATCAAGTCTTTTTTTGTATTTATTTAGATACAATCGACTTTTTTTATTTTTTTCAGCATATTTTAGCCTTTTTTTACGAAAAAAGGGTTTTTTTACTTATTGATATAGAGTATCATATGTATAAAGCTTTTAAAATTTATAAAGATTTTAAAATGTTATACAAGTGGTGTAACCGCTGCTTGCAATAACCACTTACAATAACAGCACACAAGGAGTAAATATATGTCTGTATATAACAGCAGCAATACTGATGACAATATGTCTATGAATAACAACAGTAATACTGACGACAATATATCTATGCATAACAATAGTACTGCTAATAACGATAATACCAGCGATGATAATGCATATACCATCATTAAACACAACCGTTTTCAGCCTAACAGCAAGTATTTTACTATTATGCTATATGGGCTGGCTTTCGTACTTGGTTCAATCCTTCTTGTAAGGATTGTTGGAAGCTTCAACAACACAGTAAAACTTTTAGGACAGGCTATTGAGGTTATAGCACCTTTTCTTGTTGGTGCATTTATAGCATTTATACTATATCCTCTTGTCAGATTCTTTTACAGAAGACTGTTTAAGGAAAAGTGCCATATGAAATCTGACAGGCTTGCCAAATGGCTGTCTATACTTGTTACCTATGCTATAGCAATCGGCATAATCGCAGTACTGCTTGTATTCATACTGCCACAACTGTACACAAGTATAACTGATATACTGGATAAGCTGCCTGTATGGTACAACAATGTTACTATATTTATAGCTGATTTCGAGAAGAATCATAAAGACCTTGGCTTCATAGATTATAATATTATCAATGAACACCTTACATCTTTATATCCTAAGATATTGTCGTATCTTACAGATATACTGACTAATATTCTGCCATATGTTGTAAACACTTCTATGGCTATTATAAAAGGTTTAATTAACCTTATTATTTCTGTTATGGTTTCTGTATACATGATATCAGACCATAAAAATATCTTTTATCAATTTAAAAGACTTTTATATGCTGTATTTCCTAAACAGGCGGCTGACACCGCAAGAACAATATGTCGTGAAAGTGCAAACATTTTCATTAAATTCATGTATGGAAAAGCTATCGATTCATTAATAATAGGAATCATCTGTTTTATATGTATGACAATATTCAGGTTTCCATACACAGTTCTTATCAGTGTCATAGTAGGTATTACCAATATGATTCCATACTTCGGACCTTATATTGGCGGAGTTCTTGGCGGCATTATTATAGTAATCATCAACCCTCTGCAGGTTATATTTTTCGCGATCATGATACTTATTATCCAGCAGTTTGATGGTCTCTTCCTTGGACCTAAGATTCTTGGCAATAGTACCGGCCTTAAGCCTTTATGGGTTATATTCGCTATAGTTGTCGGTGGTGCTATGTTTGGCGTACTTGGTATGTTCCTTGGTGTTCCTACTATGGCAGTTATATGCTATATCCTTAATATTATTATTGAACATTTCTTAAAGAAGCGTAATATTACGGTACAGCCTTATGATTCACCTGATAAAATGTAGATATCATTACCTGCAATTTATTATTTTATATATTTCATTCCAGGAGTGTCTGAATCGTACTATTCTTTGATTCAGGCTGCGATGATAATAAAAGAATTCGTTAAGACGTTTTAATGAAAAACAACGATTACAACGGTTACAATGGTTACAACGCATAAAACACACCTTCCATATAATAATGTTTCTGATGCATCCGGATTGTTATGTTGCTGCACAATTTGCGCAATTCATGCCATTCACGCAATCCTTACATCATATCATTATTATATTAAAGGTGTGTTTATTTGTTACACTATGAATACGTTTATATGCTATTTTCTGTCAGCTATAAGCTTGCATATCGGATTTCCCAGCTCGGAGAATTTCTTTTCATACTCCGTCATGACATTTCCCTCATTAAGTCTTGTGTCGTTATGAAGGTCATATGTGCACTCTTCAAGTATCCACCCTGCTTCCTTTACTTCTTCTACTGAAAAATCAAACAATGCTTTATTATCTGTCTTAAACTCAACTCTGCCTTCCTTTTTTAACATCAGGTCATATCTTGCAAAGAACTGTCTTGATGTGAGTCTTCTTTTTGCATGTCTGTCCTTAGGCCATGGATCAGAAAAGTTAAGATATATTCTGTCAACCTCATCTTTACCGAACACCTCGTTGATATTCTCTGCATCCATACGGATAAATCTTAAGTTAGGAAGCTGCAGCTCATCCTGCTTCTCAACAGCTCTTAACAGCACGCTGGAATATTTTTCTATTCCTACATAGTTAATATCAGGATTCTGTGATGCAAGTGTTGTAATAAATACTCCCTTTCCCATACCAATCTCTATATGAACAGGATTACTGTTTCCAAACACATCCTTCCATGTCCCTTTCATTCCTTCTGGCTCAGTGAACACATACTTATTCTCAATCATCACTTCTCTTGCACCTGGTACATTTCTTAAACGCATATTTCCTCCATCTCAGGCTCTTATATTATTTGTTTTACCTGCTTCTTATAATAACATTCTATATGATAATGCTGTCAAAAGTCAAAATATAGTTGTTTAATTACTAAAAAATATATGTTATAGTACTAAGTAACATGATAATTATATAACTAATATCTACAGAAATGAGGAATTTAATATGTTTAATTCATTTAGAAAATATATAAAACGTACTCTTAGCACTATTGCCACAGTTTCTATCATAGCAGTTACTACATTTTCCGTTACTGCCAATGTATCTGCGGCAGCTTCCGATAGCAGTACAGCTCCTAAAGCTGCATGGCCTGATGCCCCTTCAATAACCTGCGAAAGCGCAATACTTATAGATGCAGATACTGGTTCAATATTGTATGAAAAGGATTCTCACCAGAAAGCATATCCGGCATCTACAACCAAAATCCTGACTGGACTTCTTACCATTGAAAACTGTAACCTTAATGATACCATGACATTTTCAAGCAAAGCTGCTAATTCAGTCAATCCTTACGAGGATGCCAATCTTAGTATGAAAGCTGGCGAACAGATAACTGTCGAACAGGCTTTATATGGACTTCTTTTATATTCTGCTAACGAAATAGCATATGGACTTGCTGAACAGGTTGCAGGGTCAGCAGATGCATTTATTGATATGATGAATAACAAGGCTAAAGAGCTTGGTGCCATAAACACTCACTTTGCTAATCCAAGTGGATTATATAATCCCAACCATTACACAACGGCTTATGATATGGCTATGATAGCAAGAGGCTGCTATAACAACGCTTCATTTGTCAATATTGACTCAACCTCTTCATCATACACTATTCCAGCTACCAACATGTCTGCACAGCGTACTATAAAGCATAGACATAAAATGCTTAAAGGCCGTGAGTTCTACTATGAATACTGCAAGGGTGGAAAAACAGGATTTACTGATGAGTCGCTTATGACTCTTGTAACATTTGCAGAAAAAGACGGAATGCGTCTTATATGTGTTGTTTTCAGATCTCCTGATGATTCAACACGATATATAGATACAAGGGCTCTTTTTGACTGGGGATTTGGTAACTTTAAGAAATCAACTACTTCTAATTCACAGATAAGCTCATTATTCTCAACTGATAATTATTATTCATCAGATGTTTTTGGCAAAAGCAAGCTTGGTTTTAACCTTAATGCCTCATTTATAACTATTCCTGCTAACGGCAGTACATCTGATGTTACTATGGATATAAATACTGACTATGATGTATCAAACAGTAATGATAAGCTTACTGCAAAGCTTAACTACAAATATGGTGATAATGTAGTAGGCACAACAACTCTTACTATATCATCGGGCAATGCTGTAAAGGACAGCCAGCTTCCATATCTTAGCAACGAAATAAAAGTCACAGAGCTCACTCCTAAGAAGTGTCTTAAAGTAAATATATGGATAATAGCTGGTATCGTCGCTGTGATACTTATTATTATCACTATTATCAACAACAGGAAGCTTTCTAATAATAGAAAACATCATTATTCAAAAAGAAATCTAAGATTCTAGATAATTGTTGTTTAACACACATTCTTAACGTAC